>Ga0207020_1193_pt1 | contig 9985 bp, 9 predicted proteins | sample Alteio_BWMinCont_48_FD_153500 | JGI IMG/M metagenome (GOLD analysis project Ga0207020, IMG submission 153500) | Enriched cells from forest soil in Barre Woods Harvard Forest LTER site, Petersham, Massachusetts, United States -... | ecosystem: Environmental > Terrestrial > Soil > Temperate forest >... | reverse complement strand
GCTTTGTTCAATACTCGAATTGCCATCCAGTTTTTGTATTTTTCTGCAATTTGTAGTGCTGTTCTACCTTTGCTATCTATGATGCTTAGATCTGCACCAGCGTCCAGAAGAATTTCCACATTCTCTCCGCGCCAATGCGCTGCAGCATAATGTAATGGTGTTCTGCCTGTGTTATCTTTACTATTCGGATTGGCTCCAGCTTTAAGAAGTATTTCAATTATGTTGGTATCTCCTTGTTTGCATGCTACATGCAAATGTCGCATACCTGAATGTCTATTATCAGCACGATTAACCCCGTTAACATCAGCTCCATTCCTACTCAGATATTCTACTGAAATTTTATTTCCGCTATTAACCGCTATACAAAAGGGACTCTTGTTATAAGCCGCTGTAAAAGCATGTTGATCAGCACCAGCTTTAAGAAAACAGAAGAGCGACTGATCATCAAAAGCGGCACGTAAGAATAGCGCTGGTTTTCCGTCAGCATCGGTGCGATTGGGGTTTGCGCCGGCATTAAGGAGAATTTCTATTATATCTGTTGCAAATCCTTCCATAGCCTGGTAGAGCGGTAGTTGGGTTAATGAAAGTCCTTCAGGATCGGTTAGTGCACCAGCTTTTAGGAGAATTCTTACCGCCTGTTCCAAATCGCGTCTGGCTGCCAAGGCAAGTGGAGTTGTTTTGGAGGTACCAAGATTAGGATTGGCGCCCATTTCAATAAGTGTTTGAATCATGGGTGATTTACTTGTGGGCTTATCAATGCGAAGGGCAACTATTAACAGTGTTTCACGATCATTTTCTATACTATGGTTTGGATCAATACCATTGTCGTGCATTAAAAGTTTAAAAGCTTCGACATTACATTTTTCGATAGCTTTGATCAGTAATTTATCAATAATTTTAGCATCGAGCTTAAGGTATGGCTTGGCATGAGAATAAAAATCAACAAATAGGGCATTTGAAGACCAGTCATACTCAAGAGCATCGAAGAGCCCATTATGTGTTGCGGCATATTTCAGAAGATCAACATCGAGTTTATACGCTTTTGATTTTACAATTTCTTCTGTAACTTTCTTGCGGAATGCATAATCATTAAATTGGTTAAGATGAGCCAGAAGAGTTTTTATTTCACAAATCACCAATGGTGAAAGTGAGTTGTTTTTAAGTATTCTACATATAACATCGGTCAAAATATTTGGATCGTGCATGTTTAATGAGTAATTATGATACTGTGCTGCTCGTGAAGTTGTACATATATCTACATCGTCTTTGACAATGTTCTGGGTAGCGGCGAGCAGTGGAACAAGAGTTTCGGCAGCTTGATTGGTATTGTTCGCATCATACAACAAGTAACGGCTTACCCGACGCGAAATATTTAGTCCTGCTTGTTTAGTGCGATGGTCCGCCGTAAGAAAACCATGCCCTGGATAGAAATTGAGCGTTGCTTGTTTTACTAAGCCAGCGGGATAACCGATAGTCATTGTTATATGTGTTGTGGTTGATTGAGGTTTTTTAACTACGTTAAATTGTACTTTTCTACGTTCATCTGAAAGTAAGAGGCCGAGCTCGTCATAATTTTTCGCTTGAATACCTAAAAAGTGATTGGTTAATGCTAAAAAATTTGCTTGGCAATGTGCAGCTTCCAGTTCGTAATTTTTACCACCTTCATACCGAATAAATGAATGTCCTGAGACCATATTCATAAATGTTTGGCCAACATTGCGAGTGTTTACAACTTCAGGATCACTACCTGTTGTATAAAATTGTTTAAATTGTGCTTCGATGTGGGTGTGCGCTGGTAACAGCGAAAGATCAAATTGATGAGTAGAGTGGTTATACAGCAAGATGTTATATAGATCTAAAAATGCTGTTTCAACGCAATTCGGGCGAGTAGGCTGCTCATTAAATCCATAAGAACTTTGTATGACTTGAGGTGGGTAAAGGCCGGTGGTGTTTTTACTTGCAATCATTGTAGCAACGGTACCATCAAAATTTGTTGTTAACAGTTCGGGTACAGAAGCTCTATCATAGGTTGGTGCCATTGGCTGCGCATACGTTTCATAATCTTGTGTAGTGAAATTATCTTCGGAAAACTCTGGGGTTAGTTGTGTTAGTACTACCGGTATTTTCTGATGGAGGGCATTGGTATAATCAACTAAATCCTGCTTGGTATTTCCTTTGCAATATAAAAATGAGAGTAACAGATTAGTAGTTTGGACTTTATCATGCTTTACAGCTTCCTGCAGGCCAGCAAGAAAATCATCAATTTTCTTTTTTGAAATAGCATTATCGCACAACTTCTTATGCTCCGCTCGCCACATCCCAATCAACTCTTCTCGCGCCTTTACATCCCCCAACTTATCTTGCTCTACTAAACTCATTAAATGCCCAAGAATTCTTGGCGTTAATGAATAAGCGGGATTTGATTTATTCTGGGTAGGTCTAAATTGGGTTTCTTGTTTATAAAAAAGCCCGATTTTAGGATCATTGACTAATTTGACTAACGGATTTTTGGGTGAGCCGTAGACGTATAAATTTCTTAAATACGGAGTCGTTGCAAATGAGGCGCCGCGGGGTGGTGCTAAATGTTGTTTATCCGGTGCCATTGCGTTAGTAAAGCCTTTAAGGTTGGCGGCAGATACTATCTGGCGGTGGGGTACTCTTAATTGAGCGTGTGGTTTAGCTATGTGTACAGCAGTTCTGCTGATTGCTCGCACACGCTGGTAGGTTGCGCGTACTGCTGCTCTACCCGCTGCTTGTGAGTAGAGAGGAGCCAGGAGGGATAAGATAAGCCCAATAAAGAGGATAATGGGGATTAAGCGGGTAAAACGCATGGGTAAACCTCCAGCCTACGCTCTTACAGAGCTTCGGCCGGTAGGCACATATCTGTAAGGTGTAGTATTTTGTTACTATACTTATTGTTTTAAATATCTATACAGAGCCCATAAGCCACCACAACACACTCCTAATGTAGCGGTAAATACACCGAAAGGACTTGTGAAAAATTGTGTGAAGCGAGTAAGCAGACTCGTTGATTTGTTGCTCTTACTTATGTGTTTATCTTTATCAAAAAAAATGATTACTGCTGTCATATCATCGACCACATATCCTTCCAATGAGTTGTGCTCTTTAGCTTTGCCATCGAATGTGACACGTGATTGTTGATATGCCTGCTGATGTTCTTCTTGTAGATTTTGTATGAGTGTTTGTGCAACTTGTTCTGCGGTGATCTTATTATAAAATGAGATTGCAGCAATGCGATTTACAACATATTGATTGGCGTTTGCATAAGCATTCGCTTTGGTGTCTACATCGCCACGTAAAAAAGCAATTTCTGCCGCGGTGTTATACACACCATCAGACATGAGTACTAAAAATTGGTCATTATCTGTGAGCGTAACTTTTTGTACGTTGGGTTCAGCAAAGAATACATTTTTAGAAAGATGGGGCTTATCAACCTTATCACGCCAGTTGCCGCCAAATGCACGTGTAAATGTCATCTTGCTTAATTGTTCATCAATATAGGTATTAAATTCTTGATCGAAATTATTCATATTTTTAGCTGTAAAAAGTGCTTGTGTCCGATTTCCTCTTGGGGTTGCGTATTCCTTTTGTTTAGACCGCATAAACTGCGTGAGGCGAGTATTTTCGGTAGGAGTAGTAATTGAATGATCTTTTACCACTTGTGTAGCAGTAAGATTTTTTCCATGTAATCTAGCTAACACTGCACGAGTGTCCCCAACATTTGCTACAATGAGGCTATTATTATGCTGATAGCACACTACTGCAGAACAATCTTCATCTAATTTCTGTGTTCTTTGATGACGCAATACCGCTATATCTGCCTGACTAAATTTTTGTGTAACAGCTTGTTGAAGCTGCTGATTATTGTTTGCAAAAAGAGATGGTGAAAAATACTGTGGTAAAAGTGTTGTAAGATGCTGCGCAGTTTTACTGCCGCCAGTTCCATCGAATACTGCATGAAAGAAGTAGCCCTTTTTTGTTTCCTTAATCACATAGCGATCTTGATTGTCTGGAACAGGTTTGCCATCAGGACCTTTTATTGCGAGCTGATTTCCACCAATTTGGGGATGACGCGGTTCAATGCGATGATTTTGCGTGTCATATTTAAGCCCATACGCTGTCGCGGTACCTACCGTTCGTTTCATGGCTTGTAAAGGCGCTATTACGATGCAAGAAATAAGTAGAAAGAGTAAAGACGCTAACTTCATGGATAACCTCCATTTTACGATAAAAACTTCCATTTGTAATAATTTTACCCTATAAATGGGGTTTTGTAAATGGCCCTATCCCAGGTAGGCTTTTGCCTGAAAATATGGGATACTGCAGCTGGTAATATTCATATTTTTTAGGGCCCTCATGGAACTTCTGCCGTTTCTTACCTCACTGACCTCCCCCCGCTCTCTAGACCCCTACAATATGGTCATTTTGCAGGCCAAAGAGCCTGCCCCCCTCCTTTTTAATACCGCCCTGCGGGCCAGGATTGCTGCCCTTGGCTCCAAAATAGACATGCTGGACCCAGCAGAGCTTGATTTTGCCTTATTTAGATCTACTCTCGAGACGAGCTTTTTAGGGATGAGCACGAGGTATTGGCTGTATACCGCAGAATTAGATGAACGCAAGCAGCGGCAGGTATTGACCTATCTGGGCAGTTATCAAGGTCCCCATACAATAGTTGTGTGTGTGGATGAAGAGCACGTAGAATTAGTATCGTCCGCTCAAAAGTCGTTATGTATAGTGCTCCCGCCTCATGTTACTGAAAAGATGTTTATTGAGCTTGCGCAGTTTCTCTATCCGGCACACATTTCTAAAAATTTTGCACAGTTTGCACAAGCTATCTTTAAACGGCGATTAAGTATTGCACTCGATACTGCCTGCTTATTAATGCAATATGGGGTAGTGCTTGGTGCTGCAACGCCGCAGTTTGTTGCCCAGTGGCTTGATAAGATTGTGGTGGCGGATAAATCATTATTTACGTTGAGTCAGCATTTTTTTGCTCGTGACACGCATCGTTTTTTTACGCTGTGGCGTACTCTTAAAGATGATTATCCCGAGGTATTTTGGTTAACCTATTGGTCAGAGCAGTTGTGGCGTGCATGTATTGTGGTCAACTTGCAACGGGAAAATAATATAGTGGAAGCTAAAAAAATGAGCTTTCGTCTTCCCTTTTCTTTTATGCAAAAAGATTGGCGCAATTATTCTGGCGGCGAACTAAAAAATGCACACCATTTTGTGTATGACTTAGATTATCGTCTTAAGAATGGAAGTATTTGCCCAATGGAATTGTTGTATGCTAAATTCTTTTTAGGAGACTTTAAACAGACAACTTTATAGCCGACCTTGAAAGGAATCTTATGAATTTGCGCATTATTCTATTAACTCTTGGTCTAGCCTTTACTTTTGTTGCTCCCGCAAATGCTGCTGATGCTAGTGCTAAGAGGTTGGCAACTATGAAATCTCTTCAACAACAATTAGAAGCATATCGGGCGGATTATATTCATAGATTCGTTGCAACTCAGAATAGTTTGTTATTGAGATTAGGTGTGGGTTGTGCTCCTCATTATGTTCAACGAAACATAGTAGTAGTAAAAGTACAACCAACAGAAATGCCAGCGTCAACTACTGAGCGAAAATCTACAAAAACTGAGTAACAATCGACTCAAGCGGCTCAATCTTAAATTACACATGAAATATTAATTTCTGGTAAACCTATCCGGCTGAATGATCCCACCAGAAATGATCATTGCCATTGCTTCTTGGCGATTGATATCAACATTAATGATCTGATCTTCCGGTACAATTAAAAGAAATCCGGTGGTTGGATTGGGTGTGGTGGGCACAAACACATTAAAATATTTCTTATCTTTTTGTGGTGCCAGAGCTAGAGGCAATTCACTCGTTACAAATCCGATGCTATACATGCCAACACGTGGAAATTCGACCATCACAATTTGTTTAAAGCCTTCTTCGTGAAACGAATAAGCTTTAATGATCTGTTTTATGCCCGAATATACTGGTTTGACGAGCGGAATTTTTAGAATGACCGATTCAAAATAATGGATGATGGGTACTACAATCAAGGTGCGCAGTAAAAGACCAAGCAGCAAAATAAGCAATACAACGAGTATCACTTCTGAATAGGGAATTACTTTAATAAATTCCGGTTCAAAACGCTTGATCGGTTCTAGCCAGCTCAGCAGCATTCTAAAAGAGAATTTAAATACAGCGATGGTGAGGGTGAGCGGCAAAATGGTAAGCAAACCATTTAAGAATAATGACCATGCTTCGTGGAGCCAGTGATATAAGCGTGTTCGTTCCATTATGGTTCCTTTTAAGAAAGTTCTTTTTCTAGTTTTTCTGATAACTCAGTTACGATCATTTGAATGTGGTGCAGATCATCATCTTCTGCCATAATGCGTAGGAAATTTTCAGTCCCTGAATATCGTACCACCAAACGCCCCCTATGTAACCGTGCCTGGCTTGCTTGAATGAGTGGTTCAAGAGGGGCAATCCCAAGATCTTTTTTAATGCGCACCGGAATATTGACTAAGATTTGGGGATATTTTTTAAACGTTTCCATCTCCCAATTATTCGTGATTGTGAGTGTTTGTAGTACACGCAATGCTGAATATATTCCGTCACCCGTTGGTAAATAGTCACGCATAATGATATGACCCGATTGCTCACCACCGAGTGTGATATTTTCTTGTTCCAAGCGTTCAGTTATATATTTATCGCCTACCGGAACACGGATTAATGATTTGCCACTATTCTTGAGATATACTTCAAAACCTTGGTTGGTCATTACCGTGCCAACTACCGATTGCGTTTCTTTGTAGGCAGGATGAGTGAGCAATAATGCTAAAATATCATCGCCATCTTTTATTTCACCTTTTTTATTGACCATCACTACTCGATCACCATCCCCATCAAAGGCAAAGCCGGCATCCGCCTGGTTGGCAACGACTGCTTCTTGTAGTTGTTGCGGGTGCAATGCGCCACAGGCATGATTAATATTTGTGCCGTTTGGTTGATTATTAATGCTTATGGTATGTGCACCGAGTGCTGTAAAAATCTGTGGTGCTACCATTGATGTTGCACCGTGTGCACAATCGACAACAATTGTTCTGTTTTTTAATACATCCGGTGCAAATAAGGAGCAGATACTTTCGGTGTATTGTTGCTGTGCGCCAGCAAAAATAATTTTTTGTCCAAAATTTTCATAGGTATGCTGTGGTAGCTCATGAAAAAGTTGCGTGATATGGGCTTCATCAATGTTGGTGAGTTTGCCGGTACGCGCATCAATTAATTTGATGCCGTTATCATAAAAAGGATTGTGGGATGCAGAAATAATGATGCCACAGGCAAATTTTTTATTGAGTTCAATGAGCTTAAATACCGCGGGTGTTGGTAACACTTGTGCGTCATGCACTGTCAAATCAGATAAGAGCAAACCACTTTTTAATGCTGCTTTAACAAATCCGCACGAGTTGCGTGTATCATGTGCTAACAGGATGTGGGCTTGCGGACCATAACGCTGCGTAACCCAATGGGCAAGGGCTTTGCCCAGCGAGGGTAATGATTCTAACGTGAGGGGATAAGTACCAATACGCGTTCGAATGCCATCAGTGCCAAAAAGTGAGTTAGGTAATGCATGCATTTAATTCTTCCTTGGTGGCCGTAACGTTAATAACTACATGAGAAGGGATACAGTTTACCAGTTTAATAGTGGCTGGTAAAAACAAATTTTTTTCATCAATGATAAGATGATGTTGCCCGTGCGCAAATTGTTGTGCATCAAGATGCAACGCACAATTTTTTTGATCAAATCGTTGTATATCGCTGCGCTTGCCAGCAAGTTCTAGTGTAACTGTTTCTGGTGCATTGATTGTTTTGGTGGCGGTAGAGTTGTAAAAACAAACGGGAGCAGTAACCGATAAACGTATGGTGTGTGGTTGGCTTACTACATACCACAACCCAAAACCAAAAAATAAAGAAAGTAATTTAAGACTGTTGTTGTTCAGCAGAATATTTCTGAGATTGAGGCGCATTACTCATTTCTCCTTGTTTATGGCTGGTGGTAGGAACGCGTAGATATTTTTTGATTAAGGTAAATAATTGGGCCGCATTGAGTTGATCAACGGTGGTACCCCCAATAATGAGGGTAAAGGCTTTAGCTTCTGGATTTGCACAGACAACCAATGCATCAGTTTTGGTGGTCATAAGCAATGCGGTGCGGTGCCAGGGGGCTAGTTCTCCTATTTCGCTGCTCATCCAGTCTTGATCAATTGTTTTCCAGTCGGCGTTTACGCCAAGCAAGTGCCCATTGCCATTTATCCACAAAAATTTTGTCTGATCAAATGAGGTGCTTTCTATAATCAGATCAAGCAGTGGTTTATGAAGCGGTGCGTCGATTGTGCATCCTGGTTCTATAAATTCTGCAAGTGTATGGCCGCGTTCAATAATATACATGAGCTGCTTTTTCTTGCTTAAACTCATCAAGCTGGTGCGAATAAGTGCTTCTACCCAATCATCGGATGTTATTTGAGCGGGGGTAATTGTTTTGAATGCAATAAAATTCTTTTGTAATGTTTTTTGGTGTACCAAAATAAAGAGCATGAAGAGTGCCGGTGAAAAAGCGAGAAGTAGGGTGCTCAGTGTTTGCAGCTGTGTTGCGAAGCTGATGATGAGCAACAGGCTATAACCATACAGAATAGGCAAGAGGCTTTTTTGATGGTCCCTCTTGAGCCACAGGGAGATTTTATAAAAAATGCCCGATATAAAGAGGATTTCTATGCCATCGCGCCAGCTGAGCAATGAAAAGGGGTTGTTTATCATATAGTTCCTTTAGTATTACGCAGAGTCTAGCTGAGGAATGTTTGTAGGATCAATAAAATGTTGTGCTGGTTTTTAGGAGCGGTTTTTATTATGATTTTTAGTGCGCTGTGTGCTTGAATTTCTTTAGAACTATGAGTTTAGTCTAAAAAAGTTGCGAAAATTCCCTCCCCGCGCCCTGACCTTTCGACTTACTACGTTTGCTCAAGACTAAAGATTCCAAGCAAACTTTTCTTCCCGCTCGTGGTGATGCTTCGGCAAGCTCAGCAGTAAACGCCCAGCCTTGTAATTCGAAGCAGCCTGCCCGCCGTAGCCTTGGCGTAGGCTGGGTCGAAGGATAGGAGCGGGCGAATGTTCGCACCGTGGGCTCATTGTAAAGAATTTTTAAAATAGCTGCGCAGAACATTTTCGTACTACTTGCCCGCTCAGATGGTTCGACAAGCTCACCACGAGCGGGGGTGGTATATGACTTGGTAGTATCCGGGTAGGCCATACGAATTTATTAAATTGAGCTTTGTAACCATATAAGTTTACTATGCAAAAAAAAATAGTTTTAACGGGTGACCGCCCAACCGGACCACTCCATTTGGGCCATTATGTTGGTTCACAAATGAGCCGCCTTGCCTTGCAGGAGCAGCATACCCAATATGTAATGCTTGCAGATTTGCAGGCAATGACCGATCATTATGAGCACCCAGAAAAAGTGCGCGATAATGTGCAGGAGATGGTCCTTGATTATTTGGCAATCGGTATTGATCCAAACAAGACCACCATTTTTATCCAATCGCTCATTCCGCAAATTGCTGAACTAACCATTTTGTACCTTAATCTGGTGACCATTAATAGGTTGAAGCGTAATCCAACGGTCAAAACTGAAATTGCACAAAAGGGTTACGGCGAACATGTAACTGCAGGATTTTTAATCTACCCGGTGCACGAAGCGGCGGACATTACGATTGTTAAAGCTAACTTAGTGCCAGTGGGCGATGATCAAGCGCCCATGGTTGAACAAACGCACGAAATTGTGCGTGCGTTCAATCGTATTTATAAAACTACTGTGTTAGTTGAACCAGAAATTGTGCTTTCTAAAGTGCCGCGCTTGCCGGGCACAGATGGTACTGCAAAGATGAGC
>Ga0207020_1203_pt1 | contig 10102 bp, 6 predicted proteins | sample Alteio_BWMinCont_48_FD_153500 | JGI IMG/M metagenome (GOLD analysis project Ga0207020, IMG submission 153500) | Enriched cells from forest soil in Barre Woods Harvard Forest LTER site, Petersham, Massachusetts, United States -... | ecosystem: Environmental > Terrestrial > Soil > Temperate forest >... | reverse complement strand
TACCTTCGTGCCAAAGGAAATAGATAGCATTGTCATGCACTTTTACCTGTTCGGCCAGCGGTTTTTCCAGCGCTATCTTCGTTTCCGATTCCCCGCCACTTGCTATATTCAGCTCCGCTACAGTCTGTTTATTCACGTTTGCATACCTGTGTATGTATATTTTTGCCAGTGGTTCATCGGGAATAATGCTGAAGTGCTGGGAGTCTCGCCAGTCAAAATGTATATCGCTGCTACCCGTCTGCGCACCGGAGAAATTATAAACAAGGATCTTTTTCCTGAAAAAATCAAAGATCACCAGGCTGTCGCCCGCTATGAGCAACGGCATATTGATATGCGCATAAGATACGTTGTCCCACATTTTTCTCCTTCCCTGCATTTGCGATGCTTCATTTACATGGCCCGTTTCTATTAAAAAAATTATTTCCATCAATTCTTCATAGCTCGCCTTTGCCACATCTTTTTCTTCAAATTCCGTGAAGGGCCGGAACATGCTATCGCCTTTCCCGATCATACCATAGGTGACCCTGAAATTATTTTTGTCCCCGATCTTGTAATAGAGATTGCCGTTTACCGATTGCGCGCATTGCTGCAGGCCTGCGAGCATATTTATCGGGTAAGGTTTTCGGAGCGATAGTTCGCCTGTCCCGCTGATCATTATCGGGAAAAACCTGTTCTTGCAAACGCAATAGCAATTCCCCATGCAGCTTCGGTATACCGCAAGCGGTTCGTCAGGTACCGGGCAGTGGCTGATAACACGTCCTGTTTTATCCAACAAAGCCAGGCTGGCTTTGCTGCCGTTATTGCCTTTGTACATCGCAGCCACTATATAATCTCCCGCGAATTCATAGTCTACCACATAATCGTCAGGGGCGCTAAATACGCGCTTTGTTTTCGCGCTGGTAATAGTGGCCGTAGCCAGTGCCATCTGTAGCGGCTGCAGGTACACTGTTTCTGCCCATTTATACAGGGTATCAGGCACATAGCCCTTGCACACCGCTATCGCCCTGTTCCCGCCCTGGAACAGGTCAAACGGGACAACACAGTAGCCCGAACTGTCGCTGGTTGTAATAGTTGCTCCCGAAAGGCGGATAAGAACCACATTGTTAAGGGGTTTATTTGTACCGCCGTCCAAAAAATGAAGTACCACCTTATTCCCCTGCGCAGTACACAGGGAGCAATATAGTGTGAGCGATAAAAACAGGAATATATTTTTTAGACCCATGGCGTTAGATCATTAATACCTATGCTTATAGACGTAAAATTTGCGGTGATGCTTTGTAAAAGCAAATGATTTTTTGCGTTCAATGGCTGGATTCCATAAAATCAGGGCAAGGTATTAATAAGAACAGCAAAGCTTTTATGTTATTTATATTGCCCGGAGGGCATAAATATGAATAGCCGCCGGTGAAACCGGTGGAATGCAAAAAAACGACAACCCCTGTAAAGGGGTTGAATGTGGTATTCACACAAAAAAGCCCCCTAACTAAGTGAAGTTGGACCTTACCCATCACATTCAACCCTTTTAGGGTTGCCGAACGGATTGCGCGTACCCTGAATTTCACTCAGGGCTATTCACATTTAAGCCTTCCAGGCTTATTTGATCCGATGTTGATTTTTGATGTTAAAATGGTATTAATCCACCGGTGTATGCCGAGGTGTAGCCTTGAAAAAATTTAGCAGAGCCGATTTTTGCAGCCCCCATGTATTATTAAAGCCCCGTAAGCGCTATACCAACCGATGCGGGCGTAATAGGTGGCCCGTCATTTTGTTTAAATACGTTGGTAAGGTTGTACGATGCGAAAATGGCAAAATTGCCCCATCCTACGCGCGCTGTGGCCGCAAAGTTCCATGGGGTTACAAAACGTTTGGTATCTACTTTGTCTTTTACATTCGTTCCATCCACAGAGGTAAGGCCCTTGGTGTGTGCGCCCAGCAGTGTACCTATCTGCAGACCGGCGGCGGCTTTAAAGCCCTTGTTCCTGTTCACTGTATTGCTGAAATACCTGAGCTCAAAAGGAGACTGGATATACGTTGTATTGAACTTATACCTTTTGTAATGCGACGAGTCGGGTCTGAAATGCGCCACTGCGGCAGTTGGGGTGTCGGTTACAATTATCTGCTGCGAATTGAGGTATACGGTTGTGGTGCTGATGCCAAGGCCGGCGGCAAAGCTCAGTTTGCTCTTCTTGATAGGGAAATCGTAACAAAGATAGCCGCTGAATGTATAGGCAAAGGTTTTGGTATTAATGCTGTCCGGCTTGTTGAGCCAGTTGGTATAGCCAAACTGCAACAGCACGAAATCCCTTGAAGGCTTGGCGATAGGCGGAGGGGCAGCAGCATCGTTCATTTTTTCGCCCTGTGCCATCAACGTAGCAGCATTTATAAGCAATAATGCCATGATGGCAAGGATTTTTCGCATAAATGGAAATTAGTGCGCAAATATAATGGCTGCACAATGGATAAATTGTTAAAACTGGGGAAAGGGTAGTGTATATAAAAATAATTTATGCCGGTGCAGGAATGCTCATAAATAGCAAAGAGCCCTTAAGGGCCCTTTGAATATCGTTCCGGTATTTTATTAAATGGTCTGTTTCTTCGGAGGGGCAACCTTTATAGGTGCGCCACCTACTTTTATGGGTGCGGGTTTGCTGTTTGCCGGCATAGCCTTGTTGTGTGCCGCTGGCTGTTTGGTATTGGTCGCCAATGGTTTGCCCTGTGTGGCATGGTGCATACCTTTCCTGCTGCGGCGGTGGTGTGCCATTACCTTTTCCGGCTCCATCACCAGTGTCACCTTATTAAAGTCGGCAGCGGTATTGATAACCTTGCGGTAGCGCCCATATTCATTAAGCGAAAAATGAAGCTGGTTAAAGTACTCGCTGACTGTGACCACGAGTTTATCTCCATTCTCTTTGTCCTTTACCAGCTTATAATCTGAGCTGAAGTTGATGACCTGGTCCATATTATCATTAAGGTAATCATCGCTTATACGCGCCGTTTCAGGATTAACGATTTTGTACCCTTTAGGAATGTTTACGGTAATAGTATAGCTCTCATAGAAGGGGTAGAAGAAATCTACCGGCAGCTTGCGCTTGTCCTCGGCGTAAAGGTTGAACTGCGGGCCTATTATTGCCCCCAGCCTGAAGAGGTATTGTTTATCGGCCTTCGATACCAGTCGCTCAGGATGCACAGATGCATAAAGCTCCAGGGGCTTGTTGCTGTAATAGTTATCAAATCCCTCGTTCGAAATAGTATACTTCTCCACGTCATCGGGCTTATCGGCAAAGGGGATAAGGCTTGTTATCAGGTCTTTCATCTTGTCTTTGGGGTAGAAGGGCAGCTCCTCCCTGAGCTTGGTTGGCAGGTAACCCGACCAGGAATAAGCAACGTCAACCGACGCATCCATTTCAGGATTGAAGCTCACGGATGCTGCAATTTTCTCACCGGTTTCTTTAATGGGCAGCGGGGTTATCGTCCTGATGGCTGATATGCCACCCGTGATCTCCCCTTTTTGAGGTATGGTGCAGAAAACGCCCTTGCCGCCTACCATTTCTTCAGGTATCACCGGGTAGCGAAGGTAAATGTTCTCGGGATCCATGAATTTCTTTTGATTTGGGAAGTAGAACAGGTGGTGGTCAAGGCCTATCCAGCTTTCAAATTTTGTATCAAACCCATGCTCGCTCCTGTCGCCGGCTACTCCCAGCTCATGTTTTACCCCGGCCTGTGTAAGGCAGGCTGCGAAAAGCTTCAGGTAACCATAGGCGGTAGCGGCTTTTTTGCTGATAATAGTATCGAGCATGTCCCGGTTTTCATCCCAGCCCACATCATGTACCGATACCGATTTAATAGTACGGAATGCCTTAACGTCCTGCCTTTCGTCATAATCCACCATCGGGTATAATGTGATCTGTGTTTTTATGCCCTGCTCTATCTTTTTTATGTTATCCACTTCCTTGCCATTGGCGTGCACGCCCAGATCAGAAAGGTATTTATTCACGGCCTTTCTTTCTCTTTCAGAGCACTTATAGTAAGTATCATACATTTTCCTGGCCATTGCGTCCCAGGTGTTCTGCTTGATCATTTCATTATTTCCCGTAGTCACATAGCTTGCACGGTATTCTATGGCCATCCTGTGCAGGCTCACGAAGCTGTTGGGCTCATCTTCAATACCCGGTATATCGTTAAGTTTCACTGCTATCCGCTTTCTGCCTTCTATCAGTGTGTCTTTCACCGGGGGGAAGCCATTGAGGCTCTTCATTTCAAATATGAGTTCCTTAGGGTAAGACAGCTCGAAACGTGCGAGTACAGTAGGCACGCTGAACTGGTAAAATATCTCATTGAACAGGGTGTAGTGGTTTATTGTTTTTATCGTGTATTCTATCTCCGCATTTTTTTCCACACCTTCCAGCGCTATAGATATCATGAACCTGCCCGACTCATCTTTTGTCTGCTTGATCATTTCCTTATCGATGTCGTGCACCTTACCTGATGGATCAATAGTACGTGCTTTAATGGCGGCCCTGGTACCGGAATTAAGCGGTATCCTGATCTTGTTGAACATTTCTATGCCCCGCTCATCAAGCACCTTCACGATCACGTGGCGGGTGTAAAATGTAGTTGTGTCACGGCCTTCGTACTTATAGTTGATATTTACGTCGTTGAGCAGATATATGGCTGGTTCATTGGCATATTCCGGCGGAACAGGCGTTATCTTAGGGTTGTTTACCCATTCTATAAACTTAGGGTTCTGCTCATAATATAGTTTGTGCTGAGCGGAAACAGAGAGCGCCACTACAGAACATAAGAAAATAAATGCGGTAAGTTTTTTCATCTGAATATTTTTTGTCTTTTCAATTGCACCCGGTGGTTATCCCGAGAACCCTCATCAGCTTATTAGTTCAGCGATAACGTTTTCATTTTTTATCGGCAGATTGGGCATCTAAAGCGCCCGTTTCCCTTTCTTTTTGTTGTTTACAGCCGTAAGCACTACGGTTTCTTTGTACAGTTTCCTCAGTGCATCCACCATTTTATTATGCGCCTCAAAATGGTTAGGGCTGATGGACATTGTGTTCAACTCGTACTCCTTGGTGAGCACTATTTTACCGGTTTTGTCATCGGCCCTGTATGATATTTTGTAACTCCATAAACCATCTACGCTCCCTTCGGCATCTTTGGGCACGTAAGTTACTTTGTAGCCATCGGGCACATTCAGCGTTACTGTTTCCCTGATCACTTCTTTGTTCTCGAAATAGTAGGGCACCAGGCGGCCGGTATCATTGATGCGTACATGGCCAAACGTATTTTTTAGATTCATGTTTACATAGTACTGTTTACCTATGTTCTGGGCAAAGCCCGGAATCGAATAGTCTGCATTAACAGTTACATCCATATCGCCACCCTCAGATGCATTCACAGAATAGTTAGGGGAGAGGTAGTTATAAGCGCCGTCGCCGGTCAGTTGCCTTACGTACTTGTCTTTATCTTCTTTCTTATTCCTAAAGGAGAGGTAATGCATTATCGTCCATGCTTCGTACCCGGCAAAATGCTCGTTTACCGTACCCGATACATCGTTATAAGAGAGGTTCATTGTCCGGTTGTCGGTAGTCACGTTTTTGTCGGCCGCAACCGTAGGTATCTTTACTATTTTGTAGTTCTTTTTATCGATGCATATCATGGCTTCTTTTCCCTGCAGGTCTATACGGTTGGCCCCGAATGGCAGGTACTTATCAGTACCATCAAGGAATATCCATTCATCATTGATATTTACAGCGCATATCATGTGGTCATACATATAGGTCAGCGGCACTTCTGAATGGCTATAGGGGATATTATTGCTGCCTATAAGGGTGAAGTAGGCTTTCAGGCCGGCCTTGCGGCACATGGCCTCAAGGATACTTGCCATGTCCTTACAGTCGCCATATTTCCTTTTGAACACAGTATCAGCAGGGCGGGGTATAAAGCCTTCAAGGCCCTTTTCAAAATCTATGTAGTGCATATTTTTCTGCACCCACTCGTATATCCTTGCTGCCTTATCCCTGTCGGAATATGCATTCCGGGTAAGCTCGGCAACTTTATTATTCAGGAAAGTATCTGTTTTTAAATTTACGGCCTTCACATACTGGTATTCGTGCCTGTAAAGGTCGTCGAGTGTGCCTGCCAGCACCGAATCTTTCTTAGCTCCTGCAAGCCTGTATGATGCTACATAGGGTATGATGTGCGGCATATAATACCTTGGGTTACGTGCGCCCTCATAATACTTGAATTTAGGCACATTGAGCGCGGTAAACTTATAGGTTATCCTGCCGTCTTTTTCTTCTACTGTCTTTTTTATCATGTCGGTATCCAGCCCCTTGATGATAAAGCCCATTTTCATATAGTAAGGAACTGTGACCTCGAATGAGGTCCGGCATGCTTTAAGGTCTTTTTTGAAATAAAAGCTATTCAGCAAATGCAGGTCGGTAAAATAATTGCTGTAAGTGGTGTTGGTAATAGATCCTTTCGTGAGGCGTGTGTAAAAGGCTTCAACCATGCGCTGGTCGTCATAAAAAGTCTGGTATCCGTTACCTGCTTCACCAAACCGGCTATTGTCAATTTTCTTATAGTCGCGTTTCTCAGGAATGTAAGAAACACCGTTATAATCAGTAAGCGGATAGAAATCGCCGTAGTAAAAAATGTCGTTATTTTCAGTATTCAGTGACAGGTCGCTGATGAATAATTTCTCCACGTTCACGTAGCTGTTTGCAGTCAATTCCCCATCTTCGTCGCTGATCACCAGGCGTTCTGTATAGTCGGTATATACGGCATGTTCACCTTTATATCTGGCAGCTATGCTGTCGTATTTCTGCCTTTTCAAAGATAGCTGCGCCTGTGCAGTACCCGCCAGTAGTATGGTCGCTACCACTAAGCATACTGATTTGTTTAGCCTTGTTATCCGCGTTGTTGTGCTCATCATTTCCTGAAGGTATTAATTCGTAATAATGTTCCCCGGTAAAACAGAGCCATAAATATAATGAATAAAGCATAGTATTTATACTCAATAAAAAATACGCGCGGCTGCCGGGGTGGCGCCGTGATCTTTTTTAAGCCTGTTAACGTTCCTCTACCATAAAAGTAAAGGCTGGCTTTGGTATTACCAAGCCAGCCTTACACATTCCTCATTATTTTTTATTAAGATCCTACTGCTACGCGCTTAAAAGAACCTACTGTAAGACCCTTTGATACAGATGTTAAGTACTCGGCAACAGTTTTTCCGTTGTCTTTTACAAAAGCCTGGGGTAATAACGTATTGTCTTTAAAAAATTTATTCAGCTTGCCTGCGGCGATCTTTTCAGCCATGTCGGCTGCTTTGCCTTCTGCCATGATCTGCTCTACCGCGATGGCCTTTTCACGGGCTATCGTTTCGGCCGATACGCTGTCGGCATCAACAGCCATTGGGTTCATCGCGGCTATCTGCATAGCTACGTCTTTACCTGCTGTCACGATGTCGTCAGTTGAGGCCTGGTTCATACCTACCAGCACACCTATGCGGTAGCCGCTGTGTATGTAAGGGATAACTGCATCTGCAGAAACCTGATCGAAACGGCTGATATCGATTTTTTCACCTATTTTAGCTACCATTTCCATCAGCTTTTCGCCTACGGTCGCGGTATCCATTTTAGCGGCCATAAGTTCATCGATAGATGAAGCTTTAGTAGCAAGGGCGATATCTGCTACGTTTTGGGCGAAAGCTATAAATTCTTCGTTCTTGGCTACGAAATCGGTTTCTGAGCTAAGCCTTATTACCACACCATAAGTGTTATCAGCGTTAGCTTTGGCTATCACCACACCTTCTTTGGCGTCGCGGTCGCTGCGGTTAGCGGCTACTTTCTGGCCTTTCTTACGCAGGTAATCTATAGCGTTTTCAAAATCTCCGTTACTTTCCATCAGGGCTTTACGGCAGTCCATCATGCCCGCTCCTGTTTGCTGGCGCAGCGTGTTTACATCGGCTGCGGATATTGTTACTGTGCTCATTGTATTAATTTATCTTTTTATGAGTTTTTAAATCAGGGTGCAAAATTCGTATTTTATTATTAAAGCCCCAAATGCGGGGCTTTAATAAATATATTATGTAATGTTAATTCTCGATTAAGTCCGCTTAGCAAAGTACTCAAATAATTGAAGACCAACCTGTAAAGCATAATGCCATAGCTATCGCCCAATCTTATGCACTCAAGTGAAGCCCCTTCAGGGGTTTGGGGTTTAACGTTTTACCGGATTCGGCCTGCTTCCGCCACCACCCGGGCGACTGCCACCAGCACCACCCGGACCACCCGGACGGCTACCACCCGGACCACCGGGACGACTACCGCCACCACCAGGGCGACTGCCACCTGCACCACGGCCTGTGCCACCACCAGGTCCACGACCAGGAGCACCTGCACCAGCGCCAGCGCCGGCACCACGGCCAGCACCGCGTCCGCGTCCACCACCACGACGGCCACCTTCGCCATCTTCTTCAGTGATCTCTAAACCACGGCCCCTGTTATCGGTATTATCTTCAGTAGTTTCTTCTTCTTCTTTCACCTGGGCGCGCTCCTGGAGACCTTCCATGATAGCAGCTGTAAGGTAAGTAGTAATGATAGCTATTGATTTGGTAGCATCGTCATTGGCAGGGATAGCAAAATCAACCTTTGTAGGGTCGCTGTTGGTATCCACCATTGCGAATGTAGCGATACCGAGGCGTTTTGCTTCGGCAAGCGCAATGTGTTCATGGCTGATATCCACCATGAAAAGCGCTGCGGGCGTACGGCCCATCTGGGATATACCGCCAAGTACTTTTTCCATTTTCTCCTTGCTGCGGGTCAATGTAAGGCGCTCTTTCTTTGTAACGCTGTCCATTGTACCGTCCTGGAGCATTTTCTCGATGCTGAGCATCTTCTTTACACTCTTGCGGATAGTGCTGAAGTTAGTGAGCATACCACCGAGCCAACGCTCAGTAACGAAGGGCATATTTACCCTTGCAGCAGCTTCTGCAACTATTTCCTTAGCTTGTTTCTTGGTAGCAACAAACATTATTTTCTTACCGCTTTTCGCGATAGATTTCAGTGCCGCCGCAGCTTCATCAAGGCCTTCAATAGTTCTGTTGAGGTCTATGATATGAATGCCATTCTTCTCAGCAAAGATGTAAGGCAGCATCTTTGGGTTCCATTTTTTCTTCAGGTGGCCGAAGTGTACGCCAGCCTCGAGGAGCTGCTGATGTAATGTTTTATTATCTTCCATTTGAATAATTTCTTGTAGGTTAAAAAAATAGTTTGTGCAATCGCGGGATTAACGTTTAGAGAACTGGAAGCTACGGCGGGCCTTGGCTTTACCAAATTTCTTACGCTCAACAGAGCGGCTGTCACGTGTCATCAGTCCGTCTTTCTTCAGAGCGGGGCGATATTCAGGGTTTACCTCACATAAAACACGGGCGATACCCATCTTTATTGCTTCGGCCTGCCCTTTGGGGCCACCACCCTGTACATTGATAACAATGTCGAATGAAGATTGCACATCAATTGTTTTCAACGGCAGCTCTACCTGGTTTTGCAGGTACATGATAGGAAAGTACGCTTTGTAATCCTTGTCATTAACCGTGATATTACCGGTGCCTTTGTTGAGGTAAACACGAGCTACTGCTTCCTTACGGCGGCCAACGGCATTTTTCTGTTTTTCCATTTTATTTATTAATGGTTTTAAATATTTTTAATATTGTTTTTTGTGGAATCCACTTAATATTACAAATTGAGGGGAAGTCCCTTTAGGGATTTAGGGTTTTTGGAGCCTGAGCTTTATGTGGATGTTCGGCGCCTTCATAAACGAATAGTTTTTTGAACATCGCGCGGCCCAAACGGTTTTTCGGGAGCATACCTTTCACGGCGCGCTCTATCATCAGGTTTGGCCTGCGGCCCAGCATGTTCTTTGCTGTTTCGATCTTTTGACCACCGGGGTACATAGAATACGTCTGGTATTCTTTGTCCTCGAGTTTGTTGCCGGTAAGTACTACCTTATTACTATTGATCACGATAACGTAATCACCGCAATCGAAGTGCGGAGTATAGTAAACTTTGTTTTTACCGCGCAAAAC
>Ga0207020_1199_pt1 | contig 10328 bp, 7 predicted proteins | sample Alteio_BWMinCont_48_FD_153500 | JGI IMG/M metagenome (GOLD analysis project Ga0207020, IMG submission 153500) | Enriched cells from forest soil in Barre Woods Harvard Forest LTER site, Petersham, Massachusetts, United States -... | ecosystem: Environmental > Terrestrial > Soil > Temperate forest >... | reverse complement strand
GGTATAACCTTGGTCCCGCATCATTTTTGAAACGGTGCTTTTACCCGTAGAAATTCCGCCTGTAAGTCCTATAACTTTCAATGCAAAACCTTCATTTTTTTGCCCAGGGTGACGATAAGTCCATTGATGGAGAATACTTAAAGTGTCCCAAAAATACGAGATTTTTGGCAAATACGTACTCTTAGACAAAGTCGCCGCTGGGGGAATGGCGGAAGTGTACAGAGCCAAGTCTCCTGGGGCGGAAGGAATAGGTAAGATCCTCGCGATAAAACGCATCCTCCCCCAATATTCAAGCAACTCAGAATTTATCGAAATGTTTAAAACTGAAGCCAAAATTGCAATTAATCTTACTCAAGCCAATATTGGCCAGATTTACGAATTCGGAGTCGAAAAAGACCAGTTCTTTCTTCTCATGGAGTTCATTGACGGGCGTAACCTTCGTCAACTTCTCTCACGCTGTACTAAGGTTCAAAAAACTCTGACGATCGAACAGTGTGTTTTTATTATTTCTCAGGTAGCTAATGGTTTGGATTACGCTCATCGCTGCATAGATAAAAACACCGGCGGCCCCCTTAATATTATTCATCGTGACATGAGTCCTCAAAACATTATGGTTTCATTCGAAGGGGAAGTCAAAATTGTTGACTTTGGAATCGCCAAGGCTGAAAGCAAAATTGAAGTCACTCGGGCGGGAACTCTCAAAGGCAAGTTTGGTTACATGAGTCCCGAACAAGCTGAGGGCCTAGAGCTTGATGCTCGAACCGATATTTTCTCCGTGGGAATTGTTCTTTGGGAACTCCTGAGCGGGGAGCGACTTTTCATTGCCAATAACGAAGTTAATACCATCCGTAAAATTAAAGAATGCCAAATCCCTTCTCTAAAGAAAATAAATCCTCATATTCACGAAGAACTTGAGAGAATCACTGCAAAGGCCCTGGCCAAAGATAGAAACCTTCGCTACCAAACTGCTGCCGAACTTCATCGGGATCTAAGTCGTTTTCTTTATCGCGTAAATCCTGAATTTACCGCTCATGACCTCTCCGTTGCCATAAAGACTCTTTTTAAGGATGAAATCCTAGCTGATCGAAAAAAAGGTATTGAATACTCAAAAGTAGAAATGCCCTCCATCCACACTTCAGTTAATGAAGAACAACGGACGGGAACCGTAACCGAGACAAATGGACATTTATTTACCATCGCCAAAACAATCACCGAAAAAAGCACAGCTCAGGACAACCAACTTTCCGAACTAAAATTAGATCCCGGACCCCAAACTCCCCATACGGAGCCCAAGGGCCCGGCTCTGCCACGAAAAATCGCTTATTTTGATCCTAAATCCAGAGGAATGCCTCCATCAGCGGGTTTCCCTCAATCGGGACCTGATCTTAATAGTTTCTCTTTTTATAGGCCGACCTATGCGCGTTTTCTCCCTTCAATAATTTTTATGGTTGTTGTGGGAACCCTCGGGTTCTCATTTTTGCGAAATTATGAGACGCTATTTGAGAGCGCGACTCAGTTTATAAAGCGGGTCTCAAATCAAGGAGAAAAAGCTTACGAAAACGCCGAATCCCAACTTCTAGGGAGCAAAGACCCTAACAAAGACTCCGTCGCCAGAGAAAAAGCAGAGATCAAACTTATCAAAGTAACGATGATGGTTCGGAGTAATCCTCAGGGGGCCGAAATAACCGTCGACGGCGAAAATATGGGCGTCACTCCTGCAGAAGTTAAACTCGATATGAATAAGCCAGTAACTATATCCATAAAACGTGACGGGTACATTCCCTATGTAAAAGATTTAGTCCCCACCACAAGCCCCCAGGAATTTAATGCCACTTTACAAAAAGCCGCAATCGGTTATCTTAACATCGATGTACAACCCACTTCTGCGGTGATTTATTTGGATAATCAAAAACTTGCCGAAAGGTTACCCATTACCCATTACCCGGTCCCAGCAGGGCGGACTATCGTCGTTAAAGCCGTGAACTTGTCGGGCCTTTCTGATCAGCAGAAGGTTTTGATTAAGCAGGACACTGTACAGAGTGTGATTCTCTATTTACAGAAGAATAAGAAATAACTAACGAATGAGCAACAAATTTAAACGCACCATCACGGAAGTGTTCCTAGAATCGCGACAAAAACCCCCCACGCAAGTGGCCATGCGCTATTCTGACGGCAAAGGATGGCATGACATCTCGTGGCCAGAGTACTTCAAGAAAACAGAGCTTGTGGCGGGAGGCCTTGTCCAACTGGGGGTGCAGCGTGGAGACAGAGTCGCAATACTCAGCAATACCCGCTACCATTGGGCCATCGCCGATCTCGCTATACTTGGAATCGGTGCGGTTACAGTTCCTATATACCAAAACAGCACTCCTGAAGACGTCAAATATATTTTGAAAGACTCTGGGGCAAAAACCGCATTTATTGAAGATCAAAGCCAATGGATAAAAATTCAAAACTTAAAATCAGATGAGCGCGAACTGGAGAATATCATTAGCTTTAATAGCTTCAATGATCCTCACGTTTGGTCCTGGGAAAAACTCCTTAAATCAGGCGAGGCGTTTGTAAAAGAAAAACCTCATCACTTTGAAGACGAGTGCAAGAAAAATAAATTTGAAGACATGGCCACCATCGTCTATACATCCGGAACGACGGGGTCGCCAAAAGGCGTGGTATTGGCATACTCGTGTATTGCTACTGAATGTGAAGACATCAAGGTTAACTTTAATTTAGGAGATCAAGACTCAACCCTCACTTTTCTACCCTTCGCGCATATCTTCGGAAGAGTCGAACTCTGGGCAAATATTTACCTCGGCTGGAAGATGTGTTTTGCCGAAAGCATTGATCGGATCGCTTTCAATTTGAAAGAGATTAAACCCACTTTTATGATGGCTGTGCCTAGAATTTTTGAAAAAATATATGGGAGAATTCAGAGTCAAGTAGAATCGGGTGGTAAGGTTAAACAAAAATTATTCACTTGGGCCAAGAAAGTTGGAGCTCAAGTGAGTCATGCAAAAATGAATAATGAAGAAATACCGCTTTCGGTGCTTCTCGAATACCGCTTGGCTTATAACCTCATTTTTTCAAAAATAAACAAGGGGCTTGGGGGGCAACTCAAGTTTATGGTGAGCGGCGGCGCTCCTTTGGCTAAAGAAATAGCCGAGTTCTTTCACGCAAGCGGTATACTTATACTTGAAGGGTATGGCCTTACAGAAACGACAGCCGCCATAACGGTGAACACCCCTTATCGATATCGATTTGGAACCGTCGGCCCAGCACTCGGGGAAACGCAACTCAAGTTCGCCGAGGATGGGGAAATCCTTGTTAAAAGTGGAAAGGTCTTCAAAGAATATTTTAAAGATCCCGAAAGCACGTCGGCAAACTTACAGGACGGCTGGTTTCGTACCGGCGATATCGGCGAATCTGATAAAGACGGTTTCTTAAGAATCACCGATCGAAAGAAGGATTTGATTAAAACCGCCGGTGGAAAAATAGTTGCACCCCAGAAATTAGAAAATTTATTAAAGACAAATAAGTATATCAACCAAGTCGTTATTTACGGCGATAAAATGAAATATCTGGTGGCCCTAGTCACCCTCAACGAAAGTGAAATTAGAGCTTTTGCAAAAGAAAATGATATTGCCGCAACAACGTTGGAGGGATTGGCCAAGGACCCAAAAATAAACCAGCTGGTCAGCGAAATTATTCGTGACAAAAACTCGAAGCTAGCCAGCTTTGAAACCATCAAGCATTTTCAAATTTTGCCAGCCGAGTTCACCATTGAGAGGGGTGAAATTACCCCTTCTTTGAAGGTAAAGAGGAAGTTCTTAAGTGAAAAATATCATGACGTCATCATGACCCTTTATTGATTAGAAACTTACCCCTTTGTGTGTTGGGGCCAGTTTTATTGATTAAAGTAAAATCGAAAATTAAAAGCCATAAAAACCCCGCTCAAATCCGTAGTCCGCGCCGAGCCATCCGCGTTTTTTATCGGACTTCCCGTCTGAAAAGTACCCAGTGGAGAGGTGTAGTCTCTGTTCGAAGTATAATTACTAGCTATGAAGTACCGGTATCCTAAATCTAGGCTCAGAGAGACATTATCGAAAGCAGGAAATTCTATTCCAAAGTAACTCTGCCCCATGATTCCGGAACCTGTCGCCTCCTCTATATAGTTTTGCAAACTAGGGTATGTAGCATTCCCCCAAGCAGTCATGGTTATGGTATTTTTAAAAACTGCAATGCCATATCCTCCACCCAGTCCTACATAAAGTCGGTAGCTCGGTTTCCTTTTAATATAAATCTCAAAGTCAACTTGTGGAATCACGCTGAAAGTAAAATTTGAAACATTAAATAGCGGGCCGCTCGCATTGCTCGCATTTGAACTTCCGGGAGTATAGGGATAAAGGAACTCAATCCCAAGCCGGGTCGTAAACGCAGGCTTAGTGATAGCAAAACCTATCTCGGCAGAATAGGCATTGCTCACTCCATTTGAATCATTAAATCCGATAGTGGAGGGAAAACCTCCTTGATAGGCCTCCCGCTGAAGGTTTGAATAACCGCCAGAACCTCTCAGATAAGTCGAAAAACTTTGTGTATCAAAGTCAAAGACCCTACCGTAACTGTTTAAACTGAGAAAAAACCCAGAGATGAAAAAAAGAAATCTCACGGACTCGTGACGTCCACAACGATGCGTCCAGGCTTGCCCGTGGAGACCAGTTCAAATACTTCTATCTGGGCCGGACCTCTAAGAGGGAACTCCAAGGTCAAATCCTTATGAAAGAAATCTTGGAGTAAAGCCACTTTAGAAAGATATGGGGATTTCAAAAATAATTTCTCAATTTGCCCGGTTGTAACCTTTGCCTCCGTAACATTTTCAAATTCCATCACGATCCGTTGAGGTTGGGATTGAATTGAAATATGAAAGAATCCTGGTCTTTCAACGCCGTCCGCCGGCGCCTTCTGGCCTAAATCAAAAACTAATCGTTCGATTTTCCCCTTGATGCTGTGGCGTACGTTGAGCAGAGTCAGCGGACCATGATCCCGACCTCCGACAAAAACTCCGCTATCAATGTAGAGATTTTGCTTTTCGCTATGGGCCTGATGGACCGGAATAGCAGCCATAGAGTATGTTGAGAATAAAATCATTACGAAAGCAAAAAGTTTCTTCGCCATTTATATAGACTTTATCGAAGATGAAAAATTATCAAATGTAAAATGAAGCAGAGAATCAAAGTCACCTGAACGAAGGAGATCGTCAACAAAATCGAAGAACTGCGTAAAATCTCCGATCTTGGCCAATCCGTACCCTAGACTTATGGCTCGCTGCTGATAATACGGGTCAACGAGAATATCCCCCATCAAGCTCCCTAATCCCTCACCTCCCTTTAACCCCTCTAAAACGGTTTTTAAAAATTCCAAAGGCCGAAGCGCCTGAACCCTCGCATCCTGCAGATAATTTTGCCATAACTTATAGCTCTGAGAAAACTCCCGTGGATGAAGAAGATAAAGATCTGAAATGAAAGAAGTCGATACCCCCAGAGCCGTACTTCCGTCATGGGGATCCTTTAAAAACAATGATCCCGCCAACTGTTTTATAGACCGGAGGCCCTCGGGATCTAGGCGCAAAACATTTGAAACCTTAAGAAAGTTACCCTCACTCAATTTCGCATCCGAAAGGAATTTGTCTAATACCTCTCGAAAAACTTGCGGCTGATTCAAAAGACTAGCTAGAGCTTGTAAGAAACCGGTGGGTTCGGTGCCTATTTTGTTCAGAACTGGAAAAACATTGAATAACGCATCCTTAATATTCTCGTACTCCTCCTGATTGCCTTCTATCAATTCAATTTTGTTTAAAACTAGATCTAAAAGAGTAGGTTCACCGGTTTTTTGCGGAGTAACAAGTTTATAGAAAACCTCTTTTAACGCGGCAATATCGTCATCGTTTAAAAGGGCAATGGCCCCAAGAATGTTATTAGTGAAGTACTCTAATTTTCCCTGAGTCTCTAAACTAGCCATGGCCATGGTTGTTTGAGAGAAAAAACCGATGTTATCTAGGTGAAAGACAGCGGCCATATGATTTTTCTCAGCATCACTTTTATTTCTGTATTCAGCCGGTGTGGCCCGAGAAAGGCCGGCATAGAGAATTTGAAAAATCCTCAGTTGACCGTTCTTTGAAATTCTATCTAAAACCTCAAAGTTTTGGATCATATTCTTAAAATGGACCCATTCAGTTGCAAATCGAGGATTGGGTTTATCGTGACCCAAGGAGGTGATGTCGGCCCCCCTTTCACCTAGAAACTCAACGATTTTCATATCGCTGACGTAGTGAGTGGAGTCCACAACCGCTTGCTCAAACCTCACTCCTGTATGAAAACTAAAAGGAAGCAGGTTTCCAACTGGGGAATAAACAAAATTTGCATCTTCTACGAGTTCTTCGAGCTGGTCCCAGTCCGTCATAATATGTGGCACGGTTGTTCCGTCACTAAAATAATGCAAGACAACTTTTTGATGATCGATCGCTTCCTTGAACATCTCATTAAGGTGACCCTCTCGACCCATTTCTTGAAGGGCCAAAACGATTTCCTTTAAGTCTGTGGTTCGGAGAATAGACGTTATAAAAGAATAAATTTCTTGACGCCACTGGATCTCAGTTAACGCAGGATAGCTCCCTTCATGAGTCATCCAAAGCTGATTGTGGGTTTCAAAATTCTCCTTAGCCGTTTGAAATAATATCTCTTTTTGGGATTGTGAAAGTTGAGGATACCAACTTGCAATTTGCGCTCGAACTCGCCCTTCATTTTTTAGAGCCAGTCTAAATTGTGTTTGACTATGAAAAACTTTCTGTGGAGGTTGTGAAAACACATCTAGAAGAGTCTTTCCGGCATAACTCAATGTTGGTGTTTTTAAAATTCGTCCCACGTTCTTTAAAAAACCTGGAACTTCTTTGCTGGAAAATCCGTCTAAAAGAATACGCTCCAGCTGTGCTCCCATCCTATAAGGATTCTCGACAGCCATGCTGTAGAGTTTACTCAAGACTTCCAATCGCTTACTTTGTTCAAGGGAGTAAAACTGATCCAACGTAGGAACAAAATAAGGAGACACCTCAATAAGTTCCTTAAATATCTGAGAAGCGTCGCTCAAAATATTTTGCTCCTTAAGATCCTCCGCTATTTTAGCAATTTGCGGATAGGAGTTTTCGCCACTCAAACACCGAAGGCCAAAATAAAAACTTTGACCATTCGCCAAAATGTCGTCATTGATATTTTTGCAGCCTAAAAAAGCTTTATCTAGCCTCACTGGATTCGAGAAAGTTTCTCTTAATTTCTGAATATAGTTTGGAACCAAAGACGGTGGTTTTCGATAGGAATTGGCGAGAACTGGTCCCTGAAGACCTGGCAACCCTTTGGTATGGAGGACGTCAGAAAGAAAAACTAAGATTTTTTCAAGCTGCCCATTATCTGCCAGTTTCCCAGTAAAGTCGATAAGACCCGGCAATCTAAAATCTTTAAGCATTGAAATCAGGATGGGTTGAAGTTTGTTCATTAATTCTTTGTCTTCAAGAAGCTCGGAAAAAGCTTGCTGAAACGGATTGGACTCACTTGAAAGACTAACGGCCGAGGCCATAGTGGCAAAAATATCCCCTAAGCCAGAGCCTTCTTCGCCCATAGACAGGGTGACAGCTCTACCAAGGGGATGTAAGTCTTGGGAAAGAATCGTTTTCAAAATGCTAACGATATTGGTTTGAACCCCGACCACTTCTGAGCGCTTTATCAGCTGACTTAAAGTCACTGAATCGGCAGGTGTTACATCCTCGCTAAGCAAATTTAATATGAAGGGATAGGCTCCCCGACGCTCAAATTCCGTAAATAAAGGACCGAGACGAAGAAAATAATCTGACTTAAATGCAGCCAGCTCTGATTTCGTGTCGCTCGTATTCAAGAGAGCCTTGAATAAAGCCCGCTTCCCCGCTCCATAGCCTAAACGAATAATATCTTCATTCGCCTTCAGTGCTTCTAGCACTCCTGGCGGAAAGGAGCAGTTCCCTTGTGTAATACTGAGATCCAGCGGAAGAATCTGAAGAAAGAATTTATCCACGTCCGCACCGGGCGATCTTTTTAATAGCTCTCTACCTAATGAAAGAAAAAGACTCTCTGTTGAAAGATATTGAGGTCCCTTCTTAAAGCATGAAACACCATGATCGGAGATCACAGCAAAGTTTTGAACTTGAAAAATACGCGAACTGTCTACCGATGAATAATCGAGGTAATTGGCTAAATCTAATTTTTCTTTTGCGGTTAGATTGTGAACGAGTGATGAGAGCTGCAAACTCGGATTCTTGAGAGCAGAAAGAACCTTAATAAAACTTCCATCATCCAAACTCCGCCTCAATTCGCTGCTCAAGATATCCACAACCTTGTCGCTATTTAAAGAGTTTGAGGAGTCAGACATTTTTGAAGAAAATATTAGTCCGAGGCTTCGCCCGTTAATCCCCCCAAAATGATCGGCCAGAGAAATTAAACCGCTGCCCAAAAGATTTTGATTAACGAGGTCTACAGCATACTTCTTTAACGCTCCGAGGTCGACCTCATTTGTTTTTAGAACTTTTAAGAGAAGGGGGGCCAAAGTCCCAAGAACCTGAGTTTCAGCCACGGCGGCAATCCCCTTCATCAAGGGCCTAAGGTCTCCTCGTACATGAAGTTGCCTTATGACATCTAAACTTTGGTTTCTCCGTTGGGGATTTGAAAAAAAATGTTGGTTAAATCCCTCTAACACCGTAGCTAGGTCTTGGGGGTCCATGGAGTCGACAAGATCCTTATAGGGTTGGATACTTCCATTTTGCCCGTTAAGACAAGTCACCATGGAGCGAAAATTCTCTGAGGTTAAACTATAAAAATTTAAGCTTGCGGCCCTGCAGGCAGGAAAATCTATTATCGGCGTAGTAGAATGAATAGCAGGGGTCGGCAAAACCGGCGAGCATGCTGCGGTGAGCACGAGACACAAAACTAAAACAAAAATCCGGCTTGTTCCCATGGGTGCGAAGGTTAGTCTACCCTTTCTCTTACCTCAATAATTTAGCTAAAATAATGCAGAAAGTCATATTCTGCAACTTTTGGCGCGTTGGGCATGCTCAAAAAGTCCGCCCGGCCGGCAAAGCCATGGGTCCGGAGGGCGTCACGTGCCTAGGGGAGCTTTTTCAACAAGCCCACTTGCATTTTTTTCAAAGGCAGTTAATGGTGTGGGATGCAAAAAAAGATTAAAAATATATGTGTTGTTTATCGTCCCCAATCCACGAGGGCCTCTCAAAAGGCGAAGGAAGTGATTGGATGGCTCGGCATCAGGGGTTTTAGACTTTTTTTATCCCCGGAAGCTCGCCCTATTTCAGGTTGCAGAAAAATCAAAAAATCAGAGGTAGAAAAATTAGACTTAGTTATAGTGCTTGGAGGTGACGGCACCTTCTTAAGTGCCGTACGTCTCTTGAACTCTCATCCCGTTCCCATCCTAGGTGTTAATCTGGGGCATCTCGGTTTTCTTACGGAAACAAAAGTAGAAGAGCTTTTTGACGTCATTAATATGGCTATCTCAGGCAAAATGCTCCAAATGGAAAGGTCGACTCTACACGCCACCGTCATTAGAAAAAATGGGAAGAAAGATTCCTTCCACGCTCTAAACGACATTGTAATTGAACGCGGAGCCCATTCTCGCCTCATTGATATGGAAGTTTTCGCAGGGCCTTTTTTGGTAAGCACGGTGAAGGCGGACGGTCTCATCATCGCCACTCCCACCGGCTCCACGGCCTATTGTTTAGCCGCTGGGGGTCCGATAGTTCAACCCACAGTTAAAGCCATCACGATCACCCCAATTTGTTCGCACACTCTAACAAATCGTCCTATTATCTTATCAGATGACCAGCAAATAAAATTAAAGCTGAGCCAAGACCCCGGTAGAGGTGTTCTTATGCTTGACGGTAAGAGGGAGGAAGATCTCACATCCGACGACATCATCATCGTCACAAAAGGAAGAAGACCGGTGATCATGCTTTCTCTTCCGACAAGAAATTATTTCGATATCTTGCGATCTAAGCTACGTTTTGGTCAACGAGACTAAGGAGGATTTATGCTCCTCGAACTTAAAGTAAGTCACTTTGCAATAATTGAAAGTCTTCAAGTTCATTTTCTTAGACCTGGGCTTAATGTTTTAACGGGAGAGACAGGGGCAGGGAAAAGCATACTTCTAAAATCTCTGGGGCTTCTCTTGGGGGGGAAAGCCAGTCCTGAAATGATCCGCACCGGTTGTGATCAAGCCATTATTGAGGGGGCCTTTGATTTATCTCA
>Ga0207020_1166_pt1 | contig 10334 bp, 10 predicted proteins | sample Alteio_BWMinCont_48_FD_153500 | JGI IMG/M metagenome (GOLD analysis project Ga0207020, IMG submission 153500) | Enriched cells from forest soil in Barre Woods Harvard Forest LTER site, Petersham, Massachusetts, United States -... | ecosystem: Environmental > Terrestrial > Soil > Temperate forest >... | reverse complement strand
TAATGACCCGAGATTATTTGTTTTGACGGTTCTTAGTACTTTTACAGTGACCAAATAACTCGATTACCTTGACGGGGTGTTGGCCCCCCGGTAAAAAGTTTCAATGACCATCGATTTCATGAGAAAAGTAGACTATTGGGCGGGTATTCCTTTAACCGCCCTTCTTACTCTTTGGATTCGGGTCGTCGATAAATTAAAGGCGAAAGTTAGTTACAAAGACGTAAAGAGAGTTCTCTTTATTGAACTCTCAGAGATGGGGAGCGCGATACTAGCTGACCCAGCTTTAAAAAGAGTTGGGAAAACCCGGGAAATATTCTTTGTTATTTTCAAAAAGAATGCAGCAAGTCTAGGAATTTTCAAAACTGTTCCAGAAAAAAATATCTTTAAAATGCGAGATGATTCCTTTTTGACCTTGGTTATAGATGTTTTTAGGTTTCTTTTTTGGTGTAGAAAAAATCAAATTCAAGCGGTTATCGATTTAGAAACGTTTTCTCGTTTTACAGCGGCTCTCTCCGCGTTGACAGGTGCGGTCATCCGAATAGGGTTTTACAATCCCCGTTCGGAGGGCCTTTATCGAGGGGCCATCTTAACCCACCCCGTAGGTTATAATCCCCATATTCATATAGCTAAGAATATTGTAGCTCTGACTGATCCGCTATTCTCCTCAGCCGCCGGAGAGTCTCCCCTTATAAAAAGGGTTATCGGGGATGACGAGATTCTTTTGACTGAAGTTTCACCGCCCAAAGAATCTGTGGACCGAGTTTGGGAGGCTATTCGCAGGCGGGTCAAAAATATTTCTACAAAATTTTTTCTCGTCAACGTCAATGCAGGAGATTTTCTCCCACAACGCAAATGGCCCAAGGGCTCATTTCAAGAATTCATTAAAAAACTTATTTTTAGTAATGCAGGTGTAACTGTTTTACTGACCGGGTCCCCTAAAGAGAGACCGAGCGTGGATGAAGTGGCGCTAAATATTAATTCTGATCGTTGCGTAAATATTGCGGGAGATTTAAGGTTCGAAGATTTGCCTGCCCTTTATTCGATCTCAGAAGGGATGCTCACCAATGACTCTGGGCCGGGCCATTTTGCTTCCGCCGTGGGTTTAAAAACATTTGTGCTCTTTGGTCCAGAAACACCAGCCCTCTACGGGCCCCTACGAAATGCGACTCCAATTTATGCCGGACTGGCTTGCTCACCTTGTGTTCACGCCTTCAATCATCGCAATACTCCATGCACCGATAACCAGTGCCTGAAGGTGATTAACCCAGAGAGTGTTTTCAAGCAGGTCCACCAATTCTTGATCTCGAGAACATAGAGGTGTCAAAAAAGTCTTGGATTGCCATTCTTTTTTTGAGTTTTTGGAGATTTTTTATTGGAACTCGTCATGGCTTGGGGGTTGACGAGGCTCATTATGTTCTCTACGGATTAAACTTAGATTGGAGTTACTTTGACCATCCGCCTTTGATTGGTTGGATCCAGGGCGCCTTTCTTTCTCTTTTAGGTCGGACGGAATGGGCAGCCAGGACTCCAGCCATTCTCTCGGGAATATTAAGTTCTTTTCTCGTTTTTAAATTTATTAAAGAAATAACTCGGAGTGAGGAGACGGCATTTTGGTCGGTACTCGCCTTAAACTTTTCATTTCTGCCTTCAGCCTTATGGATCATGTTCTTACCTGATACGTTGCTTTTCATCCTTTCTCTATGGCTCCTTGAGATTATCAATAACGTTTTAAATCGGGAGAATGTATGGGATTGGATCTCTCTGGGGATCTGTCTGGGCCTTGCTGGTTTAAGTAAATACACTGCGGTCTTCTTACTTGTCTCTTTGGCGGGAATTGTCGTGACAGAGAGGGCCTTTGGAAAAATCAAGCCTATATATTTGGCCATGGCCGCCCTCATTGGAGCCATTTTTGTTATCCCTGTCTTTTATTGGAATATGACCCATCATTGGATTAGTTTTGCCTACCAGCAGAACCATGTCATGGGAAGCGTCCATTTGAGTCTAGAAAAATTTCTAGTTTTCTTACTCACTCAAATTGGAGCCTATAGCCCCTTCTTGACCCTTCCTGCTTTGTGGGGAATCTGGATTTCTAGAAAAACCTTAACTCAATACGCTCGTATATCACTGTGGATTGCAGTCCCCACGTTTTTATTTTTTGTCTATACCGCTACGAAAGATGAGGTCCTGCCCCATTGGACTCTCCTGAGTTGGGGAATCGTTATTCCTCTTGGAATTGGACTCGGGATCAAGAATAGAACTCTATTCAAGGGGACTGTGGTCGCCAGTGGAATTGTGCTTTTCTTTGCCATGAGCGAACTGAGTTTTCAGTTTATAAAGTTCCCTCCCTATCAATCTCCCTATGCGGATTTAATGGGTTGGAATCAAATTCACGAAAGTATTAAGCTTATTATAGAGAAAGAACCCCCAGGCCATTTTGTCATAGTCGTACCTAATTGGACGTTAGGAAGTCGCGCCCGTTTTTATCTTGGCGACATTGCCTCAATTTTTGTTATCGATGAGAGGTTCGATCAATTTGATCTTTGGGAAGAAAGACAATCTAAAGCACCAGATCTTTTAGTACTTAACTGGAAAGGATTTGAGTTTAAACCTCAGGACGAAAAACGGTGTACAAAACTAGAGCCCGTAATGACAAAGACTTTTTCTATTCATGATTCGCCGGTTAACTCCGTTCAAATCACTTGGTGTCGTGGGTTTCACTGGTAGCAAGATCTTTTAAAACCTCGGCAGGATGGCTTTCAGGATCTACGTTTTCATAAATTTTAATAACGTGACCATCCCTTCCAATAAGCACGCTTTGTCGTTTGAGCAAACCTAAGATTGGATATTTGCCGACGCCATACGCTGCGGCTATGGTGCCCTCTTTGTCAACGAGGAGATCAAAGGGAAGATGGTGTTTTGCTTTAAACTCCCTATGACTTTTTTCGTCTTGCCTTGAAATTCCTAAAACAACGGCCCCACGCTTTTTAAACTCAGTGAATTGATCTCGAAACTGGCACGCTTCTTTAGTGCAGCCTGGGGTTTCATCTTTGGGATAAAAATAAAGAAGAATAGGTTGGCCAGCAAAATCAGAAATCTTAATGGTTTTTCCATCTTGATTTTTTGCAGAAAAGTTAGGAGCTAAGGTCCCAACTGTAAGAGCAAGGGCTATTGCGGTGTGAAAAAAACTTGAAATCAAAACTGTCATAAAGAATCCTTTTTTTTAATCCATAGTCCATTTTGCAACCGATGGGAAGTCCGTTGTATCCACCGGGTTATTATTCGATTTGGTCAAGACCTGAACTCGCCTGTTAAGCCATCTTGTTAAGCTCTGAGCCTGCTCTTTTGAGGGTAGGCCATCCAAAAAGGGGAAAAAATGTGCGGATGGAATCTCCAAAGAAATGCGTCTAAAGCAACTTTCGAGGGCGTGAAAGGGATCCCATTGTCCACATCGGTAGTTCCCATCATTATGACTAGGGTTCCAAATCTTGAGTTCCATTGTTACTGAGTTTGAGCCCTTTTTGGCCCCGAATTCGTACCCGAAAAATTTTTCTCCGGGGGCAAGTTCGATCTTGTTAAAATCTTTGAGGGTACTTAGATCTAATTCTCGATCGCCTTGTGAGAAATTAAACTCTGGAGCATGGGACAAAACAAAAGTTTCAAGGGCCCCATCTATTATATCGTCTCCGTAGACCTCCGCCGCGGCACAATGGGCTCCCTTGCTTACTCCAACAACGTTGACGAAGGGATTCGGGTGGACTTCTAAGGCGGCTCTCAAGGCTTTAGAATTAACTTTGGGAGAAACGATAAAGTCGTCCTCTGAATAAAAGAGAAGAGTCGGTATTGTGACTTTTGAATAGTAATTAAGATAGTTATTGGCATTCCAGAAGGCCTCGGGAGTGGTAAGATCTCCTTGGGTCATTGGCGCTAATTGAAAATCATTTTTTGTCGAGAGTGCTTTATACCTTGGATAAATATATTGTTCTAAAAATGGAACCGACTGTTTGTGCCCTGGCTTATAAAGGGTAGGCATGTCTCGACTGGAGCCAAAAACGTAGGCGAAGTTCTTAATTAAAGTTTCGCTGACGAGGTTTGCAAAGTGACGTCCCACAGCGTCGTTGCGATCGACGTCCAAGAGGGTCGATTTTAGATCTACAACGGGGCAAAAACCGATGACGCTGTTGATTTTTGGTCCCACCAAATTATCATTGTTAAAACTTCCGTAAGCAGAGGTGAAAAGGGCTCCGTTACCTCCCAGGCTTATGCCAAGTATATGAAAACTCGTTATGAGTTTTCGAAAAGGCGAATCTTCGCGACCGAAGAGCCTAACGACTTCAAACGCTTGCCGCCCTTCTTCCAACCCTCCCATGCCGAATCCACGATTATCTCGAACAAAGTCTGATGCCGCTAAATTCGGAAGGATGAGGACGTTAAAAGGCATGGTGTCAAAAGTTTGAGTGAGGAGATAGCGCGCGGCCCCGTCAGAAAGATTACAACCCACCCCACAGATCACGATAAGCATGGGTCTTGGCCGAACCGTGTCTTTAATGGCGAGCAGTCCATGAACCTTGCTGTCATAGGGAAGATGAAGAACAATCTCCCTTAAATCATTTCGGCCATTTAAAGGGTAATTCCCCTCTTCAACTCTGATCATTGCGATGAGGCGATTTTCTGGAAAAGGTTGAAGAATTTTATCACAACGATCCAAAAAGCTTTGAAGGGCACGGGCTTGATTCTTAGGCTCAATTCCTGCCGAGATCATTTCGCTTTTGAGTTCGAGGGCCGAACAAGCATTTGGGGTTGCCCTTTCCTTTTTTCCCTTCGGAGTGTTTGAAAATGGAATTTTCAAGGGACCGCGATTAGCAGGTTTAGATTCGTCGACCCCGGCGGGGAGTATTTCTAGCCAAGGAGACCGAAGTTTCGCGAAATCTGAAGCTTGGGTTCTAATAAATACAAAAAAGAGAAGAACTACGACGCGAAATGACATTTGCCCCACCCCTTGATTTCAATACCCACCAAAGAATTAGCAGTGATCTAAAGAGGTCGACAAGTCAAAAATGGATGAATGTTGTGATTTTCTAGTTTTTTAAGGTAGTTGTTTCTGGAATTGTGAGAGCGCCGGTACTGTATCCCGCGTCTACATAGTGAATCTCTCCTGTGACGCCGCTGGATAAGTCGCTCGCAAAATAGATGGCGGCCTTTCCAACTTCGTCTGCAGTGACATTCCTTTTTAGCGCACTTAAGGTTCCGACAGAATCAAGAAGGCTCCTAAACCCTCGGATTCCCGCGGCGGCCAAGGTTTTAATAGGCCCTGCGGAAATAGCATTGACGCGAATATTCTTTTCACCTAAGTCCCATGCTAAATAACGAACGGTCGACTCTAGGGCTGCCTTCGCCACACCCATGACATTATAGTGTTGTACCACTTTTACGGCACCATAATAGCTTAGCGTCAAAATAGACCCTCCGCTATTCAAGAGAGGCAATGCTTCTTTGGTTACCCCAATGAGCGAATATGCTGAGATATCTAAGGCTATTTTAAATCCCTCACGGGTCGTATTTAAAAACTCTCCGCTCAGTTCTTCTTTATTAGCAAAAGCGACGGCATGGATAAGAATATCAAAATGGGTCCATTTTTCTTTTAATTTCTGAAAACATTCACGAAGACTTTGATCCGAACCCACGTCACATTGCAGAACTATTGGGGCGCCCAACTCCTGAGCTAAAGGCTCCACTCTTTTTTTTATAGCATCATTCACGTAAGTGAGGGCGACTTCCGCCCCTTCTTTTTTAAAGTTCTGCGCAATGGCCCACGCTATGGATCTTTCGTTAGCCACGCCGATAACGAGGGCTCGTTTTCCTTTTAATAGCATATCTTTCTCCTATAGGAGATTTAGCTCATATGCTACAAACATGTCTATATTTATGAAAACTGAAGAGAGTTGGCCTAAGCCCTGGCGAGAATATACTTATGTCGCCTTTGATACTGAAACATCCGGAAAGTTCCCCCTCGTTGGAGAAATCGTTGAAATTGCTGGGGTCAAATGGCAAGGGGGTAAAATAATGGACACCTATCAAACTTTTGTGAAACCCACGAAACCCATGGGCGAGGCTGTAATGAAGATTCATCATATTACAAATGAGATGGTGGAAGGTGCACCTAAAATTCACGAAGTTCTCCCTGCCTTTGATTCATTTATTCAAGGTTCTATATTAATGGGACACAATGCAGCCTTTGATCTGGGTTTCTTGGCTATTGAATACGATCACCTTTCTATGTCCCTTCCCACAGCGCCTACTTTAGATAGTTGCTTGTTAGGACGCAAAGCCTTCCCGGAGTCTGTAAATCACAGACTGGCGACCTTGGTGGGCCTACTCAATATTAAGGTTAGCCAGGCCCATAGGGCCTTAGATGACAGTCGCGCATGCCAGGAGATTTCAATAAAAAGTATGGAAAAGATAAATTCTCAAGGTTCCCTCGATGAAATCTTTAAAGAGCAAGGGGGAGCTCTTTTATGGCCCCGTTATTCTATGACTGATCTTCTTTCTCACGAGGTCACTGGAGTTTTAGTCGAAGGGTCAAAAAAACAATTGGTTTTGGAAATCACTTACCAGGGTGGGGTAAAATCTGGGCAGCCTAGACGAATCACTCCTCAAGGTTTGGTGAGAAATCCGATCGGGGATTACGTTGTTGGGCTTTGTCATAACGATAATACGGAGAAGAGATTCTATCTCAACCGGATTTTGAGCGCGAAGATTTTGGATTAACGTCAACCAATTTTTGATTTAGTTTTTCGGCTAGGGCCTCTAACTCCTTAAACTCATCGCTTGTACGTAGTTTCAAGCGCGTAGACTTGCCTTCAATATAATCATTTAGAAATCTTTGAAAGGCATGGAGGGGACCCACGGTGCGATGAGAAAGGATGAGTCCCACAACAAAGAGAACGAGGCAAAAAGATAGGCTGACCATTGTAAAAGTGGCGACAAAGGGTCCTAAAAAAGAATTCGTTTGCATCCCGCCTGTTCCCTGGTTCTCGTTAAGAGCCACTCTGAGGTAGGTATAACTGTAGGTTCCCAATATAAGGGTTAGGCCCATGCCGCATAACATGAGGGTAAAACAATATTTCAGTTGAAAATGGGGATTGATCCAATAACTCTTTCTTAAGTTCTCAATGGGCCAAAGGGCTTTACCTTCTTTCAAAATGGCCACAACGATAAGTCCGTATCCGATCCACTGGATGGCATCGGCCAAATTGAACGCCGGTGAGAAATAACTTGGACGCCCCAAAACAATGAAGTCCACAACATAACCCCAGAGAATTCGATCGGTCACATTACCGATAATTCCTCCAATAAGAAAAGAGAGGCCGGCGCGGAGGGCCAGTGATTTTGTGGGTAAAAGAAATTGCATAATAAAAAATAGAAAAAGCAAGAATGCCCCACCTGTGGAAAGGCTCACGATCCGAAGGACGCTGGGGAGATCACTAAAAATGCCTAAAATGGCTCCATGATTGTGATGTAATATAAAACCTACGGGCCCGTAGAAACTGTGAGTGGCTAGCGTGGATGCCCATAGTTTAGAAATCCTGTCTACACCCCAAGAAAAAATGAGAGGTAAAAGCGCCCAAGCCCATTCCTGTTTTTTCATCTTCCTATTTTATCAAACTGTCCGTGAGCAAAGTAGTTTTTTACCAAGATATATAAGGGCTAGCTGGATTTTGGCCTAGGTCACTAAGCTAGTTGGATGGTGTTACGGCCCTTTGCCTTAGCTCGATAGAGGGCCTGGTCAGCGGCGTTGATGACTTCTTCGCAAGTGGATCCATTATGAGGGTAACCAGAGATTCCAATGCTTAAGGTGATTTGGCCTCCGATAGACAGGGTCTCTAAATCCCGTTGAATCCGATCAGCCACTTCGAGGGTTGCGGGTTTGTCTGTTTCCGGAAGAATGATAACGAATTCTTCTCCCCCGTAACGAGACGCCGAGTCGGTCGTTCGAATCGCTGATTTCAAAAGTTTTGCTATGAGGGCGAGAGCTTTATCTCCTTCGGGGTGGCCAAAGTTGTCGTTGTATTTTTTGAAATGATCCACATCAATCATCATTAGACTAAAAATTCTAGAATGGCGGCTCGCCCTTTCGAGCTCTTCTCTGATTTTTTCTTGAAAATATCGGTGGTTGGAAAGTCCCGTAACGGGGTCGGTGATGGCCAATCTCTCAAGCCGCCTAATTTCGTCTAGGCTATGGTGGTAAAGAAGGGCCTCCTGAAGTTGAAGTCGTAACATTTCATTTTCCCAAGGTTTTAAAATAAAGCGATGAACCTCGGCATTATTTATAGCGGCCATCATTTGCTCTAAATGCATTTGCCCTGAGATCATCACTCGGGCAATCTTGGGATAAAGAATTTTAACCTCGGCGAGTAGGTCCGTCCCGCTTTTATTCGGCATTTTTTCATCTGTGAGAACAACAGAGAAATTTGAATCAGAAGCCAGGGTTTCGAGGGCTTCTTTGGCTGAAGCTGCTTCGATGATTTCAAAGTCGGCACGCAAAGTACGTTTGATCGCGTCACGAGTCGAGGGCTCATCATCTACTATGAGAAGACGTGGAAGCATTTCACTCCTTAGAAGTTTTCATGTATATTCAGCATATATGAAACTTTTAGTTGCGCTTTGCATTATACTCCAAAGCTATGCCTTGGCGAGTGAAGATTCCCTAAAACCAAGGTTAAATAGGCTTATAGAAAAATCGGGGCTCAAAAAGGGGGATTTGGGGATTTATATTTCAGATCAATCCAAAAAAGTCCTTTATGAAATAAATAGCGAGAAAAATTTTATACCTGCCTCAATCACTAAATTACTTACAACTGCCGCTGTAATGAATAAATATTCTCCAAATACAAAATTTCATACACAGATATTCATAGACGGAGAGCAAACCGCTGAGGTCTTAAAAGGAAATCTTATTCTTAAAGGCCTTGGTGACCCCCATTTTGTTTCTGAGAAAATGTGGATGCTGGTCAATGATTTTGCACGCACTGGAATTAAAAAGATCACTGGAGATATTATTGCCGATGACACGACCTTCGATGCTGAAAGATACGACCCCGGCCGGGAACCCGATCGAAATGATCGAGCCTACGACGCGCCGGTAGGAGCACTTTCCTTTAATTGGAATAGTACGACAGTTTATGTTCGTCCAGGGAAGGCTCCCGGCGACAGGGCTCGGGTTTTTATCGATCCAGAAAATAGTTTTGTGGTTCTAAAAAATAACGTGACGACAAGTAGCAAAGGCACTGACTTGAGCGCAGAACGTGTAAGTGCTGAAAGCTACGATGAAATCAATGTGAAGGGTAAGATCGCGGTTGGTGCAGAAGAATATCATATTTACAAAGATATTTCTAATCCTCCCCTTTATGCGGCGGCTAACTTAAAGGAGTTTTTGAAAGAAAGGGGTGTTTTTGTTGAAGGCGGCATCAGGACGGGAGTGGTTCCCAAGTCAGCAACTCTGGCCGCAGATCTCGAAGGAGAACCTCTGTATCGCATTATCAATGATATGAATAAATTTTCTAATAATTATATTGCAGAAATGCTGGCAAAAAACTTAGGTGGCGGTCATATGCCGGAGGGACTCAAGGCGATTCGACAATTTCTTAAAGACGAATTGGGGTGGTCTGGGGCCGGATTTAATTTAAGCAACGTCTCGGGCTTTACGAGGAAGAACTCCTTTAATGCCCACCAGTTCGTCGATGTTCTCTTATGGTTTCAGCGTCACTTCACTTTTTATCCTGAGTTTTTGCAGAGTCTCCCTGTAGCCGGGGTCGATGGGACGCTCCAAAAGCGCATGAAAAATAGTCAAGGCTGGGTGAGAGCAAAAACAGGCCTGCTCAGCGGGGTTGTCGCGCTTTCGGGTTATGCCGGCAGCGCCGATGGGGCTACCAAGGTATTCACCTTCATTTATAATGGAAGCGGGGATGAAGGGCAGGTTAGAGATACTTTCGATACCCTGGCGGCGGCACTGGTTCGGTGAACGCCTTGGGTCTCCAACCGGTGATAATTTTATTACTGATCTCGGTGTCGTTAGAGCTACCCATCGCGTACGGGCAAGATCCTTCAGTTCATACACCGAAAATTGTGACAGAAGAAAACCCAGATATCAATGAAGGGGAAGAAGCTCAACTTATAAATGAAACGGACACCAAGGCCGAAACGGCAAAAGAAAATGTAAATACCGGCACTTTTTGGACTCCTCCCGATTTTTCAAAACAAGATTCGGCCTTGGGATGGACCTCTTCGGTATTTGATGTTCCCCCTGGGTTTCAGCGTCGCATGAATTTTTGGATCGA
>Ga0207020_1197_pt1 | contig 10375 bp, 10 predicted proteins | sample Alteio_BWMinCont_48_FD_153500 | JGI IMG/M metagenome (GOLD analysis project Ga0207020, IMG submission 153500) | Enriched cells from forest soil in Barre Woods Harvard Forest LTER site, Petersham, Massachusetts, United States -... | ecosystem: Environmental > Terrestrial > Soil > Temperate forest >... | reverse complement strand
ATCAAATATATCGCCGCAAGGCATGTTAAAACCAAACGCCATTGTTAAACCCGAGGATATTGTACGGGCACGTAAAGTGGTGCGCGAGGTTTATATGGACGAAAAGATTGAGCAATATATTATTGACATTGTTTTTGCTACCCGCTATCCCGATCAATATAAACTGGCTAACTACAAAAACCTCATCAGCTTTGGCGCTTCGCCGCGTGCCAGCATCAACCTGGCGCTGGCTGCAAAGGCTTACGCCTTTATTAAGCGCAGGGGTTATGTTATTCCGGAAGATGTACGGGCCATTTGTCATGATGTTTTAAGGCATCGTATCGGGTTAACTTACGAGGCTGAAGCCGAAAGCATGACATCCGAGGATATCATCACAGGCATATTAAACGCGGTTGAAGTACCTTAATAATTAGAGTCAAGAGACAAGAATTAAGAGCCAGGATTAATCGTTCCATCTTGATTCTTGTCTCTTGATTCCTGACTCTCAAAAAAATGGCAAGGGACACTAAAGAACTGCTAAAAAAGGTACGGAAGATAGAGATCAAAACCCGCGGGCTGAGTAATCACCTGTTTTCGGGCGAGTATCACTCTGCTTTCAAGGGCCGTGGTATGGCCTTTAGCGAGGTGCGCGAATACCAGGTGGGTGATGAAATAAGAACCATCGACTGGAATGTAACCGCCCGCTTTAATCACCCTTACGTTAAGGTTTTTGATGAGGAACGCGAACTGACCGTAATGGTGTTGATGGATGTAAGCGGTTCGGAAAATTTTGGTACCATTAGCCAGCAAAAACAAGATTTGGCTACAGAGATCTGCGCGGTATTGGCTTTCTCTGCCATCCAGAATAATGATAAAGTGGGCGTGATATTTTTTAGCGATAAGATAGAAAAGTTTATCCCGCCAAAAAAAGGGCGCAGCCATATTTTGATGATCATTCGCGAGTTGATTGATTTTAAGCCCGAAAACAAGGGGACCAATGTGGCCGAAGCATTACGATACTTTACCGGGGCCATCAAGAAAAAATGTACGGCCTTTATCATATCCGATTTTATGAGTCCGGCGTTTGAGGCGGAGTTGAAAATCGCCAATAAAAAGCATGATATCATCGCTTTGCGGTTATATGATAAGCACGAAGAAGAATTCCCCAACCTGGGCCTGATACCCGTTAGGGATGAAGAAACCGGGCAACTGGTTTGGGTTAATACTGCCGATAAAGCTGTTCGTGAAGCATTCAGGAATGATGCCGTTAAAAGAAACGCCTTAGTGAAAGATGTATTCAAGAAATCTGGCGTAGATACAACTGATATCGGCACCCACGAAACCTACGTAACGCCATTAATGACCTTATTTAAAAAGCGGGGCAAAAGAAGGTGATCAACATGATAAAGAAGTTTTTTAATTATATCTCCATTTTACTGTTAGCGCTAACCTGTTTTTCGCTTAACACAAAAGCACAGGTTATCAATACTGAAGCCAAGCTGCAGCAATATTCTATTCGCATTGGCGATCAAACCAAGTTATTTCTGAGCGTTCACCAGCCAATTAAGGAGCATGTTAACTTCCCCAAACTGGCCGATACCCTAACCGGCAAGGTACAAATAGTAAGCGCCTTAAAGCCGGATACCACCTTCGATAAAAACGATCATACACAGGCCACAATAACCCATAGCTACATAATCACTTGTTTTGACGAAGGTACCTATACCATACCACCGTTTTTATTAGGCACTTCGGGCGGTGTTTTAAAAACAAACGATTTAACCTTACAGGTAAAAACCGTAAAAGTTGACACCACAAAAGCCATTTATGATATCAAGCAACCCCTGGTAGTATCCTACACGCTTTGGGACTGGCTAAAAGATAACTGGATTTTGATAGTAGTAATCCTGGCTATCTTATTAGCGATAGCAGCAATTATCTGGTATCTGAAAAACCGGCCTAAAAACATTCCGCTTATCCGGGTAGTAAAACCGGTTATACCCGTACATACTATCGCCCTGAACAAATTACAGGAGCTGCGCGGTAAAAAATTATGGCAACAGGATGTTAAGTTATACCACAGCGAGCTAAGCGATATATTACGCGAATACCTTGAAAAGCGTTATACCATCAAAACACATGAAAAAACTACCGACGAAATATTTGCAGGATTAAAATATACCGATATCACCGGCGAGAACAGCAATAAACTGCGCCAGATTTTAGTATTGGCCGATTTGGTAAAATTTGCCAAAGAAAAACCAGTGCCTGCCGAAAATGAGCAGAGCATGGATAATGCCATCGACTTTGTGCTAAAAACACAACAGGCCGTTGAGCCGCCAAAAACTACGGAAGGAGGCAGCACGGATGAGCCTGTTTAAAAGCATTGAGTTTGCAAACCCGGCTTTATTGTGGTTGCTGTTGCTGATCCCGGTTATGGTTGCGTGGTACATCTGGCGCGAGCAACATTTGTATGGCCATTTAAGCGTGTCAGCAGTAAAAGGGTTTTCATTGCCCGGGAAAAAGTTTATTCCACGTCTGCGTCATTCGGGTATTGTTTTAAGATCATTAACGGTAGCTGCGCTGATATTGGCGCTTGCGCGTCCACAGTCGTCATTAAGCTGGCAAAATACCACTACTGAAGGTATAGATATCGTTATTGCCTCAGATATTTCAGGCAGTATGCTGGCCGAGGATTTTCAGCCCAACCGCCTGGAGGCCGGTAAAAATATTGCTATTGATTTTATAAAGGAGCGTCCTAACGACCGTATTGGCCTGGTCATCTTCAGCGGCGAAAGCTTTACGCAATGCCCGCTTACTATTGACCATGATGTGCTGATCAACCTGTATAAAGATATTCATTACGGCATGATAGACGATGGCACTGCCATCGGTATGGGCCTGGCAACTGCGGTAAACCGACTTAAAGACAGTGAGGCAAAAAGCAAGGTGGTGATATTACTTACCGATGGTTCAAACAACATGGGCTCTATCCCTCCCATTACCGCCGCCGAAATTGCCAAACAATTTAATGTGCGGGTTTATACGGTAGGTATCGGCACTAAAGGGTTTGCCCCCTACCCGGTACAAACCCCAATGGGTATACAATACCAGCGCATGCCGGTTGATGTTGATGAAGGTACCTTAACACAAATTGCCAACACTACGGGTGGTAAATATTTCAGGGCCACCGATAATAATAAGTTAAAAAATATTTATGAGCAGATAGACAAGCTGGAGAAGGCAAAAATAGACGTGACCCAATATCACAAAAAAACAGAACTGTTTTTACCTTTCGCCTTAGCTGCATTGTTTTTCCTGGTACTTGAATTTGGTTTAAAAAACACCCTGTTAAAAGGAGCTTTAACATAAAATATGTTTCGTTTTGCACATATAGATTTTTTATGGGGATTGCTGGCTATCCCGCTTTTCATCCTGCTTTATTTGCTGGTATTGCAATGGAAGAAGCTGGCGCTTAACTCGCTTGGGGATAAAAAGGTTATCGAACAAATGATGCCGCAGGTTTCGTTGAGTATTCCATTGCTTAAATTTATCCTGTTTAGCTTGGCCTATGTTTTTATTATTGTGGGATTGGCCGATCCGCAGATAGGCTCAAAAATGGAAGAGGAAAAACGCAAAAGCGCCGATCTGATGATACTGCTGGATGTTTCAAACAGTATGCTTTCGCAGGATATGGCACCTAACCGCCTGGAAAATGCAAAGCGGGCCATTGCACAATTAATTGATAACCTGCGTACCGACCGTATTGGTATCATCGTATTTGCCGGCGAGGCCTATGTGCAATTACCCGTAACAACGGATTACTCGGCAGCAAAGCTGTTTTTAAATACCATCAATACCGATATGGTGCCCACGCAAGGCACCGCTATAGGTGCAGCAATTGACCTGGGCATGAAATCATTCGATTTTAAAGACGGTACCGGCAAGGCCATGATCATTATCACCGATGGTGAGAATCACGAGGATGATGCGGTAGCAGCCGCTAAAAACGCTACGGAAAAAGATGTATCGGTACACGTAATAGGCATAGGTTCGGCCGAAGGGGCGCCGGTACCTATTTATGTAAATGGCAAACAGGCTGGTTTTCATTTAGATAGTGCGGGCCATACGGTTATCAGTAAGCTGAACGAGGATATGGGTAAAGAAATTGCAGCGGCGGGCAACGGCTCATATGTAAGAGCCACCAATGCAAATAGTGGTTTAAATATTGTGATGGACCAGATAGCTAAAATACAACGCAAAACGGTTGACACGCAAAGCTTTAAAGATTTTGAGGACCGTTTCCAGTTTTTCCTGGGCCTTGCGCTGTTGTGCTTACTGATTGACGTGTTTATCACTAACCGTAAAAGTGCAAGGCTTAGTCGCTTAAATTTATTTGAGGTAAAAAACACATGAAGCAATTAGTTATCATAGGTATAATTTTACTGTCGGGTTTGCGGCTGTTTGCGCAGCAGGAGAAAAGCTATGTAAAAAAAGGTAATGAGCTTTATCAGCAAAAAAAATACAAAGAGGCTGAAGCCGACTACCGCCAGGCCCTTGCGAAGAAAAACCAAAACATTGAAGGTAATTTTAACCTGGGCGATGCCCTTTATAAACAAAAGCAATTTGATAAGGCCGGCGAACAGTTTAACAAATTAGGCGAGTCAAACAACAAACCGGTAGCTGCCAAAGCTTTTCATAATTTGGGTAATACGCTGTTCGAAAGTAAAAAGTTGGAAGAAAGTATCGAGGCATATAAAAAATCGTTACTGAACAACCCAAAAGATGATGAAACTCGTTATAACTTAGCGTATGCACAGGAAAAGCTGAAACAGCAGCAGCAAAAAGACAAAAACAATAAGAACAAAAAAGACAATAAACAAAATAAGGATCAGCAGAAGAAAGATCAGGATAAGAACAAGAAGGACCAGGATAAAAAGAACCAGGACAAGCAAAAACAAGATCAGGATAAGCAGAACCAGCAAAAACAAGATCAGAAACAACAACCACAGCCTAACAAACTTTCCAAAGACGATGCCCAGCGAATGCTTGACGCACTAAATAATAACGAAAAGCAAACGCAGGATAAGTTGAAGAATAAAAAGCTAAAAGGCGCAAAGGTGCAGGTGAGTAAGGATTGGTGATGGGGTAGTTAAAAATGTTGTAGAAGTTGTAAAAGTTAAAAGTATTTACAACCTCTCCAACTTTTACAACTTCTACAACCTCTCCAACTAAGAACAAGAATGAAGATCAAATTATACATATCATTACTACTATCATTTTGGACAAGTGCGCTCCTTGCCCAGGATTTGAAATTTACCGCATCGGTAAGTAAAACCGAGGCGGGCACGGGCGAACAAATTGAAATAACCTTTTCTGTTAATGGTAACGGCGACCGGTTTACGCCGCCTGATATGAATGGTTTCCAGGTAATTGGCGGGCCTAACCAGTCAACCAGTATGGAGATGATCAATGGTAATACCACCGTAAATTTATCGGTCAGCTATTTATTACTGGCGGTTAAAGAGGGTGAGTTTACTATTGGCCCGGCTACCATAGTAGTTAATGGTCGTAAATTAACTTCCAACTCCATAAAAATAAAAGTAGTAAAGGGTCATCCTATTGCGCAGGGCCGCGCGCCAACCATCCAGCAAAATAATTCAGTTCCAACTGCTAAGTCTGCTGATCTGTCTAAATTTCTCTTTTTAAGAGCGGTGGTTGATAAGGATAACGTGTACCAGGGACAGCAATTAACCCTTACCTATCGTATCTATACCCGTACCGGTATTGTGCAGTCACAAGTAACAAAAATGCCCGACCTGACCGGTTTTTGGAACGAGGATGTAAAAATACAACAGCAACAACAGGCCCAGTGGAAAACCGAGGTATATGATGGTGTAAAATATAGTGTTGCCGATATCAAACAGATCATCCTGTTTCCCGAACATGCCGGTAACATCACGATCGATCCTTTTTCTATGGATTTTATCGTAAGATTAGCTGCGCCTTCCACTAATTTGATGGAGCAGTTTTTTGGCGGCGGGGCCTTTGAAGATAAAAAATACAGCGCCAAAAGCGCACCGCTGACGGTTCATGTAAGGCCGTTGCCTGAAGCTGGAAAACCTGATAGTTTTACAGGCGCAGTTGGTAATTTTAGTATAAAAGCTGATCTGGATAAAACCGAGCTTAAAGCCGATGAATCATTAAACTATAAGGTTAAGATCACTGGTTCGGGGAATATAAAATTGTTAAAGAACCTGAATGTTAATTTCCCTGTCGATTTTGAAAAGTACGATCCAAAGGTGACAGATACGGTGAACGAGTTGGTAAGCGGCGTTTCGGGAAGCAGGTTCTATAATTACTTATTGATACCACGGCACCAGGGCGATTATACCATCGATCCGCTCAAATTCTCCTACTTCAATCCCGCTACCGGCAAATATGTTAGCCTGGCAACAAAGGCATTCAAGGTCAAAGTAAATAAGGGGCTAAATGAAAGCAATGTTACCGCCCTTGCCGATAAGCAGGATGTTAAAGTGCTGGACAAAGACATCCGCTACATTAAAATGGGTGATGCCGGTTTGGTTAAAGTGGGCGACCGGTTTTATGGTTCGGTGGAGTATTACTCATTGCTATTGCTGGGACCGATTTTATGCATTGCTGCATTTGTTTTCCGCAAACAAAACCAAAAATATAATAGTGATATCGTAAAGGTGAAAAACCGCCGGGCGGGTAAGGTGGCGGCCAAACGTATGGCAAACGCGCAAAAACAATTGCAGGCCAAAAACACCCACGCATTTTATGAAGCTGTTTTCAGGGGACTGTACGGCTACCTGGGCGATAAACTCAACATTAGCTATGCCGATCTGAATAAAGATATCATTTCATCTACCCTAAAAGCAAAGGGTGTTGAAGAACAGGTGATAAGCAGACTGGTAGAGACGCTTGACCTTTGCGAAATGGCCCGCTATGCACCGGTAACCCATATATCCGAAAAGGAAGTTTTTGAAAAGGCAAAAGGTATTATCAATGATATTGAAGATGAAATTTAAGGCATTGAAACAGGTACTGTACATTTTTGTAATGGTTGTTTTACCATTATTATCGTTTGGTGACGATAACCAGTCTCTTTTTGACAAGGGCAATGCTGAATATGCCAAATCTCAGTATAAAGAGGCATTGGTTGCTTATCAGCAATTAATAAATGAGGGCTATCAATCGGCGGCCGTTTATTATAACATGGGCAATGCTGAATATAAATTAGCCGATATTCCATCAGCTTTATTGTACTATGAAAAAGCACATAAATTGAATCCCGGCGATGAGGACATCAATGTAAACATCCACTTTGCCAATTCAAAAACTACGGATAAGATAGATGAGTCGCCCGAGTTTTTCCTGGCCAAATGGTGGCATGGCTTTATCCTGGGCTTTTCGGTTAACCTACTCGCCATGTTAAGTATCGGGTTATTTTTAACGGGTTCGGCTTTACTGATACTTTATTTCTTTACCAATTCCGTGGTCATTAAAAAGGCATCCTTTTATATATCTATTATTCTATTCCTGGTTGGTTTGCTGCCTATTTTTATAGCCGAGAGCCAGGTAAACTATTTTGACGGGCATAAACAGGCCATCATCTTCACCAGTACGGTAAACGTAAAAGGAGGTCCTGCCGATCAATCAGTAACTGTTTTTGTATTACACGAAGGCACCAAGATAAATGTGCTTGACAACATCCATGGCTGGTTAAAAATGAAGTTAGCTAATGGCAATGAAGGGTGGATTAAGGCGACAGATGTGAAGGAGATATAGCGATATTTTTAATTTCTATTCATTAGCATCCTGCATACGGCTTTTAGCATTTTCTAAGTCAGCTGTTACACCTGGTTCAAGGTAATGAACGCCATATGCGATGAGAATCTCGGCAAAGTCCCATTTTTTCATTCCAACCATTTCAGATGCTTGACCCAAAGACAATTTCCCCGATTCGTACAGCTTGGCTGCCAGGAAACGGACAGTATCATCGTGATTCTCTTCTAAAGAATCGGGAACCTGAAGTGTAAGTGTTGTCATAACAACTTAATCTAACAAGTTAAAGATAAGCATAATCCATAAAAAAACAATTATGCTTCAGCAAGCAACTAGTATTTGATTTTATTATATCTTAGGAATATGATAAAATCAAACATGAGAGTTTTATCCTTTGTATTCATCTTATATATGCTAGCCTTTTTAAATAGCTGTCATCGCCATGCTTTTGTTGATAGTATAGCTGATACAATAAAGAATAATAAAGTTTCATCTAAAAGCAACATACCAAAATCAGACACAAAAATTTCTGATTCACTTGAAAATATTAAATTAAAATATGGGTTTAAATTGAAAATTGGCAGGCGTGAAGATTTTGGCAATTTTAAGACTTATAGTTATCTTGAAGTTTGGCATAACAATTTGAAACTTTTTACTGATACCACAAAAGAATACGAGTTTGATGAGAAGTTATATCCAATATTAAATCAATTAAAGACTGATGTTTTTGAGTTATTAATTAAATTTAATGACAGGCCAAGCAAAGATAAACTTACTTTTTTGCGTATAGAAAATGACAAAATTATTAAGAATGTACGATTACCTATATTCGATAATAAACCTGAAAAGATAAATGGCATTTTGGAATATTCAGGTGATTGTGATGATAGCGAAGAATGGGATGAGAATGGGAAAACGTACATAGTATACAATCCCACTTTATATTTCAAATTCACCGAAAATGGTTTAAAATTGGATAGTACGCTAACCATATTAAGGAATAAGGAACAATATGGTAAATTTAATGGATTTCAATATAATGAGAACATCGGTTATCCCATTGACAAGAATAATAAGATAGATACTGTAGAGAAACACGTACTTAGGAAGAACAATAATTAATTCATCACCAATATCGTCCCGCTTTAAAAGCCTCAACTGGCATTGAAGTAGCGGCTTCATTAAGCAGCTCACTTACCAATTTACCGGTAGCTGGCCCCAGACTTAAACCCATCATACCGTGCCCGGTGGCAATAGTTAAATTGCTGAATTTATTTACTCGCCCGATATATGGTAATCCATCAGGGGAACACGGACGGAAGCCATGCCATATTTTTTCTTCGGACGGTAATTCCGGTTTAAAATCAGGAAAATAGCGGGGAATGGATTCAACAATACCCTTCACCCTGTTTGCATTTATTTTATGATTGATAGGGCCAATCTCCATCGTTCCGCCAAAGCGGATCTGGCCATCCATTGGTGTAACCGACACCCGCGCCTCCATTAAAAGCGACGGGATATGCATACGCTCAGCCGGCTCATCAAACATAAATGAATACCCCTTGCCTGGCATTAGCGGCAGACTAAGCCCTACCAGTTTTGCAATCTCCGGCGACCATGAGCCACCGGCAATAATTACCTGCTCTGCCTCCCACTCCTGTTTTGACGAGTACACTTTGGTTATTTTATTTCCCTGCTTTTCAATCTTAATCACTTCGTTGCCCCGGTGAATTTTCACGCCTGCATTTTCCAGGTATTTAATTAATTGCACCATCAAGGTGTTGGGTGTGAGATGGGCATCGCAACGGTAATGCACCGCGCCCAAAACATCAAGTTTAATAGCAGGCTGCAAAGTTTGGCACTCTTCTGCACTTAACGGCACAGCATCCAAGCCCAGGCTACGCGCTTTTTCTGCTAAATGTATTTCTTCATCACCAGCCTTTTGCGTTTTATACAGCATCAAAATGCCATTATCACGCAGGTCAAACTTAAAATGATCCTGTTTAGCCAATTCCCGGTAAAGTTGTTTGCTTAATAAAGAAAGGTCACGTAGCGGAACGGCTGAATCTTCTACATGCTTTTTATTAGCGCTTTTTAAAAATTTTAATCCCCATGAAATCAAATCCATGTTTAATGAGGGGCGTACATAGAAAGGGCTTTTACTGTCAAACATCCACCTTATCCCCTGCTGCACCATACCCGGCGCTGCCAATGGAACAAAATGACTGGGTACGATCATTCCGGCATTGCCGAATGAGCAATTGTCATCCAGCGTACCTTTATCCAGTATCGTAATATCCCAACCTAATTGATGCAAATAATAAGCCGAACTTAACCCGATAATGCCCCCGCCGATAATGATTACTTTGTTGCTCATGAATTAAAAATCCATGTCATTTCTCGCTATCGCTCGAAATGACATATGTGTTAATATTTTACAAAACCTGGAACCCATGCGCATACGGGTCATCCTCATCATCGATTTTGATCGTGTTGTACCCGTATATCCTGGCCCAGCCTTCAATGCTTGGAATAATTGCCATGTGACCTCCAACCGATACCACATCCTCTACAACACCGGTAAACT
>Ga0207020_1026_pt2 | contig 10429 bp, 9 predicted proteins | sample Alteio_BWMinCont_48_FD_153500 | JGI IMG/M metagenome (GOLD analysis project Ga0207020, IMG submission 153500) | Enriched cells from forest soil in Barre Woods Harvard Forest LTER site, Petersham, Massachusetts, United States -... | ecosystem: Environmental > Terrestrial > Soil > Temperate forest >... | reverse complement strand
CATGGCTCCAGCCGGAGTCGCCGTTCGTTTTTGATCACCCGAATCTGATCCCTCAGTGCGAATTCCGGGAACAATAAGGAATGATAAAGGAAATGCTTTTTTCAAGTTCGCAATTTCAAGAGGTGAGCAAACCAACGATTCAAGACCTGCGTCCATTGCGCTCCCAGCTAAAACTTCAACGCTTTTTTCAAGTGGCTCAGTCCGCCAAATCGGTGGCAAAGTTTTGGCAGTAAAACTTGTCAAAACGGTAACGACCACAACGCGAAATTCAGGTCGCGATTTTCTTACGTCATCTTCGATTTTCTTTAACTCTCGCAGACATTCCGGGCCATTAAGAGCGTGAACGGTAACCCAGTGCGCCCCCATTTCGGCGGCCACTTTCACCGCGGCTACTGTTGTACTGGGGATATCAAAAAATTTGTGATCGAAGAAAAGCAAGCTTGAGTCAGATATCTTCTTTAAGAAACTAGCCGGCGCCCTAAAAGTGAGTCGAGGCCCTACTTTGAATCCCCCAATAAAAGGAAGAAGCTCATCGACCAATTTTTCAGCCACCTTCAAATCGTCGACATCAAGGGCTAAGATGACGGGATTTTTCACCAGCGAAAGAGCTCCCTCTGTTTGGCCAAAAGTTCAAGAACTTGGCTGGAGATGAGACTTGATTTAACCTTTTTCATCTCCTTAGATTTTCTGTCGATAAGCTCAACTTGTCCGCCGTCGGCCAAGGACTTCTTGCCTACATTAATTCGAAACGGGATACCGATAAGATCGGCATCCTTAAATTTTATTCCGGGACGTTCCTGGCGGTCATCTAATAAAACTTCAACCTTTTGGTCCACCAGCTCAGAATAAATTTTCTCAGCCACTCCTCTGGTCTCGCCATCATCCACATCCAGAAGGCAAATCAAAACCTCAAAAGGAGCTAAGGGAAGGGGCCAGATCATCCCGTCCTTGTCATGGTTCTGCTCAATGGCGGCTTGAACGGTTCGCCCAATCCCAATGCCGTAACAACCCATTTCACAAGGTTTGGATTTTGACTGCTCGTCTAAGAAGACGGCTTTCATGATCTTGCTGTATTTATCCCCCAGATAGAAGACATGGCCCACTTCAATACCTCGGTGGCTCTTCAGTGTACCGGTTTTGCACTCGGGGCAAGAATCCCCTTCTCGGGCCTTTCTCAAATCTGCCCAACGAGTCACTTTAAAATCAATGTCCGGGTTAATATTAATAAGATGATAGTCATCTTGATTAGCTCCGACGATCCAATCTTTTAATGTTTTGAGACCGTTTTCACAAATGACCGCAATATTTTGAAGTCCAACGGGGCCGCAGCTCCCAGGATGGGCTCCGCCGGTGATCGCAAGAACATCTTCTTCGCGGGCAAGTTCAGGCGGCATTTTTAAATCGTAGAGGTTCTTAAGTTTAATTTCGTTAAGCTCTTCATCCCCTCGAATCAAAATACATAGAATTTTTTTGTCGGCGATTTTATAAAAAAGCGTTTTGACCAGATTATGGGCTTGGATTTTCAAAAATTTGGCCAAATCATCTATGGTTTTGAGTCCTGGAGTGTGAATCTTATTTTCACCCTCAATTTTAATCCCTAAACCACCTATATGCTCTTTGATATTTAAACCATGGGAAGCATCCTGTGGAGTTGAAGCGGGTGTAATCTCCACATTAGAGGCGTAGTCACAGTTAGTACAAGCCATGATCTGGTCCTCGCCACTTGAGGCCAGAACTTGAAATTCGTGGGTGTGACTTCCACCGATAGCGCCAGAATCTGCTCGCACCGTTCTGAAATTGAGGCCGCATCGAGTAAAGATCCTTTTATAAGCGTTAAACATGATCTCATAGCTTTTAAGGGCAGCCTCTTTATCAACGTCGAAACTATAGGCATCTTTCATTATAAATTCTTTGCCCCGCATAAGACCAAAACGGGGACGAACTTCATCTCGATATTTAGTCTGAATCTGATAGAGATTGAGGGGAAGGTCTCGGTAGCTTTTTACCTCCCGTCGGGCGATGTCAGTCACAACCTCTTCATGGGTGGCGCCTAAGCAAAGTTCGTGTTCATTTCGGTCCACCATTTTAAGTAGGCCCTTACCCATAACCTCCCACCGACCGGATTCTTCCCATAACTCCCGAGGTTGTACTATAGGCATTAAAATCTCTATGGCCCCAGCCCGGTTCATTTCTTCTCTTACAATATTTTCGAATTTTCGAAGGGATCTTAATCCTAAAGGCAGATAACTATAGAGACCGGGTGCCAATTTTTTTATAAAATTAGCGTGGATAAGAAGCCTATGGCTTTCTATTTCCGCATCACTCGGGGACTCTTTCAAGGTGTGGAAGAAATATTGACTCAGACGCATTTTTAAACCTCGATGCCGTAGGACTTCATTTTACGATGTAAATGGGAACGCTCTACCCCGATAACCTCGGCGGTCTTGCTTATATTGCCTTCGTTTTCTTCTAATTTTTTTAATATGAACTCTTTTTCAAACTGAGCCCGCGCCTCCCGTAAAGTCCTTGAGGGCAGAGTATCGGAAGAAATTAAGGGATCTTCGCTGTCGAAGTCATCAACCCGACTTCCATTAAGGCCCGACATCATGGCCAGAATATCCTGATGATCTATAAGATCCCCGGGAGTAAGAATGAAGAGCCTTTCAATAAAATTTCTAAGCTCCCTCACATTTCCTGGCCACTCAAAGGAGCTCAGTTTCTGCAGAGCCGAAGGTGTGAGTTGCTTTTTTCGAGAGCCACTCTCTCTGGCAAATCCCTCTAAGAAGCTTTTAGAAAGCAAGGGCACATCACCTGATCTCTCGCGTAACGCTGGAACCCTAAATGGGATGACATTAAGTCTATAAAAAAGATCTTCACGAAAGCGTCCAGCTTTAATTTCTTGTTCCAAGTTCTTATTTGTTGCAGCGATGACTCTGACATCCACGATGATTGTTTCGTTTCCGCCCACTCTTTCAAAACGCTGCTCCTGAAGAATACGCAAAATCTTGGCTTGAGTCTTCATACTCATATCGCCAATTTCATCTAAAAAAAGCGTGCCTCCGTGGGCAAGGTCAAACTTTCCTTTTCTCTGGGCAACGGCGCCGCTAAAAGAGCCCTTTTCGTGCCCAAATAATTCACTTTCAATAAGCTCTTCCGGGATGGCGGCACAATTGACCTCGATAAAAGCTCTCGCCGCTCGTGCACTTTGATAGTGAATATTTTGCGCTACAAGCTCTTTGCCTGTCCCGTTTTCGCCGCTGATCAAAACCCAACTATTTGTTGGAGCCACCTTGGCGATCATTTGTCTTAGGTTTTGCATAGGCTCCGCTTCACCTACGAGGGTGATGTCGCGCTTTACGCGATTGAGGAGCTGAACATTCTCGGTACGAAGTCTTGATATACTGAGCAAGTTATTTAAGACGATCATAACTTTATCTAAGCTCAGAGGCTTTTCTATGAAGTCAAAAGCTCCGAGCTTTGTCGCTCGAACGGCCGTTTCTATTGTCCCGTGACCTGACATAATAATAAATTGCAGATCGGGGTATTTCTTTTTCGCCTCTTTTAGAACTTCCAGGCCATCCATCCCAGGCATCCAGATGTCGAGTAACACAGCGTCGGGGAGCTCTTGAGCCATAAGAGAAAGAGCCTGGGTGCCATCACTGGCTAAAAGAACGTCGAACCCTTCGTCTTCAAGAATAGCCGACAGGGATTTTCGGATACTCGACTCGTCGTCTACAACTAAGATCTTTGAAGCTTGGGATTTGTGACTCATACTGGAATTGAACCCTCTCGATCGTCGCTTAATGCTGTTGCCTCAGTAGAGGCACTCACTGCCACTGCAGGGAGCTCGATTACAAACTTTGAGCCTACGGGAGTATTTTTAAACACGCGAATAAAACCGTTGTGATCATCAATAATTCTCTTCGCTATGGCTAATCCTAAACCCGTTCCCCCATCTTTAGTGCTGAAATAGGGATCAAAAACTCTGTCCCTGACTTCATTGGGAATTCCGGGCCCGTTATCCGCTACAATACAACGGGCAATTCTCAAAACACTATCATACTGTGTCGTAATTGCAACAGTCGATGGTTGGCCAGCATGGGCCTTTTTTCCTAAAGCCGCCACCGCATTTTCCAATAAATTAATAAGCACCCTTTTCATTTGGTCTCGGTCCATGTCCAAAAGAGGCATACGGCTTTCAAGATTAACTCCGAAATTTATATTTTTATGTCCTTCCCGATAAAGCACCAAAGACTCTTCAACAACTTGATTCAAACTCTGTGGAGAAAGACGGGCTTGGGGTAGCCTGGCAAACGAGCTGAACTCATTAACGAGTTCCTTGAGATCATCGACCTGCTGAATGATGGTCTGGGTACAAGTATCGAAGGCCGGATCATTGAGCTGTAGAGAGAATTTCTTACTCAACCTCTCTGCGGAAAGTTTTATCGGAGTCAGAGGATTTTTTATTTCATGGGCAATACGACGGGCTACTTCTCGCCAGGCCGCCGCCCTTTGAGCGTTAACGAGCTTCGTAAGATCGTCAAAAACGAGAACAACTCCAAGATGCCCCCCGCTTTCATCCCTTAAGTGGGAAAGCGTTGCCTGCAAAACAAGGTTTTCCCCCCGAACATTGACGTGAACCTCTTTTTGGATGGAATGAGCCCTGTGTCTAGCCATCTTCAAAAGCAAGTCATTGAGAAGAGCTTTATATTCGGGATTAAGAATTTCGTCTGAATGCTTCCCCACCAGCGAAGGACCATTTATACCTAATAATTGACCCGCGTATTTATTTATTGTTGTAATTCGGCCTTGATGGTCAACGGAGATCACACCTGCCGAAATGTTTGATAGAACAATTTCAATATACCGATTATGGGTTCTAAGCTGAGATTCAGATGTACTCAAGTCTTGAGTCATCTTATTAAAACTCTCAACAAGTTGATAAATCTCAAGAGAACCCGCTTGCACGTCAACCTTTTTATATTCTCCGTGTGCAATACCTTCTGTAGCCTTACCTAGAATCTCCAAAGGCGTTGAAAGCTGCCTGGCCAAGTGAAAGCCAAACCAGGTTGCACCAAAGATAATCAGAAGGGTTACGAGAATGAGGATAATCATATATATAGACTTAATCGGATATTTCAGAGGATTAACGTCACGGTAATCTTCAAACGCGGAAGCTATCCCGTCCATTTTTGAAACTAAACTCAGAGGGACATAGGTACTCACGACGATGGCCCCTCCGCCCCCTTCGGACCCGTCCCGCCCGGAAACAGGCACTATACACCGTATGAGGCTTCCTTCTTTAAACTGATGTATTGTGCTAGCCTCATTATGCTGAGCAATCCCCTTTTGCAAAAATTCAAGTGTCACCGGAGGTATCTGCTGAAGTTGACTTTCGGGGTTTAAAAAGACGTAACGTTTCGAAAAGATACCGGGATAAAATTCTAAAGAATCTAAACTGTACTCCTTGCGCAGTCTCGCCAGCCAGTTGGTCTTTTGTAAGCCTGGCAAACGAAATATCCTCTGCGCAATATTATGGGCGAAGTGATAATTTTTTTTCTTTGTCGTTGAATAGTACGTATTTGTCACTTCCAAAGAGTCTTGAAGAACACTACTGATCTTCAGACTAAACCACTTATCGAAACTGGAGTTAATATAAAAAACTGAAACCAAAAACAGCAGTGCCGTCGGAACGAAGGCAAAGGAGACAAAGGCAATGACGAGCTTCGATTTAAGGCGACTACCGAGAAGCCCACCGCGTCTTTCGCTAAAAATCTTAACGGCATTTCTAAAGATAAGAAACGCTAAGAAAAGCAAAAGGGCTACGTTGAAATTCACTATTCCAAAAAAGAAGATGCTGTTTACAAAGGGAAGTTTTTGACTGATGTAAGAAAGATGAATTTCGACGTAGGTGAGAACGCAAAAGGATATACTAAGAAGAACAATGGCGAGCCGCTCTCGGCTTCGTTTTTTAAGTTCTACAGCCGAGAGATTTCCTTGCCCATGGGCCATTTTATCCGATCACTTCGCGATAAATTCCTGTTCCCACTGAGAATGCAGGCCCGCCTCGTTTAATAAGTTCCAAACATATTTCTTTAGTTTCGTCTTTTTTAAGAAATCCATCGTTGCGCGGAACTCCAGCAGAGAGCATAGCGGCCTCAAGGACTAAAGAGGCGTCAAAATGAGTCAACTTTTCAGTAAGCCTACGCATGAAATCCTCTTCTCTGACTCGGACACGGGTCGCTGCAAGAGAGGTTGGTTTTTTCGAATTGGACTTTTTTGGGGATTTTGCAGTGGTCATTGGGAAAGGCCTCCTTCAAAGCTTCTTTTAAGAGTAAAATCCTAGAGGTTATAACTCTGGTGCCCGTGCGCGTCAAGTCCCAATGCCTTGTTCTTAAGTGCTTTCAAAAGGTTACACATATCGATAACGCAGCTCGCCGTCTCAGCTCCTTTATTTCCGTGAGTCCCTCCAGCACGGGCCAGAGCTTGTTCTTCTGTATCGGTTGTAAGAACACCAAACCCCACGGGTTTTCCAAATTCAAGGGAAAGCGCAGAGCACCCCCTTTCCACTGCGGAACAAACGTAGTCATAATGACTTGTATCCCCTCTAATAACGGCACCAAGGGCCACAACCCCGTCCACCTGACCGTCTTCAAATAATTTTTTCACGGCTAAGGGAATTTCAAAGGCCCCGGGCACTCGAACGGTCAACAAATCACGATGGGTGAGGCCAAGGCTGATTAAAGCCTTTATGGCTCCTTCCTCAAGTTTGAAAGTGACCTCGCTATTAAAGATAGAGGTTACAACCCCTATTTGAAATGTTTTTTTCTTATTCATGGGTTAGCCTCATTCTCAAAATTATGCCCTAGCTTTTTTCTCTTTGTATCGAGGTAACCAATATTATTGACGTTGGGTTCGACCCGAAGGGGAATTCGCTCAACAATTTCTAGACCGTACCCATTTAGACCAGCCCGCTTGGCAGGGTTATTGGTCAGAAGACGAAGTTTACGAGCTCCTAGCAGCCGAAGGATCTGAGCTCCGATTCCATAATCTCTCTCATCAGGGCGAAACCCTAAATGCACGTTGGCATCTACAGTATCCATACCCTTATCTTGTAAACCATAAGCTTTGATTTTGTTGGCTAAACCAATTCCCCGCCCTTCTTGGCGAAGATAAAGAACGAGGCCGCGTCCTTCGCGCTCGATGAGGTTAATGGCAGCCTGAAGCTGCTCGCCGCAATCACAGCGCAGGCTTCGGAACGTATCTCCGGTCATGCACTCACTATGCACACGAACAAGAACGGCTTCGTCGTCTCGCCATTCACCTTTTTGCAATACCACGTGCTCATTATTGTCCAGCCTATTTCTAAAAACTCGAATCTCAAACCCATGTCCCGACTGTATGGGAAGCTTACTATGGGCCACTTCTTCGACAAGAGTCTCCGTTTGTATTCGAAATTTAATAAGATCAGCAATGGTCCCAATTTTAAAACCATGTTGGGCGGCAAACTTCTCGAGGTCGGGGAGTCGTGCCATAGTGCCATCATCGTTCATAATCTCGCAGATGACCGCAGAAGGAAGACGCCCTGCAAGGGCCGCCAAATCAACACCGCCCTCGGAGTGTCCGGCCCGCTTTAAAACGCCACCGTCTTGGGCCTTGAGGGGAAAGATGTGGCCCGGCACAATGATATCTTTGGGTGTAGCCTCAGGATTAATGGCCGCGGCAATTGTTCGTGCGCGGTCACTTGCAGATATCCCTGTCGTTACTCCCGTCGCAGCTTCAATACTCACGGTAAAGGCAGTCCTGTGTGGGGAGAAATTTAAGGTGTCGTCGACCATCATGGGGAGCTTTAACCGACTGACTTGATCATTCCTCAGAGAGAGACAAACGAGGCCCCGACAATGACGGGCCATAAAATTTATGATTTCGGGAGTGGCGGCGTCCGCCGCGATAACAAGGTCACCCTCGTTTTCGCGATCTTCATCATCGGCAAGGACCACAGGCCGACCCAGTCTTATCTCTTCAATAAGTTCATTGATTGTGTTCAAGATAACTCCCCATCTGATGGGCAATGATTTTTACAAACTGGTCTGTCTCGATATTTAGCAAATCCCCCACCTGAACTCTTGAGAGATTTGTACGGACCATGGTTTCGGGAATTAAGAATATTTCGACAATATCCGTTTCGCGATCAACCTTATTAATCGTCAGACTCACTCCGTTTAAAGAGAGACTCCCTTTAGGAACTACATAACGGAACAGCCCCTTGGGCAGCTTGAGTCCCAAATGGAGACACCCTCCTTCTCGTCTGGCCTCCAAAACTTTGGCAACACCGTCGACGTGCCCAGAAACCACGTGGCCTCCCAGCCGGTCTCCAAGGGCTAGACTCCTCTCCATATTTAAAATTTGATCGGGTAAAAGTGTATTGAAGGTCGTCTTATCCAACGTTTCTAGTCCAACAAAAAATTCCAAAAAATCATCAGAAAATTCTGTCAACGTAAGGCAAACTCCGTCGCAAGCGATGCTTTCACCGGTTTTCAAGTTTGTCCAATCCTTGGGCCTTGAGACTTGAAATTTGAACCCGTCTTGGGATTTCTCCCACACCTTTTTTACTTCGGCCATATCTTGAATTAAACCAGTGAACATTCTCGAATTCCTTCAATCATGATGTCGGTTCCCACGATCCGAGTTGAAATATTTTCTAACTTCAAACTGTCTTGAAGCTTATCGATGCCTACGCCTTCGAAAACGTCGCGGCTTTCTGAACCCAAAATCTTTGGGGCTATAAAATAAATAAGTCGATCAAATAGTTTTTCGCGAACGAAAGCCCCCAGAACTCTAGCTCCACCCTCCACCATAAGTTCTTGAACTCCGAAGGAAACCAGCTTCTTTAAGACTGTATTTAAATCCAGTGAATCCTTATTAAATTTCTGGTCACCCGCACTCACGGGCACTACAGTGGCACCGACTTTTTCGAGGTCCAATTTTCTTTCCGAAGAAAACTGATCGTCACAAAAAATAATCACGGGTCCTGAAGTCGAGAAAAGCTTCGAATCCACCGGTGTACGAAGTCTTGAGTCTAAAATAATCTTTTTAAGGCTATATTTTTTAGACCCGGGCAATCTCACATTGAGCTGGGGGTTGTCAGCGATCACCGTTCCCACTCCTACCATGATCGCATCGTGCTCTGATCGCTCAACATGAGCTAACTGCCGAGCGGGAGCGTCGGTAATCCACTGAGATTCCCCTGACCGCGTGGCAATTTTTCCATCCAAACTTGTAGCACACTTTAAGCTGACATAAGGACGAGAGTTGAGCAGAACGCTCTTGAAGCCACGAATGAGCTTTCCAGCCTCGGTCGCCCCTACTCCTACTTCAACTTTCACTCCAGCTACTTTTAATTTTTCGATACTTCTACCTTGCATCAAAGGGTTGGGGTCAAGGGCTCCCACCTTTACATCTTTGATTTTTTCTAAAAGAATTAAATCTAAACAAGGGGGCGTTCGGCCATAGTGGTTACAGGGCTCCAAGGTGACATACAGAGAAGCGCTTGAAAGGTCATTCTGAATTTTTTTGGCCTCGTGGATGGCAAAGACTTCGGCGTGAAATTCTCCGGCTTTGGGATGAAATCCTCGCCCAATAACTTGACCTTCTCTATTTACTACAATGGCTCCCACCATGGGGTTGGGAGCCGTCATCCCTCTAGCTTGAGTTGCAAGTTTTATGGCTTCAAGCATGAACATCTCACTCATGAATGGTGTTTTAGCTCGAATGGGCAAAAAGGTCAACGTGTCGCTTGGCGTTGAAGTGGTTAAAAATTGCCGGAATAACCTCCGCCTAGTATGGGAAGAAAATTACCCTGGGAAACATTGAAATAGTAGTGTCCCCCAATTTGAAAACCTGAAATGTGAAGGGAGGCTCCCGCCCCAAAAATATCATAAGTAAAATCATAGGATATACCTGTAGAAAGAGCTACGACCCGAGTGATTCCAAGGGTGAACTCTTGGTTACCCGTGTTTCCTTGAACGAGGGCCGTTCTCGGATTTTGAACACTACTCTTGGGAATGGTTGGATTACGAATAACGATCGTACCCCCCGTATGGCCGACAATCGATGGCAGCAGTCGATAAGAAAAAGTCACACCGGGCGTCCACGCTGTCGAGTTCACATTTGTCTGAATGCCCGTATTCGGATCAGTGGAAGTATAGGTTTGGCTGGAATAGCTTACGTAGGGCGCGAAGGCAAAATCATGGTCGTGGTAAAGTGCCAATTTTGTCCCGATATTAAAAACGCCCTCGAAATCATAAACAAGGTTGCTGGTAAAATCGAGGAGATCAAACATTCCAAAACCCACCGTAGTTCCCAAAACGTAGGATCCACTGGGAACAACAGCAGTACTTGAAAGGATGTGTGTCCAGGCCAATGGAAC
>Ga0207020_1196_pt1 | contig 10432 bp, 8 predicted proteins | sample Alteio_BWMinCont_48_FD_153500 | JGI IMG/M metagenome (GOLD analysis project Ga0207020, IMG submission 153500) | Enriched cells from forest soil in Barre Woods Harvard Forest LTER site, Petersham, Massachusetts, United States -... | ecosystem: Environmental > Terrestrial > Soil > Temperate forest >... | reverse complement strand
TTTAAAATTGCAATGAAACTTGAAAAAATTGCTTTAGAAGATGACTATTTTATTAAAAGAAAACTGTATCCGAATGTGGATTTTTATTCAGGGATCACTTTGAGTGCCATTGGGATTCCGACTAACATGTTTACGGTTATTTTTGCTATGGCAAGAACGATTGGCTGGATTGCGCACTGGAATGAAATGATTAGCAGCCCGTATCGGTTAAGCAGACCAAGACAGCTTTATACGGGGCCTGTCGAAAGAGATTTTGTTCCGATTAAGAAGCGGAAGAAGAAATAATTTTCTCTTTCACCCAACTTTGAAATAGGGGGCACAGGATATTTCTCATAAGTCAATGCGCGCATGGGTTCTCCTTTTCAGGCAGAAGAAGTTGTCAACACTCTTGAAACTGCTCGCTTCCAACCTGCATATAATATATCACAATCGGGCTCTAGGACATGTGGAGTAAACTGCGCATCCATTTGCCAAAGGGCTGAAATTTCATCGAGGGATTGATAAATACCGGCTTCAAGACCGGCTAAATAAGCGGCACCCAAAGCGGTTGTTTCATAACAAAGAGGACGTTGTACTTCAATTTTTAGAATATCCGATAAAAATTGTAACATCCAATTGTTCGCAACCATACCCCCATCCACACGCATTATTTCAAGATGGGTGGGACTATCCATTTGCATGGCTTCTAACAAATCACGTGTTTGAAAGCAAACCGCTTCAAGCGCCGCTCGTGCAATATGTTCTATACCGCTATCCCGCGTTAATCCCAGGATGGCCCCTCGGGCATCCGGGTCCCAATAAGGCGCCCCTAGTCCTGTGAACCCCGGGACAAAATAAACACCACCCGTATCCTGCACACATTTAGATAGCGTTTCAGTTTCTACAGCGGATTTTATTAATTTTAAAGCATCGCGTAACCATTTAATCGTCGCCCCTGCGCTAAAAATACTCCCTTCCAGCCCATAAACTACTTTTCCTTTTAAGCGATAAACAACAGTACCAATCAACCGATGCGTAGAACGAATTAATTTCGAACCTGTATTGAGCAGCATAAAACACCCTGTCCCATAGGTGGTTTTTATCATCCCTGAATGAAAACACGCTTGCCCAATCGTTGCCGCTTGCTGGTCCCCTGCTATTCCTGTAATAGGAATCTTTTTTCCTAAAATCGATTCGCTCATGTCCCCAAAATAGGCGCTGCTATCATACACTTCGGGTAAAAGAGAACGGGGAATGTGAAAGGCTTGTAATAATTCTTCATCCCATTCCTGAGTTTTAATGTTAAATAACAAGGTTCGTGATGCGTTGGTCGCATCAGTAATATGCGCCTTCCCTTCCGTCAGCCGCCATAATAAGAACGTATCCACCGTCCCAAAAGCAAGTTCTCCTTTTTCTGCCTGCTCTCGTGCCTGAAAAATATTCTCCAGTAACCAGATTATTTTAGTAGCGGAAAAATAAGGATCTAATAATAGACCGGTTTTTTCTTGCACTACAGAACTAATAGGCAATTCCGCCAATGCACGGCATATATCAGCACTACGCCTATCTTGCCAAACGATAGCGCGCGAAATAGGTTTTCCTGTTTTTTTATCCCAAATGATGGTGGTTTCGCGTTGATTTGTGATACCTACTGCCGCAATATCTTTTGCTGATAAAGGGCTTTTGCGTATTGCTTCACGGCAACATTCCACGGTATTATGCCATATTTCTTCCGGATCTTGTTCCACCCAGCCCGGTTCAGGAAAAAATTGACTTAAGTCTATTTGATGCTGGCTAATACTTTCGCCGTAGCGATTAAAAATAATGGCTCGACTACTTGTTGTTCCCTGATCAATGGCTAATATATATTGAGACATGGCATCTTCCCTATTTTTAGGTCGAAAAAATAATTAAAAGGTGTACCATGTTATAATAAATTTTACATTTTAAAAAGCGTGGTTGAAACATATTATGGAAAATTATTCAGACATATTCATCATCGGCGGCGGTATTAACGGGACAGCTATCGCCATATGAGTTGCGGTCTAGAAAGAGAAAAAACATGTGAAAAAACATGTGAAAAAACATGTGAAAAAATATGTGAAAAAATATGTGAAAAAATATCTGAAAAAATATGTAAAAAAATATGTAGGGTGGGCAAAGGAGCGCTTTTAGCGACGTGCCCACCAAGCAGCGCTTAACAGCAACTAAATAACCCTAGGTGGTTGACATACAGGCATGTACTGATGTAACATTACAACCAGGTCAACTTTCACGCGTATCAATAGGAAAATATGAGTATATTCAACCAAATTAAAACCAATGGTCTCATTGGCGGTACTCTCTTGGTGACTGGCTGTTGTATCGGTGTTGCCATGATAGGGTTGCCCGTGATGAGTGCACTGGCTGGTTTCTTGCCTTCGAGCGTTGCTATGCTCCTATGTTATTTATTTACTACAGCAACGGGATTACTGCTTTTAGAAGCGACATTATGGTTTGATGGTAAAGTAAACCTACCTTCCATTGTCGAATTTGCTTTGGGTAAATGGGGTAAAGTTCTCACATTAGCGCTATTTTTATTACTTTTTTATTGTATTTTTGTAGCCTATCTAGATGGAGCAGGCTTATTGATTGCGGATATATTAAGCGCACTATTCCACTATCCTGTATCTCGGGAGATTGGTATTTTCGTTTGTGTTAGTTTCGTGGCAGTTATTACTTACGCGGGGACAAAAATCCTTATCGGCTTGAACCGTGTTTTATTGTTCGGTTTGGTGATATCGTATTTGACCCTGGTTTCAGTGGGAATACCTTCCGTGCGAGAAGAAAATATAGCCTATATGGATTGGACATCCGCGCTTGCAACCATACCAATTTTATTTATTTGTTTTGGTTATCAAAATATAGTGCCCAGTTTGACTTATTATCTTAAAAAAAATGTTCCAGTGATTCGATTTGCGATTATCGTGGGAAATTTAATCCCTTTCTTTATTTATTTATTATGGAACTTTGTGATCCTGGGCATGTTGCACTCTGACAATGCAACCTTCATAAAAGAAGCGAATATAGTATCTGATTTATTACAAAACGTGTCCCATTCCGCGTCAATCCTTTTTTTCATAAAATCCTTTTCGCTATTTGCCATACTCACGTCTTTTTTGCCAAATGCAATGAGTTTTGTTGATTTCTTAAAAGATGGGTTTAAAAAATATTTTCATCAAGAAGAAAAAGCTTGGATCCTTTATGGATTTGTATTCATTCCTCCTGTTATTTGCACCTTATTTTATCCCCATCTTTTTTTACAAGCATTAGGATTTGCGGGTGGATTCATTGATGTTCTATTATTTGGGGTACTCCCTGCTACTGTTATATTAATAGGACGCAATGTGAAAAAAAATGGCAGGTCCCTATCAGATGATAGGCGGTAATCTGACACCGATTTTTATTCTCATTTTGTCAATAATGATTTTAATTCTTAAGCCGTAGCTGTCATCCCGAGGAGCGCTCTTTGCGACGAGGGATCTCCTTATGTCGCAAGATATTTGCTAAGAAGCCCAAGAACGGGATGGAGATCCCTCGTCGCAAAGAGCGCTCCTCGGGATGACAAGCTACATTATTTCCATTTAATACTACACCCCAGGCTAGGTTTTTGATGTGGATTGATTGGTTTACCAGACAGTATATTATCGAGTGCGTTGCACAAGTCTTTCCCCGTCACAGGATTGGGATTGCCCGGTGTTGCGTCATCAAATCTTCCGCGATAAACACATCCTAAATTGGAGTCATACACAAAAATATCCGGCGTACAGGCGGCATGACAGGCTTTGGCAACTTGTTGGGTTTCATCATATAAATAGGGAAAATTATAACCATATTTAAGCGCTTCTTTTCTCATATTGTCAGGGCTATCTTCAGGATAGCTTTTAATATCATTTGAGCTGATTGCAATAAAAGAAACACCTTTGGCCTGATAGGTTTTAGCAACTTCTACGAGCCTTTCCTGGATATGTTTTACGTAGGGACAATGATTACAAATAAACATAATAACGGTTGCAATACTTGATTTTGCATCCTCAAGGGAAACCAGTTTTCCCGTCCGGGAATCAAGGAGTTTAAATTGGGGTGCGAGCGTTCCTAGTGGAAGCATATGAGAGGGTGTTTCTGCCATCTGGATCTCCTAATGTTAATAAATCGTTGTATTATTTTGTAGATCCTGTATTCTAATTCAACTCATAATTTGTCGATACTAAAAACTAGCTTCTTATGATTAAAAAAAAAGGAGGATTTATAATGAAGGATTCAATCATTAAGCGCCTATGTCTCACCTTGGCCGCTGGAATATTTAGTTTACCAGGTTATGTCTTCGCTTCCGGATTTCAACTTTGGGAGCAGGATGGGGCTAGTGTGGGTAATTATCACGCAGGTAGAGCAGCCATTGCAGCCGATGCTAGTACGGCTTTTTATAATCCTGCCGGATTAGTTCGAATTCCTAATAAGCAATTGGTTTTGGGTATGGATTTCATTAGAACGGATTTTAGTTATGATGGTACCATTGCGGTTGATACGTTAACCCCTCCAACACCGCTGCCTACGAAAGCACAAGGTGGAACATTTAATTTTGTCCCGGATGTACATTATGCTGACCCTGTGTCGAATAATTTATTTATTGGATTAAGTTTAGTTGCGCCTTTCGGACTAAAAACAGACTATAAGAATGATTCTATTGTTCGATACGCGGCAACGCTGACTTCAATAAAAGTGATAGACTTTGCCCCCTCCTTGGGTTTTGCGATTAATGATAAATGGTCGGTTGGTTTTGGGTTAGATTTGGAACATGTTACAGCTCGATTTGATTTAGTCACGGGTTTATTTGAACCCATTACCGATACTTCTGCAAAAAATTCTGTAGATACCGAAGGCTTAGGGTATCATGCTGGGATACTTTATCAATATTCACCCCAAACTCGTGTGGGTTTAGGTTATCAATCTAAAGTCAACCTTCGTTTCAGGCATGGTGATAGTAAATTTTCAGGCCCACTGGCAAATGGAATAGAGGGCGGCGTTCAAGAAAGCTTTGACTTGCGATCCGATGTGACATTACCGGCAACAACGACCTTAAGTGTTTTTCATTCATTCAATCCGGCTTGGGATGTTATGGGAACCGTGAGTTATACGCAATGGAAAGTATTTAAAAATGTTATTATGAAAAATGTAGCAGGAATTGATTTGCCAGAAGTTGAAAGTAATAGTATAACCGTTACAATTCCACAAAATTATCGTAATACCTGGAACTATGTGGTAGGTGCGAACTATCATTTCAATGAACAATGGTTTTTTAGAAGCGGTGTAGGGTATGACCAAACCCCGGCTAACAATGAAGATCGTAACCTGCAATTACCTGACACAAATCGTATTGTTTTAGCCTTAGGCGGCCATTATCAGGCGACCAAAACACTGGGTTTTGATGCCGGATGGTCACACATTTTTAGACAGAAAGTACCTGTAGATGTAAGCCAACAAGTCGGCGCTCAATTGACAACGACAGATGGTAACGTAGAAGGATATGCCGATGTTTATGGATTTCAAATGACATGGGATATTGTTTAAATAGGTGTTGACCTTTCTCAATATATTCAGCTAATATTATGAAAAGAAAACTTCTATTATTGCCAAGTATGTGCTATTATTGCCCTTTGAAAGTTTAAATCGGTTAATATATGATCAGCTGGAATCGACAAGGTGATTATTACGTCGAAAAATTACACCATACTGCTCTCAGAAATAGCGTTGTATTTAACTGCAGAAGCAACAATGAAAGACGCCCAGTTACTGTAAAGAGAATAAATATATTTCATTATAGTAATGACGACATTTTTATATCTCTAATGTCATCGTATTTTAGAAAGAATGAATTTTATGATGTATGCCTTCGATTAATCCAAAGTGATATTTATAATTTTGATAGAGAAAAAGATGAGATTAGGATTAAACTGAACTCACCGGATACATTTAAGCAATTGATTGCGGTTTTTAACTATTTTAATGATGAAATAATAGAGTTTCCGTCTATCTTGATTCTTGAATTACAACAGATTTGGGATAATTCTTTTAAGGAAAATAAAAAAAGCACCGATATTTATCAGCATGTTATTCCTGAAAATGGCATGACTAATAAATTTGTAAATCCAGCTAAAAAAGACTCACGCGAGCTACTTAAACTTTTATATAAAAAGGAAAAAGATATTTCAGAAAAGAAATACCATCAGTTATTGGTGGGAGGAGAAGACCCTAATCAAAAGGATATATCAGGATATACCACGGCCCTTCGTCTTACTTTAGCTCTTACCAGCAATATATATTTAAAGATGGGGATTAATTACGGCGGGAAACCCTTTGCCCACGAAGATGAAATGTGTGAATCTGTGGTCGAAAGAGTTAAAAAATGTTATGATTATCCGTCAGCACAATTTCCAAAATCCTTTTGGAAAGAAAGATTAGATCTGCTGCTAACTAACCCATTTTCACAACCGCAAAAATCATTATCACCGATTCGATTAGAAAAAATTGATTATTCATCAAACGAAAATCAGGTTATTAAAAATATTTATTTTAATAATATGGCTATAAAAACGATAACAACAAGAGCATTTGATGTTAGCCTGGAAGATAAAAATAATGTGTTGTTTCCCCATTTCAAAGCCGTTTTTAAACCTGGCCGAGATCAAAAGATAAGAGCAATTTTTGAAGAAGGTTTATTTGGTAAAACGAAATTTATAGAATTGATTTATGATCAAAGAAATCCAAAAAAAATTATTGGATATAATGCGTTTGAAATGATTATGGATGATAAACAGAATGATGACTTTAAGGATCGTCTAACATTACACGTCATTTTTTCAGCACTTGATCCGAATTATCGCCGATGTGGGCTCATTCCATTAACTACTATTGGGCTTGCATTTGCCATTAGTGGAATTTATCCTTCATTAGTGACAGGTTTGTGTTGTACAGCGATTAGCATAGCCACTTTTAGTGTGCTCCAATCATTTATTCTTTTTCCAAAATACAAAACACCTGCATCACGGAAATTTGTTCGTGAAAAATTGGCAAAAACAATATACGATGATTCAGAATATGAAGACGACATGACAATGAAAAGTATTGTTAAAGAAGATGTAAGTGTTTACGATTCATATCAAAAATTAACTAGCAATCCATTTACCAATTGTTTATATTATGCCATGTTAGGACTTACTGCAGAAGAGATGGAAAATCCAACAGGGAAGACGGAAGGGCTCGGCGTTTTTCTTTACATGCTTGTTGATTTTCTTAATTATATTAATTATAACGCAATGCTGAATACATTCGGTATTAACTTCAAAGAGGAGATCGATCCATTTACCGAAGCGGTGAAACCTTTTATTTGTAAATTATTAAATAAAAATCCTGAGAATAAACCAAGACAGTTTTGGGATTCAAAAGATTTATTTTGGAAAAATAAAAAAACAGCTGTATGCAGAATGGAAGAGCATGATAATACTGACGCTTCAGTGAAAATATATTCCAGATTATGAGTCAATTGATATGTCAGATATTATTCTAAACCACCCTGCCTTATTATTTAGTGAAGATGTAGCAACGATATGTCGTCCCTTATTAAGGTTGGGGATTAGTTACTTTGCTCATGTCAATGTTACCAAAGAGGGTAAATTTTCTGGCATCAGTAATAATCCTGGCTTTGCGGAGCATTATTTAAGAAATAAATATTATAATGCGGATATTCATTTAGCTGGAAGTAAAAAATTAGCAAAATATATCATTTGGGATTTGATTGAACGTACTGGACAAAGTGAAAAAATGCATATAGAAGCAAGTCAATTTGGCGTGCAGCATACATTCACTATGGTTGAAAAGAAAAAAAATTCGAGTGATTTTTATCATTTTGCAAGTCAACATTCATCCCCTGCGATTAACCATGTATATCTTGCAAATATGGATTTATTAAAGAATTTTATCGAATTTTTTAAGGGATCCATATGCGCCTCTGTCACGTTATCGAATGCTTATCGTTTAACTTTTTGTATTGATAAAGCAGCACCGGGTTACACAGTAAAATCAAATGAATATTTTTTAAATGACTTTAATAATAGATTAGAGTTCATAAATGAAATACAAAAACATGATGTAAATAAGCCAAGACCGGCTTTGTCATTGCCGCCGCAACAATTACGCTGTATGCAATTATTAGTCGAAGGGCATTCGGCAAAGAAAATTGCTGACATTTTAAATCTATCCACACGAACAGTCGAGAATTATCTAGCCCATATTCGCAAATCATTAAAATGCAGTAATAGTAAACAATTAATTATTGCCTATCACTCTTTGTTCTTATAAAAAATCTAATAGAGTATTTTTACTCTATTTTCTTGTATTAAAGCATCAGATAAACTCCAAAAACATCAAATCATATTGTAAGAGGAGTGTTTATGACAAAATATATAATCAATGACCGTGCGACATTAGAAAGTTTTCTCCCAGAGCTGGAATATCAGTTTGTCGATAATCCGTATTTCATAGAAGCTTTGAAAAAGTTTCGGAAGGATGATGACATAAATGATTTAGTAAAATATTTAACATCAAGTGAAATAGGTCAGGCAGGAATAGAAAAAGATAAGGAAACGCGAAAATACCAATTTGTGAATCTAGGTATAACATTATTCAGGCCATTTGAAAATAAAGCACATCATCATTCTTTATGCCTTAATGATCCAGATAATTATAAAATTAATGGTGACCCAGTAACTTATAAAGGTATTTCCAAAATAAACGTATTTTAAAAAACCCCCTAAAAACAATCCATACATAAGGTAATATAATATGTCATTTTTAATTTCAGTATACGGCGATATAACAAAAGAGGATCGCGAAAAATTATTAAAAGCAAAACCTGGTTGTAAAATAAATATTATTCCATATAATGATATTCAGCTTTTTGATGATGCTCTTTATAATAGTGATACATTAATCTTTAGGCCAACAGAGAAAGACAGACTTTCTTTTGCTGCTGCCTACTTAGCAGAGTGGCGAGTTTCCAAGCATCTACAAGAAACACCTGTTTTCATGTATAGCGAGGAAGGCGATGATCTTGATATTTTTTTAAAATCATTTGCAGCCTATCGAGCTAATTTACCTGAAGAAAAAAATACCGAAGCTAAAAATTGGTTTATATATCCCACAAAAAAAGTGAGTGATCTATTTACAGTTGTACATAACATCGATGAAATAATAGATAAATTAAAATCTACACAAGGTAGGCTTGAGGAAAAACAGATTACTAAAAATATCCCTGAATCTGAATTTAAGGGTTTAAAAGAAAAATTTTGCAATGCTGAACTATATGAATCATACGAAAAATACTGCTCTTCTAAAGATAGGCAGCCAGGAATATTTGTGCCGGCATTTGCCTCTGGTAATAGTTGGGTAAAATTCGCATCTCAAGTAGGAAAAATAATTGCAGAATTGGGATTTGGCTTCATTAATGGTGGGCCAGATGCTGATGGTCCAATGCGAAATTCGGCATTAGGTGCCCAAGAAGGTCGTGCAAAAATCTTGGCAGTATACTCACTCCCTGTCTTAAAAAAATATGTTTTACCGGAAAAAATTGATTGCTTTAAACATATATCAATTATACTGACTGCAACAGAGGGTCAGCGTAAACAAATCATGCTTGATGAATCGGTTGCAGTCATTGCGTTACCTGGTGCTATAGGAACAATTGCTGAAATAGAAGATGCGATTCGTTTAGGAAAACCTGTTATTTTAATTGATGACAAATCAATTAATAATGGAAATGGATATTGGAAATTCTATACTGATTATTTAACGATAAAAGGATTGATTGATAAAGTAACTGTTGTTTACTGTCAAGATAATTTACGCGATAAAATATCAGATGTATTAACGAAGCATAATATTTTGCCGAGACAACAACGTTGCATTATCAGAAAGGAAGAAGTAGCTCCGGTTTCAACGGTTTGTTCAACGAAAGATTTAGCTGAAACAACAAAGGTTTCATCTCTTAATATGTTTAAGAAAGAGATTGAAATACCTAATCTACCTCCTTCGGATAACTTACTTGAATTAAAACGAACCTAATTAACCCTACACACTCCCGCGTACGGCGAAGTATATTCCGTCCGCGGGAGCTCTTGTGCGTGATGTTGCCGACCCGTCAAGATGACGAAGGTCAAACTTTAGCTTTATCAAAAGGGCGCGAACGAGCACGGCAAAGTGATGAAGGTTTAGATAATGACTTCTAAAACACAACAAAACGAATGTTACGTGTACATCACGTTGCCAGGGCAAACAAATGCAGTAATGGTTTCACGGGGTATCCCACATCTCGTCGTCCCGCGGCTTGACCGCATGTAGGGTGGGCACGTCGCTGAAAAGC
>Ga0207020_1195_pt1 | contig 10473 bp, 9 predicted proteins | sample Alteio_BWMinCont_48_FD_153500 | JGI IMG/M metagenome (GOLD analysis project Ga0207020, IMG submission 153500) | Enriched cells from forest soil in Barre Woods Harvard Forest LTER site, Petersham, Massachusetts, United States -... | ecosystem: Environmental > Terrestrial > Soil > Temperate forest >... | reverse complement strand
GCCCGTTTTACGCTGCTTTATTTCATTGTCGAGTGTAGTGCGGTAAGCGCCGAGCCGGTTAATGTCAGTTTTTGTAAAAAATATTCGGCCGTCGTCCGTTTTATCAAGCATGCCCGAAAATACATTTGCCGAAAATAGGGCGTTCACGGGCCTTGGCTCCACGTGGAATTTGTTAACCATCCTAATCAATATAAAAGCCTCATTGGCTGCTTTATCAGTTGTTTGGCACAATGACAAAAGTGGAATGATACAAAAAGCGCAAGTTTACGGAGATGATGATAAGATAAAAAGTTTTATTTTGAAGGGAGCCAATACAGTGGGTTATATTTACCTACCCGCTTTTTACCAGGATTGGGAGAACAATAATGGCGGGTTAAATGGTTGCGCGAATGATGTGGGGCGCGAAATTTTAAAATTAAAAAAAGAAAACATCAACGGATTGATACTGGATGTTCGGTACAATGGCGGCGGCTCTGTACGTGAGGCTACGCAACTGGCGGGTATTTTTATTGATGCCGGCCCGGTGGCTCAGGAAAAAAGCAGGGATAGTAAAGCACGTACTTTAAATGATGTTGACCGCGGCACTATATATGATGGCCCATTGGTTATATTAGTAAATGGCTACAGTGCTTCGGCGTCTGAACTACTTGCGGGTACCTTGCAGGATTATAACAGGGCCGTTATTGTGGGCTCACCTACTTACGGCAAAGCTACCATGCAGGTGGTTTTGCCAATGGACACCACTATTTCGCCGGAAAACTTTTTACAAAAGCACACCGAAAATTATTTAAAAGTAACTACAAGCAAATTGTACCGGGTTACCGGCTCAAGCGCACAGTTTAAAGGTGTTCAACCTGACATTGTGCTGCCTGATATATTAGACGCCTACATTAAAAAAGAAGCGGACGAGCCTTATGCTTTACAGCCCACTGAAATTGCAGCCAATAAATATTACACACCATATACTTATCTGCCTATAAAAACACTGGCTCAAAGCTTACAAACAGAAATTGATACCAGCAAATTTTTTAACACTGTCAAATACCTGGTAGCTTATTCAAAGCAAAAAAAGGCTGTAAAAGATATTTCGCTAAACATAAAAGATGCACTCATAGCTATTGATACGGACCGAAAGTATGATGATAGCGCTCTTATACCAGGTAACATTTCAAAAAAATTTAGCGTATTAAATAATCCGGGTGAAACAGCCAGGCTACAGGCAGACAAGGATCTCTACGAATTAAATCAAGAATTTAGCCGGCAAGTTCGTAGCGATGCTTACATAAATATAGCTTACGATGTTCTTTTTAAACTAAAACCTTAATATATTTATATTAATCAAAACCTGTCACTCATGATAAAACCATCAACACTCTTTTTTCTATTATCGGTAATTGCCTGTGTGTTTGTGAAACCTGCACATGCGCAGGATATTTCTGCCGACCCTGGCGCATATATAAATGCTATCGGCAATGCAGAAACAATTATGAACAAGGCTTATATGACCTACATAAGTGCCGCTGCACATAGCGGTCGCAAAAGGAAGATAGAAAAAATGAGAGAACAGGCGGTAAATAGTATAATTACTTGCCAAAACACAATAAACTACCTGCCACCTTTCAAAGGGGATAATTCTTTGCGTCAAAGCAGCCTGGTTTTTGTGCAGCTTTGCTATAAAATATTCGATCAGGATTATGCTCATATTGTAAATATGGAGGAAATTGCCGAACGCAGTTACGATGAAATGCAAGCGTTTTTGTTGTTGCAGGAAGCAACTAATGACAGTTTAAAAGTTGGCAATGAAAGAATGACCAGGGCCGTAAATAGTTTTGCAGCAAAATATGGGGTAAACATGGTTTCTCAAAAATCAGAGCTTGGCGAAAAAATGGCAGCTACCGGAAGATTGAGTAAATATCATGACAAGGTATTCCTGATGTTTTTTAAATGCAACTGGGAAGATAACCAGCTTACTGAAGCTGTTAATCAAAAAAACGTCACAAAAATTGAGCAGGTACGAAGTGCGCTTGATAAATATGCTATTGAGGGCCTGGCTGTGTTGGATACCTTACATGCTTATGAGAATGACCCTGCTTTGGCAAATGCCTGTAAACAGGCGCTTGCTTTTTATAAAACCGAAGCAGAATCTCAAATACCTAAAGTTTCGGATTATTATTTAAAAGTTGAGGATTTTAATAAATTTAAAGCCACGATGGATGCCAAACCACAAAACCAAAGAACCCAACAGGATGTAGATACCTATAATAAAGCAGTGGCAGACATGAACGCAGGCGTTAACGTATTTAATCAAATTAATAACGAGCTAAACAATGGCCGGGTCGGAATCAATAATGGATGGACAAATACCGAAAAACAATTTGCTGATGCCCATACGCCCTACTATAACTAAGGCTTTATAAATATTGGCCATATATTATCACAACTGCATTGCCAATACCAAACCAGGCGCACCATTCTGGTAAGTAGGCATAACCATAGTGCTTCTCCCCTTTTTATCGGTATGGGTTAGTTTCCTGCGGATATAGGGATAAGCTAAATAGGCTAACCTGGTAGACAGTATACCAAAACCGGCGCCCGCCACACAATCACTGAACCAATGAGCCCTGCCATATAATCTCAAAACACCGGTTGTCGTGGCTACGGTATAACCCAATATGCTGTATAACGGGGATTTATCACCATACTCCTGATTCAGGTATTCGGCAGCGAGGAAAGCGGCACCTGTATGTCCGGAAGGCCACGAAAGCGGATCGGTACCATATGGACGCGTACGGTGAGCAATGTACTTTAAGCCATCGGTAACCGTTAAAATGCCTCCTGATAAAGCAATAAGAGCGGTACGGTCAACAAACCTGTCTTTACCTTCGTCGCCAACAAGGTTTAAAGCATATACCAAAACAGCGGGTGACAACTGAAGATAATCCGCAAGTTTTGAATTATAATTAGGATCGCTTATAGCGATGCGCCCCCTGACGTAATAATCGAAGTTGCGTATAGGTTTTACCACAAATGACAAGGTACCAATACCTACCAGGACAGCCGGGGCAACGAAGTAGCCTGATTTTTTGTTTATATGTATTGCAGTATCAGGAGCAATTGTACCAGCTTTTTTTGCGCTATTTACAGATATTTTAGCGGTATCAATAACCTGGGCGCTCGCCCTAAGGGCCAGCACACTCATCCATATTAATATAACATTTCTCAAAGTTTAACTTTTTGTTAATAACAACATTGAGAAATGTTTGTTTTTTGCCGTAAAGCTGTTTACAAAAAAAAAGTTATTGAAAACCTAGTGCTGCCGGCTAATTCTTCAGCAGGGCGTAAAAAAAGATCTCTCTGCGTGTTAAAAACCCCAAGCTTTCATAAACTTTAATAGCCCGGGTATTATTATATCGCACATGTAAAAACGGAATGTTACCCGCAGCTTTTATCCGCTGCAAATGGAAAAGTAAAAGTTGACGGGCATATCCCCTGCCCAGGTAATCCGGGTGAGTGCAAACAGCACTTGCCTCTGCATATTCAAAAGCATGCATGCGCTGACCGGTCATAGCAACTAATTTATCTCCGTCAAATATTCCATAATAATGACCAAACTCGATAGTCCTCGGGGGCGAACGGCCCGGGCACTGTTAATTTGGTTAGGGCAAGCATTTGGGGCACATCTGCAACCGTTAACGGAACCAATTGGGGGCCATTAGTTATAATTGTTACAGGACTATCATTGATCATTTGGAAAGACTTTATACATTGTAATACTTTCCATTGACCTGGAATTTCCATTTCTTCTGTTGCAACAAATATAATAGGCTCTGTATGTTGCACCTGCTCATAAAGCAGTTTTAAATTTTGGCTCGAATTTTCCTTTAACCCAACAAAGGGAGAAACTTCTATATCAAAATATTTTATCTCGTTATTGCCATTTGACAGGTTACTATTTCCGGAAGTCAGCGCGCTCCAGATAGGATTATCCAATACGTGTATCATTAGGACAAACCTATAAAAAAACCTTCTTTTTTGATGATAGATTTTGTCATCTATAATTACTTTATATGTTTAGGTTATTTAATTTTTTATACCGGTAATATTTAAGGTTATTAAACTGGTATGTGTAATACCCAATGTACTTCCCGGAATAACATCTGCATACAGCGTCAAATAACCATCAATTATTCCCTTTAAAATATGATCGGTTGCTTCTTTATCTTCCGGAAAACAGAAAATGAGGTTCTTAACAAAATGCATTTGGCCATTGTTATCAACCAGAACTGTAAACGACCGGGAAAAATCCTGGTAAGCTTTATGAATGGTAATATCATAAATCGGGTCGAGGTAGGAATCGGAAGTATTAAAGTGGTTCATCACATCCCCCACAACCTGTTCTTTTTCAATTTTAACCAGCAGGCTTTTACTTTTTAATACCACTGGCTCATGTGCCGCAAATAGGGTATCAGGATATTTATTGGCCATTGCTGATCTTTGGCGAACAAACAAAGTATCTGCGCGATCTGGTTTTTGCAGATCAGGTAGGCTGGTTTTTAACCTTTTAATGTAATCGTCGGCGTAAAATGTCATGTAAACATTTGATTCCAACAGGTAAACCACCCGCGTTTCCACCTTCATTACCTGGAACACCAGACTATCTTTTGTTACTTTCTTTGCCCTTAACCAGGTATTCCCCACATTAAAAAGCGAATCATGATCTAACGTAACCGGGAAGGTTAGAAAACGGTTGCTGTCCGGACTGAAAACACTTGCCGAATCCTTCGGCATAAAAAAACATTTTCCATTGTGGGGATACTTCATATCCATGGCTATCAAATGATCGCCCTGTCCATAGCCGTCTTTTCACTTCGGTATAATGAATACCAATCACATTTTTGAACGATATATTTTTCCGGTCGGGCTTTTGCAGGCAAGAGTTGCCAACAACGGAAATTAAGATAAGAAGTATGGGGAGTATGTATGATGTTTGTTTATTATATTTAAAATTCATCCTAAATTTAAAAGTCTTAAATGTAATACGGATTTAAGCAATAATTGTACTTATTTTTAGTACAACAGTATTTTTACATGTGGTTTATAATCATTAGTGTAAAAAACTATCTCTTTCCAAATAGTTTTTTACCGAGAATATATACGTAACAACCGGCACAAAAACCAAGCACCGACTCAAGAAAAGCGAAGAAGATCAATACAGTAGCCAGCAGGCCGGCTGTAATTTTAAAATCAAATAACAATAACAATAATATCCCGCAGGTAATAACGAGGCCCATTCCAGCAGCAAAACGTTTTGGCGCACGGTCTACCGGTTTGTTTTTTATCTTTAAGAGGTAAACGATCTGATCAGCTACGATACCCAATAAACTATAATTGCCCCATTTAAATGCGCGTAAAAAGAAATCGATAGCTAAAAAAGCTATTAAATACCACAAACTGGTTAATAGAAAAATAACCGTAATAAATAATACTAATAGTGCCACCAGGCGAACTTTATTCTCATTCACCATAACCAGGTCTACCGGGCAATCTATCTCCTCATTCATACACTAAATTTACAATCCAAATAGACGATAAATTTAGAAATTATTGAGTCGGGTAGAGTTATTTTTACACATTCATAATAATTTCAGGCAAACTGCGTGCACATTTATCGGTAGCATGATAATTAGCTGGGTAAGTAGCAGTAGCCAATCATGTTTACGTTTACCTATTGTATGGCAGAAAGCAGCGGTACTGGGATGGTTTTTTGCTTTGGCTATCAGCGGCGTCATGGAAAAGACCCTCTATGCTATTAAGTTAGGCGAATATATATGCTCCGGAAGGAGCAAAATGTCTGTAGAAAAATTAAACGAAGGATTTAGCATGCCGTAGGTATGCAACCTAAGTTTGGTACCTACGGCACCTGATGAACAATTTAATATTTTTATCTATAGACATTTAACCCCGATGGTGTTACCGGCCCTTAACTTAATAGCATTGAAAAGAGCCGCATCGGCGACTGTAATTTGTGTTAAGAAATAGTTTAGTGAGGTAATTTTACGACTGCGGTTAGCTTAAATTAACCTGTCTTTCACTACCAAAGTACCGGCTATCAGGTCATGCAAACATTGCTGTTGTTTATTAAAAAAGCTATAGAGGTAGCCTATAAATAAGGTAAGTACAGAAAATATTTTAGCCAGGTTTCTGCCGGCGGCATGAGCAAAACTTAGCCTTTCACCTTGCAAATCACAAACTTTTATACGTAATAACTGCTTTCCATAGGTGCCCTGTTTTGCAGAACTCTCCCAAATGACATGATAAATAAAATTAACAACCGGGATAACCGCAAAAAGACTAAGTGAAATAGAAAGCAGCATTATTTTGCCACTAACAAATAAAGAGGCTATAAACGCCAGGACAATACATACTCCCGAAATTAGAAACATATCTAGTGCCGACGCGAGCAGGCGCTGATCAAAACTACCATAGTATTGAAGTAGTGCCTGTTTATGAAAGCCGAATAGTTCGCGCAGCTCCGCAACTTCATGAGCTTCTTTGTAATCGTCCATTACCCCGGTTTTCACGAAACTTCCCGGCTTTATATTTAGCCCTTTTAGTTGTTCTAAACTAAAAGGGCCCTCGGGTTTACCGTTTATTACGAGGATATAGCTTTCATTCACTACTTTTCTATCAGTTTTACATCAACACGCGAAGGATATTGCGGAGAAAAATATACCTTTTGGGTAGCCTTTTGAAAATCAGCTTCAGTAGCTTTATAAATATTCACAAATTTTTGAGGGTTGCGGTCATTTAACGGGAACCACGTGCTTTGTATTTGTATCATAATTTTATGCCCTTTCAAAAAGCAATGGTTAATATCTTCAACGTCCCATTTTACTTCAGTTATTTTACCCGGAATCATTGGTTCGGGTTGTGAAAAACTGTTTCGGAACTTTGCCCGCATTATCTCACCTCTTACTAACATCTGGAAACCACCCATTTTTGTACCAACTACCGGGCTGTTGTTTAGCGCATCATCCGGATAAACATCTATTACCTTCACCACAAAATCGGCATCGGTTCCGGTTGTTGAAACAAACAGATCGGCCATAACATTGCCCGCAATGGTAACATCTTTTGTTAAAACATCGGTTTGGTAAACCAATACATCGGGCCTTGTCGCTGCAAATCGCTGATCTTCTATCATAAATTCGCTTCCGCGGATGGTATTTATTCCTGCAGAATAAGGTACGGGTTTGGCTGGGTCGCTTATATATTCATCAAAGTCCTTTGTTGCTGCTTTAGGTTTTTCAAATGATAATTTGTTGCCAGCCTGCAGGTAGATCGCTTTTTGAACGGCCTCCACAGGCGGCCAGGCGCTGTATTTCTTCCATTGGTTCGACCCGCTTTCAAACATATAAGCTTTAGGCAATTCCGCGTCGGGCGCATCTTTCAGGTAATGCATAAAAAACGGAAACTCAATATTCTCCCGGTAAAACAACCCGGTTTTTGAGTCAAACTGGATATTACCCAAAAAGTCGCCATCTCCACGTGAAAACCCACCATGGAACCATGGGTCCATAACTAACATATTTTTATCCTTATGTCCGCCTTTTTCTATACTGGCATAAGTTTTTAACGGGCCGTACGGATCTTCCTGGTCAAAAAATCCACCTACGGTCAATATAGCAGGCGCTATGTTTTTAAGATGTGGTTCGGGTGTACGGCTTTGCCAGTATTCGTCATAAGTATCGTGCTCCATCATTTCATCCCAAAGCGCGTTGGTATGATGTAATATCTTGTCGTCAAAATTCTTCAACGGACCCATACCTAAATAAAACTGGTAACCGTCAGGCGTTCCGTAAGCCGTAAAACCTGGCGCATTTTTAGAAGTAGGTACCGGCCTGGCTACTCCGAATGAGGATAGAAAGGCAAAGGTTCCCATCTCCTGGAAAGCACCATTGTGATGACGGTCATCACCTAAAAACCAATTGGTAACCGGTGCCTGCGGCGAAACTGCTTTTAACGCAGGATGCGCATCGATAGCGGTAGATGTGGCATAAAAACCGGGAGCAGAAATACCCCATACCCCTACTTTTCCGTTATTATTTGGCAGATTTTTGATCATCCAATCAATGGAATCGTAAGTATCAGAGCTTTCGTCGACATCTTTGTTAGATTTTTTGTTAACGATATAGGGCCTTGTAGCCACAAAGTCACCTTCGGATAGAAAACGTCCGCGTACATCCTGGTAAACAATAATAAAACCTTCTTTTGCAAATAACATAGATGGGCCGATCGAAGTTTTATAAACCGGGCCATAAGGAGCAGAACCATATGGCGAGCGGCTCAGCATAATTGGATATTTTTTGGTAGAATCTTTAGGCATATATACCTGGGTATACAGCTTTATCCCATCGCGCATGGGTACCATTATCTCCAACTTTTTATAATTATCTCTTAAAAATGCCGAATCTTCTTTAGCAGCTTGTCTCCTGGCAGCGGCAGCAGGATCAACAGGGCCGGTGCCGGCTACTCTTCTTTGCGCCATTAATGATGATGTGCTTATACTCAAAAAGACAGAAAGTAGCAGCAGATTAATTTTAATTGAGGTAACTTTTGATAATGGATAAAAATTCTTCATAATGAATAATTGTAACAAGTTTAATGGGCCTCAAACCGGAGTAAAAGTAAACTCCGAATAAGACTTTTAAACATAATAAATAATTATGAGTTATCCTGCTTATGCTACGTGCTTTTTAATTTTAACAGGCACCGACTTTGATGTAGGCGTATTGCTTTTTTCAGCAACGCTATCAATAGGTACCAACACATTGGTTTCCGGATAATAAGTGGCCGTGTTTCGTTCGGGGATATTATAGGCAACCACGATAAACAACCGGGCCACCCTTTCTTTTCCATTGTGGTAACTAGAAAGGTCGACTTGTTCCCCTTGTTTAAACCCGGCCTTTTTCATGTCTTTCCTGTTCATAAATATTACCCGACGTTCGTTATGGATGCCGCGATAACGGTCTTCTAAACCGTAGATAGTGGTATTAAACTGGTCGTGGCTGCGAATAGTGGCCATCATATATTCATCGTCGGCCAGCTTATGTTCGGGCAACTCTGATAATGTAAATGGCACTTTATCGCCAAAATCTTTTGATGTAAACTTTCCTTCACGGGGCCCATTTGGCAGATAGAATCCACTGGGTTCGCGTACACGTTTATTATAATCGTCAAAGCCCGGTATAACTTTTTCAATTGCATCCCTCACCTCGTCATAACTATTGGCGTATTTATCCCAGTCAATTACTGTGCGATTGCCGATTGTAGCTTTCGCAAGCTTGCATACGATCTGGTTCTCGCTTAGCAGATCATCAGATATTGGGTCTAAAATACCTTTGGACATCTGTACTACCCCCATTGAGTTTTCACAGCTTACAAATTGACTTACACTGTTAATCACATCTTTATCGCTGCGCGATAGCGTTGGTAAAATAATAGCCTCCTCCCCGTGTACCAAATGGGCGCGATTCAATTTGGTAGATACATGTACGGTTAATTTCATTTTTCGCAATGCTTCGGCAGTGTATAGTGTATCGGGGGTAGATGAAAGGAAATTACCGCCCATAGCAAAAAACACTTTTAACTTACCCTCATGCATTGCTTTTATGGATTCGACTACATCATAACCATGATTTCGGGGTGGTTCAAAACCGAAAACCTCTTTTAGCTTATCCAACTGTTTCGGTGTTGGTTTATCAAAAATGAGCATGGTACGGTTGCCCTGTACATTACTATGCCCGCGCACCGGGCATAAACCCGCGCCGGCTTTGCCAATGCTGCCCTTCAGTAAAACCAGGTTCAGAATCTCCTGGATAGTAGCAACCCCGTTTTTATGTTGGGTAATACCCATGGCCCAGCAAACAATAATGCGGCTTTTATATTTGAGCATATCGGCAGCTTCCTTTATCTGTCTTACTGGTACGCCCGCCGCACTGGCTAATTCGTCTATACTGTGTTGCTGCAGATGATGTAAAAAGCCGGTATAGCCAACGGTATTATGTTTGATAAACTCATGATCGAAAACTTTACCCGGATTCTCTAACTCTGCTTCATACAGCATACGCTCTATGGCTTTTAGCAGGGCCATATCGCCGTTTATTTTTACCTGCAGGTACAAGTCGGCCAATTGTGTGGTAATGCCTAAAATACCTTTAACAGTTTGCGGGTTTTTAAATCCCATTAACCCGGCTTCATGCAAGGGGTTGATGGCAATAATTTTTGTGCCATTCTCTTTAGCTTTTTGTAAGGCGGTAAGCATGCGGGGATGATTTGTCCCGGGGTTTTGCCCCATAATGATGATGACGTCCGTATCATAAAAATCATTCAATTTTACCGTGCCCTTACCTATCCCAATAGTATCGCTCAAAGCAGAACCGCTTGATTCATGACACGTATTTGAGCAATCGG
>Ga0207020_1194_pt1 | contig 10601 bp, 9 predicted proteins | sample Alteio_BWMinCont_48_FD_153500 | JGI IMG/M metagenome (GOLD analysis project Ga0207020, IMG submission 153500) | Enriched cells from forest soil in Barre Woods Harvard Forest LTER site, Petersham, Massachusetts, United States -... | ecosystem: Environmental > Terrestrial > Soil > Temperate forest >... | reverse complement strand
CGTAATGTTTGGCTGGTTAAAACAAATCCGGTGCATGTTAGTCAGTGGGGTACTTTTTGCCAAACCAGTGCTGTGTCTAACAAATCTGCAAAAGTTAATTTACGCACTATAATTGATAATGATTCAAAAACCGGCGGAAGCTTTAGCATCAAAACCGATTTTTATTTATTAAATGCCGCAGGAAATAAAGTTGGCCAATCTGTCGTCAAAACAGGGTTAAAAAATGTAATGATCCGCTCTAATTCTAGCGACACCGTTAATGAAGACGTTATTATTGCCAATCCAAAATTGTGGCAGCCGCTGCCGGATATCAATCATAACCTTTATGCGGCTGTAACAACCCTATTTGCCAAAGGAAAACCTATGGATACATACGAAACGCATTTTGGAATCCGCGATGTGCGTTTTGACCCTGAAAAAGGAATATTGGTAAATGGGAAACGTGTATTTATGAAAGGCGCTGATCAGCACGCCGACCTGGGACCATTAGGCATGGCATTTAATGCTCGTGCTGCCGAACGCCAGCTAGAAATGTTGCGGGATATGGGATGCAATGCCATACGTTTGGCCCACAATCCGCCGGCTTCGGAGCTGCTTGAACTTACCGATCGTATGGGATTTATGGTAATGGATGAAATTTTTGATGATTGGGAAAGGAAAAAAACGCCGCTCGATTTTCATCTCATTTTTCCGGAATGGAGCGAACAGGATCTGCGCGCCATGATACGCCGGGACAAGAACCATCCTTCAATAATGTTATGGAGCTTTGGCAACGAAGTGGGTGAGCAGTATACAGATAAAGACGGCGCCGCCGTGGCAAAGCGTTTATATGATATTGCAAAAGATGAAGACCCAACCCGCTTGTTAACCGCATCTATGAATTATGCTAAACCGGATATGCCTTTCCCCGCGGTGCTGGATGTTATCAGCCTAAATTACCAGGGTGAAGGTATCCGAAATGGTGGGGCGTATGCCGGTTTGAAGGGAATAAGCACGCCGCCGTTATTTCCGGCATTCCGCAAAAAATTTCCTGAAAAATTAATTATCAGCACTGAAAATGCCTCTGCTTTCAGCAGCCGTGGCGAATACTTGTTTCCGGTTTATGAGGGCAACAGTGCTCCGGTAAGAGACGGGATGGGAGGCGATTCAAAGACAAAACAAGTGAGCGCGTATGAACTATATTCTGCTGATTTTGGGTCTTCTGCGGACAAGACTTTTGCAACTTTGGACCAGCATCCCTTTGTAGCCGGAGCATTTGTTTGGAGCGGCTGGGATTATTTGGGCGAACCAACCCCGTATTCTCAGGCCCGTAGCTCTTATTCAGGTATTATTGACCTCGCCGGATTTAAAAAAGACCGTTTTTATCTTTATCAATCACAATGGCGGCCGGAATTGCCCATAGCACATATTCTGCCTCATTGGAACTGGCCGGGCCGGGAAGGGCAGGTTACGCCGGTGCATGTATTCACATCAGGCGATGAAGCTGAGCTGTTTTTGAACGGAAAATCGCTTGGGCGAAAAAAAATGGGGCAATATGAGTACCGTATCAGTTGGGACGATGTAAAATATGAACCTGGCGAGTTAAAGGTAATAGCTTACAAGAATGGTAAAAAGTGGGCCGAAGATATTGTTAAAACTACCGGTGCTGCCGAAAAAATCGAAATGTCGGCTGATCGCCCGGGTATTAGCAACGACGGAAAGGATCTTTCGTTTGTTACGGTACGTGTTACCGATAAAAACGGGGTAACCGTTCCTATTGCAAAGAACCTTCTTAAGTTTTCGATTGAGGGCCCGGGTGAGATCGTCGCAACTGACAATGGCGATGCGTCCAATTTGGTAGCATTTCCCTCGCACGAGCGTGAAGCATTTAACGGGCTTTGCCTGGTAATCGTAAGGGCAAAACCAGGGCAACAGGGAACGATCAGTTTAAAAGCAGAATCAGCTCAATTAACAAGTGAAACTATTGTAATAAAACGTAAATAACGCATTAACAGGTAATGTTATATGGTCAATTAGCCTGGCGCCAACATGGCCGGTAGTTTAACCATCAGGAAAAATCAAAAAGCCTTTAGATGAAAATCTAAAGGCTTTTGATTAATTGTATGCTGTGCTTTATTTTGATTCTGTCAGTAAAATAGCGGCTAATTTATCGGGCATTGATATAAAAGGGGTATGACTGCTTGGCAATGAATATTCCTTACTAACATGACCATTATTTTTCACCATTGTTTTTTGGAGCGTAAAGCTAACTGCATGGTCATCTGTAGTATGAATATAAACTTTCTTTACACTACCGAATTTTCCATCTGTTAATGCAACTGGCGTAGCCAAAGGCGCCAATGGCTCTGGTTTAATGTTGTTAGTTAAGTAATCGCCCACTTGTGCGGGTGCATCAGCCGCAAATACATCTATTACGCCCTCTTTTGCAACATTTGCGGAGCCGGTGTCCTGGTCAATTTGTAAATATTTGCCAACATGGCTGTCTGCATCCTGTTTAGCAAGGGATAATAAGCTTTCTCCGTTTTGTGGCAGGTAAGCAGCCAGGTAAACTAATTCTTTGATTTGACCGGGGATCTCTTCTGCTACTTCGCTGATAACCAAACCTGCCATACTATGACCCACTAAAATGACATTTTTCCTGTCGCCAATGGCGTTCTTTACCACATCCACATAGGATTGTAAGCTGATGTTTGCAAATGAAGTTGCATCGTTTCCGTGGCCCGGCAGGTTAACGGCGATCACTTCATGACCCTGTGCTTTTAATAAAGGCACAACTGCCTGCCAGGCCGTTGCATCGGCCCATGCACCATGAACAAGGACGATAGTTGCTGAATTTTTGTTGTTTGCTTTTTGGGCCTGAGTAGTAAAACCTATTACGCTCATTGCCATAACTAATATTGCTGTTTTCATGTTGTTTAATGCCTAATTGTTTAGGACAGCACAAACATCGGGTTAAGCCCCCGGGATAATTTTAACCCAGGTTAAAATCGAAACTTAGAGAGAAAAAAAGTGTGCTCCTGGCAACAACAAAGAAATGGCACGTAAAAGGCTTGTTATTTCCCAACCATTCGTTTACGAATCCGACTTAGAGATGGTCCCTGGATGCCCAGGTAAGAGGCAATATGATAAAGCGGTACAGCATTAAAAATATTAGGATGTTTCTCTATCATATCCCGGTACCGGTCCTCGGGTGTTTTAAATAAAAACCCTTCGGTACTTCGCATTACCTCATGAAAAGCTGTTTCGGCAACCTTTCGGCCAAATCGCTCCCATTGATGTGACTGCCCGTAAAGTTCATTTAAATGATCAATATGTATATATAAAATATAGGAATCCACCATCGCTTCTGTATAATATTCGCAGGCGGTTTGGCTGAAAAAACTGGTAAAAGAGGTAACAAATTGATGGTCGGTAAAAAAAAGCATATTCTTTTCTTCACCGGTGGTTTCATTTGCGCGGTAGATTCTGAACACGCCGCTAATGATGAAGCCAAGGTGTTTACAAACATTTTTATATTCGTTATAAAACTCTCCTTTTTTATACTGTTTTAATTTCCAATGTGGCAATGACAGATCAAATTCTTCGGGTTTCATGCCGGTTGAACACATTACCGTGCGTAATAATTCTATCTCTGTTGCGCCGTCTAACATGCCATAAAAATATCTCTTTTAAATAACACGGCGCAACAATGAGTTCTATTTATTAAGTTATCTGCTAAGCTGTGTGCATTGGTTTTTCTTTTACTGATTAAAAGCCTTCTTTTGTAAGCTTTTGAACGTTGAGCATAATCCTACTTAAAAATAAAACACTAATTGATAAAAAAAGAACCAGGAATTACTGATCTCCCGTTACACGCGGAAATTATCGACCTACAAACCGATATTGATGTCATAGAGAAAGATGCAGCACTCTATGAAGAGAAAAACTTCGATAAGCGTATGGAAGTGGTAGACTTCCTCGAATTCCATGTTATTGATCGGCTTAAAGAACTTCTGCAAAAAACAGCTCAACCTACTCAACTGATCTCGCTGAAATATCGGGCAGAAAAAATAAAGATTGAACTGGAAGAAATTGATGTTATCCTGTTTGAAAAACTTCGGGCAAAGATCCGAACCGGGGAATATACAGGACAAGTATTCAAGAACCTGATCCATGAGTACACACATTTTTATTCAGAGGATAACGCACACCAAGAAGAACCGGGTTATGATAACCTTGATCTGTTTATCAATGCGTTATTTCCCTCCCGGGCCATACCGGAACAGGCCAGGGATTTAGAACCCGAAATGGTATATTATCAAAAAACACCGGTCAGGATTGTTTTCGAATTGGTAGAGAAGGCGCATTTTGTGAAAGAAGCTATTTTTGTTGATCTGGGCTCTGGCCTGGGCCAGGCAGCCATCCTGGTAAATTTGCTTGCCGGAATTAAAGCTAAAGGAGTAGAGTTTGAGCCTGCTTTTTGCGATTATGCGCGGCATTGTGCTGAAGAACTTAATTTATCAAACGTGACATTTATAAATGCCGATGCCAGGAAGGCAGATTACTCGGAAGGAACGGTATTTTTTATGTTTACGCCTTTCAGGGGCGATATGCTGCAAGAGGTTTTAGCAATTTTAAGGAGAGAAGCGCTACAGAGAAAAATTAAAGTCATTACTTACGGGCCATGTACCGCGCAAATTGCGTTGCAAACCTGGCTGCATTTTGAAACCCCTGAAACCGATAATATTTATAAACTGGCTGTTTTTGCCAGTTTATAAATTAATTAAAGAATTATGCAGTTGCTTTAAGCGACATATTACGATCATTAGCAGACTGAGGCACAATGCACTGCGATAAGCTTTGGGGAGAAAGTTAATTTCCAGCCTATTATTGATAATTATTTTCTTCAATCTCGCTGGGTAATACAGGCAGAATAAAAGTGTTTGGATTTTGCAGGCTACTGTAAAAGTAATTATTACGATATTGCATATACCAATTATTAAATGATGAAGAAAATTGTAATCCTGTTTACGGTGGGTATATTGTTCGTGACCACTGTATCTGCACAAAAGAAACTGAGCCGCGATGAGCGGATGAAATGGTGGCGAGAAGCACGTTTTGGCATGTTTATCCATTGGGGCGATTATGCACAATGGGCGGGGATGTATAACGATGTGAAGGTTGCGCATGGCGGCGAGTGGATAATGAACCGCGGTAAAATACCCGTAGCCACCTACCAGGCGGCCGCCAAAACATTTAATCCCGTAAAATATGATGCCGATGCATGGGTGCGTATGGCTAAAGACGCCGGGATGAAATATATTGTGATCACCGCTAAGCACCATGATGGCTTCGCCATGTTCAAATCAAACGCCAGTAAATGGAATATTGTTGACGCTACAGCGTATGGTAAAGATGTATTAAAACCGTTAGCCGAGGCCTGTAAGAAATATGGAATTAAATTAGGGTTTTATTACTCGCAGGCGCAGGATTGGAATAATCCCGGTGGCGCCGTTTCACGAAAAGTAGCAACAGACGGTTGGGCCAACCCAGATTCGGCAAGGATAGATGCGTACACAAAAGAACATGACGGGCACTGGGACCCTTATCAAACTACCGCTACGATGAGCGAATACATCGACCGGGTATCGGTACCACAAGTTAAAGAGCTTTTAACCAATTATGGCGATGTGGCGGTATTATGGTGGGATACACCAACCGGCATGAAGGATGAGTTTGCCGAAAAGTTAAATGCGGCACTGGCCCTGCAGCCCAACATTATAACCAATGATCGTTTAAAGCGGCCAAACTTTCCCGGCGATTACGAAACCCCCGAGCAAAAAATACCAAACTTAGGTGAGCTGGATGGTAAAGACTGGGAAACCTGTATGACCATGAACGGAACCTGGGGTTATAAAAGCTACGATAACAAATGGAAATCGCCCGAAACATTGATTCATAATTTGATTGATATTGCCTCCAAAGGCGGAAATTACTTATTGAATGTTGGCCCCGATGCGTTGGGTCAATTCCCGCAGGGCAGTATTGACGACCTGAAAGCAATAGGTGCCTGGATGAAGGTAAACAGCGAAGCTATTTATGCTACTACGGCCAGTCCATTAGCAGCATTACCCTGGGGGCGCTGCACCAAAAAAATTGAGGGCGATAAAACTATACTTTACTTTTCGGTATTTAAATGGCCGGTCGATGGTAAATTAATGGTACCGGGGTTGAAAAATGTAGTTCTGTCAGCCAAATTACTAGCTGATGGCACCGCCCTGAAAACAACTGACGGAAAAGACGGTTTGGAAATAAATGTTCCGGCGAATGCACACAGTCCTATTGCATCGGTAATAAAAATTGAGGTAAAAGGCGTAATGACGAGTAATGCTGATAAAGGTAAAATCAAATCCGGATCGATTGACTGATTGATGTACACTATCAGCGATGTTACATTAAGATGAGAATTTCTAATGTTGTTTTAATCCCGCACTAATACGTGTTGTTTAGCTTTGCATCAAAATTAGATTATGCGGTTAAACATTGCGGTTGCGCTTTTATTTTGTGTTGTTATTTTTAAAGCGGATGCCCAAACAGATACACTTAGGCTAAACTTCCAGGATGCAGAAAAGCAATTTTTGCAAAACAACCTGAGCCTTTTAGCGCAAAAATACAATGTCGAGTCGACCAGGGCGCTAATAGAGCAGGCCAAACTATGGGACAACCCGGTTTTGAGCACCGATCAGAATATCTATGACGGTACCAGTAAAAAGTTTTTTTATCATAACGCCGAGCAAGGGCTGGGGCAGGTATTTGTACAGTTAAACCAGGTTTTTACAACCGCAGGCAAACGCGGAAAACAAGTGCGCGTGGCCGAGGATAATGCCAAAGTGCAGGAAGCTGAGTTTAACGACCTGATGCGTAACCTGCGGTACAATTTGCAATTGGATTTTAGTCAGTTATCTACTTTATTAGAGCAGAATAAGGTTTACCAGAATGAGATATCGTCGGCATCTAACCTGATAAGCGCTATCCAAAAATCATTTGACGCAGGTAATACTTCCATGAAAGACCTGATACGGCTGAAGGCATTGCTGTTTGGACTGCAAAATGATATGGTGGAAAACAGCAAACAAATCAATGATCTGCAAACGGAATTGAAAACTTTGTTACTGGCGAAAGAAACTACTTTTATAATGCCTGTAATAAATGATGGCGCAAATAAGAATGTAACGCTTGATATTTCCTCACTGATTGAGCAGGCAAAAACCAACAGGGCCGATTATCTATCCAATCAATATCAATTTAATTCTGCCACGCATAATTTGGAGCTTCAAAAGGCGCTGGCTGTGCCGGATATAACCGTTGGCGCATCTTACGATAAAAACAGCAGTTACGCCCCCAATTATTATGGTTTGCAAGTTGGCTTACCCATTCCGTTTTTCAATCGCAACCAGGGTAATATTAAATCGGCAAAATACGGTATGATAAGCCAGGAAAACACGCTGAAGGCAAATGAGGCGCGGTTGAAAAATGACGTGGTGGCAGCGGTTAACGAATACCGGCTGAATCAACAGCTGTTTTCGACCCAGCAACTGGAGTTTAATGATCAATACGATACGCTGTTTAAAAACATGATGAAAAGCTTTAAAGAAAGACAAATAAGCCTGGTAGAGTTTGTTGATTTTTTTGATTCGTATAAAGACACCAAGCTTCAAATACTACAACAGCAATATAATCTGCAAAAGGCAATTGCCGATTTAAATTTTGCCACCGGCACAACCGTAATAAAGCCCTGATATTAACTAACTACACTGATAATAACTACAACGATGATAAAGAAAAGAGAAACGTTTTTGATCGGTCTCTCCGTTATAATTCTCCTTGCCGCCTGTAAGGAAAAAAAAACAGGATGTTGCAGAAAGCAAACAAGTATGTATTAGTGATTCATTAGCAAAAATGATCACCATCGATACGGCCAAAACTACCTCAATGAAGGACGAGCTGACCTTGTCGGGCCAGGTGTCAAGCGATGATAATAATGTGGTTAAGGTATTTCCTTTCTCCAGCGGGCAGGTTATTGATGTAAAAGTATCGCTGGGCGATAAAGTGAGCCGGGGACAAACGCTGGCCGTTATGCGCAGCGCAGATGTTGCGGGCAATTATACGGATCTGTCATCTACTCAATCAGATATAGCAGTTTTTAAAAGGCAGTTAGATCAGCAGGAATACTTGTATAAAAATGGAATAGCCAGCGAAAGGGATTATACCGAAGCTAAAGAAAATTATAACAAGGCAGTAGCTGCCAATAATAAGGTAAAATCGGCATTGGCCATCAATGGCGGGGGTAACACAAGTGCGAATGGAACGCTGACGATTAAGGCACCAAAAGACGGTTACATCATTGAAAAGAACATTACTTCGGGCAGTTTTATTCGTAATGATAATAATGGCAGCATGTTTACCATTTCTGATATGCATGATGTATGGATATGGGCCAATGTTTTTGAATCAGACATCAGTAAAGTTAAAGCCGGTTATGAAGCCAGGGTTACTACCATAGCTTACCCCGGTAAAGTATTTATTGGCAAGGTTAACGAAGTAAGTTCGGTACTTGACCCGGACAATAAGGTAATGAAAATAAAGATCGCCCTGCCCAACCCGGACATGTTGCTGAAGCCCGAAATGTTTACTACGGTGGTAATCACCAATAGCGAAAAAACGCAGTCGGTAGCTGTACCGGCAAAGGCCATTGTATTTGATAGCAGTAAAAACTACGTAATTGTATACAACAGCAAATGCGATTTGAAGGTGCGCGAGGTAAGCGTAATAAAAACGGTTGACAATATAACCTATATCGGCTCGGGTCTGAATCCGGGAGATAAGGTAATATCCAAAAACCAGTTGTTACTGTACGATGCTTTAACGGCGGATTAATTTTAGTTCGTAATACAAATCCTGTTACCTGATACTAATTACTTGATACAAGAAAATGAATAAATTCATTAAAAATATAATTTACTTTTCGCTAAGGCACCGCTATTTCGTGTTCTTTATGACCGCTATTTTGGTTGTAATCGGTATATGGAGCTACAGTAATACCCCTATCGAAACGTTTCCGGATGTAACCAATACGCAGATCATCATTATTGCACAATGGCCGGGTCGCAGTGCGGAGGAGGTGGAAAAAATGGTCACCATTCCGATGGAAACGGTGCTGAACTCGGTACAGAAAAAAGCCAATTTACGTACTACATCATCTTTTGGACTATCCTATGTACGTATAATTTTTGATGATGACGTAGACGATGCCTTTGCCCGGCAACAGGTATTAAGCCGGTTAGGTAATGCCGACTTACCGGATGGCGTTAAACCCGAAGTTGAGCCACCCTAAGGCCCAACCGGCGAAATCTACAGATACACCCTTAAAAGTAAAACCAAGTCATTACATGAACTTACCGCTATACAGGATTGGGTGCTTGACCGTCAATTCAAATCATTACCCGGTGTAGCGGATGTGAACAGTTTTGGGGGTGAAGAAAAAGACTACGAGGTTAGTGTTAACCCGGCCTTATTGCAAAAATATAGTTTAACCTCGCTGGATGTATTTAACGCAATTAACCGAAGCAATATTAACGTTGGTGGCGATATTATTGAAAAAAATGACCAGGCTTATGTGGTGCGCGGGATAGGCTTAATTAACAACATTGACGAAATACAAAATATTATTGTTAAAAATGTAAATAACGTACCTATACTGGCCAAAGATGTAGCCGATATTAAAGAAAGCGGTCTGCCGCGGTTGGGACAAGTTGGGCGCGATAAACATAACGATGTAATTGAAGGCATCGTGGTGATGCGTAAAGGCGAGAATCCGTCGGAAGTGCTGGATAAAATAAGGGCCAAAGTAAAAGATTTGAATGAGAACATCTTACCCAAAGATGTGAAGATTGATACCTTTTATGACCGTACCAACCTGATGGATTTTTGCACCGAAACCGTGCTGCACAATTTGATGGAAGGCGTGGTATTGGTAACAGTTATTGTTTTCCTGTTTATGGCCGACTGGCGAACCACACTAATTGTAGCTATAATTATTCCGCTGGCGCTACTGTTTGCATTTATCTGTTTACGTATAAAAGGCATGAGTGCCAACTTGCTATCGATGGGGGCGGTTGACTTTGGTATTATTATAGACAGGGCCGGGAGTTAGTTTTACGATGAGTGCAATAGGCAGCCCCTTAAGTTATTTTTCATTGGCCAATAATATTGCAAGCGGATTTAAACTGGCGATGTTTAACAATGCAAGTTTTAGCACTACCAACGCAACCTATGTAGCCGGTTGAGAGGTTACTGTAATTCCGTTATAAACTATAGAGTCGCCGGCAGGAACGGTTATTCCCGAACTGGTTATCATAGATGCCGGCAATATGCCGTTGGCATCCATGGTCATGCCGGTTGAGCCGGTGTCAAATATAGTAAGGTAGCCCGGGTTTAATGGTACCGATCCAAGCGCCGTAACCGGAATATATACCCGGCGATTAGTTGCGCTTGCATATTCATACAAACCCAGTGTTGCAAAATTAACAGGCACCGCCGGTGTTGGTGTCGCGTTGTTATTA
>Ga0207020_1192_pt1 | contig 10675 bp, 7 predicted proteins | sample Alteio_BWMinCont_48_FD_153500 | JGI IMG/M metagenome (GOLD analysis project Ga0207020, IMG submission 153500) | Enriched cells from forest soil in Barre Woods Harvard Forest LTER site, Petersham, Massachusetts, United States -... | ecosystem: Environmental > Terrestrial > Soil > Temperate forest >... | reverse complement strand
GTTGAAAAAGGCTATGGTGTTTATGACCGTGGCCTAAAAGACAACATCTTTATTAAATATCCCGACAGCACCAACTACAGCGGCGAGGTATGGCCCGGATGGTGCAACTTTCCTGATTTTACCAATCCAAAAGGTCGTGCATGGTGGGGTACCGAAATGAAAAAATATGGTACAGATGGCATCAGCGGTATCTGGAACGATATGAACGAGATAGCCACCTGGGGCCAAAAAATGCCCGACAATATTATATTTGACTACGATGGCAAAAAAGCATCGCACCTGCAAACGCGCGATGTATATGCACTAAATATGGCAAGAGCCAGCTATGAAGGCGCAAAAACTGCATTCAATAAGCGCCCTTTTATATTAACCCCGCGCGGGTTATGCGGGCCTGCAACGCTATTCGGCAATATGGACAGGTGATAACCGCTCGGAAGACAGCCATATGTTATTAGGTGTTAGGCTTTTAAACAGTTTAGGTTTAAGTGGCGTGCCTTTTACCGGTATGGATATTGGTGGTTTTACAGGTAATCCTTCTCAATCTCTATATGCAAGATGGATACAAGTGGGTGCGTTTAATCCCTATTTCCGTAACCATACAGCGGTAAACACTAAGGCATCAGAGCCATGGACCTATGGTGAAGAAGTATTAGAAATAGCACGTAATTACATCAGTCTTCGCTATAAATTATTGCCTTATTTATATTCTACCTTTTATGAGGCTACCCAAAACGGGCACCCGGTAATGCGGTCGCTGGCCATTGATTACACCTTCGATAAAAACATTTACAAAGGCGATTTCCAGAACCAATACCTGTTTGGCAGCGCTTTTATGGTGGCGCCGTTTGAAGGTGATGCTAAATTTGGGAAGATCTATTTCCCCGCCGGCAAATGGTATGATCTTTATACCGGCGAGGTGCAAAATGGCAATCAGCAAATAATTGCAGATATCAACATGCATAAGTTGCCGGTTTATGTAAAGGAAAGCAGTATTATCCCTATGCAATCCCTGGTACAAACCACTGCCGAAAAACCCACAGATACGTTAACCATACACGTTTATAAAGGCGACATCAACAACCAGTTTGTTTATTACGAGGATGATGGCGAAAGCTATGCTTATGAAAACGGAGCCTATTATAAAAGAACCATCAGCTATAGCCCGGCAACAAATACCATCACCTTTAACAAGGTGGAAGGTTCGTTAAGTTCTAAATTCAAAAACATTAAGCTGGTATTGCATGGATTTAATGCCAGCTCGACAATAAAATTAAACGGAAACGTGGTAACCCCTAATGATGATTTTTCGTCGTTATTAACCCCAATTTCCAAATTTGATCCGCAGGGATCTGCTAATCCGGTTGAGGGCGAAAGGGTAAAAAGCATCCTGTTTAAGAATGATAATAATACACTTTCGATAAATTATTAAGAAGAGATAGTGATGAAGATAAAATTAATTGTATTCCTGTTTTTACTACTTCCGGCTACTGCTGTATTTGCACAGATGCCCGCTTTGGAACGCATAGAACCTATGTTTTGGTGGGTTGGAATGAAGAACCCCAAATTACAGTTGTTGGTGCACGGCAATAAAATAGCCGAACGTAATGTGAGTTTTAATTATCCCGGTGTTAAACTGGTGCAGGTTCATAAAGTGGAAAATCCCAACTACCTTTTTTTAGATTTGGACATCTCCCCTGCCGCAAAACCGGGTGCATTTATTATCGCATTTTCAAAAACCGGCGCCGAAAACCTGTACTATAAATATGAGCTAAAAACCCGCGACCGCTCGCCTAACCGCGCGCAGGGAGTAACGAGTAAAGATTTGATCTACCTGTTGATGCCCGACCGCTTTTCAAATGGCGATCCGTCAAACGATTCAATGCCGGGAATGCGGGAAACCGGGGTTAACCGCGACTCTATTTATGCGCGTCACGGCGGCGATATACAGGGTGTAATGAATCACCTGGATTATTTGAAGGACCTGGGTGTTACCACTATCTGGATGACCCCCGAGATTGAAAATGATGAACCCCATGCCTCTTATCACGGCTATGCGGTTACCAATCACTATAAAACCGACCCGCGTTTTGGAACTAACGAGCTATATAAGGCTTATGTAGAAAAATGCCACGCCATGGGACTAAAAGTAATTAAGGACCTGGTTCACAACCATGCCGGTACCGAAGGTTATACCATACAGGATATGCCCATGAAAAGCTGGGTGCATCAATGGCCCAAATATACCAAATCTAATTTCAGGGATGCAGCTGTTATGGATCCGCATGCTTCGGCTGCCGATAGAAAGCAAATGCTTGACGGCTGGTTTGACCGTCGCATGGCAGATATGAATGAAAGCAACCCCTACGTACAGAATTATTTAACCCAAAACCATATCTGGTGGGTAGAATATGCGGGGGTTGACGGATTCAGGCTGGATACCTATCCTTACAATGACCCCGCTTATATGGCCGATTGGGCAAAAAAGGTAAAAGCCGAATTTCCGCATTTATCCATTTTTGGCGAAACATTGGTATGGTCGGTTGCCAACCAGGCTTTCTTTACACAGGGCAATACCGTAAACCGAGGCTTTGACACGCATTTACCGGGTGTTACCGATTCACAAATGAAAGATGCTATAGCCGAAGCGCTTAACGGTAAAGAGGGTTGGACAGATGGCGTTAATCGTTTATATGCTGTAGTGGCACAGGATTTTATGTACCAGGATGCTACCCGCAATGTGGTGTTTTTGGATAACCATGATATGAGCCGGTTCTACTCGGTAGTTAACGAAGATTTTAATAAATACAAAGCCGGTATGGCTCTACTGCTTACTATGCGCGGCGTACCCCAAATGTATTATGGCGATGAACTGTTAATGAAGAATAAATCTGAACCGGATGGTTTGGTGCGACTTGATTTTCCCGGAGGGTGGCCAGGTGATAAATCAAATAAATTTACTGCCGGGGGACGTACTTCTCAAGAGAATGAGGCTTTTGACTATGTCCGAACCCTGGCTAACTATCGCAAAAAAACTACCGCGCTGCAAACCGGCAAGCTTATGCAATATATACCACGGGATGGCATATATGTATACTTCAGGTATGACGCGCAAAATACAGTGATGGTGATTTATAACAGCAACGACACGGAAAAAGAACTAAATACAGCGCGTTTTACTGAACGTATGACCGGATTTAAAGGTGCGATTAACATTATAACCGGTAACGCTGTCGACACGCAGGCTGCAATCAAAATTCCCGGTAAAACAACATTGGTCCTGGCATTAACTAAAATAGCTGCTAAATGAAGAAAGTAGCAGAACGACCGAAGTTAACCTTTTGGCAAATCTTCAACATGAGCTTCGACTTTTTGGGGATACAGTTTGGCTTTGCGCTGCAAAACGGCAACGCCTCGCGCATATTGCAAACCTTTGGGGCCGATGTGGAGCATTTATCACTTTTTTGGTTGGCCGCGCCTATCACCGGTATAATTGTGCAACCTATAATTGGTTATTACAGCGACCGCACATGGGGCCGGTTAGGAAGGCGCAAACCTTATTTTTTAGCAGGTGGTATTTTATCAGCAATAGCTTTAGCATTTATGCCCAATGCGTCACTATTGTTATTCATGCCGCCCGTATTAGTTGGCGCAGGCGTATTAATGATTATGGATGCCTCTTTTAATGTAGCTATGGAACCCTTCAGGGCATTGGTTGCCGACAACCTGCCCGATAGCCAGCGTGGTTTAGGGTTTTCCATACAGACGTTTTTAATTGGCATAGGCGCCGTAGCCGGATCATTGTTACCTTATATATTTTCTGAATACCTGGGCATCTCAAAAACTGCTGCTCCCGGCCACGTTCCGCCAAATGTTATCTTCTCTTTTTATACGGGCGCGATTATTTTGATAACCAGTTTGTTGTGGACGATCTTCAAAACCAGGGAATATCCACCGTCGGAATATGAAAAATTTTACAACGAAGAGCCCAATGGAAAATCAAAAGGACTGTTAACCATATTTTCAGATTTTTCCAACATGCCAAAAACCATGAAACAGTTGGGCCTTGTTCAATTCTTTTCGTGGTTCGCTTTATTTTCTATGTGGGTTTTTATGGCTCCGGCAGTTGCGCAACATGTTTATAAGGTAGCACCCGGGGATACCTCATCAGTAAAATTTGCGGATGCCGGTAACTGGGTTGGCGTGCTGTTTGGCATATATAATGGCGTATCGGCAATTTACGCGCTTTTTCTACCGGCTATTGCCCGTTTGACCAGCCGTAAAATAACCCATGCAATTTCGCTGTTGGCTGGCGGTGCCGGGTTATTATCTATATTTTTTATTACCGATCCTAAGCTGCTTATTCTTTCAATGGTAGGCATCGGGTTGGCGTGGGGCAGTATACTGGCTATGCCGTATGCCATATTATGTGGCTCTATCCCCGCAAAAAAAATGGGCGTTTATATTGGCATATTCAATTTTTTCATCACGCTGCCACAAATAGTAAATGGTTTTTTCGGCGGATGGATAGTGAAAAATATGTTTGGCGGACAGGCCATTTATGCCATAGTACTGGCAGGTATATTTATGTTTTGTGCAGCTGTATCCGTATTGTATGTACAAAGTGAGGAAGAGGTGAACTTTTCGGAAGCAAAGATGGTTAATCAATTAAATTAAAGAAGATGATGAGAAGGATTTGTTATTTATTAATCGCAACCCTGTTTATGCTCCATGTAAGCTGTAAGAAGCAGGTAGACACCAATAATAACAATAATACCGGCGGCGGCACAACAATACCTAATGGTAAACCCCTGCCTACGGGAGCGGTCGACGGTGTAACTTTTATCAATTCAGGCACATCGGTTATTTTTAATTTATATGCGCCCGGAAAAAACACCGTAAGTGTTATTGGCGATTTTAATAGCTGGCAGCCCACCGCAATGAACGAAACGCCCGATGGTACCCGCTGGTGGATTCAAATTGATAATATTAACCCGGCAACAGAATACGCTTATCAATATTTAATTGACGGCAACCTGAAAGTAGCCGACCCTTATACCGAAAAAATACTGGACCCTGCCAATGATGGCAGCATCCCGGCCAGTGTATACCCAAATTTAAAACCTTACCCAACCGGGCAAACAGGTATAGTGAGTACCTTCCAGGCCACTCCAACCGCCTATACCTGGAAAGTCACCAACTTTACCCGCCCTGCTCAAAAAAACCTGGTGGTATATGAGTTATTGGTGCGCGATTTTGTTGCCACACACAGCTATCAAACATTAACAGATACGTTGAATTATTTGGTTAACCTGGGTGTTAATGCCATTGAACTTTTACCGGTTAATGAGTTTGAAGGCAACGATTCATGGGGATACAATTCCAACTTTATGTTTGCGCTGGATAAATACTACGGTACCAAGAACGCTTACAAAGCTTTTATTGATGCCTGTCACGCCAAAGGCATTGCAGTTATACAGGACATTGTATTGGAGGATCAGTTTGGCTCATCGCCGTTAGTGCAGATGTATGCAGCATCCAACGGTGCCCCGGCTGCCAATAACCCGTGGCTGGCACAAACAACAACGCATCCTGACGGTGTTGGATACCAGATGAACCATCAGCAAGCCGCCACACAGTATTTTACCGAAAACGTGATGAAGTACTGGATGCAGGAATATCATATAGATGGCTATAGGTTTGATGAAGCCAAGGGATATACCCAGGTGGTTTCTACAGACGAAGCTTCATGGGCAGCTTACGATGCCAGCCGTGTGGCCCTATGGACAAAATACAATTCCTACATGAAAGGTTTAGACCCAACTTTTTATGTGATATTAGAGATGTTTTCTGCAAACCAGGAAGAAACGCTTTATGCCAACCAGGGCATGATGATGTGGACAAATTTAAGCGGTCCCGCAGAGCAGGCTACAATGGGCTACGCCACCAACCCAAGCTGGGATATTTCGGGCCTGTTTTATGATGGGTATGGATTTACTTCGCCTTATGGATTGGTTGCTTACTGGGAAAGTCATGATGAAGAGCGTACTATGTATAAGAACGAAACTTTTGGCAACATATCGGGTAATTATTCAACCAAAGATATTCCTACAGGTTTAAAGCGCGAAGAAATGGCTGCTGCATTTTTGATGTCCTCGCCCGGCCCTAAAATGATATGGCAGTTTGAAGAATTGGGCTATGACATAACCATCAATCAAAATGGCCGCACCGGCGATAAACCTATTTTATGGAACTATAATACGGATGTTAACCGCCGCCACCTATACAGCGTTTATGCTCAAATGATAAAAATGAAGATCAAGAACCCGGTTTTTGCATCAACCAATTTTAAATACAGCCTGGCAGGTTCGGTAAAAACTATCCAGTTAACAGATGCAACAAACAATGTAGAAGTAGTGGGGAACTTTGATGTGACTACACAAACTACCATCATCACTTTTCCATCGACAGGTACCTGGTACGATAATTTTAGCGGTGCAAGCATAAATGTTCCGTCGGTGAATTATCCTATAACACTCGCTCCTGGCGAATATCATGTTTATAGCACAACGCCGTTGAATTATTAATAATGAGATATATAAATTTCGCTTTGGTTATTGCATCGTTAGTATTGTTGACCTCTGTTAAGTTTGCCGGGCAGGGCTATTCGTTTGCTGATTATCCGGTGTATACCGGTACTGATCTGGGCGTTAATTATGCGCCTTTAAAAACAACTTTTAAGGTTTGGGCACCTACTGCATCCGCTGTTAAACTGCGATTGTATGATGCCGGGGACGGTGGCAATGCTATTGCTACATTTGACCTGCTAAAAGGCGGGAAAGGTATTTGGGCTTTAACTATTGATAAGAATCTAAAAAATAAATACTATACCTTCCAGGTAATGCGGGATGGCCAGTGGTCATCAGAGCGGCCGGATAGTTATGCAAAAGCCGTAGGCGTTAACGGTAACCGTGGTATGGTTGTTGATTTGGCATCGACGGACCCTAAGGGTTGGAAAAACGATAAAAAGCCTGCGCTTAAAAACTTTACGGATATTATTCTCTACGAATTACATATCCGCGATATTTCTATCGATCCCAATTCCGGGATAAAAAACAAAGGCAAATTTTTAGGGTTGACCGAAAGTGGCACAAAAAGCCCTGATGGTGAACCAACCGGCCTCGACCATATTAAAGAATTGGGTGTAACCCATGTACACCTTTTGCCCTCATTTGATTTTAATTCGGTAGATGAAACCAAACCTCAGGACAATAAATACAATTGGGGATATGACCCGCTGAACTATAACGCGCCCGAAGGCAGTTACTCAACCAACCCGTATGATGGCAATATACGCATCAGGGAGTTTAAACAAATGGTGCAGGCCTTGCATAAAAAAGGGTTAAGGGTAATATTAGATGTAGTTTATAACCATACCAGCGACGTAAAAGGCTCGAACTTTACAGCGTTTGCCCCCGGCTATTTTTACCGTCAAAATGCCGATGGTTCTTATTCAAATGGTACAGGCTGCGGCAATGAAGTTGCGTCTGAACGGCCAATGGTGCGCAAGTTTATGATTGAATCAGTACTTTACTGGGCCAAAGAATACCATTTGGACGGCTTTAGGTTTGATTTAATGGGCACACATGATATTGAAACTATGAACCAAATAAGCGCTGCGCTGCATAAAATTGATCCAACCATCTATATCTATGGGGAAGGCTGGACCGCCGGTAATACTCCCCTGCCCGAAGAAAAACGGGCTATTAAAAAGAATATTTCAAAAGTAAATAAAGTTGCCGCATTTAGCGATGACATACGCGATGGCTTAAAGGGTGGCTGGAATAACCTGAAAGAAAAAGGCTTTGTTAGTGGTAATGCAGATAAAACCGAAAGCGTAAAGTTTGGTATTGTTGCATCAACATCCAATAAACAGGTAAATTATAAGTTGGCGAGTTCAAAAGCGCCATGGGCGGCAGAGCCTTATCAGACCATTACCTATGTTTCTTGCCATGATGATAATACCCTGTTTGACAGGCTTAAAATATCAAATCCAACCGCTACCGAGGATGAATTGATCAAGATGGATAAGCTGGCTAACGCGGTTGTGCTTACGTCGCAGGGCGTATCGTTCCTGCACTCGGGTGCCGAGCTGTTGCGTACTAAACAAGGTATTGCAAATTCGTTTGAGTCGCCGGATTCTATCAACCAGATAGACTGGAGCCGAAAAACAAAATACAAAGCCGTATTTGAATATTATAAAGGCCTGGTGGCCCTGCGTAAAGCGCACCCTGCTTTCCGGATGCCCTCAACTGAAATGATACAAAAACATTTGAAATTTGTTGAAACAGGCATCCCCGGATTGATAGCCTACCGGATAAATGATAATGCCAATGGCGATAGCTGGAAAAATATTATGGTAATATTAAACGGAAACGCGACGGCCCAATCAGTTAAACTGCCAAAAGGTAATTGGACAATGGTGACAGACGGGCAAAGGGTTAAGTTGAGTGGGATTAAAGCAAATCTAACCGGGAGCGTTGCTATTGGTGGTACAGCAGCCTGGGTGTTGTATAAGAATGAGTAAGTGATAAGTTCGATATATTTTTTTAGCTCAAACATTACGTTTTGCCTCACCTAAATCCTCTCCAAAGGAGAGGACTTCGATGCGAAATGGCTTCATTTTCAACGTTTTTAGCCCCTCTCCTTTGGAGAGGGATTGGGGTGAGGAGAATACGCGCTTATATCGAACGCACGTTAAATTAACACGAACTTGATATTATCCACGCATCACGCCAATTTTATTACCGCTCCAATCAGGGAACAACACATGGTCGTTATTAATTTTCAGGTGCTTGTCGGCCACTTCGCTGAATACGCTTCTAAAATCGGTAGTTACCGCCAAGTCACGCCCGTCTTCCAGGTTTTCAACCGCAAGGGTTTTCATATCCCCGTGTACCAATCCGCCGGTTACTCCGTTACCCAAAATAAAGTTACATGATGCACGGCCATGGTCGGTACCCCCAGTGCCGTTTTGATGCACAGTACGGCCAAATTCAGTCATGGTCATTACGGTTACATCATCCTGGTATGCATCCAGGTCATTCCAGAAAGCCACCATGCTGCTGCTCAGGTCATTTACATTACGCGCAAATATGCCATTGTCTGATCCCTGGTTAAAGTGTGTATCCCAACCATTTGATTCTGCGAAAGCAATTTCCAGCCCCACATCCATTTTTATCAGCTGGGCAATTTGTTTTAATGAATTGCCTAACGGCGATGTGGGGTAAACCACATTATTAGCCGGTTTATAGTTACGGATATCTGTTTTTTGCAGCATTTTAACGGCATCGAAACTCTCTTTCCCGGTTTCTTTTAATAAACCGGTCGAGGTTTGGTCATACAGGTCTTCAAAGCTTTTAGCAGCCATGTTAGCTCCTGATGGATTGCCCCGCATTTGGATGGCGAAATCCTGCAAATTGCTGATAGATACGGTCGGGCTATCTCCATAAAAAGAACGTGGCATAGCTGATGTCATGCTCACGGCTGTAAATGGTGTTAAAGCATCATGGCCCAGCAAACCGACAGCACGGTTTAACCAACCGCTCGCGGTACCTTTATTAAACGGTGTGCCCGATTCCATATAATCCTGCGCGTCAAAGTGTGAGCGCGTATTATTTGGCGATCCAATGCCTTGTACTATGGCCAAACGTTTATCGCGGAAAAATTGCTCAAAGGCACTCATAGAAGGGTGCAAACCAAAACGGCCATCCAGGTCGATCAAAGACTTACCGGGGCCATTTTTAGCTGCCGACAAAAACAGCGTTGGCCGCGCAGCCTGCAAATATTGATCGGTAAATGGGGTAACAGCCATCAAACCATCCATCGCTCCGCGTTGGAAAATACAAACCAACACTTTTTTCTTTCCGTACGGGCGAATAATCTTGTTGCTCGCTGCGGCTTCTGCTATAAATGAGGGTATTCCACCCATCAATCCAACACCTAACAGTGCTAACCCACCTGATTTTATAAAACCTCTTCTTGATACCATGATCTTAAATTTTAATATCCTCTAAATAATTTACCTTCTTTGAAACTCGGGCGAACCTACCACGATGCCAACAACTTGTGCCAGCATGGTGTTATCTCCCGGCACTTGCCTAACAACATTATTGTTGCCCCCACCCTTTAATTTTATCGTTCCGTTTTTAGCCATCATATCGGTTCCTAACATATCATCGCTTGTTGTTGTTGCGGGTGGTGCTGTTTTAGCCGCTGCATCGTCTACCTTCTTCATCAAAGCAGGATCATTCAGCATGGGCGTCAACTGTTTGATGGTGGCAGCCATATCCCGCTCGGGCATAATTAACTTACCATAAGTCACCAATGCGGCCTGCGCACTTTCAGGTTCATGATGGTCATTTAATGCGGCCAGGTCAACATGTATTCCGGGTATACGGTTGGATGCCAGGGCGAGTCCAAAGTTCATCCGGTTAAGTAACGCGCCGGTATTGATCCAGTATTGTGCCCTATCGGGGAAACCGGTAGGCGCCTGGTAGTAATACATTTTTTTGACCCATTTTGTCTATCCAGGTATAAAGCTGGTAAGGCTGCCTGATGTCGGCATGCAATGTTCGCACTGCCCCTATTGCCAGTTCAAATGGTGATTTTGTTTTTT
>Ga0207020_1018_pt1 | contig 10741 bp, 12 predicted proteins | sample Alteio_BWMinCont_48_FD_153500 | JGI IMG/M metagenome (GOLD analysis project Ga0207020, IMG submission 153500) | Enriched cells from forest soil in Barre Woods Harvard Forest LTER site, Petersham, Massachusetts, United States -... | ecosystem: Environmental > Terrestrial > Soil > Temperate forest >... | reverse complement strand
GTTCAGGGATCTTACAACCTACTTAAAAAGTGTGGTGCTTGACCAGTTTGATGCTCATAAAACTGCAGAAGTTGTAACTAATCGTCAGAGAATGGACGCTACTACCCCCTTGTTAGAGTTCATTGCTTCACATGGTGGCCCTGGCGGTTCACTAACACAATTACCCATTACCGGCTATCTCACCACTGATTCAAATGGTGATACGACGATTACAACAAGATGGACCGCAAGACTAGGTGGCATTCCAGTCAGAACCATTGTAGATAGTAGCGTTAAAACGTTATTATTAAACAACGCGCAAAAGCAAAGTGCTAGTGAATCAAATCAACCTACTATAAGTCAAAGCGCCGCAACAATGGCAGCCGCTGCGGCAGCTACTGCAACCACAACCGCTCATGCAGCTACGAGATCGGCTCAAACCGATTCTATAGCAGCAACTCCCACTACTGCTATTCAGAGCGCCACAACTCATGGATCCTCTAAACCTACATCTCTAAGTGTTCAACTTCAGCAGCACACTACTACTTCTTCTTCAGCTGGAACAACAAGCAGTAGTTCTCCTGCAAGTGCTCTAGAGAATAGGAGCACAGAATAATTTACTTGAGTAAAAAAGGAGAGTAGTACTAAGCCCTCATAACCAAATAAGTACCACTTACAATCAAAACACAACCCATAAGCATGGGTGCCGTAATGCATTCCCCAAGAAACAGCGTTGCCCAGAGAAGGCAAAAAATAGGAATTAAAAAGGTGACGGTGGTTGCCTTGGTCGGCCCGAGATCTTTTATTAACCGGTAATATAAAAGATAGGCAGTTGCAGTACACAGCAAACCAAGCAACAAAAAACTAGCTACAATCGTCATGTTTATTTTTTCTTGAGCTGGGGCATAAACAAAGAGTGCTGGTGATAAAAGAAGGCCAGTTGTTAATAAGGAGCCACTTGCAAGAGGGAGCGGTTTAATATGGGTTGCAAATTTTTTTACATATATAGCGGCAAGACTCAGACTTAACGCTGCGCCTAAACATGCTGCAACCGCCAATAGATGCTCACCATTTAAACTTACTGGACCAGCGTGACTTACAACAGCCACTCCACAAATTCCCAACATCAAACCAACTATCTTTTTAGAGGTAAGCTGTTCATTGAGCCATAAGGCTGAAAATACTGCCCCAAAAAGTGGCACCGTTGCATTGAAAATTGATGCATAGCCTGCAGGAATATGAGATGCAGCAAATGCATACAGTGTGAATGGTAGTGCTGAATTAATAGAACCAAGCACCAAAAAATGATACCAGTTTTTACGCCATTCCATAGAATGTTTAGTAACCAGGCAAAAAAGCGTCAAGACAAAAGCAGCAAGGAGCATTCTCCCATCGGCCGTTACCAGCGGGGCAAGAACAGGGGCTAATATGCGCATAAAGATAAATGAACTGCCCCAAATAGCGCCAAGGGTAACTAATCGTATAATGTCTATTGGATTTGTCATTTATACCCCAATTTACGCAGGCTCCAATTGGGGACCCCGCTACAATTAAAAAACTTAAATTAATGATGCAATCAACTATAGCTGAATACCGGTTGATTTTCTAGGGTGTAGAATAGATTGAAAAGATTGATTCCGTAGGATCTATGAAATTGTCTCGGTGGCATCGAGACTTTTAGGAAAAGAATCAAAGAAACAAATAAAGAGTGTCTTGCCCTAGTTTCTTTTAGTACGGGTGTTAACTATCATAAGTATCGGCATGATATAATAGTCAGTAAGTTGAAAATACTTTAGACTCTACCGATTTTTCAAGGGCATAAAAATGTGTGATGTGAGAGGAATAAGCACATATAAAATGAGATCGGAGATGAAATGAGTAAGCATAGCGGCTTCAAAACTATATCGCCAAAAAATAAGTCCAAAAAGTGTACCGCTAATACCATTCAATAGTATAACCCGTGCAATGAGAATATAGGAGATCGATGCTCCTTGTATAAATTGTGGAATATGCTCTATTCCAAATATTAAAGCTGTTACAACAATGGCTACCCACATGGGAAGATTATTGCTTGATGATTTGAATGTTTTTTTAACAAGTAGCGCAACGCCAGATAAAAGAAAAAGTCGTGTGGTTATTTCTTCATTAAAGCTCGCGGGTATTAAACCTAATAATCCATGCAATGGGTTCATATTGCTTGCAAGATAATAAAGATTTAATTGATCTGCTGGTAAAAGACTATCGGTTATTAGCATCAATATTGTACACAATGTTCCTGCCACGATACTTGGAATAACCAGAACATGTACTATATTTTTGGCATTATTCAGCAATAAAAACTGAATACCTAGCTTTTGTGAAAATCGCAGGCCAAAGTATATAGAAATAGTATGTATAATAATGTTAACAATACCCAGTACTAATAACTTTGCTGGTGCCATTAAATCCTGGACAGGTCCTCCACTTAATTCTATCACCCTTCGCGCAAAGGGTAGGCCAGCAAAAAAACCAACTAAACTTCCTGTCCATAATAGAAAAAAATATTTTTTGGGGGTCATAACGTTGTCTTTCAAAAAAAATGAACTATTGTCGCCTCAATGCGCAGCTTGTAGAATCAAAACACCATTTGTTTGTTGCAGTAATTCGCACACCACCAAGCCAATGATAGAGCATTCCATTTGATTCTAAATAGTTGACATGGCCACTTAAAATCCATTTGCCAAGTTCAGTAATTGTTATGGCTCCATTTTCCTCGGTTATCAGTTTTGCTTGCCTGAACTGTTTGAGAATTATAAGAACTTGAAGATCTGTTAAACCATACGCACTCAGTGTATTAAGACATCGCTCAATAATTAAAGGCGCTTCTGATTTTTTATCATAATAAATTGTTTCTAATATTGATTGCTCAACAAATCCGAGCCCATTGCTGCAAGCGGGAAAACGAGCACGATGTTTTTCTAATGCATCTTTGATAAAAGTAGATGCAAGGCCAGACTGCAAAAGCTGTTCTAAATCTACGGGAGTTGCACTCGTATATGCTTGCCATGCATGCATTGCTTCGTCTTTAACCGCATCGCTCAAAATTTGCCGCTCAGTAAAAGATTTTTTGAGCTGGTCCGTTGTTAAAGTTCCCGGGCATACCGTATCTTTTCCCAAAGAGATCAGACTAATTTTTGCACTTATTAGCATCTTGAGTCTTGAAATCAAATAGATTGCATTAATTTGGCAAACCAAATCATTCCCAAACCACAATACAATCTCATCTGGAGAGTTGCGCTCCAAATAACTCTGTAATTTGCTAAACCCATCTTTTTCTACATATTCTTCTGGGCAAACAGCATATTGCTCGGTGATATACTTTTGGCGAATCTTCCAAAACTCTTGCTCAGAAACATCTCCAGGAGTGGGGCCATCAGAAAGAATTTCATGCCAAACGATAACATCACCAGGAATTCCAGTTTTTTGAAAGGCGTTGGCGGTAGCATCGCCCCCAAGAATATGAAGTTGCATAGGTTGCCTTTATAGATTCTTGTTAAAGAAATGCACAATAAGTTCATTGATATGTTTCATTGTTGCAAATCCATCAGCAGAGCCGGCCATTTTTTCTAAATCAATCCGTTGTCGGTTCTTTTTATGGAGCGGTAACTCTTTGAGTAACAAGAGATCAGAAAATCCACCGTGTTCTATCCCCGGGATAACTAGCTGTTTAATGTTCTGTGAAGATTTAAGAGGATATACGCGTGCAAAACGTTCGCGCTCTTTTTTTATGTGTTCAACGGACACTTTTTGTTGTTCGGCTAGTTCTTCATCTGAAAAGTTTGTAAACAAATCAATTGTGCTCTGAGCGAATATAAATAAAAATGGTTTTCTCATAGAAGAAATAATGGCAGTACCATAAACCGCGGCATCAAGATTAATACCTGCGCTACAGCGTTCATCCTTTGCACATAATTCAAAAGCGGTTGAGCCACCAAATGAATGGCCAATCATACCGATGCGATCCAAATCCAACTGCTTATAAAGACTATCTTTGGCATTTGCATTTATTTTTTCCAGTTGATTAAGCACACATTGCGCGTCTTGTAACCATATTTCTTGATCAGCAGTAAAATCAGCTTCTTTTTTGGCATATTTTTCTGGCGCAGTACCAATTTGTCTGCCATCGGGAAATGAAACGACAGTTGCATAGTATGTATGCGCGATTGATGCAACTATAAAACCATGACTTGCAAGTTCTTCGCACATTGCGGTGTAATCCGCGGGCCCACATCCTAGAAAACCATGCGAAAATAGAATTACAGGCAATGGTTTTGTGGTTCTTATCACCGGTGCTTCAGGTAACGCATGTGAACGGATCACATCAAGATCATTAAGATCTTCTTCGGGATATCCCATTTTCCTAAACGCAGCCTTTGTTGGCGCAATCTCATCAGCACGGTAAGGAACCAATGTTTCTTTATCCACTTCAGCCGGATACCAAAGATGAATCATCAATTCTCGTTGTGCCGATGGATTGTGCGGCTCTTTTCTGTGTTCATCAATAATATGGCGTGCGGTTGTGCCCACACCATAGGGACCCGTTAGTTTTGGAAATTCGAAAATCATGCTATCTTCCTCCGGTTCATCTTTTTCTGAATTATCAACTTCTTTTGCTTTTTGTGTAATTTCTTGTGCAAATACAGGATTACTAAATTCGGCTGGCATTAAGGGCAACATGCCCAACATAAGACCAAGCGCCAAAACTCTGGCAAATTTTTTTAACATTCTTAATACCTTTCATCGATGTGTAATTTACGGCAATTCATCTTTCTTTACTTTTTCAATCGCACACTCAATCCAATCAAGCTCAGTCTGATAATGGGCTAAAACAAGCCGATGATTCTCATCAATATGCTTTGGTAATGTCATACCCTTAAGCGCAACAGGCAACACACGATTTGCTGTTTTAATTACATGACGCCACGTATCAGCTCGATGTTCTAGAGCAACAAGCAACTCATTCTTTGGCAAATACTGCATAAAGGTAAGTGCTACCTGGAATGGATCAACTGAAGGTTTTAATTCAAGCCATTGTTTACGCAACATAACCATAAAGTCATTACTGCCAGCTTGCGTAATTTGATAGACCGTTTTGTCTTGTTTGCCTTCTTGATCTTCAAGAATCTTTAAAAGTCCCTCTTCTGCCATTTTTTTAAGCGCAAAATAGATAGACCCATAGCCAATATTTGCCCATTTATCGGCATTCCATGATTCTAAAATCTGCTTAACTTCATAACCGTGCCGCGGTTTTTGATCATTAAGGATACCCAATATGAGGGTACGTATCGTTGACATATTCCATCCCGCCTCTAGATTGTATTCAAACTTTTATATTAAGTAGAATAATGGTGGGGTAAAATAAGTCAAGGGCGGGTTTAAGAAAAGTGGGCTGTAATAGGGAAAGACTGTTCATTTACAGTCCCTGAAAAAGTTGAGGAGAGTGGTATTGGTTTGACCTATATAGCAGATCCAAGACTTGGTGGTAGGCAATGGGAACTGTTTGCAGACAAAATTTCTTGCGCAATTGGTGAAATTAATAGGCAGCTTGTTAAGATTCCGGCTACAACAATGATCAAGGAGGTAACAGCTTTTGCCACAGAGGCTCTTTTGACCGGCAAATGTTTAAGGGCAGTTGGCAGCTTTTTTAACAGTGCTCAATTTAGGGCCAAACAGTTTGTGAAAACGTTTGAACACAAACCTGCGCTGGAATTAGTATCAGCTGATGGTCAGCAGATAAAAATGGCGGCGGGTGCAGTTGATATTGTAGAGATGGCTGTTAAGGAAGCTGGTGTAGCAAGTAGTTCGCAATTACCAAAAATTGTGAGTAAAACAATTTCCCATATCAATCATGATGAGCCGGGAATATTGCGACTACTTTATACGATAGGCGATACGATTAAATTAGGTCACCAACAGGTAAAATCGGTTGGATTTAAAGTTGTTAACATCACTGAAAAATATCTCAAGCACATATTTGGCATTGAGATTGGACAAACTATTCACCGCTCTGGTTTAGTTAAAATGAAATTGAGCGGCTTTCATCATGATTATCAGGGGATACTTGAAAAAAGTGGCAAGATAAAGTTTATTACTAAAACAACTGATCCAAAAACTGGTGTGATCTTATGTGATATAGAATGGGGCGGCAGAGTTTATGAAGGGAAAACATTATTTCCAGCAGCATGGACGAGAGAAAAAACGCTGGAGAGAATTTCTGAAACCTTAAAAAATCCATTCGAAGTCGTTTTCGAGGAAGGTAGATGGCGTATCGAGGGAACTACTAAAGAAGGGATTAATATCAGGAGCATAATTGATGAAAAAGGAAATCTGATAACCTCATATCCTTTTGAAAGAACATAAATATGATATTTATTAGATTGCGTTTTAGAGAAGGAACTTATGGTTTGGCTGAATCGCATGATAAAAAACTAAACAAACTTGCATTTTTTTTCACTGACGATGTTAGATCTCATGTAGCATCTTTTAAGTCTTGGCTTCTTAATCCTTTATTGGATTATACTGCAAGTAATTACAGCTTTCTTGAAAAAGAAGGTGATACGGTCATTATAGGTGACCAATATGCAGTAGGCGACCCATATGAATATTGTTTAGAGCTACCTATCTCTGATCTTATTCAGCTTCTCGATCAGTGGGATACACTTTATAAACGCAAACCAAAAGAGATTATTATTAAATGCGAGAATGGCAAAATTGTTTTAGAAGGTATTGACTAACAAACTAATATGACATTTATAAAATTAGAATTTACAAATGGACGTTACATATTGGTTGCCTGTTTGATGACGATCCCTATGAACGCTGCGTAGAAGTTTCTCAGAGTGAATTTCTTAAGCTTCTTGATCAGTGGGCAGAGGTGTGTAAACACACGCCAAAGGAAATAATTATTAAACGTGAAAATGGAAGCATCAATATTGAAAGTCTCTGAAAAGTCTCGGTGGCACCGAGACTTTTAGAAAAGAATTATAGAAAAAAATTTGGTTACTTGATAATCGGATATTTATGTGGTTGAGCCAAGCAATATTGGTCCATTTCGCTTCCTTGCACATGCGTTACGGTTTCCACAAAAATTCGCTTGCTGTAACCACCTCTTTGTTCATGTTTTTGTTTTTGCATTGCCGTTACCTGAGATGGATCAATTGCATGGAAGGTACAGAGGGCTTCAATGACATCCATAACATCAGCAAGTTCCGCTATCAATTCTTCTGTGGTAATTGTCGCGACCACTTCTTCTGCTTCTTCAATAAGTTTGTTTCGTAATTCTTGGCCAAAGCGTATATCATCCAAAATGAAGTAGTTCACGCAAGCCCCCTGTGCTTCACTCATCTCAATCGATTTATCTCGCCATAGTTTGTGTGATAGATAGGTGCGTGTTTTTATAGGCTGATCCATTGCGAGAAAGATAGGGCAATGGAAGAGCAAGCCTAATAAAACAATAGAGTGTGTTTTGTTTGTGTGTAATATCATAGGGTTTTTCTCATCCTTTTGAAACTCATGCACTACATTTTCTCAAATACCCAGCTCGGCTTTTACCGTCCGGATGCCCGGTTAACAACTGCTGTGGTAATAAGGCAAGAATATTATCCGGTTCCACGTGAGCATTAACAATTTTCTGATGCGCTTCAAAAAAATTAGCCGCCGCTTCTATATCTTCAGGTGAACTATAGGTAACAGCAAACAGATCAGCATTTTTTTCTTCTCGTAATTTAAATATCAAATTACTTGCATAGCTCAGCAGTAGATCAGCTAAGCCTCCAGAAAGCAACCCAAGCAAAAAAGCCCCAAAGCTCAAAGATATGGTTGCCATAGCTACCGAAATACCAATAAAAGCTGCTAGAACACCAATCATGCCAGTAATCAATAACTTTTGTTCAGAATAATTATTAAACACATGCCCTAATTCATGTTTAAAAATAAATCGCTGTGCGCCTTCTGATAAGATTTGTTTGAACTTAGGTAGGCGTTCTTTAATATGGACCGGTATTACAGGAGATATGTATTGTTCAATAACTCCGAGAGCTTTTAAATATTCCGGATCACTCTCAAGCCCGTTCCAGAGAAGCGGGTCAATACAAACGGTATCAAACATTGCCATAGCTATCCCTGAATCGGTGTAACTATAGCGCAGCCTAATTTTGTTCGGATCCATGTTGCAACTACTAATCATCGCATCAAAATGCGCTTTACTTTCACCAGAGGGAATAAATTGTAATGCTGCTGCAAGATTCTTGGTTGCTTTGCGCTGGAGATAATAAATATAAAGGCCAACGAGCAATGAACAGACTAGTTTGCCGATGGTTGTTGATAAGAGTTGCGGATAAAAAAAATAGACTGCAGCAATCATAAAACCGATGCTCAATACACCGAGAGCTTGTTGCTTAAAGGCTTTAAAAGAATTTATAAGTGTGTTCGTTGGATTCATTATGGAACTTTCTTTAAATGGTGTTTAATCCCTGCCGTATTCACTATAAATTATACCTTTGTTTATCATATTGAGCACATGCGTGTGGCATAGGCATCATAAATCATTGATTTACCATGGCGCCAACCGCCTCATTCGCATAAAGGCTTTGAACATGTTTAAATCACTTTGATTTGCTGCTACGGCGAGGCACTTTTTTGTTCCACAAAAAAGTGGAGCTAACCGGGTTCGAACCGGTGACCTCATGAATGCCATCCATGCGCTCTACCAACTGAGCTATAGCCCCATAAATTATTTCAATTTAGTTGCGTACGAAAAAATCTTTTTGCTAAAAATCTTCTACCAGTTGTTGTTTTCAAAAATTTTTCAAATTCGAGAGCTGAACTCTCGTTCTTAAAGCCTAAATATGCAATCAGATCCCATGGTCTAAATCTTGCTGTATGAGAAGATTTCCCGTTATTGTGATCTGATAACCGTTGTTTTAAATCTGCCGTATACCCTACGTATGTTTCAGGATGATTTTAAGAAAATGAATGTCCGCCTGCTCCGCCTTCGCTTACGCTCGGCGAGATCCGGCGAGACCAGCCTACGCTTTTCTACTAAACTTTTCTTATCCTCCAAGCTTTCCTTTTGAATGCTTTGCGCCTTCGCTAAAAAGCTTCGACGACACAAGGCCTAGCCGTCTTGCCTCGCCAATTCCGCTAGGAATGGCGGAAGCTCGTAAGAGCGTAGGCTGGCCCCTTTAAAAAATCAAGTAACCAGATATACTTGATAACCAGGTCACCCCAGTATAAAAAAAATAGCATTTTAGCGCAAATTTACCATCGGTAAACGCCCCATAAGGACCATAATGCACCACAGTAAGCAGATAAAATCAAATGCAGTCGGTATTGCTATACTCTTTTTTTCCCTATTCTTGAACATAGCCACCCTACAAGCAACTACTACCATAAAATCCCATGCAATTGATGCCAACAACCAAGAACTCACTATTACAGTTGCTCTACAGCCACATGATTTTGTGTATAAAGAATTTATCGATTTTTCAGTCGATTCACCGGCTGTTACCCTTTCTGGGTGGCAAACAACCACTCCTACTACCGAATATTTTGATCCGATAGCCCAGGAAAAGAAAAAAGTCTTTGAAAATAACCTCACCATAAAACTTACCGCTACTCGTCAACAACCAAACATTGATAATGCTTCTTTGCATTTTTCATATTTTCTTCATTCAAAAAAGGGCATTAACGAGGAAATTTTTCCTCTTTCTTTTACAGATATAAAATAGTCGATTTGATCTTTACGAACCGAAAAGTGAATGTAGATATCTCCTATACTGCCACCGCCTCCCGCAACTACCAACACTCAAACAGCTCCTGCACACGAACAACCAGCAAGCGCGGTCCCTTCAAAGAAAACTTCGTGGTCTGCGTACGTTTCAAATCTAATTACTGCCAGTGATTCATTATGGGTTCGTATGTTACTCGTGCTCCTACTTGGCCTGCTTATGAGTCTTACCCCCTGCATTTACCCTATGATTCCAATCACCATGGGTATTTTACAAGCCAAAGGTAGTTCATCAGTTACCACTAATTTTTTACTTTCTCTGTGCTACACCCTTGGTATTGCAACTACCTTTGCACTCCTTGGACTTCTTGCAGCATTTACCGGCCAGATTTTTGGTCAAATTTTAATGGAACCCTGGGTAATCATCCCACTTATACTCATTCTTACCTACCTAGCTCTTTCTATGCTTGGACTATATGAAATGCATATTCCTCGTTTTTTACTCCGCCCGACGCAGGCTAAAGGTGGTTCTTATATTTCTGCATTTCTTTTTGGTGCTGCAAGCGGTACCGTTGCCTCTCCATGCCTTTCCCCTGGTTTAGTATTACTCCTCAGCCTTGTAACAACACTTGGGAGTAAATTGTTAGGTTTTCTTTTACTTTTCGCCTTTGGTGTTGGTTTAAGCTTTCCACTTATTATTATTGGGACATTTTCTAGTTCAATACATGTATTACCACAATCAGGTATGTGGATGGTGGAGGTCAAAAAACTATTTGGGTTCATTTTACTTGCCACCAACTTTTACTTTTTAAATAACATCATGCCAACAACCTATCTTTTATGGACTATGGCAGCAACCGCTTTTGCAGCAGGCGTATTCTATTTAAACGATCTGAAGCCATACGATGCTCGAGCCTGGAAGCATATTAAAAATTTTGTGGGCATTGGGCTTATTTCAAGCTCTGTCTTTATGTGCATCAAGGCCTATGAATATGG
>Ga0207020_1190_pt1 | contig 10853 bp, 10 predicted proteins | sample Alteio_BWMinCont_48_FD_153500 | JGI IMG/M metagenome (GOLD analysis project Ga0207020, IMG submission 153500) | Enriched cells from forest soil in Barre Woods Harvard Forest LTER site, Petersham, Massachusetts, United States -... | ecosystem: Environmental > Terrestrial > Soil > Temperate forest >... | reverse complement strand
TCTTCGACTTCACGCTGATTTCGTATCGGTGTCATATCAATAAAATCAATCACGATTAAACCGCCTACGTCGCGAAGTCTTAATTGACGTGCGATTTCATCCGCTGCCTCCAGATTCGTAGTCAGTGCGGTTTCTTCAATGTCACCGCCTTTTGTAGAGCGTGAAGAGTTAATATCAATGGAAACTAATGCTTCCGTCGGATCAATGACAATAGCTCCGCCAGAAGGGAGTCTCACTTCACGTAAAAAAGCAGATTCGATTTGGCTTTCAATTTGAAAACGGGTAAAAAGAGGCGTTGGGTCTTGATAAAGCTTTACTCGATGGATAAAATCAGGTCTCACAAGCTTAATGTGCTTGATCGCTTCTTCATAAACAGTCGGTTCATCAATTAAAACTTCATCGATGTCCTTTCGTAAGTAATCGCGTATAGCCCGAATGACGGCATTACTTTCTTGATAGATTAAGAAAGGAGCCGAATTTTCTTTAACGACTTCTTTAATGGCTTCCCAGTGTCTTAAAAGAATGGATAAATCCCACTGCAATTCTTCAGGCGTTCTGCCGCTACCAGCCGTACGAACAATAACTCCCATGCCATCCGGAAGTTCTAAAGAGGAAAGATTTTCGCGTAACTCAGAGCGTTCATCTCCTTCGATTCTTCGCGAAATACCACCTGCTCTTGGGTTATTGGGCATCAAAACCAAATAAGAGCCCGGTAATGATATAAATGTGGTAAGAGCCGCCCCCTTCGAGCCTCGCTCTTCTTTATCGATTTGGACAATTAATTCTTGTCCTACTTCTAATACTTCATCAATAGTTGGGCGTCTTCCCGTATCAACATAGCTACTCTTAAAGCAAGAACGTGCCACTTCTTTTAATGGTAAAAAACCATGCCGTTCTTCGCCATAGTCAAAGAAAGCGGCCTCAAGACTTTTTTCGATGCGGGTTACTTTTCCGAAGTAAAGATTGGATTGTTTTTGCTCACGGGCTGAAGATTCAATGATAAGATCATAGAGATGTTGTCCACTCGCTAGCGCAATCCGCAACTCTTCTTTTCTGTGAGTTGCATTAATTAACATTCTGTTCATAGCTACCTTAGTTTATCTAGGCGCTCTTATTCATTTTTGATACCTTGCCTTGATCAGAGGCGTTGCTGTTTTATTTGTATTTATGCATGCATGGCTTAATATATAACCTTTTTATTTATTATTCTTCTGAAGAAGAATCATTTTTACTCTAAAAAACGGGGCAACTAGTCGTTTAAGCGCGTATCAGTAAAAAATCGGAGCGCAATTTATACTTTATATTCAATTTAAAATATCCGCTAAGCTAATGATTTAAGAGAGTATTTTTCTTAAAAGACCATGCGAATATCGCTGCAATACTTTATTTAAGCTTTCAAATATATCATTTTTGTTTAGAGGGAGCAATGACGCTGATAAAGAAAAGTTTTTGTTGTAATTTTAGCTAGGAAATCTCAAAATGTCATTTTTCCAAACGAGTTTAAGATGTTAAAAAATAAAGTGAAATATATTGAGATAGCAGAAGCGTTTTCAGGGCAGCGTCTTGATAATTATTTAGTAACTTACTTGAAAGGTGTCCCAAAAACCCACATTTATCGCATCATTAGAAAAGGAGAGGTTCGCGTTAATAAAAAGCGAATTGATCCCAAGTACCGGTTAAAAGCAGGTGATCAAGTGCGGTTGCCCCCCCTTGAAGTGAAAGAAGCACATGATCCTATCGTCCCAAGCAAGCAATTTCGAGATTTTCTTGCCACCCGTATTTTATTTGAAGATGATAGTTTCTTAATAATCAATAAGCCACCTCGCATTCCAGTGCATGGCGGGAGTCGAATTAAACTCGGTCTGGTTGAGGTGCTGCGCTCAATGTATCCTCGTTTCCCACAACTTGAGCTTGCCCACCGATTGGATGCTGATACATCAGGCTGTTTGATTCTTGCAAAAAAGCGCAGTGTGCTTCGTGAAGTCCACGAGTTATTGCGTACGGGAAAAGTGCTCAAAGTGTATCGTGCGTTGACCAAAGGCCATTGGAAACAATCAGAGCTTAGGGCAACAGAATCCTTGCATAAAAATCACTTACAAAGCGGCGAACGCATTGTGCGTGTTCATGCAGATGGCAAGCCTTCGATCACTTTGTTTGAACCTTTAATAACATATAAACAAGCCACATTAGTAGAAGCCACCCTAGAAACAGGCCGTACCCATCAAATCCGTGTTCACGCCCAATTCAGGGACCATTCTATTGCGGGCGATGAAAAATACGGGAATCGTGATTTTAACAAATATATGCGTCAATTTGGACTGAACCGATTATTTTTACATGCTTATACCATTGAGTTTGTTTTGCCATCGACAGGACAGCATATTCTAGTGACAGCCCCTCTAGATAATGATTTGGAATGGTGTTTAAAAGCTTTGGAGCCATAACTCAAAATCGTAGTTATAAGGTTGACAATAAAGAAACAGCATCTCCCTCACGCCTACACCCAATGAACAATAGGTGATGATCAACTGACATTAAAAGCACTTGAATAAACCCTGCGATCAGAATAAAATCGCTCGCTATGTCTAAAGAAAACCTACTACCCCAAAAAGTTGACGCTTTTCGGCTTGCAGAACAGGCCATTTCCTTGCAAGGAATGCTGCATGTGAATGCTTTACCGAGATTTTCAGCGAATTTAGCTGACAAATCAGGTGAGGTAAGTGCCAACGTCCAGTTCGGCGTGGATGAACAAGGTGTGCATTTTATGTGCGGAGAATATATTGCGCACTTAAGGCTACCTTGTCAGCGATGTCTAGAACCTTTTGGGTATGATATAACGGGTCATTTTTTATTCGGTTTGCTTCATTCCGAAGAAAAACCTACGTCACAACCGGACAATATGGATATGGTTTTTACGGAAGAGGGCATATTAGAACTTCAAAATGTGATTGAAGATGAATTAATTATTGGGATGCCTATTGTGCCTAAGCACCATCCTGAAGACTGTAAAGTAAAACTACCTCTCGTGTTTGATTCAAATGATAAAACACAAGAGATTGAAAATGAAAATCCATTTAAAGTAATCGAGTTATTGCGCGATAAGCGTAATTCCGATTCTAAATAAAGTGTGAGGAGAATCTCATGGCAGTAGCAAAAAGTCGAAAATCTCGTTCAAGACGTAATATGCGCCGCGCGCATTCCGCATTACATCCGGCGGCTTTATCCGTTGATGCAGCGACAGGCAATACGCATCGCCGCCATCATGTTAGCCCGGAAGGCTTTTATAAGGGTCGTCAAGTGATTGTTCGTAGTCCTGAAGCCGAAGAAAACGACGAAGAGTAAACTACTTGGAAACGATAACCATTGCGGTAGATGCCATAGGAGGGGATCATGGTCCTCCTGTTGTTGTTCCTGCTGCTTTGCATGTTCTCGCAGCCTATCCGGGATTGAATCTCATTTTGGTGGGCGATCGTGATATTTTGCTAAAAGAATTACAAGGTTGCCAGGCCGCAGAGAATTCAAGACTTTGTATTCATCATGCCTCAGAAAGAGTCGAAATGAATGAGTCCCCCGCCCAGGCATTACGTACTAAAAAAGACTCATCGATGCGAGTGGCTATCAATTTAGTAAAAAAGGGATTAGCGAATGCTTGTGTTAGCGCAGGCAACACAGGTGCTTTGATGGCAACCGCTCGTTTTGTGTTAAAAACATTACCGGGCATTGACCGTCCTGCTATTATTTCTACTTTTCCTACCATGAAAGGTCAAAAAAACATGCGCATGCTTGATTTGGGTGCGAATGTGGATACCAGAGCAGAGCACTTATTTCAGTTTGCTGTGATGGGTTCTGTGATGGCTTCTGCTGTTGATAATATACAAACACCCAGAGTATGTTTACTCAATATTGGGGAAGAAGATATTAAGGGAAATGAGCAAGTTAAAGAAACGGCAGTTCTTTTGTCACGCGCTTCCTTTATTAATTATCAAGGGTATATTGAAGGGGACCAAATTTATAATGGTGATGCCGATGTGATTGTGTGTGATGGTTTCGTCGGAAATGTGGCATTAAAAACAAGCGAAGGGGTTGCTATATTCATCAGAAAATTAATTCAAGAAGCATTTGAACAAAGTTTTTTTACTAAATTAGCAGCTTTAGTCGCGCTTCCTGTATTAAAGTCATTGATTAAACGTATTGACCCTAATCGTTATAATGGCGCAAGTTTTATTGGTTTACAAGGTATTGTCATTAAGAGTCATGGGGGAGCAAAGGTAAAAGCATTTGCTCATGCGATCGAAGAAGCTATTATGCAGGTTGAAAAAAATATTCCAGAGCGCATTTGTAAAGAAGTAGAGCAGGTATTAAGGCTTTCTTCACAACAGAAGAATAGTGATGAATAATATGACATATTCAAAAATAATTGGCACAGGTTCGTATTTGCCTGAAAAAAACGTCACCAATTTTGATTTAGAAAAAATCGTTGAAACGACTCACGAATGGATTATAGAACGTACTGGCATTCGCCAAAGGCATATTGCGGTTGAGCATGAAACGGCGCTTTATATGGCAGAGAAAGCCGCGCGAGAAGCTATGCTATCGGCAGATATTGTGCCGGCTGATATCGGCATGATTATTATTGCAACCACTACCCCCGAAAAAATGTTTCCGAGCACGGCTTGTTTGCTGCAACAACGATTAGGGATTGCAGGATGTCCTGCATTGGATCTTAATTCGACGGCTTGTGCTGGTTTTATTTATGCGATGAGTATTGCGGATCAATATATCCGTAATGGCCTTATGAATAATGTATTAGTTATTGGCAGTGAAGTCATGTCGCGTGTTGTTGACTGGACGGATCGTACGACCTGTATTTTATTTGGGGATGGGGCGGGTGCTGTTATTTTAGGTGCGAGTGAGGAGCAGGGGATTTTATCTACCCATTTACATGCGGATGGTAATTATAAAGATGTATTATTTTTACCGGTGACTGTGGGTAAGCCCGCGCAAGTGGAAGAAGCATTTTATATTCAAATGAAAGGGAATCCGTTATTTAGGCTGGCCGTTAATATATTAGGCAAATTGTTTGATGAAACATTAAAAGCCAATCAATTACAGAAATCCGATATAGATTGGTTAATTCCCCATCAGGCAAACATTCGAATTATAGAAGCTATGGCAAAAAAACTAAACTTACCCATGGATAGGGTGGCCATTACATTATCGGAACAAGGGAATACATCGAGTGCTTCTATTCCGTTAGCATTGGATAAATATATTCGCGATGGAAAAATTAAGCGGGGTGATATGTTGTTACTCGAAGGATTTGGCGGTGGATTGGCATGGGGTTCAGCGTTAGTAAAGTATTAGTACGCATGGTGGGCACGCTGCGCTTTGCCCACCCTACAGCTTGCTTGGCGGTGGATTAGCCAATGTAGGGTGGCACGGCGCAGTTTTTTGGGCCGTAATCCACCTTGTTTTTCACCTCTCCCCTTGTGGGAGAGGTCGGCGCGCGTTTTTTGCGCGACGGGTGAGGGGTGTTTTTCTGTGGGAATAACCGCAGCTGTAGGGTGACACGGCGCAGTTTTTTGGGCCTTAATCCACCTTATTTTTCACCTCTCCCCTTGTGGGAGAGGTCGGCGCGCGTTTTTTGCGCGACGGGTGAGGGGTGTTTTTCTGTGGGAATAAACCGCAGCTGTAGGGTGGGCAAAGCGCAGCGTGCCCACCAATTGCCTAATAAGAGGTCTTGAAATTTTATGAAACCAATCGCTGTTGTTTTCCCCGGCCAAGGATCCCAATCCGTAGGCATGTTAAAGGATCTCGCAAATGAATTCCCAGAAATAACAGAAACCTATCACATCGCATCGAATGTATTAGGTTATGATCTGTGGGAACTCGTTCTTAACGGCCCTGCTTCCAAATTAGATCAAACCGACCATACCCAGCCCGCCTTACTCGCAGGGTCATACGCCCTCTGGAAAATTTTACAAAAAACAACCCCCCTCCAACCCGCCTTCCTCGCAGGCCACAGTTTAGGGGAATATACCGCTTTAGTTTGTGCCGGCGCCATCGATTTTACCGATGCGATTGATTTAGTTGCCAAACGAGGTCAGTACATGCAAGAAGCGGTACCGTTCGGGCAAGGCGGGTTAGCGGCCATTATCGGTTTGGAAAATGACGTGGTTGCGAAGCTTTGTAAAACAGCAGCCGAAGGTGATATTTTATCCCCAGCTAATTTTAATACGCCAGGACAAGTTGTTATCTCCGGTCATTTATCCGCCCTAGAACGGGCCATTACTTTAGCGAAAGAAGAAGGGGCAAAACTTGCCAAACTACTACCGGTTAGTGTTCCATCTCATTGTATATTAATGAAACCTGCTGCAGAAAAATTAAAAAAATGTTTAGAGGCTCTTCCAATAAAAACACCCCAAATACCTATAGTGAACAATGTGGATGTTGCAATTTATCAAAATGCAGATATCATCCGTGATGGCTTGGTTCGTCAGTTATATATGCCAGTACGCTGGGTTGAAACCATTCAACTATTTGCGGATAAAGGAATAAAGCAGGTGATAGAATGTGGTCCAGGTAAAGTGTTAACCGGATTGAATAAGCGAATTAATGCAGAAATGCAATTGACTCATACCTCAGATCTCGGTAGTTTACATGCTCTTTTAGCGACCTCATTGAAAATGGAATAAGGAGCCAATATGCCACAACTCGAGGGTAAAATAGCCGTCGTGACTGGAGCCAGTCGAGGCATAGGCTATGCTATTGCGGAGCGCTTAGGGCAGCTTGGTGCAACGGTAGTAGGAACAGCAACTGCCTCTGAAGGTGTAGAAAAAATAACCCAGGCATTTAAGAACGCCAATATCATTGGTCAAGGGGCTCTTTTAAATGTGACGGAAGCTAAGACCATAGAGTCTTTGATGACGATGGTGAAAGAAAGGTATGGGATGCCATTAATTTTAATCAATAATGCGGCGGTGACTAAAGATAATCTTTTATTGCGGATGAAAGAAGAAGAATGGAACACTGTCATTGAAACCAATTTAAATTCCATTTATCGTATGACCAAAGCTTGCTTGCGAGATATGTTAAAAGCACGCTGGGGACGAATTATTAATATTAGTTCGGTTGTTGGATCAACGGGCAATGCAGGGCAAGTCAATTATGCGGCTGCCAAAGCAGGCTTAATTGGTTTTACAAAGTCATTGGCTCAAGAGGTAGGTTCGCGAGACATTACAGTCAATGCCGTATCACCAGGGTTTATTGATACGGATATGACCCGCAATCTACCCGAAGATCAAAGACAGGCTATATTACAGCGGATTCCCATGCAGCGTTTAGGGAAATCCGAGGATGTTGCGGCACTCGTTGCTTTTCTGGTATCGGATGCAGCAGGTTATATAACTGGGCAAACATTGCACGTTAATGGCGGCATGTATATGCCTTGACTGTTCTGCCCGAGGACTGTCATCCGCGGCACTGTCATCCGACGGCACTGTCATCCGGCGGCACTGTCATCCGGCGGCACTGTCATCCGGCGGTACTGTCATCCGGCGGCACTGTCATCCGGCGGTACTGTCATCCCCGCGAAGGCGGGGATCCATCCGAATGGATCCCCGCCTTCGCGGGGATGACAGTACTTCGCGCGGGGATGACAGTACTTCGCGCGGGGATGACAGTACTTCGCGGGGGGATGACAAAGCGATGTAGGGTGGGCAAAGGAGCGCTTTTCAGCGACGTGCCCACCAATCGGCGCTGCTTGGTGGGCACGTCGCTGAAAAGCGCTCCTTTGTCCACCCTACATTATACATACTGCAGGGACGACAGAATCAGGATTGACTAGTGATAATAGAAGATTTCGAGTAAAATGCAGCTTGCAACTTCAAAGCTTTTAAATAAACTACAATGCACGAAGTGTTGTAATTGTATTATTAATAAGGGGAAATATCGTCATGAGTACTGTTGAATCCAGGGTTAAAAAGATCGTTGTTGAACAATTAGGAGTTAAAGAAGAGGAAGTGACAAATGATGCCTCTTTCGTTGATGATTTAGGTGCCGATTCATTGGACACAGTCGAGTTAGTAATGGCATTAGAAGAAGAATTTGAAACTGAAATTCCGGACGAAGATGCTGAAAAAATCACGACCATTCAACAAGCGATTAACTATATTAATGCTCATATAGGCGAGCATGTGACTAAAGAATAGCTTTTCATCGGTGTGAAGGAGAGCCAGTTTTGAATAAAAAGCGTGTGGTAGTGACGGGTCTTGGTATGGTCACGCCGCTAGGTTTAAATGTCGCAGATACATGGAAAGCGATATTAGCTGGAAAAAGCAGCGTGCGTCTGATCGAGCATTTTGATGCCTCGGATGTTAGCTGTCGAATATGTAGTACCGTTACGCACTTTGACCCGCTCCCTTACATGTCAGAAAAAGAAGCGCGTAAGCGTGATTTTTTTGTCCAGTATGGTATTGCAGCGTCGGTACAGGCTTTTAACGATGCCGGTTTAGAGGTCACTCCGGAAAATGCCCATCGAATAGGCGTTGCGATTGGTTCCGGCATTGGTGGTTTACCCATGATTGAAAAATGTCACTCCGTTTTATTGGAGTTGGGGCCTCGTAAAATTACACCTTTTTTTATTCCTTCTGCCATTATCAACATGATAGCGGGCAATGTGTCTATTATGTATGGATTACGCGGCCCTAATATTGCTATTGTGACGGCTTGTACGACTGGAACACATAATATTGGCTTAGCGGCGAGAACTATTGCTTATGGTGATGCGGATGTTATGTTGGCGGGTGGATCCGAAATGGCAACCACTAAATTAGGCGTAAGTGGTTTTGCTGCTATGCGTGCGTTATCGACTCGTAATGATGAGCCTGAAAAAGCAAGCCGTCCCTGGGATAAAGATAGAGATGGTTTTGTGCTGGGTGATGGAGCGGGAGTGCTTGTTCTTGAAAGTATGGAACATGCAAAAAAACGCGGTGCAAAAATCTATGCGGAACTGATTGGATTTGGGATGAGTGCCGATGCTTCACACATGACAACGCCGCACCCTGAAGGGCTAGGGGCTTCTATTGCGACCAATAATGCATTAGCCGACGGCCATCTCAATGCAGATCAAGTGGATTACATCAATGCACATGCCACATCCACACAGGCAGGAGATGAGTTAGAGGTACTTGCCATCAAACGTAGTTTTGGGGATCATGCTTATAAGCTTGCGGTCAGTTCCACCAAATCAATGACAGGCCATTTGCTAGGTGCGGCAGGATCAGTTGAAGCCATTTTTACAGTTCTTGCTATACGCGATCAAGTGGCGCCTCCTACCATTAATTTAGATAATCCCAGTGAAGGTTGTGATTTAAATTTTGTTCCTCATCATCCTCAGCCCATGCTTATTCGTGCTGCCTTGTCTAACTCATTTGGTTTTGGCGGAACAAACGGTACTTTATTATTTAAACGATGGGATGAAACATGAGAAACCTACGCACACTCATGGCTACGCTGCTCATCTTTTTTGTGGCGATTTTAGGTGTGTGGATAAAATTTCTAAATACAGCCATTATAACAACAGAGCCAGGCTATACATATACCGTTCCGTCAGGGGCTACCCTCAAAACGGTTATTCATGATTTGTATCAAAAAGATATTATTAAAAATCCAACCTTTCTTAATCTATTAGCAAGAATGCGGGGTGCCGCGCATGAGTTAAAAGCGGGAGAATATCTTTTCCCAAAAGGAACGACTCCTTCTACATTATTGAATCAAATCACGACAGGATCGGGTCTTGTTTATCATGGGTTTACGATTGTGCCGGGTTGGAATTTTAAAGAATTGAGTGACGCTTTACTCAAAGAAACGCATTTACGTCATACGATATCATCCTTAAAGAATGATGTTTTAATGGCTCGCTTAGGGCATCCTGAATTAAATCCAGAGGGACAATTTTTTCCCGACACCTATTTATTTGCTGGGGGAACGGCCGATATAGTGGTATTAAAAAATGCGTTTAAGGAGATGCAAGATAAGTTGAAAGCGGCATGGGAAAAACGTGAACCAGGCTTACCCTATAAAAATCCCTATGAAGCACTCATTGCGGCCTCACTGATTGAAAAAGAAGCGTATTTGAATGAAGAACGTCCGATTATTGCGGGTGTTTTAGTCAATCGGATACGCAAAGATATGTTATTACAATTTGATCCTACGGTAATTTATGGAATGGGTCTGCGTTATGTGGGTATAATCAACAAAGAAAATTTATTAGAAGACTCACCCTACAATACCTACATCCATAAAGGATTGCCGCCCACTCCGATTGCAATGCCCAGTTTAGGTTCTATTATGGCTGTCTTACATCCTGAGCATAATGAATATTTTTATTTTGTGGCACGGGGTGATGGTTCGCACCAATTTTCTAGAACATTGATCGAGCATAATTCGGCTGTGACCGAATTAAGGAAAAGATTATCCTGGGAAATCAATCTGTCACCTCCAACGATAAATAGTTGGAGTCGCGAAATACAAAATACTGTCATCCCCGCGAAGGCGGGGATCCATTCTGAATGGATTCCCGCCTTCGCGGGAATGACAGAGTGGGTGAAATTGTCATTTCGCAACAGCTACTAAGTAGTGTCATTAAGGGTTTATAATGCAGCAACCATCCAAAGGCATTTTTCTCACAATAGAGGGCATTGAAGGTGTCGGAAAATCAACAGCCATGAATTTCATTCAGACGCTTCTTACCCAAGCAAAAAAAAAACATATACTCACACGTGAGCCCGGCGGGACCATCATAGCAGAAGAAATACGTAAAGTACTTTTAACACCTAATTCTAATGAAGTCA
>Ga0207020_1187_pt1 | contig 10977 bp, 9 predicted proteins | sample Alteio_BWMinCont_48_FD_153500 | JGI IMG/M metagenome (GOLD analysis project Ga0207020, IMG submission 153500) | Enriched cells from forest soil in Barre Woods Harvard Forest LTER site, Petersham, Massachusetts, United States -... | ecosystem: Environmental > Terrestrial > Soil > Temperate forest >... | reverse complement strand
TGAGCCCGCGGAACCAGGAGATGTGCTCCGAAAAAGTTTACAGGACACTGCCTTCGTGACAGTGGGCAAATCTACTACGACCTGAGTGCCTGAGAAAACAAAGGGAAAGATGGCTTATCCGAGAAAGGAGCAGTGATGTTCTATAGGGCGCAGCCAAATCAACACCATTCAGCCGCCCAGCGGCCAATTGGAGGTAACTCCACGAGGGTACAAAAGACGCTTTCTATCCTGGAACCGTTGAGCGGGGTGGCGCTCAGTGTGTTCATCGCCGGAATCCTAGTTCCGAGCTTTCTTCGATCTGGAATGGCCGCGCACCATGGGTTGGCGGTTGGTTCTCTCCACACCCTCACCATCGGCGGAGTTAAACTCTCCTACACGCTTGAGAACCTCAGTTTTGCGATCTTAGGTGCGATGTTTGGCTCGCTGATAGCGCTGGCAATTGAATTTCCCGCCACGTTCGCCAAGACAGCTAGAAATTTTCTTATGTTTCGGCAGGTGGATTGGAAATGCTTCCTCTTACGCCAATCTGGTCGTCCATGCCGCATCGGCAACCGGAAATGGGCTTAATTTCCTAATGCGAAACTGGGGCGAGATCGAACGGCGCCGTGCTACCCGCCATCTCTTTGGAGGAGCCGCCGAAGTGATCAATCTAGAATCACAGACAGAAATTACCTCAGTTGCACGCGATCTGAGTATCTACGGTTGCTTTGTTACAAGCAAGACTCCTTTCCCCAAAGGGACGGGAGTCAAACTAAAAATTACAAATGCTAAAGCTAGGTTCTCTGCTGTAGGTCATGTGGCCTTTAACCTACCCGACGAAGGGATGGGGATCGCGTTTGCCCAGGTTGAGCCCAAGGATCGAGCGGTTCTCGAGGGGTGGCTGGCCCTAACGCGGGCGCTTATGTGATTCCGCAGACCCGGCTCTGTTCAGTTTCTGCACAGCCTGCTAGTTGCAGCCTTGTCGTAGAGAACTTCGTCGGTTTATTCCGGCGAGGGAGGGGCAGCCTCGCTTGCATCGGGGACGCGGTGCCGAGGCCGCTCCCTAAATTCTTCAAACATCTCGCGCGCTTCTGCGGATAAGATGCCTGAACCACTCGCCAAAGCCCCATTAACGGACGCTGGGCGCCAATTAAGCCGCTGGCTTAGGTAGGGTGGGCCGGCTACCTTCCGCGACGGCGACCTGGTCCGGCGTATTCTAGGTAGGTTTCGATGGAAGCCACCACGATGCGGGCTTTCACCGTGATTCCGAGGTCGACGCCAGCTACGGTAAGCCGAGCCCAGACATCAATGACAATGCCCTTATCCAAAATCCGGTCGAGCAAGTCGACCAGGTGGGTCTCGCGGGTAACAAGTCGGACCATCATGCGGAAAGTTTGGGTTGTAGGAAGCGGACCTTCCGTCAATGATAAGGGTGAACGAAAACAGGAATACTCTCTTTGCGCCCCGTCAAATGATGGCGAGCTCAACTCGGACGCTTTTCCGTCCTTGCCGTCCACACCCGCTACCATAGGTATAAGGGGCTGTCTGTGAATCTACATCCTTGTGTCGAGTGGATGGCGCCGGAATGCATCCCAACCCGCTCCGCTCGTGCCTGGTGAGAAGGATAGGTACAAGTTGCGAGGCGTAAGCGGCTTAACCGAGAATTGCTCCGAGAGCGGTTGCAAGCAGTTGCAACGAGTCTATGCCACCTCACGTGGGCTTGGATGGCAGGGTTGTAGCACAAAGAACGGCAGAAATTCTTGCGACCGTTCGTGACTTGCATCGCTCATTCGCCAATTGTGGTTCATTGGGTTTTCTTTCCGCCCTTGCCGCGAGTCCCGGAGTCGCGAACGTCACGAGCGTGTTTCTTTTCAGGTTGTCGTCTGAGCGGATCCCCTATGGCAATTGTGAACGGATGATCCGTCAACCCGAGAAAGAACAGCTCCAAATTGTCGCTATCAGGAATCTCCTTACGAAATTCGCCAAATTGATCCGCCATGGTAAGTACGACTTGGTCGCGCAGGTTTGAGATGACCACTAGCACGTCACGACCCGAAAATCCTGACTGCTTCGAATCAAGGACCTGACCCGTGATCACGAGCGTAGATTGATCGGAGCTCAGTTCGACCTGCAAGTCAATCTGATAGGGATCGGCACGGTAGAGCATGCGTCTGGCCCCAGCGCCCGTTGAGCGCGTGCCCTCGAAGAGTAAAAAGCTATCGAACAGCAGTCTCATTCCTCAACTGCCCGCGCGCACAGCAATTTCCGGGCGCCTGCCATAAGTGTTTCCCAGTGGTCGGCCTGCTTCCTTTGTTTCCGTCAAGGAAAGAACGGCAGTCACCTGGGTACCGTGTTTGCTGGACTGTATATGAAGCGAACCGCCGAGTTCGCGCATGCGTTCGCGCATTCCAGGAATGCCGACGCCCAGAGTGACCGGCATGTAGGGGCTGGTATGCACATCTTTGCTCGCGAATCCTTTGCCGTTATCCTCAACTTCCAGGCGCAATTGGCCTTCGTTTACCTCGATGCGAATCCAGGCTTTCGAAGCCACTGAATGGCGATGAACATTCGTCAAGCACTCTTGCGCTATGCGATAAAGAGCGGTTTCCTTTTCAGTTTGGAGGCGCGGCAATTCTTGAAGAACGCTAACCTCGGTTTTTATTCCGCTGCGCTTGCTGAAGCCTTCGGCGTAGCAGTTGATGGCCGTCTCGAGCCCGCACAAATCCAGCATAGGCGGATGCATCAGATAAGAAATTGTGCGCACTTCCCGTGAGAGATCTTTGACGAGATTGATCGTTTGCTGGAGCGTCTTGTCCGTCACAGTTCCAGATAGCACTTCCAGGTTCATCAAAATCACGGTGAGGGATTGCCCCACACTGTCGTGCAGTTCGCGACTGATTCGGCGGCGCTCCTCATCTTGAACTTGAAAAAGGCGAGCCGATACGGACGGCGCGGATTCGTATTGCTGTTTCGCACGATTCCCCGTTGCATTCGCGCCCTGGAGAACCGGCTGCAAAAAGTCATCGACCAAACCTTCGGGCCAGGTGCGTGCTCCCGTTCGCCCAAATACTAGGCTCGACGCGATAGCTGTTTTAGCGAGTCGAAGGGCTACATTCGACAGTGGGTAAGTTCGTTCCATATTGGAGGGATTGCGCCATCGCTCCTTTTTATGAAGCTGGTTCATCGAGTGATCTCCCGAATTTATCCCCACCGGGCGCTCGTTTGGCGCAGGACAGGGTAGTAAAGGATCCTCGCTCACCGAATAAGGGTAAGTTGGCGCGCGAAAAATATAGGGTTGGGAAGCTATGCCGGGATTATCGCGTCCGCGACTTTACCGACAAGGACAAAGGGTGCCCAGAAGTACGGGTGTGGCTGTCGCGTTCGGACCCGCTGCATGGCGGTTCGCAAAGACCCCGCCATATCGCGCGAGCGAACGTATCCCTTGTAAAACTCGACCATTAGCTCAGCCGTACTGTCGTCGTGGACATCCCACAAAGAGAGCAGCAGAGAGGTCGCGCCGGCGGAGAACAATCCGCGTTGAAGTCCAATTAGCTCGTCGCCTGCGGCGACAAAGTTCATTCCGGTCGCGCAGCCGCTCAGGGTCACAAGTCTCGCGCCTAAGCGTAACTGGTACAGGTCGTACAGATTTAGATAGCTGTCCCCCAGCTTGATGGCCGAGAACAGAGGATTATCTTGCCGGTAAATGCCGTGAGTTGCGATGTGCAGGATACTGCACTCAGTCCCGCGGCGCCTTAAGACTTCTGCGGTCGCTTGTTTACCAACAAAGAGATCCGCATAGGGCAGCAATGCCGCGACGGATTGAACCTCACCCTTAATTTGCGGCGCCCGGCGGTCGGGAACTCCTAAAACCAAGGAAGTCTGATTATTGGGCGCCGGCCTCTGCTCACAGAGAGCGAAGAGGGCGGCACTGGGTGCATAAGATACTGTGTATTGATCGCACAGATACCCTTCGGCGCAACGCAACGCATGAAAAGGAAGAAAATGCAGCGGCCCGTGGGGAACAAAGATCAAATGACGAATCGACTGAGGAATCCGGAGAGGTGCGATGAGCTCGGCGTAGAGCTGTTCGAGATGGCTCAATGTCGTACGCATCATGAGTTGCTGGAATTGCTCTGTGTATGTTGCTCCCAGGCGAAACTTTGAAAACTGAAATCTGAGCAGATGCAATAGGTGGCTGACGCGCGAAACGGCTGCAAGAGGAAAAACCTCGATCTCATCTTGTGTCACCACGACGGCCAAGAAGAGATCGCCCGTCGAATAGTACTCAATCAGCGCAGTGCCGGCCGGGAGCGCAGCCCGGAGTTCCGAGACTGAGAAATCAGAGTGGGCCTCGAGCATCGCCCTTTCGCGCTCATGCGAGGGCAACTCCCTTAAGGTTCGCAACAATTCAACTTCGAGTGCTCGCGCCTGTTCTTGCAGGCGCAAGATGCGGTCCTCATCAACGCGATCTGGGCGAAGTTGCTCGAGTTCAACGCGGTGATAATACCAGTTGAGTTCTTCCCGCAAATCGCGGGTTTTTCGAACGAGCTCGCTCTGCCCGGAGTCACGGGCACCAAGGCTGTGCCCGTTTTGAACCATCATCTCAATCATGTTTCGTGATTTAGCTGCCTCTATGCACGAAAAGACTTCGTTCACAGAGATTTCTGTGTTTTGGGGATCGAGGTATAACTCCACAATCCCCTCGTAAGCCAGCATGCGGTTCTTTACAAATGAGATTTTGAATTCCTCGCTTGCCAGCTGCGTGCGCAAGCCTTCCAGCACTTCGCGGGCTCGTTGGTATGCCTTATAGGCGGCCGCTCGCTCACCGCGGCTCCTGGCAATTTGTCCAAGCAGGAGTTGAGTCTGGTAGACGAGAACTGGAGCCTGCAGATCGGAGAGCTTCATCACGGCGGCTTCTATCTCCCGTTGCGCAGCCGTTAACTCGCCCCTTTGTAGCGCGATACGTGCGAGCAGAAGCCGGCAGAGCACAGCTTTACCAGTCAGCACTGAATCTTCGAAAAACTCAGCCGCCCCGGTACAAAGTAGGCGCGCTTCGGGATAACGGCCGTCGTGGAAGAGCAGAAGTGCCTGATAAAAGTCGAGGAGTCGCGGCCAAACGAGATTTTTTTCACGCGCAAACAAGCGTCGCGCTGCGCCAAAGCGCTCCAGCGCCGAGTCCGTTTTCCCCTGCTGGCCGCAAGCGATCGCTTCGTTGGTCAACGCCTTTGCGGCTTCGTAGCGCATGCGGAGCTTCTCAAACTGCAGGTATCCGTGATGCGCCGCCTCTCTCGCTTCTTCGCTCAAATTCAGCTCGAGGTAGATCTCGGACAAATCCAATTGACACAAAGCGCGATGGTACGTGTCGCCGGTTCCTTCACACGAGCGCCGTACCGCAAAGAGCATCTCGATTGCACGACTGTATTCGCCCCGCAGGTAATATAAATAGGCGATGTTGTAGTCGGCCTGATCGCGGAGCAATGGCATATTGTGTTGCACGCAAAGGTCGCGAGCTGTCCGATAGCAATCCAAGGCCCTACGAAAATCATTCAAGTTGATCAAGCACATGGCTACATTGAGCAGAGCGAGCCCTACGTCTTCCCACAGTTGAAGATCCGATAAGGCCTTACACGCGCGCTCGTAATAGGCTATCGCTTCCTCAAAGCGATCCTGGCGATGAAGAATGTTCGCCACATTGTTGTCGAGTCTCGCGATGCGAGCAGTCTCCCCCAGCCGAACAAATATTTCGCGAGCGCGTTCCGAAGCCGCAAAGGCGCGGTCATATTCACCCAAAAGATTGAGGGGCTGAATCAAAGTGCTCAGTGTTCGGGCAACTTCCTTCCAACAGCTTAGGGACTCGTAGAGCTTCAAGGCCTTTTCATGGTGTTTCACAGCGGCTCGATTGTTCCCCGAGAGGTGGAGAGCGTTACCCTTCGCGCGAAGCGCAAGCGCTAAGTCCACCTTATTGTGCAGGCGGCGGGCGATCAGAACCGCAGCCTCAGCGAGATGAAGAGCTTGCCGGATGTCGATCCGAACCTTTTCCACGACCATAGGGGCAAGCTGCCCCACGACTTCGCTGCGAAGCAGGGAACGATGGCGGGTGAGGAACTTTCGCCGAGCGACGTCGGTATCGATCTTCGCCAACTCGGAAATAAGCTTGTCCAGTGAACGTTTGCTTTCGGAAACAGGCATTAGTGGAAACCGCGCTTGCTGAGCTGGCGGCGGAGCCGCTCGATGCATTTTTCGCGGGTGAACCCGATCGAGCCTCGCGCTAGGCCTAATTCCCTCGCAACTTCCGCATACGGCCGCGCTGGTGTCTCAAGAAAGAGCAGTTCGACCAGTCGCCGGCACTGAGGTGTCAACAAACTCATCGCTTCACGTAACATTTGTTCTTGTTGGGTTTGTTGCACTAGCGATTCCGCCATTGCGGGAATCTCCGGTTCAGGCAATCCCGGATCAGCGTCACGGCTGATCATTCGCTGCTGCGAACGCTTCAACCTGTAGGATTCGTGATGCGCGACCTGCATTAACCATTTCGGTAAAGCGCGTGCCTTCCGCAAATCTTGCAACCGAGCGAGCAACTCGAGGCAAGTAGCTTGGAAGACATCGGACGCGTCGTCCTTGGAAAGCCCGTACTTTACGGGAATCGAATAGATCAGAGCTTTGTACTTTTCAATAAGGCACGACCAGGCTTCTTCACGGCCCGACAGGCACGCTTTCACGAGGCGTACGTCATCCCACGTGTTCAATGGTTTCCTGGTCACCTCCAAGACTAGATCCCCTCGCTATCGGCGGCTAAGGTCTTCACCGGATTGGTCATGTACATAATTCATGGTAGTGGATAGGTGGATAGTACCGAAAATTACCGAATTCCGACGACCTTTCTGGGCGCTCCCCCCCCACCCGAGGGCCGGGCTCGTAGACTCGGTATCACATCACGCGAAGGGCAGATTGAAGGGGTCATGATCCGCCGACTGGGGTTTATTGCGGCAGTACTTCTGTCGCTAGCCGTACCCGCAAGGGCGCAGAACCGAATCATTGTTCGTACGACCCTGGGACTCCAGGGCCTTCAAGGCGTTTGCAATGCGCTGTCCCTTCCCCTGCTGCCACCTGCTTGCACCGTGGTTGGCGGGCTGCGCGACCCTCTGAACCAACTCTTCCTGGTCTCCACTCCACTCGATCCAACGACTTTGTTAAATCTGCTGGGCACTGTCCAGGGGATCGCAGATGCTGAGATCGACCAGCTCATCAGCCTTCTCGGCCCAAACGTGGTGCCCTCGCCACCCCCATCGGGGATGATATCGGAGACCCCCGTCCCTTATTTCGGCACGACGGTTTGGAACGGCTATGCGAATCAGCCTGCGGCGCAAAAAGTCCAGGTCTCAAACGCGCATAGCCCCCCGTTTTCAGTTTCAGGCAGCGGAATTGTCGCAGATATTGATACCGGCGTTGATCCTAATCACCCCGCCCTCGCGGGGGTCCTACTTCCCGGCTACGACTTCACCCGAAACCAGTCCGGTGGTTCTGAACTGACAGATTTTACCGACCCAACACCTTCGCCCTGCCCGAGTTGCCCGCCAGCTCAGGTCAACCAGTCCAGTGCAGCCTTTCTGGACCAATCCTCCGCGGCCTTCCTGGATACCAACCCGAAGTATGCAGCATTTGGCCACGGGACGATGGTGATGGGTATTATCCACCTGGTCGCCCCAACCGCGAAGTTGCTGCCGTTAAAGGCCTTTAGTTCCGATGGCACGGGCTTCCTTTCCAATATCCTACAAGCGATCTACTACGCTGTGGGCAACGGTGCGAATGCCATAAACATGAGTTTTGACTTCCCGACAAGCTCTCCGGAGCTCGCATCAGCGCTGGATTACGCGAGCCAGTCCGCGCTGATCTGCGCTGCCTCTGCGGGAAACGATGGTCAGAAGGCGGACCCCGGCACAGGTACCGGTGTGGTCTATCCCGCGGCGCTGCAAAACGTGGTGATGGGCGTAGCGTCGACAACAGACCTCGACACGCGCTCCTCCTTCTCCAACTATGGTAACGCCATCGTCTGGGTCGCTGCTCCTGGGGAAGCTATCGTCACAACCTACCCCTTCAGCACCTACGCCGCCGGATGGGGAACGTCCTTCAGCGCGCCTTTCGTTTCCGGCGGAGCTGCCTTGCTCTTAAGCAGGCAGGCGAAAACGAACGAGTCTCAAGCAGCCGCCGCAATAGCTAACGCAGATCCGCTTGTACCGCCTGACCCAGACACGGGCAACGGCCGCTTGAACCTCGTTAAAGCACTAACCAGCCTATCCCCGCAGGATTTCACAATATCGGCCACTCCTGCCACTTCCACGGTCAACGCCGGACAACCAGCAACCTACACCGTCACCCTTACGCCGAGCGGCGGGTTTAGTCAGACCGTATCGCTAAGCTGCGGTGGTTCTCCTCCGGCGTCGAAGTGTGCGATCACGCCATCTCTAGTCACGCTTGCCGGCACTAATGCGGCAACAGCAACCGTTGTCGTGCAAACCACAGCTCGCTCGGCCGTGCCGGTCGCGATTCCGCTGCGAATTCGTCCCCTACCGCCGCTTGTGGCAGTAGGGCTTGCCTACCTGCTCATTTGGGTGGCCTTGCTCTTTCACTTCGCGGTTCGGCGGTCCGGACAAGCCCCTTGCTGGCGTCCCGGGTTTTCCGCAGCCCTCGGACTCCTGGCAATTTTGCTCTATTCGTATTCGTGCGGTGGAGGTGCCGCTCCTGGCAGTTCGCCCTCGCAGCAAACTTCTCCGACCTCGTTCTCGCTCACGCTGAACCCGACCAGCGTAAATGGCGGTAACCCCTCTACCGGAGAAATCACCCTGAGTGCCCCCGCTCCTGGCGGCGGCGCTGTCTTCTCTTTATCGAGCAGCAATACCTCTGTTGCCACGGTCTCGCCCAGCGTGACGATCGCGGCGGGATCGACGACGGCCGTGTTCCAAGTGACGACCATGACGACGGCCAGCTCGACCAGTGTCACGATCTCCGCTTCCAACTCCGGTTCGACGCAGACTGCTTCACTGACCGTCACTCCCCAGCCCCCGCCTGGAGGACCGACCCTCACGTCGGTAACTTTCAATCCCAACACTGTCGTGGGCGGGTCGCCTTCTGTCGGCGCTGTAACGCTGAGCCGGCCAGCTCCCAATGGTGGGGCTCTCGTTACCCTCTCCAGCAGCAACCCGGGTGTGGTCACCGTGCCGGCCAGCGTAACTATTGGCGCGGGAGCGACCAGTGCATCCTTCCCTGCAAGCACCAGCAGCGTAACTGCGCCTACGAAAGTTACCGTCGGAGCATCTTATGCGGGAGTTAAGCAAACTGGCTCACTAACGGTAACGCCACCATTGCCGCCGGGTACCCCCACCGGAACGTACACGCTCACGATCACCGGGACATCCGGTAATCTCAACCACAACACAACTGTAAGTCTCACTGTGAACTAGGCGAGTTTGCCCTGCGCAGGCGTTGGCCTCTGCATCCTCCAAGTGCAGAGGACGAGCGTTCCAGAAAAATGCGCGGCAGGAAAAGGCTTATGGAATTAGCAAGGCGGGCATGCAACACAGCCGGCCGAGGGGTGGCAAGTTTCTTACGCACTAGCCATGCATTTTCTTCACTCGCTGCGTTTTCGCTCTTTGTCAGGCGCCTGGCCGAGCGCATCTCGCAGAGAGATCACGAGGGGTTTATGATCCGGTTGGTAGAACACCAACGACAGGTCACCGCTGTTCTCAATCTCCGCGTGAAATTCTCCAAATTGATTCGTGACGGTGCGGACGACGCCCCCGCGCATGTTCGCAAGAATGAGCGCCACGTCTCGTCCCACGATTTGCGGATCGCGTGAACCCAGCAATTGTCCGGTGACGACGACTTGCTTATCCCCGGCCTGGAGCTCGATCTGCAGATCAATCTGAAAAGGATCCGCACGATAGAGCACGTGTCTTGTTGAGCCGCCTGCAGACCGAAACCCTTCGACAGAAGGCTGGAGGAGACTATCGAAGACCACCTCAATGGAGCTGTCTGTCTCGCCCCGTAGGGCCAGTTGCAATCCGGCAAACGCTGCCTTTGCGATTCGAAGTGCTTCCGGAGGCAGCTGGTAATTTGCGTCTGCGGCCGCACTCTTCCGTACTTGTCGCCATTGGGAAACCGCTTTCGTACATCGCTTGCAGCCTTTGAGGTGTTCTTCCAGAGTTGACTTTCGGGTCGCGGGAAGCACCTCGTTCACAAAATCGATCTCGTCTTCTATCGTAAAGTGCTTCATTGTTTTCTTCTCAGCCCTATGGACTTGTCTTCCCCTCTGCGGGCGGCGACCCTAATCTAGGCCCACAAGAAAAGGGAACCTGGTGTCTGGAAAAATATAGGGGGATTGGCAAGCTAAACCTAATGCTTTGTTTTCCCGGCCCTTTTGCTGCCACGTAGAAACGGGGCCGAACGCGCACGGATCGAGCGGCGGAGGTCAAACACCAATTCACTCACCACTATGTCCCGCCCCACTACGCACGTAAAGCTGTTCGACATTCCACAGCACATATGGTTCCAATACTGCGGGATGGAAGTTGCCAATGGTGTTCCTTGCTGCCACCAAAATGTCCGGGCTCGCTAGAAAAATCATGGGTTGAAATTCTGCCAGAATCTCTTGCACACGGTCATAGAGTTTCTTCCTTTGCTCGTAACTCGTTACGGTTAGTTGCTCCTCCATTAAGCGGTCGATCTCACTTTCCCATGATGTAGCCGGATGCGCCTGTGAAGGGTTCCAGAGGTGCGTGCCGCCGCTTGACAGCCAAACATTCATATCGCTGTTCGGATCTGCATCAAAACTCACCAGGCCGAGCACGCAGGCATCGTATTCCTTCGTCTGCGTAATGCGGTCCAGCAAAGACCGAAATTCGAGCGGTACCACTTGAACGCGCATACCCAAATGTTTCAAATCGTCTTGAATCAATGTCGCCATCTTCATGCGGTCGGCGTTGGAGGAACTCGTCAAGATCG
>Ga0207020_1186_pt1 | contig 11046 bp, 6 predicted proteins | sample Alteio_BWMinCont_48_FD_153500 | JGI IMG/M metagenome (GOLD analysis project Ga0207020, IMG submission 153500) | Enriched cells from forest soil in Barre Woods Harvard Forest LTER site, Petersham, Massachusetts, United States -... | ecosystem: Environmental > Terrestrial > Soil > Temperate forest >... | reverse complement strand
GTAAAGGGCCAAAATATAACACTACAACTGAGCTGATGCAAATATTACACGACATACTTACCGGCATAAAAACTTTGCAAACGCAGGGTGATATGAACGTGCAGATAAGCAACTTGTGTATTGATTCGCGTAAGGTGGAGCGCGGTAGTTTGTTTATTGCTGTAAAGGGAACGCTATCAGACGGGCATGCGTTTATTGACAAGGCAATTGAGGCAGGGGCTTTAGCTGTGGTTTGCACGCAAATGCCGGAGGCGCTGAAAAGCGGCATCACTTACATACAAGTAAAGGACAGCGCTGCTGTTGCCGGAGTAATCGCAGACGCTTTTTATGACCATCCATCTGAACAACTGAAAGTAGTTGGCATAACTGGAACGAATGGCAAGACGACAACCGCGACACTTTTATACAAGCTCTTTGAAACGCTGGGATATAAATGCGGGCTGTTGTCTACTATAGAGAATTTCATACATGATAAGGTGGAAGTGGCCACGCATACTACGCCCGATGCCATATCGATACACGCGTTATTGAGAAGAATGGTTGATGCGGGATGCACACATAGTTTTATGGAAGTAAGCTCTCACGCCATACATCAGCACAGGATTGCTGGTATTCGGTTCGCGGGAGGAGTTTTTACCAACATTACGCACGACCACCTCGATTATCACAACACATTTGATGAGTACATAAGGGTAAAAAAATTGTTCTTCGATGGCTTGCCCGAAGGCGCTTTCGCACTGACTAATGCTGATGATAAGCGTGGCATGGTGATGCTGCAAAATACAAAAGCGGATAAGCACACCTACAGTTTGAAAGCGCCCGCTACAGTAAAAGGGAAAGTGCTGGAAAATAATCTTACCGGCCTCGTAATGACTATAGACGGCACAGAAGCGCACTTCAGGATGATAGGTACATTTAATGCCTATAACCTGCTGGCGGTATACGGTGTGGCTAAATTGCTTGGTGAAGATAAAATGAGCGTGCTGGCAACACTGAGTGGATTGCATGGGGCTGCGGGCCGGTTTGAAACATACTTATCTCGCAGGGATAAGATACTGGGGATAGTAGATTATGCGCATACCCCCGATGCGCTTATTAACGTATTGGCTACCATCAACCAATTGCGCACAGACGGGCAACAACTCATAACTGTAGTAGGATGCGGTGGTGACAGGGACAGGAGCAAGCGGCCGATAATGGCGCAGGTGGCTTGTGAACACAGTAATAAAACAATACTGACTGCCGATAACCCGAGGAGTGAAGACCCGGAGGCGATACTAAATGAAATGGAGGCCGGGCTTAGTGCTCCCCAAAAAAGGAAGAGCCTTCGTATTACAGATAGAAGAGAAGCGATAAAAGTGGCATGCACGCTTGCCCAGGGGGGAGATATAGTGCTAGTGGCTGGCAAAGGGCATGAAACATACCAGGAAATAAAAGGAGTAAAGCACCATTTCGATGACCGTGAAGTATTAACTGAAGCATTTGAAACATTAAATAAATAAAGGGCTGCCATGCTGTACTATTTGTTCACATACCTGCGCGATACGTTCCACCTTATGGGAGCGGGTGTGTTCAATTACATCACCTTCAGGGTGGCTATGGCAACTATATTGTCGTTGGTCATCTCTACGGTTTTTGGCAAGCGCATCATTAATTTTCTGCAGCGCAAGCAGATAGGAGAGACCGTGCGCGACCTGGGCCTCCAGGGCGAAGGGCAGAAGAGGGGAACCCCAACTATGGGCGGGCTCATCATTATAGCGTCTATACTTATACCTACACTTTTATTTGCCCGTATACTCAATGTATATATAGTGCTGATGCTGGTATCTACAGTATGGCTGGGCCTGATAGGGTTCCTCGATGATTACATTAAGGTGTTCAAAAAAAATAAAGAAGGCCTGGCAGGGCGCTTCAAGATACTGGGACAGGTAGGGCTGGGGATAATAGTAGGACTTACCATGTACTACAACCACCATGTGGTTATCAGCAGGCAGGTGACGGGGGAGCAAACAGGGATATACAATGAGGCGGAGAAACTGGAGGTAGGGCGTTATGAGCGCAAGGATGAGAACGGTAAGAAGAACATGTATGTAAATGTGCGCACCGCTACAACTACTTTGCCATTTATAAAGACACATGAATTTCGTTACGAAAAAATTGCAGCAATATTTGGTGAGCGGTTTGTGGAGGTAACTACGCCGCTTGTGTACATCATCTTTGTGATCTTCATTATTACTGCAGTATCAAACGGGGCGAACATAACGGATGGCATAGACGGGCTTGCGACTGGTGTATCGGCTATAATTGGCATATGCCTTGGTGTGTTTGCTTACGTTTCGGGCAACTATGTTATTGCAGGCTACCTGAATATTATGGACATCCCTAACCTTGGTGAACTGTCTATTTTCATCGGTGCGTTTGTAGGGGCGTGTGTTGGGTTTTTATGGTACAATGCATACCCCGCGCAGGTTTTCATGGGCGATACAGGGAGCCTGGCGCTCGGCGGCATTATAGCGTCGCTTGCCATCATTATGCGGAAAGAGCTGTTGTTGCCCATTATGTGCGGCATATTTGTCGTAGAGCTTTTGTCGGTGATGCTGCAGGTGTGGTACTTTAAACGCACCAAGAAGAAATATGGTGAAGGCAAGCGGATTTTCCTGATGGCGCCGCTGCACCATCATTACCAGAAAAAAGGATACCACGAATCTAAATTAGTAACACGCTTCTGGATTATAGGGATCGTGCTGGCAATAATGACGATAGTAACATTAAAACTGCAATAGTGAGTTTAAATACAAAACGCCTCGTAATACTCGGCGCCGCTGAAAGCGGCGTAGGCGCGGCTTTGCTGGGCAGGCAGCAGGGTTGGGATGTTTTTGTAAGTGACGGCGGTAACATAAAGCCGAAATTCAAAGAGGCGCTTGAGCAGAGTGGAATAGAGTTTGAAGAAGGCGCCCATACGATAGAGAAAATACTGAATGCCGGCTGTGTTGTAAAGAGCCCTGGTATACCTGAAAAGGCTGATATTATGAAGCAGGTGAGAGGTGCGGGAATAGAGGTATGCAGCGAGATCGAATTTGGATACAGGTATAAAGGCGATAGTAAAATTGTAGCGATAACGGGGAGCAATGGCAAAAGCACTACTACCAAACTAACCTATACGGTATTTAAAGAAGCAGGTTATGATGTAGCGATGGTAGGTAACATTGGGATAAGCTTTGCGAAGCAGATAGCTGAAAAGCCGTGTGCGTGGTACGTGATGGAGATAAGCAGTTTTCAGCTTGATGATATACATACTTTCAGGCCTGATGTGGCTGTGTTGCTCAATATTACTCCAGATCACCTGGATAGGTATGATTACAAATTTGAAAATTACGTGGCATCGAAATTCAGGATAACCGAAAACCAAAATGCGAGTGATTACTTTATCGTGAACCGGGACGATAAAGCAATAAAGGATTACCTGGACACCCATTCTATTCACGCAACTACAATATTCTTTACGATGAGCGATAACACGAACGAAAATGACGCAGGCTTTATAAGCGGTGATCATTTACATGTAAACTACGACGGAGACGACCTGGATATGTCCATTCACGATCTTGCATTAAAAGGGAAACACAATCAATATAACAGTATGGCAGCAGGTATATCTGCCCGCACAGCAGGCATAAGACAGGAGAGGCTCCGGGAAACATTCACCCGGTTTGAAGGGCTGGAACACAGGCTGGAATATGTCGCAACGATACGCGGAGTTGAGTTTATCAATGACAGCAAGGCTACAAATATGAACTCCGTGTGGTATGCATTGGAGAGCATGAAAAAGCCTACCATACTGATATTGGGCGGGCAGGACAAGGGGAATGATTATTCGGAGATACTGGAACTGGTGATGGAAAAAGTAAAAGTTATTATTTGCATAGGGGTAAATAATCAGCCCATACACGAAGCGTTCGATAAGATAGTTGATACGATTGTGGACACCAGCAGTGCATTGCAGGCGGTGCAGGCTTCTTATTCTTTCGCCGATAGTGGTGACGTGGTGTTGCTGGCGCCGGGCTGTGCCAGCTTTGACCGGTTTAATAATTTCGAGGACAGAGGTGAACAGTTTAAGAAAGCGGTGAAGGAGCTGTAGACCCCAAACCCCTAAAGGGGCTTCCGCGTGGGCTGTATTTTGTTAATAGTGTGAAAAGTTGATAGGTTGATAGGTTGATAGGTTGAAAAGTCAATAGGTAGATAGTCAATAGGTAGATAGGTTAACAAGTTGAAAGTTTGAAGATTGAGGTTGAAAAGTTGAGGGCGAAAAAAAGAGTTGTATGGCAGACCGGATGAAACAATTACTGACAAAAACGAAAGGCGACAAAGTCATTTGGGGCGTTGTGCTGGTGCTTTCGTTTATCAGCCTGTTGGCGGTGTATAGCTCTACCGGCTCACTGGCCTACAGGATGGAGAAGAACTCCAGCTACTACCTCATCAAGCAGGTGATGGTATTGGGACTTGGCCTGCTGATTATTTATTGGGTGCACAATGTCAACTATACCAAGTTTGCGAGGATAGCCGTCGTCATGTATTTGCTAAGCCTGCCGTTGTTGCTGTATACACTGTTTTTCGGAACAAGCCTTAATGAAGGCTCCCGGTGGATCAGGCTCCCGGTCATACACCTTACTTTCCAGACTTCAGACCTTGCCAAGCTCGCACTGTTTATGTTCCTGGCGCGTGTTTTGAGCATTAAGCAGGCGGTGATAAAAGATTTCAGGCAGGGCTTTATTCCTGTACTCGTTCCTATGTTGTTAACGTGCGCGCTGATAGCGCCCGCGAACCTGTCAACAGCGCTCATGCTTGGGTTTACCTGTAGTATATTGTTCTTTATTGGCAGGGTGCAGGTGAAGCATCTTATGCTGATGGCTTTAGTGGGCTTAATGGGTCTCACCTTATTATTTGCTATCTCCAAGCTTACTGGTTTTGGAAGGGCAACAACGTGGGAACAGCGTATTGAGGACTTTGCCGTCGGCAAGAAGAAGGAAAGCAAGCACCCGGATGTGTACCAGGTGGAGCAGGCGAAAATAGCTATTGCAAATGGCGGGTTGACCGGGCGCGGCCCCGGCCGCAGCCTGCAAAAGAACTTTCTGCCGCATCCTTATTCCGACTTTATTTTTTCAATCATCATCGAGGAATATGGGTTGGCCGGCGGAGCTGCCGTGATGATGTTATACCTGCTGTTTTTGTGGAGGAGTATACTCATTTTCAAGCGGTGCCCGTTTGCATTTGGGGCATTTCTTGCGGTTGGGCTGAGCATTACGCTGGTATTCCAGGCTATGCTGAACATGGCAGTGAATGTTCACCTGGTGCCCGTAACCGGGCTTACACTGCCGATGATAAGTATGGGGGGTTCCTCGATATGGTTTACCAGCGTGGCCATAGGCATAGTGCTGAGTGTAAGCAAGTATGTGGATGAAATGGAAGGAGAGCGGAAGAACATGGCAAAGGTGGCAGCGGAACAGGTAAAAGAAAATGGAGCGCAGGCAGGCAATGTGCAGAATGAGCCGTCAGAAACGCCAGCAGAGCTTAAGCCAAAAAAAGTACCGAGAGTAAAAACAGCGACAATAACATTACCAACAGGATAGATGAAGGGCAATTTACGTGTGATAATAGCGGGTGGAGGTACTGGCGGGCATATATTCCCGGCAGTGGCGGTGGGCCATGCGTTACAGCGGCTGAGGCCAGGCACACAATTGTTGTTCGTGGGTGCAAGGGGAAAAATGGAAATGGAGAAGGTGCCACAGGAAGGTTTTGAAATAATAGGGCTGGATATTGTAGGCTTCAACAGGAGTAGTATATGGAAGAACATTTCATTGCCCATAAAATTATTGAGAAGCAGGCTGCAGGCGAGGGGAATCATTACGAATTTTAGTCCTCACGCGATAGTAGGTGTAGGTGGTTATGCAAGTTTCCCTGTATTGAATGCAGGGCAGGCAATGAATATCCCTACGCTGATACAGGAGCAGAATTCCTATGCAGGCAGGAGCAATAAAATATTGGGAAGAAGGGCGAGGGCCGTATGCGTGGCATATAAGAACATGGAGCAGTTTTTCCCCAAAGAGCGTATAATACTTACCGGTAACCCGGTAAGGAAGAATATATCGGATATGTGCGGCACCAGCGAAGAAAGCAAGGATAAGTTTGGTTTGCGTCCGGGCGTAAAAACGATTTTGGTAATTGGTGGCAGCCTTGGCGCTAAGTCTATAAATGAAACCATTGATGCACGGCTTGATGAATTGATGAAAGAGGATGTGCAGCTGATATGGCAGACCGGGAAACCTTACTACGAGCAGGCAAGGAACCGGGCAATGCCCTATAGCGACAAGGTGAAAGTTCTTGACTTTATCAGCAATATGGACGTTGCATACTGTGCTGCGGATGTGGTGATCTCAAGGGCAGGTGCGTTGGCGATAGCTGAATTATGTATCGCTGCCAAGCCCGTGATCTTTGTGCCATACCCTTTCGCTGCAGAGGATCACCAGACCAGTAATGCAATGGCTTTGGTATCACATGATGCGGCGCTGCTGGTGAAAGATAATGACGTAAAAACTGATCTTATAAAAAAGCTGAAAACATTACTCAGCGACAATACGATGCAGGAGGTGATGTCCACGAATTTAAAAGCAATGGCAATAAGAGATGCAGACGAGCGGATAGCAAGTAAAGTTATAGAGATATCGGGGGTTAGTTGATAGGTTGATAGGTTGATAGGTTGATAGGTTGATAGGTTGATAGGTTGATAGGTTGATAGGTTGATAGGTTGATAGGTTGATAGGTTGATAGGTTGAAATTGGAAGTAAGGTAAAGAGTTTTATTCTTTACAAAAAAAACAAAGGGATGAATGTAAGGGGTATTAAGAGGGTTTATTTTGTTGGTATCGGCGGCATAGGCATGAGCGCGCTGGCACGTTTCTTTAATGAGCGGGGCGCGGTGGTAAGTGGCTATGATAAAACGGAAACAGAGCTTACAAGGCATCTCGTGAACGAAGGCATGGGTGTGCACTATACTGATGATGCACAACTGGTGGACAAAGAAGCAGAACTGGTTGTATACACACCGGCAATACCCAAAGACCACAAAGAGCTTAACTGGTACCGCAATAATAATTATCCCGTTTATAAACGCAGTGATGTTTTGCAGTGGATCACGGAATCTATGTTTGCGATAACCGTGGCGGGTACCCATGGCAAGACTACGATCTCTACCACAACGGCTTATTTGCTGCGCGAAACAAATTATGGGTGTAATGCATTCCTGGGCGGTATTTCCGTGAACTATGACCGCAATTACTGGAGCAGCGATAATGATACCGCGGTGATTGAGGCTGATGAATATGACCGTAGCTTTTTAAAGTTGCGGCCGGATATCGCCGTGCTCACTTCAATTGACCCCGATCACCTGGATATATACGGAACTGCTGAAGAAATGGAGGCGGCGTTTATCGCCTACACAAAGAACATTAAGCCCGGTGGAACACTGCTTGTAAAGCACGGTCTGCACAGGCAGGCAGATTTGAAAGGGCCGAACACAGTTACTTACAGCCTTCAGAATAATGCGGCTGACATTTATGCCGACAATATTGTGCAAAAGAATGGTGGTTACATTTTTGATGTTGTTGCCGGGAATTGGAAAGTAGAAGGGCTGCACCTGCAGATAGGTGGCATGCACAATGTGGAGAACGCCGTAGCTGCGGTAGCTGTTACGCAAATGCTGGGTATAGACAGCGGTGCGGTGCGCAAGGCGTTAGTGGGATTCAAAGGAATTAAGAGAAGGTTTGAATACCTGGTGAAGACCGATAAAGTAGTGTATATAGATGACTATGCCCATCACCCCGCCGAGTTGGCAGCGCTTATAAAGAGCGCTAAAACACTGTTCCCCGGGCGCAGGTGCGTGGTGGCTTTTCAACCGCACCTGTTCAGTCGCACACGTGACCTGGCCGATGGCTTTGCACAAAGCCTTGATATGGCCGATGAAGTGATACTGCTGGATATATATCCGGCCCGCGAATTGCCGATGGCGGGAATAACATCGCAGACGATAGCGGATAAAATGCTGAATCCGGCGCATACCATATTGTCGAAGGAAGGATTGCTGGAATATGTGAAGAGTGCGCCAATAGATCTTTTTATTACTGCTGGAGCAGGTGATATAGATAAGTTAACTGAACCGATTAAAAACATACTGGCCAACAAATAATGGAGCAGAAGAAGCGTAAAATATCAGTTCGTAAAATACTGCAGCTATTGCTTACCGTAGTGGTAACAACCGGCTGTATTATTGCGATCGTTGGCGCTTCAAAGATTGAGGGAGATAAATACCTGTCGAATGTGGCTGTGCATATTAAGAACGGTAAGAAGTATCATTTCATTGAGCAGAATGAAATCATGGACCTCGCCATCAACAACCGTCATGTAGATATTATGCATACTCCCCTGGCTGATCTCGATGTGCATGCAATAGAGCAGGTGATCAAGTCTGACCCATGGGTAGCAGATGCGCAGGCATTTATAGATATGAACCGTGTGCTGAACATGTATGTGACACAGCGTATCCCTGTCGCGCGTATATTTCAGCAGGATGCGGAGAGCTATTACATGGATGCTACATTGAACACCATGCCGTTGTCGCGCAATTATATTTTTTACACAACTGTCGTTACCAATGTGCCCGGTGCTGCCAATGATAGTACCGGCTGGGGGTTGAAAAAGCAAATATATTCGTTGGTAAAAACGATCCAGTCCGACACATTCTGGAATGCGCAGATATCGCAGGTGATCGTTGATTCGCCGGGTATGTTCGAGCTGGTACCTGTGCTTGGTAACCAGAAGATAGTATTCGGGGATACCTCCGCCGCCAGGGAAAAATTGGATAACTTATTTGCATTTTATAAGAATGTGCTCAACCGCATAGGCTGGGATAAATATGAAACACTTGATTTGAGGTTCAACAACCAGGTTGTGGCGTCGCCATCTCTTCCTTATAAAGGACCGGTAGACAAAGCTGTGGATAAAATGAACTGGATCAACAGTATTATTATCACTGAGGCCCAGAATGACACGAAGGACTCTTTAAAAACCGCGGATATAAATAATATCACTACAGGATTTGCTGGCTCTGCGAGCAAAGCCGCCGATGTGCCGGGTGCGCAAAAGAGTATGCCTGGCGCAATAAGTAAAACGGCAGTGGTAGCAGGCGCGGCAGGAGCCGGTATCCTGCTTGCCAAACAATTGAAGAAACCAGCACCAAGCCCGGTAACTAAGAAAACGGCGGCACCCGTTGCTAAACCAAAAGTAAACACTATACAAGCAAAGCAAAAACCGGGGACCAAAATACCCCCGAAGCAGGCTGGAAAGGCTATAACAAAAGCAAAGCAGGCAGGCAAAGCTAAACCGACGGACAAGAAGAAAGCCGCTGCTAAGGCTAAAGACAAGAAAAAGGCTAAGGCGCCTGCGAAGAATGCGAAAGGAAAACCTGCTCCTAAAAAAGCAGTAAAACCGGTGGTGGCCAAAAGCGATAAAGATAAAAAAGCAAATAAAGATAATAATACGAAACAGGCTGCGCCTAAATACGCATATCCTGATAGTAAAGGGCATTAATGAGTTTAAATCCAATGCAAATGAGTAAAAAAGAGCAACCCATTATCGTAGGCCTCGACATTGGCACCACAAAAGTGGTAGCAATAGCAGGCAGAAAAAACGAGTTTGGTAAAGTGGAGGTACTCGGCTTTGGCCGCGCCGACTCAGCGGGTGTGAGCCATGGCGTGGTCATCAATATCGAGCAGTGCATCCATTCTATCGGACAGGCGTTAGAAAAATGCCTGGCGTCAAATCCCAACCTCGAACTTAAAGAGGTGTACGTGGGGATAGCGGGCCAGCATATAAAAAGCCTGCAAACGCATGGCAGCCGGGTGCGCACCAATGTGGAGAAAGAAATAGACAAAGACGATATAGATATGCTGGTGCGCGACCAGTACAAGACGTACCTGCCCACCGGCGACCAGATCATAGATATTATCCCGCAGGATTTCCTGGTGGATAATATTGCCTGCGTGGTAGATCCGGTAGGCATGAGCGGTGTAAAGATTGGCGCCAACTTTCATATCATCACCGGCGATAGCAACGCCATACGAAACATAAAACGGTGCGTAGACCGCTCAAGGTTAATAACGCGCGACCTTGTGCTGCAGCCGCTCGCATCGGCCGCGGCTGTAATGAACGATGAAGACCTTGAAGCAGGGGTGGCTATCGTGGACATCGGTGGCGGCACTACAGATATGGCAGTCTTTTGCGATGGTATACTAAAGCATACCGCCGTGATCCCTTATGCCGGGGTAAACGTGACCAATGATATACGTAACGGCCTCGGTGTGCTAAAGGCACAGGCCGAGCAGATGAAAGTACAGTTCGGCACCGCCCTTGCCGATGAGGCGCATAACAATGCCTACATCACCATACCGGGGTTGAGGGGGTTGCCACATAAAGAAATATCTGTAAAGAACCTCGCGCATATTATTGAGGCGCGTATGCAGGAGATACTCGATTATGTTATGTATAACCTGAAACAGATAGGTCTTGAAAATCGCTTGCATGGAGGTATCATACTTACCGGCGGCGGCGCGCAGTTGAAGCATATGAGGCAGCTTACCGAATTTACCACCGGTCTGAGCACCCGCATAGGCTTTCCTAATGAGCACCTTGCAGGGGGGCATTCTGAAGCCCTGATGAGCCCCATGTACGCAACCTGCATCGGCCTGATACTGCGCGGCTATCATGACTTTGAGAATGGCCGTTTACGCTTTACCGGGGAAGGCGGCAATATGATAAGGATTACTGAAGAAGAACTGAAACCCATAATGCAGGACGTAGCCGAACCAGTAACTGATGAGGAGGAAGATTTTATTGACGAAACGGAACTGGCAAGGGAAAGGTCGCGCAGGCGTAATGAGAAGATGAAGCAGCTCTTCGATGGGTTTAAAGGTAAATTCATGAAGATGTTTGAAGACGT
>Ga0207020_1185_pt1 | contig 11157 bp, 11 predicted proteins | sample Alteio_BWMinCont_48_FD_153500 | JGI IMG/M metagenome (GOLD analysis project Ga0207020, IMG submission 153500) | Enriched cells from forest soil in Barre Woods Harvard Forest LTER site, Petersham, Massachusetts, United States -... | ecosystem: Environmental > Terrestrial > Soil > Temperate forest >... | reverse complement strand
TGGGAGAGGTGTTAAAACTTCAAGGCGCCAACGGTGAGAAACTTTCGGACTCTTTAGTAGATCGAAATCTCACCAACGCTGATGAGATCCTAAAAGCCGTGTGTAGCTTCCTTCACGTTGACTTCATGAAGGACATCCCCGTAAACGACATTCCAGTGGATCTCGTCAAAAATATTCCCATCAATTACGCAAAGCAGTATGAGATTTTGCCATTTAAAGAAGAAAATGATCAGGTCAAAGTCTTAATCTCTAACCCCATCAATTATAAAATCTTAGACGACATGAGGGCGCTGTTTAACAAGCGTATCATCCCTATTCTAGTTACGAGTCTAAAAATTCAAGATGCTATAAACAAGGTTTATGAAAAGAGCACCGCAGCTTTCGAGGGTCTTGAGGGCATTGAAGACGGTGATTTTGATTTAGATGAACCTATTGATCTTCTTGAAGCTGGCGACGATGACGCTCCCGTTATTAGACTGGTCAATTCTGTTCTTTTTCGAGCCGTCAAAGAAAAGGCCTCTGATATACATATTGAACCCTATGAAAGGGACATGGTCGTTAGATTTCGAATTGACGGTGTTCTTTACGACATTTTTAAACCACCTAAGAAATTGCAGAGTGCGATAACTTCACGTATCAAAGTTATGGCCAATCTCAACATTGCAGAAAAAAGATTGCCTCAAGATGGACGAATTCCCATTAAGATGGCGGGCAAAGATATTGATATTCGTTTAAGCACTGTACCCACCTCCCATGGCGAGAGACTGGTCATGCGTCTTCAAGATCGAAGTAATGTCATTTTGGAGTTGCCCCAACTCGGGTTTGCAGATCAATCTCTTCAAAATATCTTGGACCTTGTGAACCGTCAACATGGAATCTTCTTAGTCACTGGGCCCACCGGTAGTGGTAAATCTACAACGCTTTACGCAGGTATCATGGCTATAAATAGTGTCGAAAGAAATATCATTACTGTTGAAGACCCTATAGAAAATAGAATCCATGGCATCGGCCAAATTCAGGTGAACAGCAAAATCAATCTGACTTTTGCCAATGGATTAAGAGCCATTCTTCGTCAAGATCCCGACGTTATTATGATCGGTGAAATTCGCGATCTTGAGACCGCTGAGATTGCCATCAACTCATCTCTTACGGGTCACCTTGTTTTGTCTACGATACACACCAATGACTCTGCAGGTGCGATCCCAAGACTTATTGACATGGGTTGCGAGCCTTTTTTGGTAGCGAGCTCCCTTGTAGGAATCCTGGCTCAACGACTGATTCGAACTCTATGCCCCCACTGCAAGACACCTTATGTTCCCACCGACGCCGAACTTGCCAGCATCGAGGCCACACGGGATATGTCTGAACGAGGGACCGTTTTTAAAGCCGTGGGCTGTAATCAGTGCAATCAGAAGGGGTATAGTGGACGGACGGTCATTCACGAGCTCTTGCAAGTCAATGAACCCGTTCGCCAACTTATTTTGCAAAATAAAGACAGTGGAACAATAAAAAAGTTTGCTCAGTCTCAAGGTATGAAAACTCTCCGCGAGGACGGCGTTAAGAAAATTATGATGGGGATTACGACCATTGAAGAACTCCTCTCAACCACCCAAGAAGACGAATAATGCCAGGCTTTGAATATAAAGGCCTCAATTCTGCCGGTAAAAATGTTAAGGGCAATATTGAAGCCGAAAACATTAAAATGGCTCGCACTCGCCTTAAGCGAGAAGGCATTTACGTTGTCGACATCAAAGATAAGAAAACTGAGGCCGAGAGAAGATCAAAATCCTTTACTATCGGAAGCGGAGTTAGCGTCCAAGACCTCGCCATGATGACAAGGCAGCTAGCGACGTTAGTTAAAGCACAAATTCCTTTGGTTGATGCCCTAGCTGCCCTTGTAGAGCAAGTCGAAAACCCCACTCTAAAGGGAACCTTAAGTGAAATTCGACAGGCCGTAAATGAAGGTTCGAGTTTCCATAAAGCCCTCTCAAAATACCCGAAAGTATATCCCCAGATTTATGTCTCAATGATTGAAGCGGGTGAAATGTCTGGAACTCTAGAAATCATTTTGATTCGTTTGGCCGAATTCACCGAAAGGCAAAATGAATTAAAAAGCAAAGTCAGGTCGGCCATGATGTATCCCGTTCTTATGGGAGTTTTCGGGTTTGTTGTCATGGTCGTATTATTTGTCTTTGTCATTCCAAAAATCACGGCAGTTTTTGACGATATGAAGCAGGCCCTGCCTTGGTACACCACTCTTCTTATTTCAATAAGCAACTTCGTAGCTGATTATTGGATTACCCTTACGGTGTTCCTCGTAGTGACTGCCATCGTCTTTTTTAGATGGAAAAGTTCTGAAGGGGGAAGACCGCGGTGGGACTCCGTTCAAATGAAGATCCCTATCATTGGCCGCCTAGTGCGGATGATCGCCGTTTCACGTTTTGCAAAAACCCTAAGCACTTTGCTGGCCGGCGGAGTCCCCATGCTCAATGCGTTTGATATCGTCAAAACCGTTGTGGACAATAAAGTTTTTGAACGAGTCATTAGCGAAGCTCGGGATAATGTGAGTGAGGGTGAGAGCATTGCCGCACCTTTAAGGAAGTCGGGAGAATTCCCCCCTATCGTACTCCATATGATCGCCATCGGCGAAAAGACTGGTGATCTAGAAAATATGCTGACCCAAGTTTCGGACGCCTACGATTTTCAGGTGAACAACGCCGTCGACGGTCTTACAAGTCTCCTTGAGCCCATTATGATTATTGTTATGGGGGTCATCATCGGTTTCATTGTTTTTGCAATCCTCGTCCCCATTTTCGATATGACAAATCTCGCCGGATGAAATCGAAGTGCCAGGCCGTTGGATCCATGCCGTTTTAGTGGGAAACTAAAGACGAGTTAACGGGTTTAACTGGACTCAGGCTTGTGGGGTGCAGGACAGGTCAGCGGTGACAGGGTAAAGCGATGGAGCTTGTAGATAACCCAACCCCGCTCCTTGAGCCAGAAGCCTCAAGACCGATGGCCGTTGCCGGCCTGCCACCCTTTTGAGCTCCCACTAAAAAGGGAATGGGGGCTAAAGATTATCCCAATCCAGCCAGTTCACTAAGAACTGGGGCCATTGCGCTCTATAATACGGCGATGACTTCAAAAAAAGATCCGAGTCTCGCCCGACTTCTAACCCATGAACTGGCTCATGAGATGTATATTAGGCTTAGTGATGTCGATCAATCCCTCAATAGCCACACTCCCAACCACCGAATTAAAATCCTTTAATGTCAATTTAATGTTCTCTTTAACCTTCGCTGCTAGAACTTATGAAGATCTGAAACTTTTTCCAGCCTGCTCAGAAAGGATATTTGGGCAGGCCGATTGAGGGCTAAGGTATGAATTCAATTCGCATCGCTCTAGCCATTATCCTTGTTATTATTGCGTCAACCATGGCGCAAGACGCCTTTCGGGCCGATGGCGGTACCGGTCGCCGAGGGAGGGACGGCAAACCATGGATCACATTCCAACTTGACCTTGACCGTCAGAACGGGAGAGAATAAGGCACATTGAAATGAGATCCTAAGGAGAGAATTTAATAGTATGACGGCACTTAAAAATCAGCGCGGTATGACCCTTCTTGAAATAATGATTGTTCTTGTTATTTTGGGAAGTATGGCCACAATTTTGGTCACTCAAGTCAGTAAATCTCTAGAAAAATCTAGAGTGCAGCAAGCCAAAATCTTGATTAGCGAAGTCGGGAAGGCCCTTGACCAATTTAATACCGATTGTGGGTTTTATCCGACAACCGACCAAGGGCTCTCTGCCCTGGTGAGCGCACCTGGGGGAAAAACATGTGCCAATTGGGGCCCTGAATCTTACATAAAGAGAGTACCCAAAGACCCATGGAAACATGACCTTGTCTATACCTGTCCTGATGGCCAACATTACGTTTTGAAATCCTTAGGACGCGATGGTCAAGAGGGCGGTGACGGATATAATGCCGATATCTCTAGTGAGGATTTGTAGAAAGAAAAATCAAAGGGGCTTTACGCTCATTGAGATTCTTTTCGTTCTCGGGATCATCGCTTTTGTAGTGGCCATTACAATTCCGAAGTTAGGGCGCACATTAGGAACCCAACTCAGATCGACCACAAGAAAAATAATTACTTTAAACAACGAGCTTCATTCTTTCTCAAGAATCAAGAATAAAACTTATCGTCTTGTCCTTCAGTTTGGAGATGCTGAACACAAGGGACGCTTTTACGTCGAAAGTGCTTCAAAAAAACAGCTTCTGGCACCCATTGAGCCCGGACCCACGCCTGAACTGACAAAAGAAGAAAAAGCAAAGCCTGAGAATCAAGATCCGTTTACTCCAGACAAAGAGATGCTCAAGAATCCGGTGGACCTTCCCCGGGGGGTTAACTTTGAAGATGTGGAAAATGAGACTTCTAAAAAACCAATCACCGAAGGTAAGGCTTATATCATTTTTTTTCCTGAGGGACTCGTAGAAAAATCTGTTATTCACCTGACGGATGGCAATAAAATTCATTGGTCTTTGATCGTCAATCCGCTGACAGGGCATACGGACCTTGAAACGGAGTACATCAAGCTCAAGGATCTCAATTTATGAAAAAACTGTCTTTGCTAAGCCGTTCGGGGTTGAAAAAAGAAAGGGTCTCCGAAAAGGGTTTTACCCTTATTGAAGTCTTAGTCTCCTTATTGATTCTAGCCGTGACAAGCGTGATTTTATATCAAAGCTGGAACGGGAGCTTGCTCGCTATTCGCAAAGGACGCACCTACAACACCATATTCTTGCTTTTACAACGGAAGGTCACTGAATTCGAAGTAGAGTCTCGGACAAAAAAGATTGAAGAGCTTAAAGAATCCGATGAAGGCGACTTTGGAACCAGTTACCCTGATTTCAGTTGGAACATTAAGCTGCAGCCCTTTGTGGTTCCACCGATCACCCCCCCGAAAAAGAAAAACGATGTTGGGACAAGTCAAATCAGTGAGACGGTCTTCAAGGTTATTTCAGAGTATTTTGAAAAGGCGGTTCGAGAAGTCTTGGTCACAGTAAACTATAAATTAGGAGGAAGAACCCTTCATTACTCGGTGAGCACGATTTATGTCGACTACACTCAACCTCTTCCCACTGGATTTTAGATGAATTCAAAAGGGTTTACTCTTCTTGAGATTTTGATCGCCGTTACAATCTTGGCGATCATTTCAACCCTTACGGCAATGAATATTAGTCGAAGTGTAAAATTTAAGAATAAAATCGAGCAAGATCTCGATGATTATTCGTCCGTTAGAGATGCTCTCATTATCATCACTCACGATATCAACACGGCCTTCCATTGGGTTGATATCAATGCTGAGATCAAAAAAGAATTATCTGCTCCCAATGCTTCACCGGGAACTACCCCCCTTCCAACACAACCTCCTGCGGCTCCGCCGGGAGAAGTCGTCCCCATAGAGAAGCTTACATCCTTTGAAGGCGAAAATGACTCCCTTTACTTGACGACGTTAAGCCACGTTCGCACGACCATGAACACAAAAGAAAGCGATCAGGCAAAAATTGGTTATTTTCTCAAAGAGGTAAAATCACTTCATCTTCATGAACCGACTAAAGCGCTGATCAGGAGCGAATCCCCTGTTCTTGATGGAGAATCTAAAAAGAACCTGGTCGAAACTGTACTTTTAGAAAATGTAAAAGAATTTAAACTCACTTACCTAGGGGGAGATGATAAGGAATGGAAAGACTCCTGGAAAAGCATAGATAATGATGACGTCACTCAGAAAAACAACTTTCCCGATGCCGTTGAGATTACGATCACGACTAATAGAAAAGGTCGGGAGATTAGCCTCTCAACGATGGCTTCAATCCACAGTCCCAATAACGACTTGCTAAAAAACCTGACGGGGGCGGGAACAGGAGGGGGCGGAACGCCCGGGGCTTCTCCGAGTCCCGGAGCTACTCCACCTCCAACACCGCCCCCTTTGAACCCTCATTAGAAACTCGAGAGCCATATGAAACAAATCGCCAGGCAAGAAGGTAAAATGAAATTGCGAACAAAATTAAAGGCAGAGAAAAATAGAAAATTTAAGAGTGAAAAAGGCGTCGCCCTGCTTATCACTTTATTTGCCATTACTATAATGGTCTTCTTGGCCGTCGAGATTGCCTACAATACCCATGTCGAAATGAAGGTGGGGTCAGCGCAAATCGATCGACTCAAAGCCTATTACCTCGCTAAATCCGGAATACAACTAAGCCTCCTTCGCATAAATGCCTACAAGATCGTTTCTTCTAAGTTTGGAGCCGCCTTAGGTCCAAACAAATCTGATTTAGACCTGATATGGAAGTTCCCCTTCTCATGGCCACCAATGGTCCCTGACGATCAAAGCGATCTGGATAAAGAGCAAATCAAAGCTTCAGTGAAGAAAAGCACCATCGATGGTGCCTTCGCCACTGCAATTGATACCGAAACCGGAAAAATTGATATAAACGATTTAGATTCTCCGTCCCAGGCCATTCAAAAAGCAGTGAATGCCGAGTTGGTTCTTATGATTCAAAACCGGTTGAATATCGACGACGCTTGGGCAAGAAATCATCGAAATTTAAAGCCCCAAGAAATTGTAAACAATATTGCTGATTGGATTGATGAAGATAATGTCAGTCGAAACGGAGGGAGTGAAACGGATTATTATCAAGACACTGATCCTCCAATAAAACCGGCAAATCGTTCCATCAAAACTCTAGATGAACTCCATATGATTGCAGGTGTTGATGACGAGATCTATAACGTCCTCGCTCCACGCCTGACCCTTTGGGGTGATAAAGGGGTAAACGTCAACTACGCAGGGAAGGAAGTCCTTCGATCTATTGACCCCCAAATCACCGACCAAGTGGCTACGGCCATAATCGAACATCGTACAGACGAAAGTAAGGGTCCCTTCGCCGGAGACCAAGACTTTCTTCCTTTTATTCAATCCGAAGGCGTGAATTTAACCACATTTAATAAAAATCCTCCTGTGACCCTCCTTTATGAAGGTGGAACAAATTTTCGGATTAAATCCACGGGAATATTTGGAAAAGCTCAGCGCGAAATCATTGCGATCGTCTACGATTTTGATACAGTTAAAGGAGAGATTGCGAAGAACATGGCAGCAGCGACTCCCACCCCCGGCGGTCAAGGAGGTACGCCTCCACCTTCTCCCAATCCACCACCTGGCGGTACAGCAGCTGCTACACCAACGCCGGGAACCTCAACACCTGGGGTTCCACAGATTGTGTTTTGGCAGGAACTATGAGGTCTGCATCATTTGAAGATCGTCGGTATAGACATTGGCAGTTTTAGTATCAAAGTGGCTGAAATCGAAGGCCAGGGCCGATCTACAGTCTTAAGAGATTTTAGAGAATATCCGTTAAGCCACGATCCAGGACAAGATACTCGCCTCGATAAGATTGAAGCACTGAGATCCATCGCCGCCCAGTACGATCCCGCAACTTATAAATACGTTGTTGGCCTCGGTAGTGAATGCACAACAAGCAGGATTCTCACTTTTCCATTCTTAGAGAGAAGAAAGATTTTACAGAGTCTTCCTTTTGAACTTGAAGACGTTATTCCGATGTCCCAGAGCGATGCCATCTTCGATTTTAGAACAATTTACCAGCGCGGAAGCACAACTAAAGTCCTAGCCGTTGCAACACCTAAGCCATATATTCAAAATGTTTTACACCTTTGTGACGATGCGGGCCTTTCTCCAGATATTCTTTGTCCGGACGGGATCGCTCTGGCGAACCATTTTGAGAAATGGGATCAAAATCCTAAAATTATAGACTCAGAGGATACGGTCATTGGCGAATCCGCCCTGTTGGTCGTGCACATCGGATACGTTAAGACCCTTGTGGACGTCATACAAAACGGCACTCTCATTGCCAGTCGAGCCATTTATTATGGAGGTCGTGATCTGACCAATGCCATAAGTCGGGCGTACCAGCTCCCGTACCTTGACGCCCTTAAGGGTGTTTCTGAAAAAGGGTTTGTCCTTACAAATACTCAAGGTGCCAACGAAGACCAAATCGCTTTCAGTCAAACTATCTCTCAAAGTTTAGACCAACTCGTCTCCGACCTTCAGCGCACGATCGTAGATCTAAAAGCCGATCTGCAGGCCAACTTCACCGTGGGACATCTGCTTGGCGGTATGAGTCGACTTATTAACCTGGGACCCTATCTCACGCAAAAACTAGATATTCCTTTTGGGATTTTTATTCATCTCGGCAAAGCCACGCAGTCTGAAATTCAAAACAGCGAAAGCAATGAACGCGCAAGTAGCATCGCCGTTGGCTTAGCCATCGAAGGGTTTCGCAAACAAAAAAACCCTCCCCTCGATATGAGACGAAATGAATTTTCAAAACAAAATCAAACCATGGAGCTCTTTCTTGCGAAATTCAAAAATGTAGCTCAAATGGCTGTAGCCCTCTACGTCGCTTTTTTTATCTATAGCACTGTGCGATCGAGCCTGGGTGAGGACAATCTTGCCGCAGTCGATAAAATAATCCGGGATCAAAGTAAAAATCCAAATCTCAATTTAACGAGTCAGCAATTAAAATCTGAGAGTCTAAAAAAAGTAATCAAAGCAAAAAAAGATGAAATCGAAAGTAGAAAGGCGGTAATCCACCTCAATCAACTAAGCTCTGCTCTCGACGTCATGAGAACAATTTCAACAGCTTTACCCACAAAAGACCGCATTACTTTAGACATCACACATTTTAATCTAGATGGTGAAAGAGCGATTCTGGAGGGGACGGTTAATAACCAAACAGAACTCTCCTCCCTAAAAAACAGCCTCGCGCAATTACCCATAGTGACTTCCCCAGTTTTGACTCCTCATCCGGCGGCAGGGAATAAACTTCCCTTCACCTTTGCCTTTAATGTGCTTCGCCTTCCAAGCCAGGGAGTGAAATAAGTGGATGCCATAAAAAATCTCATAGAAAATCTTAAAGAACGAGTTAAAGCCGCTTGGGCCGAACAACAAGAGAGCGAACTTTTTATCTCAACAAAAGAAAAGTTTGACGCTCTCCCCCCCATTGCACAGAGAAGTATTCTTTTCGGCCTTTTATTCGTGGTGGTACTACTTATCTTGTGGTGGCCCCTTTCAAACTTTCTAGATTCAACTGATTTTAATAGCAAATTCGATGAGCGGCGCCAAACACTCAAAGAACTCCTTAGGATAGAGCGCGACTTCTCTAGTCAACCTTCTGTTCCGGCGCCCCCTTCACCGGCCTCAATGAAAACTCAATTCGAACAAAAGCTCGTTGGAAACGGAGTAAAAACATCTCAAATCAAAGATCAGGGCACGCTCCCTCCTCAAAACGTGGCTGGAGCGAATCAACAAGGTTACCAGTATCGACTTTCACATCTTACGGTGAGGCAGGCTACTGACCTTTCCTACGACCTTGAACATGTTGATCCTAGTTTCAAAATTGCCGGCATAGAGCTTATTGCTGAAACCCAAGATCCCCATTTCTACGAAGTTGGAATTAAAATAGTAAATTTTACGGCTAAAGTCGCAGAAGCCGAAATCCCTGGAAAAGGCATCGTGGACGCCATTAAACACAAAAATAAGGGTGAAACCCCAAAGGGCAAAGACGATGCTGAATAAGACTCTAGCCCCCCTTCTAAATCTGATTCAGTTCCAAAAAAAGAGGTTGGCCATACTCCTGGGACTTTACTTTTTATTTCTCTATTTCCTTTTTCCATTTAATGACCTTGGAGACTTGGTTTCAGCAAAAGTCTCTCAGGTCACTCAAGGTCAAGTTTTTTTAGATTTTGAAAAAATAAGTTTTTCACTCTTCCCCACCCCGGGACTAGCTTTATCTAAGGTCGACATAGAAACTCCCTATGCCCCTGCGTTGACCGCAAAATCCCTTTCGGTCGCTCCAAGTATTTTAGGATTTCTTGCCTTTAAACCCGGAGTTAATTTGAGAGCGTCGGGTTTTTTGGGCGGCGACTTCGAAATGGCCGCTGGGGTTGGAGATAAAACGGCGACTCCTCCTGCACATCGCAAACAAAATATTTCTTTGGACATGTCGGACATAAATTTAGGGAGTATCGGAAAGCTAGCCTCTCTTCCGATGCGACTAGAGGGGCATATTTCAGGGAGCGTAGAGTCGCAGATTGACCCTGCCTTTCAGGAGCAGCCCTCTGGAGATATAGATATCAAGGCAACACAGACTATTATCCCAGAGGGAAATGTCCCTACTCCTTATGGTCCCATAGGCCTTCCCCGGTTAAGCTTGGGGGATATTCTGGTGCAAGGCCACTCAGATAAAGGATCCATTGAGGTCACTAAACTTGTAGCAGGAAAGCCCGGTGGCGATTTATACGCAACGGCAACAGGAAAAATCGAGTTAAGGCTTCAAAAAATAGGCGATACCCTCCAACCGCAAATGGGAGCCTACGATCTCAATGTCAGACTCCAAATAGGACAGGCCCTTAAGGCACGGGTGGGATCCTTTTTAGGAATTTTATCTAATTACCAGGCCGCAGCCAATACATATGCCTTTCGGATTTCAGCCCCCAACTCCTTCTCTCCGCCAAATCTGACACGAAGTTCAGCCTTGACGCCTTAATAGCCGCACTATAAATATCAGATGGCACAATCTTTCAAGAGGATCCGTGTTCATCATTCTTTAAAGGGGAGCGAGTTATTATGTCAGGCGTGAATAAAGTTATTATTGTGGGCCGATTAGGTGGGGATCCGGAAGTTAAATACACACCAGGGGGACAATCCGTCGCCCGCTTAAGTATCGCCACCAGCGAAAATTGGACCGATAAGCAAGGGCAAAAACAAGAGCGCACTGAATGGCATCGTGTGGTGGTTTGGGGGAAAATGGCAGAGGTTTGCGGCCAGCACCTCTCAAAAGGTCGTCAGGTTTATGTTGAAGGACGACTCCAAACACGTTCTTGGGACGATAAAGCCACCGGCCAAAAAAAAAATATTCTACGGAAATTGTTGCTAACACAGTTCAATTCTTAGGCGGAGCTTCTGACGGAGCAAGCCGTGGCGCAAGCGCTAATTCTGGCTTGGGAGCCAGCTCTGGTTTTGGGTCAGGCTCTAGCTCCTCTGACGTGGCGCAAACTCGCCCCGATGACGGCGCTTTTGTTC
>Ga0207020_1183_pt1 | contig 11237 bp, 2 predicted proteins | sample Alteio_BWMinCont_48_FD_153500 | JGI IMG/M metagenome (GOLD analysis project Ga0207020, IMG submission 153500) | Enriched cells from forest soil in Barre Woods Harvard Forest LTER site, Petersham, Massachusetts, United States -... | ecosystem: Environmental > Terrestrial > Soil > Temperate forest >... | reverse complement strand
AATAGGGAACCATGAGCTTTGTATCTGCACCATGATCCGGTGACCCTTTTTGAATACGTGGTTTACCTGGTGCAGCCCTATTGTGTATTCTTCGATTTTCCCCGGTTTTATCGGCTGAGGGTTTGAAAAGCCGTTCCTGAACTTTCCCCTGAGTATGTCGGCTGCAATGATCAGTTCGAACTGGCTCATACCGGGTCTTGCTTTATAAAGATCAGGATATACATCTATTACCTTTACGACCCAATCTGCATCAGAGCCCGAAATACTGGCATACAAATGAGCGATAACATCGCCGGTTACCGTTATATCTGAATCGAGCGGGTCAGATTTATAAGTAAGCACATCGGGCCGCTGATCCACTATCCGCTGGTCTTCTACCAGCCATGTTTCCCAGTCAGAGCTGTCGGAATAGGTGACCTCTACAGGTCTTTCCCTGTACATGACCGGTTTCGCAGGGTCGCTCACATAGGTATCGTACCCGTTTTCACTGCCTGGTTTTTTAAAAGAGACCTTGTTATTTTCCTGCAGATATATTTTTGTCGGCTTTGCTGACTTATCGGGCCATGAGGCATATTTCTTCCAGACATTTGAGCCAGTCTGATAACATTCAGCTTCGGTAAATTTCCCTGTACCCTTTCCCTTCAGCCAATAATCGAACCAGTCTTTTTGTATTTGCCGGAAGTCGCTGCCGGTATTTCTGCCCATGTCATACGCTCCAAGCGATGAGGCATTCGAATCAGACCACTGACCATGACACCACGGCCCCAAAACAAGGTAGTTGTAATTCTTTGTGTCATACTTTTCCATTTTGGCATAGAGCGCTTCCGGGCCATTCATATTTTCCTGGTCCCAGTAACCACCTACATGTAGTATGGGAACAAGCGGTGTATCTGAGTAATTTACAGGGGCCCTTACCGACCAGTAGTTGTCATAATTGGGGTGTTCGGTAAAGTCGTTCCATGTAGGTATCTGGTTCTTAAAATATTTCTTATTTACGTTCGACAATGGTCCGAGGTCAAGATACCAGTCATAAAGGTCATATTTTGAGAAGGGGAAGGACGTATCGCCCTTTGAAGCCTCTTCTCCATAGGAGTATTCAAAACTAAAGGCAAGCCTGAACGCCCCGTTGTGGAAATAATCATCGCCCATAAAAAAATCACCTACTGTGCCCTGTGGCGATACCGCCTTCAGCGCGGGGTGTGGCTTTAAAGCGCTGAGCAAAGCAAGTTCCCCCGGATAAGAAATACCAAGCTGGCCAACTTTGCCGTTGCTGTTTACGTTTTTCAGCAGCCATTCTATCAGGTCATAGGTATCGGAGGCTTCATCAATTACATTCTTATTTTTCTTGTCAATAGGGCCTTCCATTATAAACTCACCATCACTTTTTTGTTTTCCCCTGATATTCTGGTACACAAAAATATACCCGTCCCTGGCCAGTTCAGCTACATAGGGGTCTTTTTCCGGGCTTAACACACCTATGTTCCAGTCGGAATAAGGTGAGCGCATCAGGAGGACTGGCAAGGGGTCGGTAATGCTGTCAGGAGTGTATATCCGGGTAAATAATTTCACGCCGTCTCTCATGGGCACCATTATTTCCTTTTTGGTGTAGTGGATATTTGCCGGAACCTGTGCATTGGTGTTGCATACAATTATAAGCAGCAATAAAACCGTGAAGCCGAAATGCAGTTTGTTACCTAATGGTTTAAACGTCGTTGAACAGACCCTTCCCGCGTTGATTATCTCAAAAAATTCTGTTAAGCTCATTTATTATTTTTAATACAAGGGATAAGACGTTGCCCGTTTTTTGCGGATAAAGGTATCTTAAAGTACAGTAAGTTTAGCTATGCGGGTAATTTTGATGAAAGCTTTAACAAGACACTTTAAATAAAATTACTTTGCCAGGTTACACTGTTCTTTATGAAGCATATAACCCGAGGCTGGCTTCATTGCATGGAGGGATGTGTCTAAGCGCTGCAGGTTGCCGTCTTTTTTCCTCAGGAAATATAACACCATTCCTTTGCTATCCAATTCCACAACTGTGGCGTTTTCATCTGTTGCATCACCCCGTAAAACGGTCCATTCCCCTTTTGTTTCCATCGTTCCGTTACTCCCTGTTTTTTTATTTTCCCTTAATAAAAAAGTGCCATCATCGGCATATGGACGATGTTGCAGCATAAGTTCAGTAGCTGCAGGAATATTCCCCTTATAGCAGTCTGTCAATAAAGTGGCCGGGGTATTCTTAGCTGCAGGTTTATTTTGCCCGAAAGTCGCAGTAACCTGGTAAACAAAGACAAGAATAATACAGGATAATGTACGCATATTGTAAAAATACTCAATCCCGCATAAAAGCCAGCTCATTAATCTTTATAAAGTGAATGGAGTTAAGAAGCCCCCCAAAGAAGAACCTCCTAACTCCATGACTTTTCAACCTTTCAACGTCTTATGGCTCGTACACTAACCGAACAATTGCATTGCTGCCATCATCGCCGGTATACCTGCACATATAAATTCCAGCCGCAAGGTTTTCTGGAAGGCTCAATGAATTGGCGCCTTCAGTTAATACATTGCGCCGTACTTCTTTGCCTTCTAAAGTGTACACCGTAAATGTTCCGGCGACAGCAGCCTGTACCGTAAACGCACCAGTATTGGGATTGGGATATACAAGTAACGAACCCTGGTCATCAGTTGCAGTACCGATCCCTGCCTGATCTGATTTCGATGTGGTTATTGTAATCGCCTTTGTTACTGAAAAATTACAAACACCATTAGCCTTTGAATAGCTTATAGTGGCTGCTGTAGCGGCTACCCCTGTTACAACACCGCCGGAAGTTACCGTGGCTTTAGCTGTATTGCTGCTGCTCCAGTTTCCGCCTGCTGTAGCATCGGCAAGTGTAATGGTATGCCCTACGATCACCGATGACAGCCCGGTTATGGCTGCTATTGCTGGTATTGCATCCACAGTTACCACTCTTGTAGCAACACAACCGGTACTGGCAAGGAATGTGATCGTGGCATTGCCTGCCGAAACCCCGGTTATCAACCCGGAGCTTGCGCCGATTGTAGCTACCGATGTTGTACTACTCGACCAGGATACGCCTGCGCTGCCATCCGTCACTACGCTTGTGCCACCCACACATATCCCGGAATTGCCTGCTATTGCTGCCGGTAATGCTTTTACGGTGACAGCAAGTACCTTATAACATCCCGTTGCCAGGGTGTATGAGATTGTTGGTGTGCCTGCTGAGATACCGGTTACAACTCCAGCCGAACTCACGGTACCAAGCGCTGAGTTGCTGCTGCTCCATGTTCCGCCAGTGGCTGCATCGCTGAGGGTAGTTGTTGCATTTACGCATACCGACGCGGTACCTGTGATCGCAGGCATGGCAGCGTTGACTGTGACGTTTGTAATAGTCCTGCAACCGGCACTCAGCGTATAAGTAATATTAGCTGTGCCTGCCGCTATGCCGTTTACTACGCCACCTGTTCCTGCAGTAGCAACAGCCGTGTTACTGCTGCTCCATGTTCCACCTGTTGTGCTGTTGGCCAGGGTTGTAGTTATTCCTATACAGGTAGAGGGCGTGCCCGTGTTGGCGCCGAGTGAGCTGCTTACAGTGGCCGTCACTGTGCGCACACAACCTGTTGAGAGGGCATAGCTGATTGTGGCTGCTCCTGCACTAAGCCCGGTTACGATACCCGTTGCTCCAACCGAAGCTATCGCGCTGGTGCTGCTGCTCCATGTCCCCCCTGCGGGTGTTGAGCTTAATGCTGTTGTAGAACCGTTGCATATAGTTGTGCTGCCCGTTATTGCAGCAGGTGCTGCGTTGACTGTAATTGTTGTTGTCTTCCGGCAACCTGTGGGGAGGGTATAGCTGATAGTCGTTGCTCCTGTTCCAACCGGGTTTACAATACCCGTCGACGAACCAATAGTAGCGACGGCAGTAGTGCTGCTGGTCCATGTTCCGCCGGCATCGGTGCAACTGATTGTAGATGGAATACCCACGCAGAAGGGACTTCCACCGGTCAATGGCGCAGGTAACGGATTGATGGATACCGTTGTTGTAGTACTACACCCTGTATTGATCGTATAGGTCACAATTGAAGTGCCTGTTGATATCCCTGCTACTATACCTGTAGATGATCCGATAGTTGCAACAGCTGTATTGCTGCTTATCCACGATATACCTACTCCTGTAGCATCAGTTAGCGTTGCAGCAGAGCCAATACAAACCGCCATTGTACCTGTGATGACTGCAGGCAATGGTTTTACAGTCACAGTCATCGTACGGGAGCATCCTGTGGCTAAAGTATAAGTTATTGTAGCTGTGCCAACTGTGGCGCCGGTTAGGATTCCGGTAGTTGAGCCTACCGTCATTATGGCTGTATTGCTGCTGCTCCACGTGCCACCCGTTGCAGTGTTGCTTAACGTTGTTGAAGCGTTAAGGCATACACTGGTGCTGCCACTAATAGCAGGCGGTGTGCCTGTAACGGTAACTATGGCTGTCACAAATCCTCCTGACAGGGTATAGGTGATGCCTGCGGTACCAGGCGCTATCCCCGTAATAATGCCCGTCGCACCGATGGTAGCTACCGATGTAGTATTGCTTGCCCAGGCACCGCCGGTACTGGCATCGCCCAACGCCGAAGTATTACCCATGCACACCGTTAGGGCTCCTGTAATGGGAGCGATCGCGGCGCCAATGGTTATGACCTTTGTGGCATAGGCAGTACCGCAGCTACCTGTTATAGCATAAGAAACAGTAACCGTTCCCGCTGCCGCACCCGTTAACACTCCGATACTTGAAATGGATGCATTCATATTGCTGACACTCCATACTCCGCCGCCTATACTTTCGGTCATCGTTGTTGTAGCGGCTATTCCGAGGCTTGATACTCCAGTTATAGTACCCGGATTAGGAGCCGCATTAACCGTAGCGATCTTTGTCGTTGTTACCGTGCCGCAGCTGTTGGTTGCAGTGTATGATATGAGTGCGGTTCCGGTAGCAACCCCTGTTATTGTAACAGTTGTTGAAGTAGCGGTTCCTACTGTCGCGATTGCCGAATTACTGCTGGTCCATGTTCCCCCCGTTAAGAAGTCGCTAAGTGTCGCGGTTGTGCTGGCGCACATCGATGCTGTGCCTATAATTGTACCTGCTGATGTAGCGCTAACGGTTACAATAATGGTCGCCGTACTTCCCGATATTGTATAAGATATCGTAACAGTGCCTGCAGCCACGCCGTGAACAACTCCGGTGCCTGAACCTACAGTAGCTATGCCCGGGCTGCCGCTGCTCCATGTACCGCTGGTAGTAGCGTCGCTAAGAGTTGTATTGGCGGTTACGCACACATTGGGCGTGCCAGTGATTGCGGCTACTCCCGAGCACGTTTGCCCGTTCTGCATGTACGCTGTTTTTGTAGCATGGCCTGCCAACCCGAACACCGAATTATTTACTATTAAAGATCCGGTAGCGTTTAGTCCGGCAAAAGTGCCGTCATCGGTCATTTGCCTTGTATCGCAATCATCAAACCATTCCCAGTTCAGCCACCCCATGCCATATTGCTGGCAGGTAGACAGGATGAAGCTGATATTGATTGCATCGCTGCATTGTACTGATCCGTCGCAGCTTGGAGCCCAGTTGCCGGTTTCCTCTACAATTACGGGATAGGATACAGTGTCGATCTGCAACAGTTTGCCGCGAATTGTAGCAGTATCGTTTGTCGTGCATGAGCTGCTGGTAGCCCAGTAAGCATGTTCGGCTAAGATAGTATTGTGTATAGGATCGCTGGTTTCTAATGTAGCCCCTATAGCTGTTATTTCCGGGATATCATTGGCGTAGTCAGGTCCGTCAACCACAAGTGGTACAGTAATGCCTGCCGCTCTCATAGCGCTTATTGCATTTTTATAGGCCGTTGTGAATATCGCGAGGGCCGAGGTCGGATTGGAATCGTATTCTACGTTTCCCCACTCATTGGCTATATTGACGATCAGCGTGTTCTTGTGCTTCTTTACAAGGGCTACAACCGGTGCGCTGGTCCACCAGTTAACTACACTATCTCTGAATGTGGTAGTGTCCGTAAGGAAGTTGCTAAGATTGTATCCGGCTGTTAGTCCGGTAAGGTCCATTACTGTAAGGTCTACGACTATGCTGTCTTTTGCGAAGCGTGTGATAACACTGTCGAGATCTGTCAGCGAATAAGCTGGCCTTCCGGTTCCCGGGTATTTTATCCACCAGCCTACTCTTACAATGTTTGGATGCGCAAGTTTGATCTGGGTTGACATTTCGCCCCCGCCGGTAATGTTGCCTGGGAAACTCCAGTCATCTAATACAGAGTAGTTAATGCCACGAGGTATAAATTGGTTGCCGCAAGGATCGTAGATATGGTTGCCATTTACATAAAAGGTATCTCCACCACTGCCGCCGGATGTTGAGGTTACTGTCACTGTTTTTGTGGCATAAGCCGTACCACAGGTATTCGTTACCCCATAGGAAATAACCGCTGTTCCCGCTGCCACGCCCGTTGCAGTACCGGTAGTGTTTACAGTGGCAATAGCCGTGTTGCCGCTGTTCCACGCACCACCGGTTGTAGCATCGCTCAGCGCGGCAGTGTTTCCGACTGCTACAGTTGTTGTTCCCGTTATTGTTCCTGCATTGGGGCCTGCATTAACTGTGACGATTTTTGTAGCAACCGTCGGGCCGCATCCGTTGGTAACCGTATAAGATATGGTTACGGTTCCTGCACCGATGCCGGTTATTACGCCTGCTGTTCCTGCTGTAGCTACGCCGGTATTGCCGCTGCTCCATACACCGCCGATTGTTGCGTCGCTTAGTGTTGTTGTAAGTCCCGTGCATGTTGTTGCTGTGCCGGTAATGGTGCCTGCGGAAGCAAGCGCGTTAACAGTTACATTAGCGGTAACTGTGCCGCCAGACAATGTGTAAGATATAACGGCAGTGCCGGAGGCCACACCGTGTACAACTCCTGATGATGACCCTACCGTGGCAATGCTGCCATTGCTGCTGCTCCATGCACCGCCGGTTGTGGCATCACTAAGTGCGGTATTTGCTGTAATACATACGTTGAGCGTACCTGTTATAGCAGCAAGCCCGGAACACGATTGGCCATTAAGCATATAAGCCGTCTTTATCGCATGGCCTGCGAGCCCAAATGCAGAGTTGTTGACAATTAAAGATCCTGTTGAGTTTAGGCCGGCAAAGGTACCGTCATTGGTCATTTGTCTTGTACTGCAATCATCAAACCATTCCCAGTTCAGCCATCCCATGTCATATTGCTGGCAGGTAGCGAGGATGAAACTGATGTTGATTGCGTCGCTGCACTGCACAGAGCCATCGCAACTTGGCGCCCAATTGCCGGTCTCTTCTACGATAACGGGATACGAGACCGTATCTATCTGCAGGAGTTTGCCGCGAATTGTAGCAGTATCATTTGTTGCGCATGAGCTGCTTGTAGCCCAATAAGCATGTTCGGCCATGATGATGCTATGGAGGGGATCACTTGTTTCAAGGGCTGCGCCAATAGCAGTTATTTCAGGTATATCGTTGGCGAAGTCAGGCCCGTTGACTACCAGTGGAACGGTAATACCTGCAGCCCTCATCGATCCAATTGCGTTTTTGTAAGCCGTTGTAAATATTGCTAGTGCAGAAGTCGGGTTTGAATCAAATTCTACATTCCCCCACTCGTTTGCGATGTTGACGATCATCGTATTCTTATGTTTATTCACGAGGGCTACAACCGGTGCGCTTGTCCACCAGTGTACAACGCTATCCCTGAATGTGGTAGTGTCTGTAAGGAAGTTGCTGAGATTGTAGCCAGCCGTGAGCCCTGTAAGGTCCACAACGCTAAGGTCAACGACAATGCTGTCCTTTGCGAAACGGGTGATTACACTGTCCAGGTCTGTCAAAGAGTATGCGGGCCGGCCGCTTTCAGGGTACTTGATCCACCACGTGATCCGCACAATATTGGGGTGTGCGAGTTTGATCTGGGTTGACATTTCCCCTCCGCTTGTGATATTATCCGGGAAGCTCCAGTCGTCTAGTATGGAGTAATTGATGCCCCTGGGCACAAACTGGTTTCCGCAGGGATCGTAAATGTGGTTACCGTTTACATAAAAGGTATCACCGCCCCCGCCGGTAGGTGGAGGGATCGTTTGCGCACGGCTTGTATTGCAGATGGCTACTATGCAAAACAGCGACAACGCTAATAATTTAATAAACTTCTTTTTCATAACGCATGAGTTTTTATTTGTTAATAATTGCTATGTTTAATGATATTGAAAATGGCATTGAGTTGCACGTGAAAATTGTATATTCTACGGATACTAAGGAGAGTTGCATGTTTTCATATTGGTGAATATTAAAGAAGCACAAACTTCATCCTTTATGTTTTCTCTTAAAAGCCACAAGTAGCAAACGGCGGCAAATAATGCGTGAAATGCGGATACTATGTAGTGAATGAAATGATGACGGTCACCTCTGGGGTATTGCGGAGGCATGTTGGGAAATCTGTTTTCATAGAAATGTTATTGGTTAATGGTACATAAATAAATACGCACAAAGATTGAGCTTACTGTGATTGATGTCAATAGTATTTTAATACTATTGATCCGGGCATAATGTGCAGGAACGACTCTTCGTGAGCTAACTATATTAATAACAAAGAGAGAGTTAAGAAGCCCTTTTACAGAAGAACTTCTTAACTCTCTGGCTTTTCAACTTCTTATGGTTTATACACCAATCTCACCATTGCAACGCTGCCATCATCGCCGTTATACCTGCACATATAAATTCCGGCAGCAAGGTTTTTGGGCAGGCTCATTGAATTAGCGCCTTCTATCAATGTTGTGCGCTGTACTTCCTTACCTTCTAATGTATAGACAGTAAATAGTCCGGCAACTGAAGCCTGTACAGTAAATGCACCGGTATTAGGGTTAGGGTATACGAGTAATGAACCTTGTTCAACAGTTGCATTCCCCATTCCCTGCTGCTCTGATTTCGATGTCGTTATTGTAATTGCTTTTGTGACGGATATACTACAAACGCCATTGGCTTTTGAGTAGCTTATTGTCGCTGCCGTGGCAGCTACCCCTGTCACAACACCACCGGAGGTTACTGTTGCTTTTGCAGTATTGCTGCTGCTCCACGTACCTCCGGAGGTAGCATCGGCAAGTGTAATAGTGTGGGCGACGATTACCGACGAAGGACCGGTTATCGCTGCCAATGCCGGCACTGCGTCTACAGTGACCGCAGCCGTGGCCACGCATCCTGTGCTGGCAAGGAATGTGATCGTAGCATTGCCTGCGGAAACCCCTGTTATAAGGCCCGAGCTTGAACCGATGGTGGCTACCGATGTAGCACTGCTTGACCAGGATACTCCCGAGCTTCCGTCAGTTACCACGCTTGTTCCGCCCATGCATATCCCTGTATTGCCGGTGATTGTTGCTGGTAGTGCTTTCACAGTAACTGCCAGTATCTTATAACAACCGCTTGCAAGGGTGTATGTGATGGTTGGTGTACCTGCCGACAGGCCGGTTACCACTCCCGATGTGCTCACAGTGCCAAGAGTGGTGTTGCTGCTGCTCCAGGCGCCCCCTGCAGCAGTATTGCTGAGGGCCGTTGTTGCATTTACACATACCGAAGCAGTACCGGTGATTGCCGGCATAGCAGCATTGACAGTGACGTTTGTAATACTTCTGCACCCGGCGCTCAGCGTGTAGGTAATATTGGCCGTTCCTGTTGCTATGCCGGTTATTACACCCGCTGTTCCTGCGGTTGCTATCCCAGTATTACTGCTGCTCCAGGTACCTCCTGTTGTGCTGTTGGCCAGGGTTGTTGTCGTCCCTATGCACGTTGTTGGCGTGCCCGTGTTTGCAGAAGGCGAACTGCTTACGGTTACTGCTACAGTGCGCACGCAACCCGTTGAGAGCGCATAACTTATTGTAGCTCCTCCGGCCCCGGCCCCGGTTATGATACCTGTTGCCCCTGCTGATGCTATTGCGTTGTTGCTGCTGCTCCATACACCCCCTGAAGGTGTTGAGCTCAATGCGGTGGTGGAACCATTGCATATAGTTGTAGTTCCGGTTATAGCTGTTGGGGCTGCATTAACGGTAATTGATGTCGTTTTTCTGCAGCCTGTGCCAAGTGTATAACTAATGGTTGTGACGCCGGCGGCAATCGGGTTTACAATACCCGTTGCAGACCCGATTGTGGCAACCGAGACAGTGCTGCTGGTCCATGTCCCCCCTGCATCAGTACAACTGATAGTTGAAGGTATTCCCACACAGAAAGGGCTTCCGCCAGTCAACGCTGCCGGCAGTGGATTAATAGATACTGTTGCCGTAATGCTACATCCGGTATTGATTGTATAAGTCACAATCGAGGTGCCGTTTGCTATTCCTGTTACGATACCTGTAGACGAGCCGATTGTAGCAACACCTGTACTGCCACTTATCCATGAAACGCCTACACCTGTTGCATCAGAAAGTGTTGATGCAGAGCCGACACAGATTGCTGTTGTGCCGGTGATTGCTGCTGGCAAAGGCTTAACAGTCATCGGCAGGGTGCGGTAACAACCTGTACCCAATGTATACGTTATTGTGGCTGCGCCAACGGCAGCTCCCGTTACTGTTCCCGCCGCCGCGTCTACTGTCATTATCGCAGTGCTACTGCTGCTCCATGCACCGCCTGTTGCAGTATTGCTTAATATTGTTGTCGCATTCTGGCACACGCTTGAGCTGCCGCTGATTGCGGGTGGGGTTGCATATACGGTGACAATAGCCGTGACGAAATTACCCGAAACTGTATAGGTAATGCCGGCAGTGCCGGCTGCAATACCGGTAATAATACCGGTTGCGCCTATTGTGGCTACGGAAGTTGTATTGCTGGCCCAGGTTCCCCCGGTGGTTGCATCTCCCAATGCGGATGTGTATCCTGTGCATACGGTCATTGTGCCTGTGATTGGCGCAGTTGTAATACCCACGGTAACTGTTTTTGTAGCATAAGCAGTGCCGCAACTACTTGTTATTGCGTAAGAAACGATCACTGTGCCTGCTGCAGCTCCTGTAAGTACCCCGATGGTTGAAATGGTTGCGTTCATATTACTAACACTCCATACACCGCCGCCTATACTCTCGGTCATAGTAGTTGTAGCCCCAATTCCCAGTGTTGACGCGCCGGTTATTGTACCTGCGTTTGGTGTTGTATTAACAGTTACCGTGCGGGTGGCTG
>Ga0207020_1182_pt1 | contig 11245 bp, 11 predicted proteins | sample Alteio_BWMinCont_48_FD_153500 | JGI IMG/M metagenome (GOLD analysis project Ga0207020, IMG submission 153500) | Enriched cells from forest soil in Barre Woods Harvard Forest LTER site, Petersham, Massachusetts, United States -... | ecosystem: Environmental > Terrestrial > Soil > Temperate forest >... | reverse complement strand
TTGCTGCAGATGATGAACCTTTATCCTTGTTTCTATCACTGCGATCTCCTGCATTTGCAACACTTCCTACTACTAACCCACCTACTAAAACCAATGATAATGCTTTTTTTAACATTTCAATCCCTCAAATAATGTTTTGTAATTTGTTTCACACACTTTTGTGCTTAAGCGATTGAAAGTGTATGGATCGGGGATCTAAATGTCAATGTGTTGATAAAAGTTTGTTGTTAATAATGTTTTTCTGTCTGATTTCTATCTAATTTTTACTACAGTATTAATTTTTCTTTGCTGGCTTGCCTAGCCGTAGCTCGCAAGAGCGAAGGCTGGCTATTTTCTTATCGGCGACCGTTGACGTTTCACGCGTTTAACTTCACTCGTTGCATGTGCGATATTGAGCTCAACGTCTTCTGCTTCATTAAGAGTAGTGGTTGTAGTCTCAGGGGCTGCTTGCCTATTTTGCGTGGCCATTTTATTTTGCATATCAGTATTGTTTTGATTTGATGTTGTGTTGACTGGTGCATCTTCAAATTCTTCTTCTTCGATAGCGGTTTCATCAGTTTCCGTATCGAGTTCTTCTTGCAGGATAATATTTTCTTGCGCATCAACTTCTTCTTGTTCAATTTCATCATAATTATCTTCATCAGCTAGGATTATCTTAGCATCATCATTTGCAATTGAGGTGCTTGTTGATTCATTCTTTTTTTTGGCCGCAGGCGCTTGATGGTTGGTTGCCTTTTTAGCATTATTTTTTTTAGCCATCGCAACAGTTGTTGCTTTTGCTTCAGTTACTTTGGCAGCCGTGGTTTTTTGATGGGCTACTCGTTTTTGTGCAGTTTTCTTAACTTTTTTTGCCGGGGTTGCATGTGCGGGGGTAATGGAAGTTTCTGCTCTAGCTGGTGCCAGAGTCTTTTTTCCCTGAGCAATCACTTTATTTTTTGGTACTTTTGCAGTTTTTTGCGCAGTTGTTGTTGTATTTACTGCATCGGTCAACGCGGGAGTTTCACTCGTTGCTTGCGCAGTGGTTATGCTAGTTTCTGCCTTTGCAGCAGCATTTTTTTGAAATACGGTATAATTTTGCTTATAAACACCATCGCGTGCGTGGGTATAGATAAAAATTGATGGGGAATTAACCGCTACCTGTTCGTGGGAGCGAACTTCGTGGGCGCCATGTTTTGCTAATGCCTTTTCGGTTAAGCTTTCACCCAGGTTTGGTTCATCAGTAATCCATACCGTAGTTCTGTGGTTATTTTCAAAGAGGAATGGGGCTTGTTGTTGGGTCTGTGCAGAGAGTGGGGTGGTTATGATTGTTATGACCGTTATTCCGATCAATTTTATGGTTTTCATAGATATCCTTAGGGTTTATAGCAGCGATATACTTTTCTATACCTTAAGGATACGTTAAAATATTTTCAATTTGCAATATTGAATTGGAAATGGTGTAGAATAGGGGAAAAATTCACTCGACGATCATTGCTAATATGAATTGGCGTCAAAGTATGCTTTCTGCCTAGCTGCTTCTTCAGCCTTGTCATCTTTAATAAGGTCATTGCAGGCCGTAATAGATTGACCAATCTTGGTAGCGATATCATTAACTGCAATTGCATCATTATAAGGCATTGTATGAAGTTGGGGATGCTTGGTGCCGACTGCAGTTAGCTGCGCACACAGCTGCTTAAGTTGCGTAAGGTTTGCCTGAAATTCACCATAATAATAAATTTGATGACGAGTAGTGTAGTTTTCGACTTCCCTATGCACGCTACCTATGAATTCTTCTGCTGCTGCCTGCGCACGAGCATCCGCAGTTTTTTGTTTGCGCTCAATTTGATGTTGGAGGTCCCTCGTGGCGTCAACATTTTCAAGCATGCTTTGAATAAGATCTTCAGCTTTTCGCATAAGATGTTGCGCGCATGCAGCAAATCGGCGAGCATCTGTCAGATGTATTGCTTGTCGAAGCCGAACTGCTTCTTGGTAAAGTTGAGTGTTGAGTTCAGAAAACTCATCGTTCGCTCTTTGTACGTGATAGTTTGTTGCTACCCAGAGTAACGGTGATTGGCAAGCTTTTATTTGAGCATTTTGTATATCAATCGGAGCGCATGTTCTTTCCAAGTAAGCTCCATTAGGAAATCTGCAGCCATTACAGTGTCTATCGATCAGGGCATGAGTGTTTGCAAGAGCGGGTAGCCATTTCCTTTTAAGTTCTGTAATGGGCGTTGCAGTCGCTATGTCGATAACAGCTCTCACCGTATCAGCTGTGCGATGTGCAATAGTTTCTACATGCTCGGGAGCTATACCTTTGGTATTTAAGGTGCTTAGTTGCTCTCGCAATGTATTTTTATGAGCAGCTAAGCGAAGTATTGTTGCTGCATTCCTTGCTCTGCTATCTTCTAATGTTTCTGGGTGTTCAACACCGGGTTGCATTTGTAATTCTATAATACTTCCACTTTGTTTCGCCACAGCCTGTATTTCTCTTTCAAGAGCTAAATAACTCATTCCGATCAGTTTTTTGCGAGCGCTAAGATTTGGATGTACCATTGGACTTGCTGGTGGATGTGCGTCCACTACAGGGTGAGGAGCAGCTACTTCTGGTAACTCATATGCTGCTCGTATATTTTCTCCGTGCTGTGCACGTTGGTAGGTCAAGTCATCGCTCTGATCATCGAGTATTTTGCGACTTGGTCTGTAGTCTTTGCTATTTGAGAAGAAGAAGTCCGAAGCCTCCCTTTGATGACGTGTAGCTTGCTCAATTTGCCATTGGTAAGGAGCGGCAGTTCTATATGTTCTTACATTATCTCTGAGGAATTTACCTAGAGCTACTGTATTGGCGGGATCAGCTTGATGAATGTCGAAAAGTTTGCAATATGTGCGGCGCAATTCAAGGTTCGCTGGATATCTTTTTTCTGCAAGAAAAGAAGCAAAACGAGTAACGCTGGTGGCTACTCGTCCGACCTCATCTACCGTACGAACTTTTTCAAGTATCCTCTCCAGTTCGTCTTTACGTTTGAGAAAATCGGCCATTAGTACCTTGGGATCATTTGCGGCTTTTTCGCGGGCGGCTATTTGCGCAGCCATTGCTTGCAACATCGCGTTGTCGCAAGCAGCTTCACTTGCAGCAGTACTGCCAGTTGCCGATGCTGCAGCAGCAGATTGTGCCATTGTGAGTGCGGTGGTCGTCTTGCTGTCCTTATCCGCTGCAAAAGCAATCCCTGAAATTCCACAAATAATGATGAGTGTTAGAATGCGTTGCATAAGAGGCCCCTTTCATGATCAGAGATGATTATTGCGAGCATAAGTTTAGCAGTGCTGATGATAGCAAGCAAAATGCTCGCTCAATTTCTGCGTACTTTAGCGGCCAGTATAGCGTTGCTTATACGGTGATGTCTTGAATCATCTTCAAGAAGTAATTGTTCATCTAGTGGAAGGGCGCCAATTCCAAATGCACGTTCTCTTACATGTGCCCTTTCAAGAAGATCTTTACGAGGAGCTGCAGCAGAATAAATTGCCTCATTGTCAGTAAGAAATTTTTCCCCTAACTCCCTACTAGGTACTGTAGATTTGTTGAGAAGAAGTAGGGCAAGATTTTGATAATGTTCTCGTAGTTTTAATCGTGTTTCATCAACATTTTTTTTATTTTCTCTTTTTAATGTTTCAACTTTTGCCCTGAGGGCAGCACCTTCAACAGTAGAAGGACATAATTCTAAAAGTTTAGGTATTTCAGCTCTTATTCCTTCAAACAGAGTAATCGCCTTTTGATTTTCGGCAAATTGGCCTATAAATTTATTTACATCAGAAGAAGAATCTGGGTCTTGTACAGTTAGCGCCTTAAACTTTGCCATTAAACCATCTTGCTTGGGGGGGTTTAATGTAAGAGCTGCAAATTGAGTAAGCAGAGTGGGATTTGCGTTTGCTATAGGAGCGGGGGCAGGTGCTTTACCCATTGCATGCGCAGCAGCTACCTTTGTATTTTTATCCCCTGCAAGAGTAATACCTGAAAGTCCACAAATAAAGATGAGTGCCAGAATGCGTTGATGCATGTGAAATCCTTTATGTCACGGGAGTTTTGTGAAAGTTTGGGCATACCTGATCGATGTCTAATTTTATGTGAGGTAACTATGAGATGGATCGCAAGCCGTCATAGGGCTGTAGTGTTTTCGAGGACGTGTTAATGGGAGAGTTTTTGGTGGTTTAACGTTGGCGAGTGCTTGAGGGGTAAGCACTATGCGAGTTATCGGAATTAAAGGACAGTTTTGATGGCTGTCTGGCCGAGTCTCGACATGGGGTAGGCTGCTTAGAGGTGTAGAATCGGACCAGGTATTAAGGGGTGTGGTTGCCCTTGTATTTGGGTTTTCTACAACTCTTAGGTCCTCTGCTGATCTTATTTCAGCCCATTGCTTTTGAAATGTTTCCGAATCATAAAAATAGTATTTTGCCTTTTTAAAATGGTTCATCATGTCGCGTACAGAGGCACTTACGAGAAAAACATGGCTATAAGCAGGATGTGTGCCATCACCAAATGGCATAAACTCAACTTCCCGTACCGCGGTGCTGAGTGGGGGCATTGCTTGTGCTGGTGTAGGAGCTGTGGTTGCTTTGGCCGGTTGAGTCTTTACTTGTGCTTGCGCGACCTTTTGTTTTTCATTCGCTGCAACAACAAGGCTGGAAAAACTAATACCAAGTAGCACCATAAAAATACGTAGATACATGCGTGATCCCTTCCTAACAACATTCAAACAAAAAAAGCGACGAAATTAATCGTCGTTTAGTATCCGTTAAAAAGTATGTGTTGTAAAGCTGAAATGGCTTTATTAGGGCTGTGTTTCTCTACCACCCTGCCAGCCCAAGAATCCCAAATAGAATAGTTTGGAGAAAGGTTGATTGCGGCGTGTAGCATCTCTTTGTGCATCAAGAAATCTTTTGCGAGCCCAATATTGATTGTTATGAGTGGCTAAAAAAGCGTCGATTGGTTGTCGGTTGATACCGATAGCATATGCGAGTAGGATATTGATGAGCATATCAACGCAGTAGAAGTCCTTAGTAACAAAGGGCATGCAAAAAAGGAGTTTCCGATTAAAGCGAAAACGAAAATTGGGTAAAAAATTAGGCGACGGAATTAACCATCGCCTAAAAAATCTCGAATAAATTGATCTAAAGTTTATGCAACTTCGTGCAATTTAACTTCAAAGATCAAGTTTGAATTTGCAGGGATTTCACCAACTGTTTTATCTGCATAGGCAAGTTTTGCAGGAACATACAGACGGCGAACTTCGCCAACCTTCATGTTTGCAACCCCTTTTTCCCAACCAGGGATTACTTGGCCGGCGCCTAATTGGAAAGTGAACTTTTGGTTGCGATCAAGAGATGAATCAAATTTTTTGCCAGCTGCGCCATTTTCATTTACCCAGCCAGTGTAGTCAACCGTAACTTTTTTGCCCGCTTCTGCTACAACTGTTGCATCAGAGGCAGTGACAACTTCGTATTCCAAACCTTCTTCAAGCGTAACACGCGCTAACTTTTGTGCTTCTGCTTGTGGAGCTGCTGCGACTGCAACTTCTTGTGCTTGAGGTGCAATGTCTGCTTTAACTTCACCAGCAACGGTGCCTTTTGCTGCTTCTTGTTGTTTGTTTTGCTGCATGTAATAGAATCCTATGTATGCAAGTAATGCTATTGATAAACCAACGGTCACTTTATTCTTCATCCTTCATCCATCCTGTAAGGTTAGGGGTTATTTAACTGCTTTTCTTAAAACCTAGAGTGCTTTTACTCGGTTATCTGGAAAGCCTAAAGACTCCATTAGTATTACCACATATTTTGAGAAATGCAACAAGGATAAGGGGGCTGGAATTGAAGGTTTTTTGTTTTTGCCGTAGTATGGAATTTAAATATTGAATTTTACCAGTAAAGCCTCATGGTTCGATACATTTTGCTCGGAAAACCTCGCAAAACACTCACCACGAACGGGAGTGGTTTTTCCCTTCGATTAGCCTGAGTGATTCTGCTAGCAATACTATCGAATGTAAGATTGGATGAAATATGAAACTATCGTTAGCATGGATTTTTGATCACATTCAAACAGATTGGCATACGGTTGATGTTAAAGATTTAATTGCCCGTTTTAATCAGATGACAGCAGAGATTGAGGCGGTGCATGCACTAACTACTGATCTTGCTCAATTTACCCTGGCACAGGTAGAAAAGGTTGATGCCAAAACAATAGAGCTGCGCAGTGAAGAATGGAATCAGACTATAACCCTACCAGTGCGCAAAGATGCGCAGGTGGGCCAATGGTTTTTGATTAAAAAAGATAAAGAACTGGCGTGGGCGGCGGCGGAACATTTTAATTGCCCCAAAGGGTTTTTAATGCCGGCAGTGTATGTGGAACTGGATCATGTTGCCGGTGGCTGGAAAAAATCGTTTGAAGCTCAAGATTATATTCTAGAAGTTGATAATAAATCGATTACTCATCGGCCCGATATGTGGAGTCACCGTGGCTTTGCCAGAGAAATTGCTGCTATTTTAGATGTGCCCTTGAAGCCTATTGCCCAATTTTTAGTTGATAAACCACTTAAACAATACCACGATCAAGCACCCGCGGATCAAGACTGTCCAATCAGCATCAGCATCGAAAATCATCAGGCTTGTAAACGGCTTACTGCTCTTTATCTTCCTAATGTTGAGCATCGTCCATCTTCTTTACGGATGATGCACCGTTTAGTGAGAATCGATAGCAAGCCGATCGATGCGATTGTGGATGCCACCAACTATGCGATGTGGGATATTGGTCAACCAATGCACGCCTTTGATGCCCATCATTTACAAACTAAAAAATGGATGCTTACCATGGGCAAACAGGGAGAAAAACTAACCTTATTAGATGGAGAAGAAATTTCACTGACACCCCATGATTTGATAGTGAGTGATGGCACAAAACCGTTGGGCCTGGCAGGGATCATGGGAGGGGCGGGTTCAGGGATTTCACGGCAGACAACGGCGGTATTGCTCGAATCGGGGTGCTGGGATGCAGCTACCATTCGCCGCTCTGCAATGCGATTTAAAAAACGGACAGATGCATCTTCGCGGTATGAAAAAACATTAGACCCAAATCAAACGGTGCAGGCAATTGGTCGATTTCTTAAAGTTTTAACCGATGAAAAAATTAAATTTAGCGCTGGCAATTCGATAATTTCTATAGGTACGATAGCGCAAGAAGAGCGCATCGATGTTCGCCATGCATTTTTGGAATCCAAGCTGGGGGTAAAATTAGACCCAAGCTTTGTCGAACGTACGTTGCTGAACTTAGAATTTAAAATTGATGCATCAGCAGTTGGTAATGATACTCTCTATTCGATCATGGTGCCAACGTTCCGTGCTACCAAAGACATAAAAATTAAAGAAGATATTGCAGAAGAAGTTGCGCGCTTTTATGGGTTTATCAATATCCCCCACACATTGCCGACTAAAATTACACAGCCAGCATCCATGGATGCCGTTTACCGTGTGCGTATTCTCAAGCGGTTATTTGCTCATATTGGCAAGATGCGGGAAACACAAAACTATGCATTCTACGATGAAGAATTTTTAACGGCTGCAGGGCTCAAATTTGAACATCTTGTGACGTTACAAAACCCGGTCTCTGAACAGGCAAAACATTTGGCAACTTCATTAGTACCCCATATTCTTAAAAATGTGGTACACAATAGTGCAGATAACGATCAGTTACGTTTTTTTGAATGGGGTAGAACCTGGGCGCTTGAAAGTGGCAACGTTATTGAACGCCGTTCGTTGACCGCTGTGATCTTTGATAAAAAGTCACCGGTCGATTTTTATGCGTGCAAAAATATCGTTACCCAAATTTTTGATGCGTTGCAATTGCCGGTGCGCTTTGTAAGTTGTGCAACGGCACCAGCTCCGTGGTTTATGCCCTATAAAACGGCACAGATTATGCATGGGGATCACTCGATTGGGTATGCTGGTAATGTGAATCAATTCTTCTTGCATCGTGTGGTGCCGGGTGATGCATTCATAATCGAACTTGATGGCGACTTTTTACTTAACTACAAAGCAACAACGCCACAGTTTGTGCCGGCCAGCAAATATCCAGTCATTGAACGGGATATTAGTATGTTTGTGCCTGTGGCTACTACCGTTGATGCAATTGCGCAGCTCATTAAAAAAGCTGACCCAAAAATTATGGCAGTCACCTTAATCGATTTCTTTGAAAAAGATGAGATGGCAGGGCAACGTGCATTGACTTTTAGGTTTGTAATTACCGATACGCAAAAAACCTTAACTAAAGAAGAAGCGGATGCAATTTTAGGCCATGTTGCAGCAGCAGTTACCAAGGTTGGAGCAACAGTACGATGAAACGATTGCACCAGCTAGCGTCGTATAGCATCCTCGGGGTACTTATTTTTGTGGTCGATCGAATTACCAAATCGTATGCTCTTGAGCATTTTGGGCAAACTTCTGTTGCTGCATCATGGTTATCATTCGATCTTACCTTTAATCGTGGCATTTCGTGGGGCATGTTACATTCTGATGATGGTATGTTTTTTTGGCTTGTCACGGCGATTATCGGCATTATAGCGCTTATTTTGTTGGTTTATACCTTCATGCAATTTAAAAGAGGGCATCCGATTATTGGTGAGACCTTGGTACTTGCAGGTGCGGTATCCAACATTCTTGATCGCATGCTGTATGGTGGTGTGGTCGATTTTATTATTATTACGTTGTTCAATGTTGTACCGTTTGGTGTCTTTAATATCGCCGATGTTTGCATTGTTGCGGGCGTTGGTTTAATGGTAATTACGGGATATAGGCATTTATGAAAATTGCCCAACTGCTTGCATCGTTAGGGCCTGTTGGTTATCTCAATGGCTCGGGTACTGTTGCAACGTTGCTTGCGTTGCCCGTTGTTTATGCGCTGAATATGTGGTGCGAGCCGTGGGTCTATGTCGTGGTTGTTGGTGTGATCACCGTGGCTGCTTGTTTGGTAGTGAATAATGTAGTGCCACGCTTTGAGGTTAACGATCCTTCACATATCGTGATTGATGAGGTGGTTGGCTGTCTGATTACTTTTTTGTTTGTGCCGATAACCTGGCAATCTTTAATGATTGGTGCTGTTCTTTTCCGTTTTTTTGATATCAGCAAATGGTTTGGCATCAAATACTTTGAACGGCTGCAAGGTGCATGGGGCGTAATGCTCGATGATATTGCGGCTGGTGTGTTGAGTAATTTGATGTTGAGGGTAATTTTAGCAACATTATTTTAATTGACCTTCGATATACTGTGTGACGTACGGTACCAAAAATTAGTAACCATCGATAAAAGTATTCCCCCCACCGTCTGTGCCCTTCGATACGATCGCTGCGCGATCACTCAGGGTGATCGGAAAACGCAGAGGCGCATATGCAAATAAGAAAACAATCCCTCTCTCCCCGTTCGTGGTGAGTGTTTTTGCGAGTTTTACGAGCAAAAATGTATCGAACCATACTTCCTTTAAATGGCGAGCATGCGAGCCTGAAAAAATGATTTCCATGTAAGGAAAACACCATGCATTTACCACAATTTTATCTTTATATTCTAAAATGTAGTGAATTCATACTACATCAGCCACACCAACAACTTAGAAACTAGAATCTGGGCCCATGAACGAAATTATTTTAAATGTTATACTTCAGATAAACTTCCTATGAAGCTAGTGTGGCACCAGAATTTTGGTTCCAGGGTTGAGGCGCTTGAGGCGGAGCAAAAAATTAAACGGTGGTCTTGAGTGAAAAAGGAAGCATTAATAAATAAAAATTGGGACTTGCTTTCGCATCTAGCCAAGAAGAAATTTAAATAAGGAAGGTGTTTATAGTGCGAGCAAGCTCGCGGCTAAGGAAGTATGGTTCGATACATTTTACTCACTTCGTTCGTAAAACACTCACCACGAACGGGAAAAGAGAATTTCTTCGCCTTTTCCGATCGTCCCGAGTACCATGCTTGCGCATGGTATATCGAGGGGCACGAACGGAATTAGAATGCGTTTACTGAAAGTTTATGATTTATCTCAAATTGCACTAGGATTTAAGGATTATTAATCTTCATGCTCTCCAACATCAAACAACAACTAACCACCTACATCGCAAACTTTATTTCCCCACCCGCGTGCATGCAATGCAAAAAATTATTGCCTACCCGCTCTATTTTCTGCGAGCTTTGCCATGCTTCTATGCTGCCTACCGTTTCCATTCAATTGAAAATTACCCCCACAAAATCGATCACCGTATTTGCCATCAGCTCTTACCAAGATCCCCTTAAAGGATTAATCTTGGCCAAAAGTTGGTCTGATCCGCTGGGCAGCACCTACTTGGGTGAACTTATCTGGCAGATGACTCCCCTCAAACATCTCTATTTTGATTACCTCATTCCCATCCCGCTCCATTGGACTCGTCAAGCATGGCGTGGTTTTAACCAAGCTGAACGAATGGCGCAGGTGATTTCCCGCAATAGTGGCAAGCCAATGGCCAAACTTATCAAACGTTCAAAACGCACCGTTTTTCAATCAGCGGTCGATAAAGAGCACCGGCAAGAAAACGTTAAAGATGCTTTTGCGCTGGCAGTTGATAATCCGGCGCAGTATGCTGGCAAACATTTAGTATTAGTGGATGATTTGATGACAACCGGGGCAACGTTGCACCAAGCGGCACGCGCACTTCTGCCGTTAAAGCCGGCGAGCATCATCGTTGTGGTGGCATGCCGGGTTATTTAAAAGTCTATTTGGAAATTTATGTACTGATTGTATAAAATTGCAGAAATGATAAAATTCTAAATAGTATTGTTTTACAAATTTTAGGGGCGGGGATCTTGTGAAAAAATTATTAATTGCCTTAGCTATGGTGTTGACAACTGGTATGCAGATGAATTCATATGCGCTTTCGGTTGCACAAGCAAAAGAACAAGAGCGTCAACGCCTTATTGCAATGCTTCGAACTAAAAAAGGATTTGATTATATAACGAAACTAATTGAAGCTGATGAGAATCTAAAAGTTCTACCTTCTAGATGTGCTGCTAATTTAGCGCATGCTACCGCATTGAAGCATCTGAACTCTGAACTGAGTAAAGTGGATAATGATGAAGCAAAAAAAAGACTAGATAGTTTGTTTTGGCATAGTTGTGGGCGCGAGAAAAGACCAAGCGCTATTGAATGTATACTAAAATGCCCTATTACACCTCAATTACAAAAAGATGCTGCAGAATTTTTAAAAAA
>Ga0207020_1112_pt1 | contig 11343 bp, 10 predicted proteins | sample Alteio_BWMinCont_48_FD_153500 | JGI IMG/M metagenome (GOLD analysis project Ga0207020, IMG submission 153500) | Enriched cells from forest soil in Barre Woods Harvard Forest LTER site, Petersham, Massachusetts, United States -... | ecosystem: Environmental > Terrestrial > Soil > Temperate forest >... | reverse complement strand
TGCCTAAAGTGCAGGAAGTGGTTAAGAATTTTTTTAAGAAGGACCCGCGTCATGAAGTAAATCCTGATGAAGCAGTGGCGATTGGTGGTTATTCTCTTCGGCTAGCATCGCTTGATGGTAATGTGCATTAAAAACCTCACCTAAAGCAGGTTCAATGGCCTTCACCCCGTTTCTGTCTAGGACTTTTTGAAATTCCTGTAGTGTCAACTGTACACCTTTTAAAATCGAGCTATTTTCTAGCGTACTATTGATCACATCTAACGCAGTTTCCAAATAATCTTTCACCGGAAGTAGGTTTTTAACAAAGCTTTCCAAAGAAAATTCACGAACACTCTTAATGTCAAGCTCAGAACGGCGCCGGAGGTTCTGCATTTCAGCCGCGTGATAAATCACTTGCTGCTCATATTGAATCACCTTGCTCTTGTGTTCTTCCAATAGGGTCTCCGTCTTAAGCAATTGTTCCTCCAAAACCTCATAGGAAGGATGAGTCAACTGGCTCGCTGCAGGCTCTGGTTTTTTTGTTGTGGTAGTGTCCGCTTCATCCACTGAAGTAGCGGCTGGCGTTACTTGTTCCGCTTGCACATTTAATTTTCCCCAATCCTTTATCTTAGAGCTCTCATTTTTCTTCATTCCAAACAATCCCCCATTTTTATATAAAGCTACACGGATACCCTACAATTTGACTGAATTATGGGGGATAAAAATCCAGGATTCAAGATTTTACACGTGTTAAAGTTTAATTACGTGTTACCATTTTCCTCGCATAGCGGTGTTCAAAATAGGTAATATGACATGTCTAAGCACTTTACTACTATCGGTTTGATCGGCAGACAAGGAATTCGAGATGTCAGCGATACTTTGATCGCTGTCTTAGATTATCTGCAGTTCACGGGATCCAAGGTACTTGTTGAACAAGAGACCGCTAAATCCCTCAAAGGCCGTCCATGCGATTGTTTTTCCCGAACGCATGCATTAGCGCATATCGATTTATTGATCGTAGTAGGTGGTGACGGTAGCCTCATTAATGCGGCTCATAACGCTGTGCTTTATGACATCCCTGTCCTTGGCATTAATCGAGGACGCTTAGGCTTTCTTACGGATATTCATCCACAGGACGTAGAAAAAAAAATCGGTGAAGTATTAGCAGGCCATTACCAAGAAGAAAAAAGATTTCTATTACAGGCCACCATCACCTTAGCAGGCAAAGCAGTACAAACAGGTATTGCTGTCAATGAAGTAGTATTGATGCCAGGAAACGTCGCACGCATGATCGGATTTTCTATTAGTATTAACGATCAATTTGTCTGTGTGCAGCAAGCCGATGGTTTAATCGTTACCACACCTACTGGTTCTACTGCTTATGCGCTATCAGGAGGTGGGCCAATTTTACATCCACAACTCGATGCGATTGCCTTAGTCACTATGTTTCCTCATACACTCAGCGCAAGACCTATTGTTGTCAGCGCAACAAGCCGTATTGTCGTCCACATCGATACCTATAGCCTGTCATCGCCATGGTTAAGCTGTGACGGGCAGGCTAGAATTGCTGTGCCTATAAACGGAGATATCACCATTCAAAAAAATGCCAAAGCGCTACGTCTGATTCATCCTCTTGATTATAATTATTTTGAAACGCTACGTACAAAATTACACTGGAATATAAATCATCATTTGAAGTAAAATAGCGTTATTGATTATCAGTGATTTTAATATGTAAAAATGGTTAAAAATTTCTTATTTTATACCATTAAATTGCCATTAACAAATCTATTTTTATCATTTTTGATTTTGATTTTTTTATATTTTTTTTAGTATATTTCGGTACTGAATTAAATAAAATAAAATCATGAAATAGGTTATTTATGCCATCCTCTATTGTTCCGTATTGCAACAAATTACATCTCCTTTCTCCGTTTTCAGACGAAACACAAGCACTGACCTGGCTACAGCAAAACAAACTCGATAACAACGGCATCACTTTGTTAGTGCCATTTTTAGATGAATTTGGAGATATTCATTTTCTAAAACCAACGAACGAAACAAACGATACACGAAATCACACGATCAGAATCCTAGGATCAGCCAACGAGTGGAAGCTAGGTTTACGGGAGAAATTATTGGACACAAGCTCCGATGCAATACATCACAGAGATCATGTTCCCTCTATTACCAGCCTGGATGGATCTAACATAACGATGCCTACGCCTCACGGAATTTCAATAGTTTATGCAGCAAGCTCAGATGCTAATGCATGTGAAGTAGGACAGCATATTTACAAAATATACAATGAATTAAATGCTCAATTAGCCAACACAGTTAAAAGATCGACTAGCAACAACTTAGATCAGAATATCAATGTAGAACAGTTGATGGAAGGCTTGTCGCTTCTAACGGTGATAAATCGTCATATACGATCCGGAAGCATCTATTTTGTTCAGAATGATTCTCCCAATAAAAAACTCTACAGATACATCTTTGCACAGGATGCTACTAATAAAACCGAAATGGCTTTCTTAGCAGCAGAAAAAACGACCACAGTAGAAGGCACCCCCATGGCCATAAGCACGAAAGCCCGTACAACAAAAAGCATGAATCACCATTATGGGGATAACTTCATGGAGTACGTAAAGGCGTGCGTTCTTTCTATCGCAATAGCGCTATTCATGAGCATCATATTATTCATCGCTCTGAGTATGGTCATGCCCCTACCTGTAGCTGTGCTCATGACTGGTATTGTCGGTGCGTTCATCTTCGGTATAGTGTGTGCAATAAAATTTGCACATGTGATTAAAATTAAAGATACAATTGACTATGGAGATACCACGTTTAAGCCATCACTCAACCATACTGATAATGATTGCTTCAAAACCTTGAAGTCACATTTGACGCACTGCTTACAAGATAGGGCTACCATGCTACCGGAGGAAATAGAGGAAACCCAAACGGCTGCCAGGACAGTGGGAGATACCAAGCACACTGCTACTGCAGCGCAATCTACTTCTCTTACAGAGAGTCTTTCATCACCCGCTGTGCAAAAAAGTACAATTTTCTCCCGCTTATTTAATTTTTTTAGTACACAAAATAACGCAGCTCTTCGATCAAAATCAGAAAAATTTGTTGAAACAGCGGGAGATAAATGGCAACAATCGTTACGTTCACACTGAGGAAAAATATCGAATGATACGTAAAAATTTTCTCATAGGCAATTGGAAGATGCATGGCAGCAAACCCCGTGTAGAGCGGCTATTAACCGCACTTACCTCCTCTCCTGCGAATGATCCGAGCAATGCGTCAGTCAAAATAGTGGTTTGCCCCCCCTATGTTTTTTTGGATCAAGCACAGCAGTTATTGCAAGATAGTCACATTGCGTTGGCAGCACAAAATATGGCCTCTGAGCAAGAGGGAGCTTATACCGGTGAAATATCAGCGGCCATGCTGCGTGAATTTGCTTGCCAGTTCGTTTTGCTCGGCCATTCAGAGCGACGTAATTTATACGGGGAAACAAATGAGCTGATCGCTAGAAAATTTACGCTAGCAATTGAATTAGGTATTATTCCCGTGCTTTGCATCGGAGAAACGGATGAACAAAACCAAACTGGACAAACGCAACAGGTTTTACAACATCAATTAGACGGGATAATGGATTTAGGAGAAAGGGTGTTTGGACAGGGCATACTCGCTTATGAACCGGTATGGGCGATTGGTACAGGACGTTCTGCAAATCCCGCACAAGTACAATATGTACATCAATGCCTACGAAAACAGATTGCTTCTCGATACCCTGATCTTGTGCAAAAACTACCTATCCTGTATGGTGGCAGCGTTAAAATTGACAACGCAAAGGATTTATTCAGGATGCCTGACGTTGATGGCGGATTAGTTGGCGGTGCATCCCTATGTGCTGATGAATTTCTACGGATCTACCAGGATTGTGTTTTGGTAAAGGGCGCCTCTAGAAATTAGAAATTTTTCTTTAAGACAAGGCGTGATGGCTTTTTGTGTTTAACGGCTCTTGCATTAGCAAACGCATCCGTTTAGCACACTGAGGCTAAATTACAGGTATTTTTCTAAGTTGTGTTATGCTGCAGCCATTACTGCTTTTATTTCATGTGTTGATTTCCATTGGCCTCGTTACTTTGGTCTTGTTACAGCAAGGAAAAGGTGCTGAAGTCAGTGCTGGCTTTGGTAGCGGTGCCTCGCAAACCGTATTTGGCAGCCACGGCTCAGGTTCTTTTTTATTTAAATTAACAGGATTGTTTGCTTTGTTGTTTTTCATAACAAGCCTTTCCCTAGGTTACTTTATAGCGCACTCTGTTGAACAGGGTACGATAAAAAAGACAGCGGAACCGTCGCAGAACAATTGGCAGCAGTTGCCGATGTCAACCCCTATCAAGGAAAGCAAAGAAAGTAAAAAAACTCAAAAATTATAATAGAACGTTTCGGTTGCCGAAGTGGTGAAATTGGTAGACACGCCATCTTGAGGGGGTGGTAGCGCAAGCTGTGCCGGTTCAAGTCCGGCCTTCGGCACCACTGCCCATGCACTGATCATCTAGAAACTGGATGGCGCGTGACTTTCCTCTCTACTCCCAACACAATAATTAATCAGTATCAGCTATGCTGATTTTTTAAAAGCAGATTACTTAGTGTTACATAATTCATAACAGACAGTTCTTCGGGTCGTTTTCTGGGATCAATACACAATGATTCCAACTGTTTGCTACTGACCAATGTACCTAAACTATTGCATAGCATTTTTCGACGATGACTAAATGCAACCCGTACTATCTTGGCAAACAATGCCACATCATCAGCTCGACAGGGCGGTACTTTATAAGGGATAAGTCGAATAACCGCCGAATCCACCTTGGGCGGCGGTCTAAAGGCACCGGCCTTCACAGTAAATAGTTTTTTTACTTGACAATAGTACTGAACCATAACGCTTAGGCGTCCGTAATATTTGTCTCCGATCTGTGCTACGATGCGCTGTACAACTTCTTTTTGTAGCATGAAATGCATATCCGTAATGCCGCTGGCTTGATCTAACAGATGAAACAACAAAGGTGTAGAAATGTTATAAGGAAGATTCCCAACGATCCGCCATGGCATCACTCCATCTGTCAAAGATAGAAAATCAAACGTCAACGCATCACCCTGATAAACGATCAATTCCCCCAGCGATGCACATCGCTCTTTAAGTAATGGGATTAAATCTCTATCTAGCTCCAGCACGGTTAATTGACACACATAAGGCAATAACTGTTGCGTTAAAGCACCTAACCCTGGACCAATTTCTAATATATTATCGGCTGCCTTAGGGTTAATGGCTTGCACCATTTTGTTAATGATTGCGCTTTTATCTAAAAAATGCTGGCCGAATCGTTTACGTGCCCGAAATAGAAACATCTACCTCCTTTCAAGATGTCTGTAGATCACGAATCAATGCTGACAAAAACCTTGCTGCTTCACCACCTGTAATTACACGATGATCCACGGTTAAAGACAACGGAAGTAGCTTGTGTACCGTTGGTTTTCCTTGATGTGCAACCACAGCATCCATGATACGACCTGCTGCCAAAATGGCTACCATGGGTGGAATAATGACGGGACTTGCATAGCGTCCAGCAAAAATACCAACGTTGGACAGTATAAACGTCGCGCCGCTAAGAGCCTCCGGTGGAATACTACGATTTTTTACTTCACGTTTAAATAAATCAATGGTTTTGCGTAGTGTAGCGGCATTACACTGCGAGACATTTTTTAAAACTGGCACAAATAAACCATCAGGTGCATCCATAGCGATACCTAAGTTAATGTGCTGATGTTGCATCAAGGCTAATTTTGTATCATCAAACCAGCTGTTGAGCCGTGGTTCACGTTGACATGCCACCATGATGGCACGTATCAAGCGCAGCGTAACATCCGTTTTTTCTGGCCATGCATGAATGTCGGCATCATCGATTAAGGTGACTGGCACGACGACTTGATGTGACCTGCTCATGGCAACAGCCATCGCGCGTCGCACCCCACGCAGGGATTCATAATTTTTTATAGGTTCCTGCGTTAACAACATTTCAGTTGTTTCCTCTGGAACCTTTAGGACATTCGCTGCTTTTTCTAAATCTGCCGGGACAATTTGTCCCGCTTGGCCAGTGCCTATACAGTGTCTGAGCTCAACTCCCATCCTTTTGGCCAGCGCGCGAATAGCGGGTGTTGCCTTGATTTTCTGATTGTCTGTTGTGCAGGTTGGACTAATACCTATTGCAGATTCTTCAATAAGGGTATCATCGTTTTGCAAATTACCCACCACCGTTGCTGTATCGGACAACGATGTGGGCGTATCATTTTCCTCAATATCAATCAACGCCTCCCCTGTTTTGATGACATCTCCCAGATCACCATAGAGGCGTATTATCTTTCCACTAAAAGGCGCTGGAATATCAACGACTGCCTTGGCAGTTTCCATTGCCACCATGGGCATATCCATGGCTATTGTGTCACCAACTTGAATATACCAGCTGCGAATCTCAGCATCTGGCAACCCTTCACCTAAATCAGGTAAATAAAATACTGTCATGCAAACCCTAGTGTTTGATCAACTACATTTATGATTCTCTCTACACTCGGTAGATACTGCTTTTCGAGTTGTGCATACGGTACAGTGACATCATAACCCGTAACACGCTGTATCGGCGCTTTCAGTGAAAAAAACGCCTTTTCACTTAACTGTGCAGCAATTTCTGCACCCACACCACAAAATCGCGCTGCTTCATGGATAATAACGCAACGTCCGGTTTTTTCTAACGAAAAAACCAGTGTATCGCAGTCTAATGGTTTCAGTGTCGCTACATCGATAACTTCCGCACTAAGTCCTTTTTGAAGTAAAGCATCGGCAGCCAATAAGGTTTCACGTAACATCGCTCCCCAACTAATCAGCGTGAGATCATTACCTTCTCGTAAAAGAAAGCTTTGATCCAAAGGCAATGCCACTCCCGTGTCCGGCACTTTTTGCCTGTTTAAACGATACAAGCGTGTCGGTTCTAAGAAAATAACAGGATCAGGATCGCGGATCGCAGCCAGTAATAAACCATAAGCACGTGCTGGTGAAGAAGGAACGACTACACGTAAACCAGGAATGTGAGAAAAAATAGCTTCTGTACTTTCAGAATGGTGTTCTGGTGCGTGAATACCAGCACCATAAGGCATACGGAATACGAGAGGACAATGCAAACGCCCACGCGTACGGTTTCTCAAACGTGCAGCATGATTGATAATTTGATCAAGCGCTGGATAACTAAATCCCATAAACTGAAACTCTGCAACCGGCTTGAGTCCTTGAGTAGCCATTCCAATAGAGAGTCCTGCTATCATCGATTCCGCCAAAGGCGTATCTAAAACACGCTCAGCACCAAATTTTTCGAAAAGACCTCGCGTAGCTCGGAAGACGCCACCGTTGATACCGATGTCTTCACCTAATACAATGACATCCTTGTCTGCGTGCATTTCATAGTGCAATGCTTGATTAATCGCGTCAATCAGCGTTATTTCAGTCATTCTTTACCTATTTCATGTAACCTAAACAAGGCCTCTGCTTCAATGCGTTGCTCACTCAGATCCGCAGGTAATGTAGCGTAATGATAATCAAATAAATCGGTGATTGTCGGCTTAGGTAGAGCCAAGTATTCAGCAACGGCCATTTCTATAGTCGCATGATATCGTTTTTTTAATTGCTCTTCTTCTGCTTCAGACCAATATTTTTTTTCAAATAAATACCGGCGCAAGCGTAGTAGAGGCTCCTCTTTCCACGCTTGCTGCAATACTTCCCCATATTTATCCTGACTACGGTAGCCATTTGCATCATCGGCAGTCGTGTGATCACCTAAACGATAGGTCAACGCTTCTATAACACTTGGCCCGTTGCCTACCCGTGCCTTTGCAATCGCTCTGTCTACAACAAATTTCACCGCAACAACGTCATTGCCATCAACTTGTTCTCCTGAAATTCCAGCAGCGATGGCTTTTTGAGCCAACGTCTTTGCATGCGTTTGTGCGTCAAGAGGAAGCGAAATGGCCCATTGATTATTATTGATAACAAACACGACTGGTAATTGCCAAACACCCGCAATATTTAAGGCTTCGTAAAAATCGCCCTCGGAGGTGGCGCCATCACCACAACTGGTGACGACAACGCGTTTTTGCTTGCGAAGTTTAAAAGCGGTAGCAACACCCGTAGCATGTAAGAGCTGGGTAGCAATGGGTACACAGATGGAAAAGTCATTTTCACATTTACTGAAGCAATTACCTCGTTCGTCCCCTTTCCAAAAACTCAGGATTTCACTCATTTTAACGCCGCGCATCAATTGTGCACCATAATCCCGATAATAAGGACAAAAAACGTCTTCTTTGTCCATGCTTGCACCGATGCCAACAGAAACCGCTTCCTGTCCAAGACTGGACGCATAGGTATTTAGTTTTCCTATCCTCTGTAAATTTATCGCTTTGAGATCAAAGAGTCGCGTAAGCAACATGTGTTGATAAAGTGATATCAATGCATCCTGACTGGCAAACGAAGGTAAACTTTGTGTTAACTCACCTGCGGCGTTCAGAAAATTGGAATAAGTTATAGAAGATTGCGAAACTTCACGCATACATAATCCTTCCGTTAGCACGTGTTAGCGTTTAATCGTGCTTCAGCCATCTTATCGGCAACAATATGTGGAAGTGTATTAGTATCAGATGCACGCTGAAATAGCTCTAGTAGGGTATTGTAGATCATGCGTATATGCTGTTTTACCAATTTTTTATCTATACGATCGCGATACTCTGTATAAGCGTAAATTAATCCGCCCGCATTAATCACATAATCCGGAACATATAAAATTCCCTTACTATGCAGCTGTTTAGCGTGTTGTGGTTCTGCTAATTGATTATTCGCAGCGCCAGCAACAATCCTTGCTTTAAGTTGCTGTATTGACTGATCATTCAAGACAGCGCCTAAAGCACAGGGTGAAAAAACATCGCACTCCACTGCGTACATATGATCTAGATTCACGGCAGTCGCACCGAATTTTTCTACACACTGTTCTACGCGTTTAGGATCCTTGTCAGACACTGTCAAACGAGCGCCTCGCGCATGCAATTTTTTTGCCAAATGATAACCCACCTGCCCCACGCCTTGAATGGCGACGTGCAAGCCTCGTAAGCTGTCGCGATGCAATGTAAATTTTACGGCGGCCTCAATACCATATAACACGCCCAATGCAGTATATGGCCCTGGATTGCCACGATATTTAGAAGTAGTCACAACATACGGTGTCTCTAGCGCGATACTGTCCATATCTCGGCTACTGACGCCGCTATCCATGGCAATGATGTAACGGCCGTGGAGGTCGTTAATAAAGCGTCCAAGCGTTCGGAAATAAGAATCACGATCAACGATTTGTTTAGGACGCATCAATACCGTTTTACCACCTCCTAACGGCAAGTTAGCTATGGCGGCTTTGTAACTCATACCACGCGATAGCCGCAATGCATCGTAAACAGCTAGATCCATCGATGCATATTCAATGCAACGACATCCACCTAAGGCAGGACCTAATTGAGTAGAATGGATGGCTACGATGGCATAGAGCTGGGTAGTGTAATCTATTTTGAAATAGAGCTCACCAAACCCTAAATGCCGTGCATAGCGTAGGAGTTCATTGTTATGCAACACCGCGGTCCCGATTATTGAAGAATATTTGTTGAAGCAGGCATGCGTCTAAACCATGCCCTCTATTAGCGACTGCACATTCTAAGAGACTCTGCGGATGCATGCAACGACTATGAGAATGTTGTGTTACGCGTAGCACCTAAAATATAAAAAAGGGCAACTTCCGTCACCCTTTTACACGCCACTCTATTGCCTCTTCCCATTCATCTGCTCGCCATTGGCTGAGCAATAGTAGTAGCATAGGGTGCCATATCGTCATTGAGTTGCATATCGTCGCTAACATCCACTTGCTCGCCTGCAGGCTCGAATGTAGGTGGTTCAGATCTGGATTGCTCAAGTGTGCTGTTCTTTTGCAGCAGAAGATGCTCTTTACACTGATTCAAGCTTGTTTCTAATGCACGAAGCATGTGCCCTGTAGTAACACGGCCTTCCAATGCTTGATCCCCCAGCAACACTCTTAGGATTCTTACGAAAAACCGAACAAACTCGTTGCACCTATACCGCAAGAGGTCCGGCCGATGCGTTTGCATAAATGCGCGCGTCTCATCAATTTTAGCAAGCCGCTGTTCACAACTAATATTCTGTTTGTAAATTTTCTTAACCTGTATTTGAATCTTTTCAAGCAATTTATACTTTGTTTTTGCCGACGCATCCTTTTGTTGCGCTAGTTTACCAGCATGCAATTGAATACCAGACAGCGACGCAGTAAAAAATGCGGCATAGCTTGGGTGAACATCGGACTCGGACAGTACCTTTTTTACGTAGCAATTGCGGGCAATTTTTTCCCGCCACTCTCTTTTCTGAATCTCATGTACATAATTACGTAACGTAATTGCATCTGTATCATTCACGTAATCATTATAATTCATGTCCCATTCATCCGAGTCCCATGCATCCGAGTCCCATGCATTATCATTTGCTACTAACTCAAGATCATCACTATCGTTCGCTGCATTCGATTCTTGCGATTCTTGCGATGGTTCCCTAGGCAACCGATTTACTGTTGCGTAGTGTGGTTGTTCCGTATTCGACGTCAACTCTGCCACTACTCCTGCTCGCGGCGGCTTTGTCGGCCCTAATGTTTTGTCTACAACAGAATCTTGGTTCAGTTTCACTAACTCGTCCAATGTATGCTGTGAATTTTCATTGTACCCACCGTCACCGAGGTCCTCAGGAAGTAATGCCTGTCCATCTTCTGTACTATGATCAAGCGCAGGAGATGCTTCCTCCACATTTTTTGTTATTCTTGGCAATGCATAGCGTAAATCTTGGTACGCATCTATTGCTTCTGATCTAGAGCGCAAGCAATAAGTACATGTCCACTGCCCCGCTCCAAGAACTTGTCTTAAGCCTTCATCTTGCTGCAACTGTTCATAAAAAGACACTTCCTGCTTTGGATCCATTGGCACGTGACGAAAACCACCTTTGTTCACTATCCGAGGTACCGCTTCCGCTAGCACAGTTCTGAAATTCTTTCCCCATGTTTCTTTATTCAATGCTACTGCTTCAGATGATGCTATTTGTTCATACTCCACGAAGATCTCATGATACTTATCTTTCACTTCCCCACGTAGCCCATATGTCGAGGAATCTGTAAATTTTCCATAAGTTGCACGATCACTCTTAGTTACCTT
>Ga0207020_1181_pt1:0-10000 | contig 11359 bp, 10 predicted proteins | sample Alteio_BWMinCont_48_FD_153500 | JGI IMG/M metagenome (GOLD analysis project Ga0207020, IMG submission 153500) | Enriched cells from forest soil in Barre Woods Harvard Forest LTER site, Petersham, Massachusetts, United States -... | ecosystem: Environmental > Terrestrial > Soil > Temperate... | reverse complement strand
AAGCTGTCTGTACCCGAAAATACTTTAGCTAACTTGAAAGAGAGGCGAGTGTCTAAGGTATGGGGAGTGATTGGGGCGAAGTCGTAACAAGGTAGCTGTAGGAGAACCTGCGGCTGGATCACCTCCTTTCGAGGGAGATTTATAAAGCACGTTAATTCGATGCTTTTATAACTTAATTTAGGTGTTTTAAAACCCATAAGACGGTAGGTTAACAATTTCTGGGCCTATAGCTCAGGTGGTTAGAGCACCCCGCTGATAACGGGGAGGTCAGTCGTTCAACTCGACTTAGGCCCACCATTCAAGGTGGGACCGGGTGGTAACGCTGACTCGCTCTCAAATGAGGGGATGTAGCTCAGCTGGTAGAGCGTCCGTTTTGCACGCGGAAGGTCAGCGGTTCGATTCCGCTCATCTCCACCAGTCTACATAGCCCCATACATAGCCCCAATTGTTAAATCTGCTTAAATAGTAATTTTATGAACGATTCTTATTGATTTTCTCGTGAATATGCGTATGTTTATAACTCGTTAAAAAGGTGGGTTATAAGCGATAAGCGCTTTGATTCTTGGTGGGGCCCGGCGTCTTTCGGTAAGCGAGCGAAAAGTGCTTGTAAAAAACGAAGAGCTGGGAAGTAGTAATAAAAAATTTATAAAAGTTTCTTGTTCTTTGAAATATTTGTAGTTTATTTGAATACTTAATTATCAGGAAAAATACAAATTTCGAGTTTTAAGTCTCAACGTGTTATAGAATTTGTGATTAATTGAAAAGAGCATTTTGGTGGATGCCTTGGTATTAGGAGGCGATGAAGGAGGCGGAAGACTGCCATAAGCTCCGGTTAGCTGTCAATCAAGCTTTGATCCGGAGATTTCCGAATGGGGAAACCCGTCTTGGTAAACCCAAGTCATTCTTATCTGAATTTATAGGGTAAGAAAGCGAACGGCATGAACTGAAACATCTAAGTAGTGCCAGGAAGAGAAAACAACGTGATTCCCTAAGTAGTGGTGAGCGAAACGGGAACAGCCTAAACCTATATTACGTGATAGCCTGTGTGCGTTGTAATATGGGTGTAGTGGGGTAAAAACGATTAAGAGATACAGATCTTAGACTGTATATGCAATCCGTAGTTGAATTGTTCTGGAAAGGACAGCCAAAGAGAGTGACAGCCTCGTAAACAAAACGCATTGTGTAGCAGTAGTTTTTATTCCCGAGTACCATGGAGCACGTGAAATTCCGTGGGAATCTGCCCTGACCATAGGGTAAGGCTAAATACTTCCTAATGACCGATAGTGTACGAGTACCGTGAGGGAAAGGTGAAAAGAACCCCGGGAGGGGAGTGAAATAGAATCTGAAACCAAATGTTTACAATCGGTGGAAGCACATTATACGTAAGTGCGACCGCGTACCTTTTGCATAATGAGCCAACGAGTTACTCTTATACTGCAAGGTTAAGCTTGGAAAGAGCGGAGCCGTAGCGAAAGCGAGTCTGAATAGGGCGTTAGTAGTATGAGGTAGACCCGAAACCTAGTGAGCTATCCATGTCCAGGATGAAATCTCGGTTACACGAGATGGAGGTCCGAACCGGTGTAGGTTGAAAACTGCTCGGATGAGGTGTGGATAGGAGTGAAAGGCTAATCAAACTGGGAAATAGCTGGTTCTCCCCGAAATATATTTAGGTATAGCCTTGTCGAATTTGTTTTGGCGGTAAAGCACAGTTTAGATTTTGGGGGCGTAAGCTTACCGGATCTTTGCTAACTCTGAATGCCAGAACATTAGAAGACAGGAGACAGGCTGCGAGGGATAAGCTTCGTAGCCGAGAGGGAAACAGCCCAGACCATCAGCTAAGGTCCCAAAATATTCGTTAAGTGGCAAAAGAGGTGAAAATACTTAGACAGCCAGGATGTTGGCTTAGAAGCAGCCATCATTTAAAGAAAGCGTAATAGCTCACTGGTCAAGTGTTTTTGCGCTGAAAAACGAACGGGGCTCAAACGAATTACCGAAGCTATGGCTTGTATTGAACTGCGTGTTCGATACAGGGGTAGGGGAGCGTTCCTTGATAGATACGCGCTTAACTGTGAAGATAGGTAGCGGATCAGGGAAGTGAGAATGTTGGTATAAGTAACGAAAAAATAGGTGAAATTCCTGTTCGCCGCAAGTCTAAGGTTTCCGTGAGAACGGTTTATCCACTCAGGGTTAGTCGATACCTAAGCCGAGGCCAATTGGAGTAGGCGATGGAAAACAGGTTAAATATTCCTGTACCACTTGTGAGCGTTTGAGCGAAGGAGTGACGCAGTAGGGTAGGTTGATTTGGACTTTGGATTGCCAAACTAACCGCAAAGAGGAGTTTCGTAGGTAAATCCGCGAAGCTGTTATCCTTGAAGCGTTATGGGTGTACCAATCTTTAACAGAGAGGTATATTCAGCTGATCCCACACTGACTAGAAAATCTTCTAGCGAGCTTTATGAGTGATCGTACCGCAAACTGACACAGGTAGACGAGCTGAAAATGCTCAGGCGTTGAGATAACCATCGTTAAGGAACTCGGCAAAATAACCCCGTAACTTCGGGATAAGGGGTGCCTATGGCGTGATTGGAGTAATCCAAAGAGCGCTTATAGGCTACAACAAAGAGGCCCAATCGACTGTTTAACAAAAACACAGGGCTCTGCTTAACTCATAAGAGGATGTATAGAGTCTGACGCCTGCCCAGTGCTGGAAGGTTAATAAGAGAAGTCAGCCGTAAGGCAAAGCTTTGAATTGAAGCCCCAGTAAACGGCGGCCGTAACTATAACGGTCCTAAGGTAGCGAAGTACCTTGTCGGGTAAGTTCCGACCTGCATGAATGGCGTAACGAGTTGGGCGCTGTCTTAATGATGGACTCAGTGAATTTGTAGTGCAAGTGAAAATGCTTGCTTCCTGCGACTGGACGGAAAGACCCCGTGCACCTTTACTATAACTTGACATTGATTTTTGGATTGATTCGTGTAGGATAGGCGGGAGACTTTGAGATCATGGCGCTAGCTGTGGTGGAGTCGTCCTTGAAATACCGCCCTCATCCGTTTGAAAATCTAACCTTGACCCGTAAGCCGGGCAGGGGACAATGTCTGGTGGGTAGTTTGACTGGGGTGGTCGCCTCCAAAAATGTAACGGAGGCGTTCAAAGGTTCTCTCAAGACGAATAGAAATCGTCGGCTGAGTGTAAAGGCAAAAGAGAGCTTGACTGCAAGACAAACAAGTCGAGCAGGTGCGAAAGCAGGACTTAGTGATCCAGTGGTTCCGAATGGAAGGGCCATTGCTAAACGGATAAAAGGTACGCCGGGGATAACAGGCTGATCTCCTCTAAGAGTCCACATCGACGAGGAGGTTTGGCACCTCGATGTCGGCTCATCGCATCCTGGGGCTGAAGAAGGTCCCAAGGGTTTGGCTGTTCGCCAATTAAAGCGGTACGTGAGCTGGGTTCAGAACGTCGTAAGACAGTTCGGTCCTTATCCGTCGTGGGCGCAAGGTATTTGAAGGGAGCTGTCCCTAGTACGAGAGGACCGGGATGGGCAGGCCTCTGATGTTCCAGTTGTTCACCACGAGCAAGCTGGGTAATCAAGCATGTAAGAGATAACCGCTGAAAGCATCTAAGTGGGAAACTCGCCCTAAGATTAGATACCTCGTGTCGGAGCAATCCGGCACATTAAGGTCCGTTGAAGACTACAACGTTGATAGGCTGGGTGTGTAAGCGCTGTAAAGCGTTCAGCTAACCAGTACTAATAGACCGAATGTTTTAGTCACATTATAAAAACTGTATGAATACTGTGAATAAAAACTGTGAATTCAGTGAATTATAACCGTGAGCTTAAAACTTAGATTGAGATTCTATAAACTACAAATATTTCAAAGCACAAGATTAAATTTTGAAAATTTTTGACCATGAAATTGGTAAACAAATTTGGACGATGCATTGAGCATACTGTGTAAATGTCTTTGGTAAGTCAATGCATACGTTCGAACAAATTTCTGGTGCTCCTTCGGTGAACTCAGGTTATGCTTCAATGCGAAGTTCATGATTATGAGTCGTCAAAGGGAACACCGTAACAAATTTCTGGTGGGTATAGTCACAAGGAAACACCCGTTCCCATTCCGAATACGGCAGTTAAGCTTGTGACGCCGATGATACTTGTTGGGCAACTGACTGGGAAAGCAGGTACTGCCAGGTTTAATTAAAAAGCCCTGAAGAGAAATCTTCGGGGCTTTTTAATGTCTAATTTTCTTTCTATTTTCCGCTCATCCTGATGCCTCGACTAAGCTCGGCAGTAAACGCTCAGCCTTGTATTTATCGAGGGCAGCCTGCCCGCCGAAGCTTTATGCGAAGGCTGGGCCGAAGGACGATTAATTTCGGGGCTTTTTTAATGTCTAAAATTGTCTCAAAATACGTTTTTTAGGGGCCCCCGGCGGAGCGAAGCGGAGCTGGGGTAAGCTGTTTAATAAAAACTCCGAAGGTAAAACTTCGGAGTTTTTTTATGTCTAATTTTCTTGCGTTTTTACTTCGGGCCTCAACTGGAGCATAGCCGATGTTGGGTGGAGGCGAGTGTTTTTTTATTGTCAAAATTTTGTTTAATATTTTAATCTATTAATTTAGGAAAATAGTTATCTCGATTAATAAAGGATTGTCATGAGTAAAAAGACGATAGTACGTATGGTTGTTATCAGCGCATTCTGTGGTGGAATAATCTATGCTTCGGGCAATGATAATGCTGCAGTTGTAAGTTCAAGTTCTGCTTCAGCTACTGCACAACGCTTTATTCCACCACCTGATACAGCTGCAGTGCGAAATGTCTGGGTTGGGCAGTTGACTAGTATTAGTATTAACAAGCTTTATTTGCAAGCTGATGAAGTAAAGCCAGATGTCTTAGTTTGTGATAATGGTAAAAGGGAAATTGGTCAATTTAACGCCAATGATAAAACGGTGACAACCTATTTTAGAGATAATGTACCTGTTATATTAAGCTATAATCAATTCTCTGCCCTTTTTCCGGAATTAACAAAACAGGATGCAGCCAAAACACAAGCGCAGAAGGTACCCAATGCACAACAAGCGTCCAAACCAGCAAATGATAAACACTAAAGCTTACTTGGAGCGCCTCGAGACACACTCGAGGTTTTTTGTGATTTTTTATCACAACTTTACTCTACACCGCCATATGTATTTTCAATTAGTACTAAATACAATTCGCTATGTTTCACTTAGTGCTCTCGCAGCGGCTTAATAGTTGACAAAAAATCAAAATATGTCACGCTAAATATGTATTCAATGACTATTGCGCTTATAGCTTATAGCGTCAAATTTTTTTAGTGTCTTTTTTGCAATGAGGGGTTATGCACTATTCTATGCATTTAATCAAAACATGTTTCGTCATCTTATTTATCTCTCTCTTTACCGGAACATATTCCGCGACTGCAGTAAGTTCTGCTGCGCCGGCTCAGAAAGCAACTCAGGCTGTCGCTATGTACCAAGGTCCACTTGCCGGATCACAGAATCTTACTAAACCAGTCATGAGAGATGGCTGTTATTACAATAATGCAAATGATCACTACAAACATATTGATTATTGGCGCATTGCAAAAGGGATAGCGCTTGCTCTTGTTTCCCCAACAGCATGGAACGAGTTCTTTTTTGCAGCGCCATTTAAAAATTCTGAGCAGATGCCAGCTCCATTGCAAACGGTGCCATGCAAGCAATCAGAAGAACCAATTATTACCTGGATTGGTCACGCTTCATTCCTCATTCAAATGGGCAACTTTAATATTCTTACCGATCCAATATTTGGGGGGATAAACGTTGACAGGGGTATCATACATTTTACGATCAAAAAACGTATTATCGAACCAGGTATTAAACTTGAAGATTTACCGCCAATTGATGCGATTGTTATTTCTCACAACCACAGTGATCATATGGATACTACAGCCTTAACGGCGTTGGCCAAAAAATATGATCCGGTCATTTTTGTGCCAGAAGGTAACGAAGAAGACGTTGCACAAATGGGCTTTACCCACATTGTAGAAAATAGTTGGTGGGATAGTTACACACTAGCAAAAGACCAAAAACAAATTACATTCAGCTGTTTGCCTGCGTATCACTGGTCAATCAGATTCTCCTTTGATAGTTATCGCACATCATTGTGGAGTAGTTGGATGATTACGTACAACAATAAAAATGTCTATTTTGCGGGCGACACTGCCTACGCAGCTCATTTTAAAGAAATTGCTACACTGTTCCCTTCAATAGATGTTGCTTTAATGCCAATTGGGCCAACGACTGAAGAAGTTGAAGATGAAGAACAGGATGCGCACAGTGAACATAAAGAATGTCATGTTGATGCACATCAAGCAATCGATGCCTTTGTTGATCTCAATGCACGTTGCTTTATCCCAATGCACTACGGCACTTTTGCATGGGGTAAAGATGCTCTTGAGTATCCATTGCCACAACTGCATAAATATTGGGAAAAAGATGCAGCCAAACTGAAGGGTAAAAAACTCTTGGTGGCCCAGTGTGGTAAACAATATATATTGCAAGAAATGCAATAATTTTACGTGAGGGGTTAGGGATATGATTCGTAAGGTATATATAGTTATCGTTGTGTTAGCGCAGTGTGCCATATTCTTTTCAGCAATTAGCGCACAGCCAACACCTGCCATCGATACTGCACAATTAAATATTATTACTTTTACACCGCTCAAAGCTGTTCAGGAGAACTCATCATTACCAGCAGAATTTGCGCAGGCAGAAAAAGGAATTAAGCAGGTTATTGAACGGATTAAGCAAAAGTATGCAATCGATACTCATGTGTTAGTTTCTAATGCAAAAACTAAAAAACAAACACTTGTTCGCGTTCATCGCGGTGTGCCAAGTGCGGAAAAGCAATATGATACAAAAACAATCTTTATATATTCGCCTGGTCTGTTGGTAGGTCCGTTGGGTACTATGGGTGTTACCCGAACACGTTCGGATGGTTTTAACAAAGATATTAACATTACCATTTCTAATGGGGTTGGTGCTTTTCTTGTGTATCGCTATATGCGGTTTGGTCTTCTTAATGGTACAACTGTTACCTTTGATTATCCAACCGATGCGCGTCAACTCCTTAATGGCGGGCAGCGTGCGGATGTTGTCTATTTAAAAGCAGTCTATGATGAAGTGGTGCGTAACAATCCGCAAGCCAATATTGTATTTGTAGGTGACTGCAAAGGTGGTACCACAATTTTAAACGTACTTACGCACCCTGAATTTGCGCAGCACCTAACGCAGGTGAAAGGTGCCATCATTGAATCGCCGCCGTTATCATTCAAGCATATGGCGTCTGCGATTGCCAATGGTTATTTAGGGGGATTTCCAGGTACTGCTGCAACTATTCATGGTGTATTTAGATTGTTTATGCCGTCATATAAAGATGATCCTCAAGAGCACACCGTACTTAATGCACAAAAAGAACATATTCCTACAACTCTACCGTTATTGATTGGTCACATTCATGATGAAGAGCTCATTGCGAATGAAGATATGGTATCATTGGTTAAAAAACTGCGATCAACGGGGAACCCAAATGTTTGTTTTTATGAGTGCCCACGCTGGGTTAAAGATGATGTAACTAATAAAGAGGAAAAGATTCGCCATGCACGCCTCGGGCAAGTAGCTGAATTTCAACACGTAGTTAATGCCTTTTGCCAGCAGCATGGATTTCCCTGTGATGAGCTGTTGGTGCAACAAGGGAAAGTACTGTTTGAAAAGCTGAAGATGCGTTGATGCATGCTTTTACTATTTAAAAAGCCTCGAAGTTTTATCTTCGAGGCTTTTTTTGTCTAAAATTCTTGGTAGTTATTTTTTTTGTATCACCAACGGGTAGACATGCATTACAACACTCACGAGCACCAATCCCCAGCCAACATACACAGGTAAAAAGGCATTACCTTTAAGATAGTGCTGCAACACAACTGCTAAACCAAAGCCAGCGCATGAATGGGCAACCGCATTAAGCATGGTATGAGCGGCAAAAAAGGTATTTACCTCTTTTGCGCGATTGAATAATGGTAACATAGAAAATCTCCTTATTTTTAATTGATTCTACTATCAAGTTAGTAATAAGAGTGTTGTTAGTGCAATATTTTCCTTTTTTTTCAGCTCCTGATGCTTCGGCAAGCTCAGCAGTAAACGCCCAGCCTTGTAATTCGATATTAGCCTGCCCGCCCCTTCGACATGCTGCGCTTGCTCAGGGTAAACTTCGCTAAACGTCGATGGGCCTTCAGTCCTGAGTTTGACGAAGGGCTTGGCGTAGGCTGGGTCGAAGGACGATTAGCAGCGGGCTTTTTTGTTGCGTGCGTTTTTAAAATCCTGTATACAACTAAACAACATCTGTTTAAGAAGGGTCAAACATGTTCAAGTATATTTTATTGGTAAATATGGTGATGATGTTCGGTGAAATTTTTGCCGGTCCAGCAGCGAGTAAAGTTGCACCCAAGCCTGTGATTCAAAATAAGGTGAGTACAGCTTTAGGCTTTACGGTGGCAGCAACTGTTGGAATTATAGTGCATCATGAACGGCAGTATCGCAGGGCAATTGGAAGACTGCACAAGCAACATGTTTCTGAGGCTCTTTTGCTCCGTACAAAATTCCAGCCTCACGGTCCACGAGCCACCACTCGTAATTATAGTAATCGCCATTCCCCCTGTGAAGTCTGCGGATTATCTGCAACAGCGGAAAATAGTTATTCCTATGCTCTTATAAGTCGAGCAAAGATTGGTATTCAAAAGAAAGTGGAAGAACAACGCGAAAATAATTAAAGGTCTTTTTTGCTCGCAAATTTGCGCAGAAATTTGATACGATGCGATTGATGCAAGAAACTTTTAAAAAATATGCGCTTAAACCAGATATGGTCACATGAACCCAAATTGCAAAGAATTTATCCGTCAGTTACCCAAAGCAGAACTCCATGTGCACATAGAAGGTACAATGGAGCCGGAACAGTATCTGCAGTGTGCGCAACGCAACAATATTAATATTCCTTATACAACTCCGGATCAAGCACGCGCAGCCTATCAATTTTCAAACTACCAAACATTTGTTGATGCCTATATCAAACTGACGGCGGTTATTTGTACCGAGCAAGATTTTTATGATCTAACAATCGCATATCTACGAAAAATGGCACAACAAGGGGTATTGCATACCGAAATCTTTTTCGATTTTCAGTCATATGCACCGCGTAACATTGCACCTGCCATAATAGTACATGGTATTTTTAATGCCTTGACAGATGGTCAAAAACAGTTTGGCATTTCTGGTGGCATGATCATGTGTTTTTTGCGTCATCTGCCGGAAGAGGATGCGTTAAAAACATTTGAACGTGCACTGCCATTTAAAGAAAAAATTATGGGTGTTGGTCTGGCAACGGTAGAAACGGGCAATCCTCCATCAAAATTCAAACGAGTATTCGCGCAGGCCAAAGCTGCCGGGTTTCACCGCGTAGCTCACGTGGCAGAGGGTGGAGGCCCCGAAGTTATTTGGCAAGCGTTGCAAGAATTAGATATTGAACGCATTGATCACGGTATTGCCGCAATAAAAGACTCAAAACTCGTAGCTGAACTTGTACAAAAAAAAATTCCGCTCACCGTCTGCCCTTTTTCTAATGTTGCGGTGTTGCACGAATTTCCAACCCTGCAATCCCATCCTCTTAAAAAAATGTATGATGCCGGTCTCCGGGTTACCATCAATTCTGATGATCCTGCTTTTTTTGGCAGCAATTATATCGCGGAAAATTATTATGCTGCTGCGGAGCGTATGGGTTTTACCTGCCCAGAGTTGGTGGAGTGTGCCCGCAATTCATTTTTAAGTGCGTTCTGTTCAGATGAGCGTAAGCAGGTGTGCTTGGCTATGCTTGAGGCGTATGCCAAGGGTCATCAGTGCGATTGATAAATCCAATTAGAATTATGTAGCCCCTTTTTATTTTATAAAAGGCCTGTGG
>Ga0207020_1180_pt1 | contig 11412 bp, 6 predicted proteins | sample Alteio_BWMinCont_48_FD_153500 | JGI IMG/M metagenome (GOLD analysis project Ga0207020, IMG submission 153500) | Enriched cells from forest soil in Barre Woods Harvard Forest LTER site, Petersham, Massachusetts, United States -... | ecosystem: Environmental > Terrestrial > Soil > Temperate forest >... | reverse complement strand
GCTAAAGGAGAAGAAGAAGTAAAAGAGCGAGGGCTCCTTCCCGCAGTAGGCCCCCCTCCTGAAGGCGGGACCGGAATGGGGGGAGAAGGCGGGGGCGAAAAACGTAGGGGCAAGGGGGAAGTCGAAGAGGCCGCAGCGATCGCCGCAGCAGCTGGCGCACCCGCCGCAACCGCTCCTGCCCTGCCCGCCGTCGAGGCGCCCGCACCGACAGCGCCGTCTCCCTATTCGCAGATGAGTCCGCAAATCCTGGCCTTATTCGAAAGGATGGTGGGGGTCATGACAATTATCCAAACGACGGGAATTTCAGAAACTGTGTTGACGCTCAATGCCAGGCAATTCGCCGCCTCTGTCCTTTATGGATCGCAAATCATCATCCGCGAATTCAGCACGGCGCCGACCGCCTTTAACGTCGAATTCGTCGGATCGGCGGCGGCATTAACGCTTGTCCAACAAAATATTCCAGGCCTCCTAGGCGCTGTTCAACAGGGCAACTTCAATTTTACGATCAACCGCTTCGATGTGAAGCTCAGCGGTACAGAAAGACCTATCTTCTCCCGCAAAGAGCCCCCCCGCGAAGAGGGTGGCGAGGAAGAAAAAGAAAAGGAAAAAGAAACATGATCCACCCCCCACTCCCTATTGATCAGAACATCCAAGCCGCGGGCGAAGAAGAAGCGTCGGAACTAACAGCCACTGCCGCAGCCTCGCACCCCTGTTTTCGCGAAATCATGAACGCCATCTCCACTGAAGATGATGAAGAAAAGGAACCAACATCTGATCGCGTCTGCTCACAGGCTTTTTTCGCCTCGCCGCAAACAACCGTTCTGCAGCCCGCAACTCTTTCGGGTCCTGTGTCAGGCTCGGCGTCACTCCAGGCTTCGAAAGAGGCGCCTGATGCCCATTCGCAAACTTGGCAAGTAATCTTAGAAAGCGCCTCTCAAGGGATATCCCATGCACTTGCAGAAGAAATGACAGAGACAACCCTGAACCTCGACGGCCCCCGCTTTGCTGGCACCCCTCTGGCAGGCACCAAGCTCATCGTGCGGGAATACAGTACGGCCCCGCTCGCTTTCAATATACATTTCGCCTGCTCTCCTGTAGGACTTGCCTTTCTACAACCTCAACTCAAAACCTTATCTACGCTCTTCCAGAGCCGACGTTATCCCTTTTCCATCCACAGCGTCGATGCCGATTTAGGAGATGGAGTCCCCACGCCCATTGCACGAGATATGGGCAGTGGCGATGATGGGCAGCACGAACGTAGACAAGGATAACTTAAGAAAACTCTATGTCAGCCACTGCATCTTGGGAATGGAAACAATTAGTCGCAGGCGCCCTGCAGGAAGCAAAGATCATCCCCCTTTGGGGAAATCCGCCTTCCTTTCCTTGGGAAGATTTGGGCAAAGCTCTTGCTGAGAAATGGAACCTTCCCGATCTTCAGATCAATTGCCTAAAAACCTCCTGGGAGAAAAAACCAGAAGCTCTCCGCGGACTTGGCACCCGTCCGGTTGTCATCCCCATCGACGTCTCCCCGCTCGATGAGGGCTGTTACTGGGGGATTTCGAGCGAAGATATGCAACTTCTTTCCCAAGCTGTCTTGCAGCCGCCAGATTTTAAAGATCTCATGGAACTTGTCCTGGCCCGTGGCTGTTTCCAATTTCTCCTCCTCCAGGCTCTGCAGATCTTCTCAGAGAATAAAACCTATCCCATCCTCCGTGCCCAAGTAGCCGAAGAGCGCCCTCTCCCCGACACGGCATTCCTTGTTTGCGAGATCGCTGTACAATGGACGACGGGGCGTATTTGCGGAAAACTTCTCCTTCCACGACCCTTCCTCGGGTTCTTGCGAGACCTTTACCGCGTCGAGCCTACGGAGTTTATCCACTCCCCCGCCGCGCGCAGCCTTTCCGTACCACTCCACCTCGTTGTGGGGCGTTCCACGCTCCCTTTGAGTCAGTGGAAACTGGCGAGCGAAGGCGATTTTTTAAGACTCGAAGCTTGCACGCTATCTCCCAATCGGCGTAGCGGCAGAGCCCGCCTTATGCTCAACGACACACCGCTTTTCGATCTCGCGATTAAAAAAGGCAAGGTCTCGCTCTTAGACTATGCATTTTATCAAGGGGACACCATGAAAGATGACGATTATGATGAGGGTGAGAACGTCGAGGAAGGGGATGAAAAATTTGAAGAGGAAGAGATAGAAGAGGAAGAGATTTTTGAAGAAGAAGTCGAGGAGGAAGAAGGTCCAGAAAAAGAAGAAGAAGAAGAAGAAGAAGAAGTCGAAGAGGAAGCCGCGGAAGAAGCTGAAGAAGATGAGGAATCTGGGGAGCCAAGAGATCATGCAGACAGCGAAAAGCTAGCGCACATAATCACTAGTGGAGAAATCCCGATCACTCTGGTCGTCGAAATAGGACGCCTGCAAATGAATCTCGATAAAGTGCTTGAGCTGCAGCCAGGTAACGTGCTCGATCTGGCGCAACCTATCGATACTAACGTGCGCATCTCTTCAGGCGGCAAATGCGTGGCTGCCGGCGAGCTCGTCGCATTAGGAGAAACCGTAGGGGTTAAAATCACGAAGATCGGTTCCTGAGGTCTGATGGAGCAAGAGCCATTTTTTTATAAGCAAGAGACCATCCAGGATATCGCCTCTAAGCCGCAACCTGAAGAGAGCATTCCAAAAAATATCGGTCCTTATCCCATCGAGAGCCTGCTCAGCAAAAGTAAACTCAGCCTTCTCTATTTAGGCCTTCATCCCGAGACGAAACAACCCCTCGCAATTAAAGTCCTCACGCAAGGCTCGCTCGCGCATCCCGATCTGATCGACCGCTTCTTCAAAGAGGCGCGCATCATCGGCATGGCCGATCATCCTAATATCATAAAACTCTACAGCGAAGGGAAGTGGGAAAAGGGGCTCTACATCGCCATGGAGTTCATCCAGGGCGTCTCCCTTCGGCAGTTTATCGAGCAGCGCTCCCTCACTCCCAAAAGAAGCCTCGAGATCATCCTACAAGCCGCCTTTGCCTTGTTACATCTGCATACACATGGCGTCATCCACCGCGATATGAAGCCTGAGAATATTCTGATCAAAGAAAATGGCGATGTTAAAGTGATCGACTTCGGCATTGCGCAGTTGCTCGAAGAAAGGGGCGATGACGCCAACGGTGTCGGCCGAATGATCGGCACGCCCAGCTACATGAGCCCCGAGCAAAAAGAAAATCCACTCAACGTCAGTTTCTCTTCTGATATTTACGCCCTAGGAATCATCGCCTACGAACTCTTCTCCGGTAAACTCAGCTACGGCGTCATCGAACTATCCAGCGTTCCTAAAGGTATGCGCGCGATCATCGAAAAAGCCTTGGCCCCTCGTTTGGAAGACCGCTATCAAGATATCGTCGATTTCATCCACGATATCGCAGGATATTTAAAATCGGGCGAATGGGAAAAAGACCGAACCGGCCGAGACCAATTAAACGAGCTCATTACTTCCGCAGCCGCTGCCCAGCAAATTCTCCTTCCCGAAGAAATTCCCGAGTGGCCGCAACTTAGCTTGAGCCTCGCCAAACACACCGGGACAGTGGTGCGCGGACTCTATTGCGATTTTTATAAACTGCCTGACAATACCTTCTTATTTCTTTTAGCGCATACATCGTCTCGGGGAATCATGAGTCTGACCCACATCGCCAGTTTGCGCGGCATGGTTCGTGCGCTGATCGCCGATAAGGAAATCTCTTTGCAAAAGCCCTTGGACATCCGCGCACTCGCTATCGCGCTGAACCATCTTTTTCTCGAAGGAAGAGTCTTCGAGCCCTGCTCTTTGCAACTTCTCCTTCTCAACCCCTTAATGGAGCAGCTTTCCTACCTCTCTTGTGGAGGCAGCACGCTCCTTCACGTACCTGCCGAAACTCATATTCCGAAATATTTGCACGCCGAAAACCCGCTACTCGGCTTCGAAGAGCGTGCCGATTACATGGAGACCATCGATAACTGGTCGGCTGGCGATCTTGTTCTTCTGCATTCGCTCGATCCCTTCGCCTCCCTCAGCTCACCCCAAGAGGAAAAAAGTCTTTTTCTCGACTTGATCAAAGCGCATGCCTCGTTCGCCATGCCGCGCATGGCAGAGGCGCTCCTAAAAAAAACCCTTCCACAACTTCCCGCCGATCTCCAAAAAGCCCCGCACATCATGCTCGCCACACAGCGACTCCAGTAATAACCTCATTTCCGTGCCCGTGCCCATGCCCGATTTTTCTAATTCTGGCATGCACACGGGCACGCACACGCATCCTATTACCCGTATCTTTTTGTTGACAGAAAGGGGGACGCACTCGCACCCCGTGACCCGTAAGTTAGTGCTTAAGAATAAGATTCACCGCAGAGACGCAGAGAACGCAGAGGAAGAGGAGAGGAAAGAAGTAGAAAGAAGAGTGTCTTTCTTTTTCTTCTCCTCTTCCTCTGCGTTCTCTGCGTCTCTGCGTCTCTGCGGTGAATCTTATCTTATTCCCCTAGTGTTCCCACCACTTATGGGTAATAGCATGCGGGCACGGGCACGGGCACGCACACGGGCACGTTAGAGAAGTGGCTGTGTCCGCAAATCATTGTCAAACTTGAGTTTACAAGAATACAAAAAGTATTTTAGGATTCGGATTGGTTTTTCTAATGGAACACGATTTCAAGCCCAAGGGCCAAATCCTCTATGTCCGTATTTGGACCGCGATTTAAGAGTTTACGCACCGTACAGACTGCTCTATGGGTCATGCTGCCAGGATTCATTCTTCCGCTCTTTGCAGCGGATGAAGAGGCCACACAGGCGCTGTCTGTAGCTGCGCTTTCTGCTGCAAAAAAGGATACCTTCACGATCAACTTCAACAACGTCTCGATCATCGAATATATCCGCTTCGTCTCCAAAATTTCAGGAAGCAATTTCATCTTCGAAGAGGCCGATCTCAAGTTCAACGTGACCATTATCTCCGAAGATCCGGCGACCCTCCAAGATATTTTCTCCGCTCTCATCCAAGTCCTGCGGATTAATAATCTCAACTTGCTTGAACACGAAGGCAATTACGTCATCAGCCGTAGCGCGGGGGTGAATCAAATCCCCGCCATCATCTCCGGCGAGCAAGAACCACTTGCGATAACTCCCACACCTCCCCTCGTCACAAGGGTCTTCCGCATTAAGAATACCAACGTCAACTCTGTCGCAGGGATCATCCGTCCTATGGTTTCGACGAACGCGCGCGTCTCTGTCTCTAATGAGACCAATCAGCTGATCGTTAGCGATATCGCTACGAACGTCGATGAGATCGCCACTCTGATCAGCAGTTTAGACGCGCCGCATAGCCCTCTCGAAATCGATAGCTATACAGCCAAGAATATCGCTCCAAAAAACCTCATAGATTTTGTCCAGCCTCTCCTCGCTCCTTTTACCGAGGGCAACCCGCTGATCTTCGTTCCGCAGCCTGAGGCCAACGCGCTCTTCATCGTCGCCACTCCCACCCTCATCAATCGCGCACTCGCTATCTTGGAGGACCTCGACAAACCTCCACAAGCCAACCAACTCACCACGACCCCCTTGCAGGGAACGATCTTCGTCTACCAGCTGCTAAACGGCTCTGGAGAGTTTGCGGTCAATAGTCTGCACCAGGTCATCGAGGAACTCAAACTAGCGCCGCAACCTCCTGTGGCCCTTCTGGCAATGCTGGAAAGCGTCCGCTATGTCAAAGAGTCCAATTCGCTTCTTTTTGTCGGCGACCCAGAGACCTATAGAAAGGTGACAGATCTCCTCTCTACCATTGATTCCCCTAACAATGCACAGATCAGCTTCTACATTTTCCCACTCAAAAGCACCGATCACAGAGCCCTGGACATGGCCCTTGAGCAATTGTCGCATCAGCTCAAACAGAGCCACATTCTTGACCACAATCTGATCTCCACCATCGACAGCAGGAAGTTCATGAAAGAGACTAACTCTTTCATCTTCACAGGGCCGCAACCTGCTTTGAATCGTTTGCAACAACTCGTTGCTCTCCTCGAACAACAAGTCGCCGCTTCGCAAACAGCGCCGGTAGGGCAAGGCGGCGTCTATATTTATCAGTTGCAGAAAGTCACGGATGCGCAATTCCAAGAATCTCTTAAACAATTGATCACACGCCTTAAAGCCACAGGTACGCCCGATGCCAACCTGATCAAAGCTCTCGAGAGTTTCTATTTTCTCAAGGAGAACAATTCGATCGTATTCACAGGGACTGACGCTGCTCTGGTACGTGTGCGCGAGATGATGCCGCTGATCGATATGCTCAACGCGGCTATGCAGCAGAGCACCTTTATCATCTACGCCCCACAGAGGGCGCCCACAGATGATTTCACAAAGTCTGTCCAGCAATTTGCGGACAATCTAAAGACAGCTCCCCATCCAGACAGGGCTCTAATCGCAGCCTTGATGAGTGGGAAGTATCTGAAAGAGACTCGCGCGTTTACTTTTAACGGCGAGCCCGACGCCATTGCCCGCCTTCAGCTTATCTTGCCGACCCTGGACGTCGTCCCGCAATCGGCCCAGTCCTCGTTCTTTATCTACAAACTCCAGAACGCCACTCCGGAAAACTTAACGCAATCGCTCGACGCTTTCGTCACCAATCTTAAATCCTCGCCAAATCCCGATCATGCGTTGATCGACGCTATCCACTCACAGCGCTTCATCAAAGAGACGCACTCCTTCATCTTCACAGGCGACCAGGCCGCCCTAGATAGGTTAGCCAAGCTCCTCGCCGACTTCGATGTCACCTGGGCGGGCTCATCGCCTCCGGGATTGCCCACAAGCGACCACTACTATCTCTACCTGCCGAAAAACCGTAAAGGAGACGTTCTCCTCAAAGCGATTCAAGAGATGGCGAAAAATTTCAAGAATTCGGGGCTGACCGACACAGCTCTCTTGCACGCCCTCGAGACGGCAAAATGGATCCCTTCTTCAGGATCCATCGTCTTTACAGGAGACGCCGCTACCATCGAGAAGGTCAAGTTGCTCATACCGACAGTCGACGTCCCTCTCACTATGCAACCCGAGCAGATCTTCCTCTACCGCCCTCAATTTCTCTCTCGCGAACAACTCGAAAGATCTCTGCACAACCTCGTCAATACGCTCGATTCCAGCAACCCTGCGGATGTCCAGCTCAAAGAAGCGATCTCTTCCGTGCAATGGGTAGATACTTCCAGTTCGCTCGCCTTCAAAGGGACAACTGCCACGATCGATAGAATTAAGGCACTGCTCGCCTCCCTCGACATCGCCCCCACTCGCGCAGAAGCCACACAAACCTACTTCCTCTATAAATTGCAACACGCCGACCCCCAGGCAACTCTTTCTTATCTCCAGTCGGTCTCCTCCAGCCTCAGCGGCGATTCCCGCCACAAATATATTCAAGAGGTCATCAAAAACATCAAAGTCATCAAAGACAACAACGCCTTGATGCTAGTGGGACCCACAGCCAGTGTCGAAGAAGTCAAAGAGATGATCGCACAATACGATACGGCGGAACACGCTGCGGGCGCCCATGGAAATTTCTTCCTCTACAAACCCAAGAATTTGCCTCCCGATCAAGTCATGAAAGACCTCCAAGCCCTTGTGGGCGACCTCGCCTCTTCCGGCAACATCGATCCCGCTTTGCAAAAAGCCGTCAAGGGTATCCGCTATGTCGAAGCCACCCAGTCTCTCGCCATCTCTGGAAGCGAAGCGACGCTTGCGCAAATCAAAACGCTTCTCGAAGAAGTCGATTCTATCAAAACCAAAGGACTCTACCAAGTAGGCGCCAAGACCTTCTTTATCTATAAGCTTCAACACGTCTCGATCAACCGCCTGATGCAGTCTCTAAAAGCCGTTTCGCGCGACCTGGCCAAAGGAGGCATGGAGGATCAAGCGCTTAGCACGACCATCGACTCGATGCAGCCAGTCACCGAGACGAACTCCATCCTCTTCACGGGCACGCCTGATACGCTGCAAAGAGTAGAAGACCTCATCGCCAAGTTCGACATCATCTCGTTGGCCGAAACCGGGGCTGTTTCCGAAGAGCCCATCGGCTTTTTCAACTACCGTCCCAAATTCAAGCCCGGCGACGAACTCATCGATTTGCTCTGCGATTTTACGCTCAACCTCAAACAAACAGGCGTCGTCAACAGACCGCTATTTGATGCCATCAACAACCTCCGCTGGATCCCCGCTACCTGCTCGCTCCTCATCACAGGCAATGCGGAATCGATCAAAAAAGTGCAAGACCTCTTGCACGAATTCGACATACCAAGCGGAACCCAAGCGCGGATCGAAGGCGCGCTCGGAGAGACCGGCTTTCTCGTGTACAAATTGCAATACCACCAAGGCGACGACATCCAACGCGCTCTTCGCAGGGTCGCGGGCGACCTCGTCGAATCGCATCGCGGACAAAAAATCCCGATCGCCGATGCCATCGAGGCCCTGCAGTGGATTCCCGTGACCAACTCGCTCCTTACCTCAGGTGCTCCTGATGTTCTCGCGCGCATCCGCGAATTGATCCAGAACCTCGACATCCCCCTGCGCCAAGTCTTCATCGAGGTGCTTGTCATACAGACATCTGTTACGAACACGCAACAGTTCGGCTTATCGTGGGGCGGCAGAGCGCAGTACATGAACAAAGCCGCCGGCCAGACCGGCAACTTCCAACAACCCTCTTCCGGCGACCCCTTAGTCTTCGGGTCGATCCCCATACTCAACGCCACGACAACGCCGCAACCCTCCATGTTCCCTATCCCGGGCGGATTCGACCTAGGCGTTATCGGCGACGTCATCTTGCACAAAGGCAAGAGCTTCTTCTCGATGGGATCCTTCGTGAACGCCCTCGAAACGGATATAGATTCCACGATCGTGTTAAACCCCAAGATCATCGCGCAAGACAGCAACAACGCGACGATGTTCTTCGGATTCAGCGTCCCCTTTCAAGCATCCCTCGTCACCAACACCGCCGCTAACACCACTCAAACGCAAAGCTTGGAGTACCGCAACATCGGCCACAACCTCAGCATCACGCCGACACTCGGCAGCGGCGACATCATCACTCTCGACATCAACGAGGACATCAGCCAGGTCTTTGGGCGTAATATACAGACGATTGCCACCTCGACAGTCATTCCCGGGATCACGACCTCCCAGACGACCATGTCCACACGCGTCCATGTCCCCGATGGGGCCTTCGTCTGCTTGACTGGCCAGATCAACGAGACCAAGAACCATAACCGGCAACAAATCCCCTGCCTAGGCGGACTCCCCTTGATCGGAGCGGCCTTCGCCAACAACGCCCGCACCAATGACCGCGAGAATGTCATCATTTTCATGCGCCCCCAGATCGTCAAATCGTTTGACGAATACAAGGCGATCTCCGAACATCAAGAGGATCTCTTTAGGGACCGCGCTCATTTGCCGGTTGTTAAAGAAGCCTACGATGAAGGTTTGGACATGGTGAAGACCCCGGAAAATGAATAGACTTTGCTTCCTTCTCGCCCCCCTCTTACTACTATTGGGGGCCTGTCACCGCAATTGCGGAGAATTTTCTCCAGAGCTCGACTACGCAGTCCAAGATAAATATTTACAACAACTCCCCGCGCCCTTCCCTCCCTTATCAGAATCGGAAAGGCAGCAAGATTGGGGCAGGGAATACGCCATCGGCGTAGGCTTTTCCAAACAGCTCGACCTCTACCAAGCGATGACCGCCTTCAAGCGCGCCGAGATCCTCACCCCAAAAGAGGGTACCGAGCGCCTCCTCGAAATGCGCTACGAGATCCTCCTCTGCTACTACTTCGGCCACAAATACAGTGACGTCATTTTTGAATTCGAACACGGCGCTCTACGCAACGTCACACCTGCCTTTCCCGCCTTCCACGACCTGCTCGTCATCCTCTACGACTCTTACCAAAACTTAAGTGATGAGGATAAGGCCCAGCACATCTTTGAGCTAATCCATTCCCACTATCCTGCCACCGCCGAAAACCTCGAGCTCTCCCGCGCCTTTTCCAGCGCCGACTTCTCACAGCTACACCTTTTTTCTGAAACACCCCCCACAAACACCACCGTCAAGCCTTTTCTAGACAGCTACTACGCCGAAAGAAAAAGCCCTCGCACAGCCCAACTCCTCAACACCTTCATCCCCGGCGCCGGCTACTTCTACCTCGGCCAGCCGCAATCTGGCACTACCGCCCTCCTCCTCAATGGACTCTTCATCTGGGCCGCCTACCACTTCTACCATCACGGCCAGATCGCCGCCGGCACCATCTTCACCAGTTTCGAGCTCGGCTGGTACTTCGGTGGAATCTTTGGTGCAGGATTAGAAGCCAAATACTATAATGAGCGGATTTATGAACGCCTTGCCAATCCCCTTATGAACAACCAACGCCTATTTCCCGCCCTTATGCTTCGCTATGGCTTTTAAATTTTTACTTTCTCTCCCTCTCTGCCTCCCCCTCCAAGCCGCTCCCGGCTTCCACGAACCTTGGGGCAAAGACGCCGACGTCCGCTACCATGAAATCTCCGAACCCTCTCTCTTCCGTCCCTTTTCTCCCATGACCTGGGCCGTTGAACAAATCATCCACTTCCATCAAACCATCATCTCTCCCGTCGACGGCCCCCGCAGCCACTTCCGCCCCTCCAGCTCCCAATACATGCTTCAAGCCGTCCAAAAACACGGCTTCCTCCCTGGCGTCTTTCTGGGCTTCGACCGCCTCCTCCGCGAAAACAGCGACGAGTGGGTCTACAAGACCACCGAATACGAAGGCGCCCTCTACAAATACGACCCCCCACCATGAACAAATGCTATAAGCCCATGACTTTCAAATGCTTATAAAACACAAAGTTGACAAATGTCAAGTTAAGGTTGACAATAACTAGGCATAAAGTTGACAATGATGCTTAACAATGCAATCGATCATTCCGCCGGATCAGAAATCTCCGTACATGTGACAAAGACACCCACCAGTACCGAAATAATTATTTCTGACAATGGCATAGGTATTTTCAAGAAGATCCAGGAATCCCTAAACCTATTAGATGAACGGCATGCGATTTTCGAGCTGTCTAAAGGTAAGCTAACGACTGATCCAAGCCGCCACACAGGAGAAGGTATCTTCTTCTCGTCACGAATATTTGATCAATTTATCATCTTTTCTGGAGCCGTGCACTTTTCACACAAATTTGGTGATCACGAAGACTTTGTCGTCGAGAGAAATGAACCTAAAAAAGGAACAACAGTCTGGATGAAATTGCACAATCACACTTCGAGGATCCTTAAGAAAATATTTGACGAATATTCATCGAGCGATGACTTTGGGTTTAATAAAACCGTTGTCCCTGTAAAATTAGCTCAATATGGAAATGAAAACTTAATCTCTCGTTCACAAGCAAAAAGACTGCTCGCG
>Ga0207020_1179_pt1 | contig 11497 bp, 9 predicted proteins | sample Alteio_BWMinCont_48_FD_153500 | JGI IMG/M metagenome (GOLD analysis project Ga0207020, IMG submission 153500) | Enriched cells from forest soil in Barre Woods Harvard Forest LTER site, Petersham, Massachusetts, United States -... | ecosystem: Environmental > Terrestrial > Soil > Temperate forest >... | reverse complement strand
TGCAGGGATAAAATTTTTCCGAAACATTATGAACCTCTTCACGCTATTAGGAACGTTGATAAAATAAATTACACAACCTGCCTCGTTCTTTTCCATTTCTGCTTCGTTGCAAAAGTCTTTAAATAGTTTACTATTCGCAGATTTTGCGCCTCGCATAAAAGAAAAATAACTTCGCCAACTTGTATAATTTATTTTATCAACGTTCCTAATAGCGTGAAGAGGTTTCTTATTTTTATAAAAAATTAGTTATGCGTAGTCTTGTCTTTTTAGCCTTATTTATATCTGTTACAGGGATCCACTCTTTTGCGCAAACTGCGCGGGTCGATGTTACTGATTTGATACGATTACGAACTTCTTTAAGCTGTCCAGACATATTAATATTAAATAACGATGATAAAACCGGTGCAAAATTACCACAATTAATTGTAAGTAACAAAGCTATGCGGGAGGATTTTATTAACGTTACAACCAATGTAATGAACATGGGAAATTCACAAACCCGAAGGGTTGGTATGATTATAGCAAAATCAACAAAACAGGGGCAAACCGCGAAGGTGGTGACATTTTTCCGCGTTCAACTCATAACAATGATTGTTACGCCACCACCTCGGCCACCCCGTTCTGCTTCACTTTGTCTGCGTCTTTTTTCTTTTCAGCATGTAACGCCTCAATGATCCTATCAGCATCAAAAATCTCGTCTTCGTTATTGTAGGGAAATTCAGCTTCGGGGCCGTTGGTATTATATTTGGCGAATGTGGCGTACCTCAATTCCGGCGATAGCGTAGGCTCATTGGCCATAATATTGGTGTGCATTTCGTAGCCAAACTGCGATGGCACATTAGCTATCCAGCATACTACCGATGGCAGGCCCAGGGCAGCCGCAGCGTGTTGCCCGAAGCTGTCTATGAACAGCCTTTTATCGCTCATTCCTATAAGCACCGCAAGCTGCCTCATGCTGGGCGAATCGGCCGGAAATACATTTTGCAGGGTAAGCTGGTCTTTCCGGCGTATTTGCACTACGTTGTGCGTATGCGCAAAAGCGTTTACCACCTTCTGGGCGGTATCGAATGGCAGGTCGCGGGGCCAGGAATATTTATCGGTATTGTTGGGCATACCGCCATTGGTCTGCAGCACCAGCAGCGGCCTGCCGGGCGGCAAATTTACCAGGGCGCCAAAAGATGTCCGTTCTTTGTGATTGAGGAACAATTCCGGCAGCTCGCCATTGTACTGTATACCGTTCATTTCGCACCATACCTTTACCAGGTGGCCCCTGCGCTGTATAAATTCCGTCTCAAAGTACGGGTCCTGCAGGAAGAACTTTGTATCGGCCTGCCCCTCTATGTGGTTGCGGTAGAAGTAGGCCTGCTCATTGGGAGCCACCACCTCATATATCCTCCGGTTCCCTTCAAACGCCTGTGGGTAGCCGGTAAGTACCATCAGCTTTGAATCGGGATATTGCACCTTTATAGCCTTGCACACGGCCGTAGCCATTATGCTCTTGCCTATACCGCCGCTCACCTGTAGTATTATTTTCATGCTATCGAATTCAAAAATAAAAATTCAAAATTCAAAAATGGAAGTGTGTCTACTACCTGTTATCGCTGCCATATTCATCCGTATCAATGCGTTTACCTGTGCCACCGCCTATAAAATCCGAAGGGCCACCAGCTATAATCCCGGCTGTATTATAGTCCACACCGCCGCCTGTAAACGATTGTGGTGTTCCCGCAAAAAACACTTTATTGTCTGGGCCGCCTGCCTGCCAACCACGGGTAGTAAAATCAAGCCTGTTATCAGGGCCGCCACCTATAAGCCCGGATGTCCTATTGCCTAAACCGCTGGTAAACGATACATCTGGCTCAGGATCGTTGTCATCAAATGGCGGCCTGTTAAACAGCCTGCCGCCTATTATGAAATTCGGGTCATCATCATCAGTGTCTATTAAAAAGTCCATAAGCGTTGGTTTTACTCCTTTATAAATTTTCCCCTCACTTTCCTCCCTTCCCCATCCGTTACCTGTAGCATATACATACCAGGTGGTAGTAAGGATATGTTTATTGTTGCTTTACCCTGTTTCTCCGTGAGTTTACCGAACGGGAATAATTGCCCCATAAGGTTGCTAATACATATCACCTCCTCTGGAGAGCCTGCCTGCCGGTAGGCAGGGCCGGGAGAGGTTTGTATTGTCACCTCATCCCTTGCCGGGCTTGGGTACACCACACACCACCCTTCCCCTGCATTAGTGATTTCTGCAACACCATCACCACCACCTACATTTACCACATAGCCCGCAGAGGTGGTGCTATCCCAGCAGCCATAGCCAGTAGGCACTACCCTTGCCGTAATAGTATCTATGCCCGGCAGCTTGGTATAGGTTACAGTGGGCACTGTAGTAGCTGCAAACTCTATACCATGGTTCTGCCAGTGTATAAGGTAGCTGCTACCGGCATTGGCTACGGTGGCTGTGACTGTGACTGTGCTGCCCATGAGTGTTGTGGGGATGCCTGTAAGGGAAATAGATGGGGTAGTAAGGGTGGGTGGATAACTAATCTTGCGCGCCATAAAATTGTACTCATCAGCAATATATACATTGCCGCATATGTCTATTGCTAGCCCTTCAGATTCATTTAACTCGCAACTTGTAGCCGGGATATCGTCGCCGGTATATCCCACAACGCCGGTACCCGCTATAGACTTAATAATCCCGGTTGAAGCATCAATCCGCTCTATCCTTGAATTACCATGATCTGCCATATATATATTGCCTGCATTATCTACCGCAATACCAAGCGGGCCGATATGACAATTGGTTGCGACTGCACCATCAGTGAATGGAGCCGCGATTCCATCGCCGGTACCAGCCACCCTGGTCATGATACCGGTACTGATCGTAATTTTACGAATGGCACGGGTTGAATCGGCAAAATAAATATTTCCGAGGCCATCGGTACCAATACCCTCCGGAACTATATGAGTGGACGTGGCCGGGACGCCTTCGGCTGTAATTCCCGCAAACCCGTCACCTGCAACGGTAGTTATTATCCCAAGCGTATTTATTTTTCTTATTTTGTGATCATCTCCCACGTACAAATTCCCGAAAACGTCGAATACCATCCATCCGCCATAAATTGTCGCCGCTGTGGCAGGGCCACCATCGCCCGACGGCACAAATGTACCATCACCAGCTATTGTTGTAATAATTCCTGTAGCTATATCTATTTTTCTTATTCTATAATTGCCACCATCCCCAATATAGATATTTCCTACACTGTCAAATAAAGCTAATCCTGGTAAGTTAAGCTGTGCATCTGTCGCAGGTATGTCATCTCCGTTATAACCTGCAACACCTGTACCTGCTATAGTATTGATAAGGCCTGTAGTCACGTCTATTTTACGCACTCTGTGGTTGGCAATATCAGCGATATATATATTATTGTTTTGGTCAACACTTATTCCTGCGAATTGCCTGACTTTTGCGTCGGTCGCAGGCCCTCCATCTCCCCCATACCCCGCAATACCTGTACCCGCAATCCGTGTTATTATTTGCCCGTTTACATTGTTTATGTTCAGTAACGCGCAAAATAACATTAGCAATTTTAACGGCGCTTTTTTCATACTTGGCATTGAGCAATTATTTTAATTAGAATACAGCAATTAAGCGATATAAACTGGCCTTGCCAAATAACCGGGAAGTGCCGGTATCGTGTACAATTCTCCAGTTCCCCGTAGTCTTCCCAAAAACAAACAACTGTTGGGCGTAGTCTCCGACTACGTCCTCGCGGGTGCCAGTCTCTGACTGGCGAATGTATACAGCCGCTCCCCACCTACCCGGAAGAGAAGAAATATTGCTTATCCATTTTATTGAGTTTTTCATGTTTACTCCTTTATAAATTTCCCCCTCACCTTCCTCCCCTCATCATCCGTTACCTGTAGTATATACATACCCGGTGGTAATGAGGATATGTTTATTGTTGTTTTATTATTACTTGCCCCCGACCCTGTCATTGTGAGCTTGTCGAACAATTGCCCCATAAGGTTGCTAATACATAACACCTCCTCTCCCTTGGAGAGGCCGGGAGAGGTTTGTATTGTCACCTCATCCCTTGCCGGGCTTGGGTACACCACACACCACTCTTCCGCTGCATTAGAGATTTCTGCTACACCATCACCACCACCTACATTGACTATATGCGCAATAGAGGTTGTGCTATCAAAATAGCTGCAAGCAGCTACCACTCTTGCCGTTACAGTATCAATACCTGCGCCCTTAGTATAAGTGACTGATGGTATAGTCGTCGTTGCGAATTCTACGCCATGATTGAACCAGCGTATCAAGTAATCGCTTCCTTCACCAACTACTACCGCTGTAATAACTACACTACTGCCGATGGGAGCCGATATAATTCCAGAAAGAGAAATTGACGGAGTAACAAATGTATATGGATATGTGACTTTGCGTATGCGACTGTTATTCCAGTCCGAAATATATGTATGCCCGATATGATCAAACGCTATGTCTTTCGGATACCATAATTGGGCGCTTGTGGCAGAGCCACTATCGCCGCCAAAGCCTGCGATGCCCGTCCCCGCTATTGTATGCGTTATGCCTGAAGTATCAATAGCAATACACCTATTATTCGTATAGCAAGCGGCGTAAATATTTCCTGCGCTATCAAGACAAATTCCCGCAGGGTTCATATTGCAACTAGTAGCAGCAATATCATCTCCTGTATATGGCCCGATGGCAACGCCGGAGCCAGCCACTTTGCTAAGTATTCCGGTACTCATATCAATTTTAAGAATTACACCAGGACTGTCAACAGTGTACACATTACCTGCAATATCGGTAGCAATAGCAGGATAGGGATGAACACTTGTAGAAGTTGCAGGTACGTTCAGCGTTGTAGGACCAGGTAGACCAGTACCAGCTATAGTTGTAATAATTCCGGCAGGTGTTATTTTTCGAATTCGATATAAATCGCACATATACATATTCCCAAATGGATCAAACGCCATATCACCCGCATTTATCATTGCGGCAGTAGCTGGTCCACCCTCGCCAGAAAAACCTACGATACCTGTTCCAACATAAGTGCTTATAATACCGGTAGCCGCATCGACTTTTCTAATTCTGTCATTGTCAGCATCTCCAATATATAAATTACCCATATTGTCAAAAGCTAAATCGTTAGGTCTATTCAACTGCGACCCAATAGCTGGTATTCCATCTCCACTAAACCCGGCTATTCCGGTACCAGCAACAGTAGTAATAATTCCAGTTACTACATCTACCTTTCGTACTCTTTGGTTCAGACCATCCGCTATATACACATTGCCACAGCCATCTAAAGTAATTCTTGGAGCATTATGAAGTTCCGATGCTGTCGCTTGAATTCCGTCACCATTATAACCCACTGTACCCGTTCCCGCAATCGTAGTAATTATCTGCGCATGTAAATTGCAAGTAAAAATTACCTTTAATAAAACAATCAAAAGAATAAGATATTTAGTTTTCATAAAAAAAGCAATTAATTTATGCTATACAAAAACTATGCTATATATAACGGACTTGCCAAATAACCAGTACCGGGAGCGGCAGTAGTGTACACCTCACCTGGTAATAAGGACCCATAACCAAGTGGAGTAGTTATTACCGGTATATTCTGAATAACAAGTTCATTTACATGCATACCCCCCAGGCCAGCTGCAAGAGCAAGGCCGTTAACGCCTGTACCAAATATTCCGGTAAATGGATTGCCACCGTCATTATTATTTGTACCCCCAAGTATTGCAGAACAGTTACCGGAAACAATATTATTAAAGCCACCCAAAATAGCACCATTCTGTGCCAAAGGAGCAATACTATTTGCGCACCCGCCCCCTATCACCCCATGAAGTGTTACACCTCCACCGGTAGCTCCATCTATGCAATTATTAACTCCACCACCAATAAAACTCCAGCCTGCAACCCCGCCCGTGACGAAATTGCCTATATGGTTCGCATCCCCTCCGCTCATGCTATTTTGATTACCCAAAATTTGGTTAATTAATCCTCCACCAATAACATTAGTAGTTCCTGATGCGCAATTTTCTACCCCCCCCCCACCAATAAAATTAAAAACAGTAAAGTCGTCGGCAAGTATCCGGTTTTGAAAGCCTGAAAAAATACCATTGAAATCCATATTGTGAGGACCCGGACCAGAAGTACATATCCAATTGCCCTGACCACCACCAATAACGTTATAGCAATTGTTCTGGGGTGTAAGGCTAAAAATGCAGTTGTCCTGTCCGGCAACAACTGCATTTCCCGTGAATCCATCAATACAGTTGGTATTGCCCCCACCAATAAATGAAGCCGCACCAGACATCATATTGCTCTGTCCGCCGCCCATAAACCCATAAGTTGCGTTGGGCGTCATACAGTTTTGCTGCCCGCCGCCTATAGCATTGTATTGGGAGGTATTTACGGGGTCTGTATCAATACAGTTGTTGCCGCCGCCACCTATAAAGCTGAAAGGGGATGGGCAGCTATTGCCACCTACATTGCCAACCGTATTCTGTCCACCGCCACCAATAAAACTATTAGTAGATCCCTGGTATATATTATTTGTCGTGCCACCGCCAATAAAGCTCAAATCTGCGGATTGCAATATCGCATTTGATTCCCCGCCAGCAATCACGGAACTGCGTGGACAAATATGGTTAAGGAACCCACCACCAATAAAAGAACATTGCGCTGCCGTGTCCACAAAGTTGGCTATGCCCCCCGCTATGGCCGAGAAATGGGCGCAGGCCTGGTTTTGGGTACCACCGCCAATAAATGAATATTCGTTCCCCGCACGGTTACCCGCACCGCCCGCAATGGTGGTCCAATGGGAATTTTCAAAGATACAGTTCGACTCACCGCCGCCAATAGTATTAAATGCCGAAGCGTTGATGTTGTCGGTCGCAATAACGTTTTGCAGCCCACCACCTATAAAGCTATAAATCGAGGGGCAAAACAAGCCAGGCGATGCGATAGCATTAAGGCAACCGCCGCCTATAAAGCTGCCCTGTGAGCCAAAACCACCGGGGCCACCGGAAAACCCATTGATGGTATTCTGCACACCACCACCAATAAAGCTGCAATCAGCGCCACAGTTTATATTGTTGCCTTGGCCGCCACCTACTGTAGCGTAGCAGGTATTGCCGAAAATATTATTCTGCCCGCCACCGCCTATGGTATTATAACCCGAGCAGTTAGCATCGTCCGTATTGATAACATTCTGGCAACCACCGCCAATAAAACTATAGGGCGAAGGCATAAAAATAGTGGGTGGTGTGCCCGGTATAGTGGTGCAAGCAATACAGTTATCCAATCCCCCGCCTATAACGCTGAATTGTGAACCAACGCCAACGGGAAACCCTCCAACATAGCCTCTGCCCTGTATTACGTTGCCACGGCCATCGCCTATAAAACTATAATCCGAACATTCTCTTACAGCATTGCCTTCCCCGCCACCGATTGATGAATGGGTGCCAAGTATGCAATTATTCTTACCATTGCCAATGAAACTATAATCGCCATAGCCGGCAAGTGTAGGGTCACTTATCCCATTATTGCTGCCACCGCCTATAAAGGAGAAACTACCCTGTACCGCATTGTTCTGCCCATTGAATATAGACGTGAAGACACCGAAATTATTATTGGTATCGCCATTAACAATAGTTGCAAAGCAGCCACAGGCCGTATTTTGGCAGCCATTGCCTATAATGTTGTAAATACCATTATCAATAGGTGGCCCTGAACTGAAAATATTAATGACATTGGTATCGCCATTAATAATCGTAGACAGGTCGGCTGCATTGCTATTGGTAGGCGCTGCCGAAGGGATACCACCAAATATAGAGGAGCAATTACCGGTAACAACACCAGTATTATTTGTAGTGACACAATCCGTACGGACCGTTTGAAATGAGCCAGCGCTGGGGTCGCAAAATACATTATAAGTTGTAGCCATAAAAAGGTGTTTAAAAGGTTATTAAAACGATCCCGAAAAGCACTGTCACACAAATCACTCTACCAAATTTAAAACAAATTTTTTAATCCACAATTTTTTTTTTTCTGTTATTCTATTGTTATTGTATCTACTTTCCCACTCGTCCTCCGTTTGCAACGAGGATGACCCGGTGTGCGTTTGTAACGCCCGACACCTTCACACAACACACTCGTCCTCCGTTTGCAACGAGGATGCCCCGGTGGGCGTTTGCAACGCCCGACACCTTCACACAACACACCCCAAAAAACCGCACCAACCAATAACATATAACCACATACCCCTCCCCACTCGTCCTCCGTTTGCAACGAGGATGCCCCGGGGCATTTGCAACGCCCGACACCTTCACACAACACACTCGTCCTCCGTTTGCAACGAGGATGCCCCGGTGGGCGTTTGCAACGCCCGACACCTTCACACAACACACCCCAAAAAACCTCACCAACCAATAACATATAACCACATACCCGTCACTCATTTATCCCTCAAAAAAAATACATCATAAGCGCATAGCAGTAGTACCATAGTACGTTTTCTGTATCATCATTAAAACCCGTTTTGTAAACCTCAAAAATTGTCCTCACCTTTATGCCGCAAAAGAAGCCTCCGTTCCATTTGTATAAGTTGCATTCCTATATATATAGTCCATTTATATAGTCCATTGAAAAATCCCGAAGGGATGGCATTATTATAGAAATCCAAAATATTACACCACAAAACCCCGAAAGGGGTGGCAGAAAAATATCCCACCCGGGTAGAAAACGGGATATTTTCGGGATATTTTCGGGATATTTTTGCCGTAACAAAAAACGTAATTAATTGACTACCAATAAATTAACATAAATGTTATTCACAATGAAAAATTTCCTTCCCAGCGGAATATTTTTCAGCGCGCGACCATAATCTTATGAATTACCGTGCCTGGCTGGCTATGATTCAGTAAATTCCAAGGGCCTGCCGAACGTTTCGGGAAGGGCGATCGCTGAAATAATTGCAAGCATCCACACAATGCAGCCTGTGATTGCGAGGCCACCCGCCAGGCCCAGGCCAAATAAGCGCTCCAGACCCTGGTGCATTGGGATGAGGAGGACAACAGCGCCCCTCATGAAGTTGGTGACGGTGGCCGCAACCGTTGCTCGTAAGTTGATGCCAAAATGCTCGGCGGTAGCTGTTACGAACACCGAAAGGTAGCCGCAGCCCAGCCCCATTAAAAATGAGGTGAGACTAAGTTGCCCACCCTGCCCTATCCTTACGAAATGATATACTGTAGACAGAACGCCAATAGCCATAAAGGAAAGTAAAATCTTCTTCCTGCTTTTGAATACCTGGCTCAGGATACCGCTGAGCAGATCACCTGATGTTATGCCCACCTGGAACAGAATAAAGCAGGTTGATAATTTCAATCCGGTGATATTATGCGCCTTGGCAAGCTCGGGAGACAATGTGATTAGCAAGCCAACACTATACCAGATAGGTATGCCCATGAGTATGCAGGCAAAATACTTTAAAGCCCGCTGCCGTGATGAAAACAGGAGCAGCAACGATCCCCTTTTGTCATCTTTCACTTTCGTTTCCTTAAACATGGACGATTCATGCGCCTTCATGCGCAGGATGAACAACAGACCTCCCGCAACTCCCGCGGCCATGAAGGCCTGCCGCCACGGCAAAAAATCACCGATCAACCCGGCAGTTACGGCGCCAAGCGCGCCGAGAGTGGCGACAATGATAGTACCGTAGCCCCGTTTTTCAATGGACATGCTTTCTGATACCAATGTAATCCCCGAACCCAATTCACCAGCCAGCCCAACACCGGCAAGAAAACGAACCAGGGCGTAGGTGTTCACATCGTGTACAAATGAGTTGGCAAAATTGGCAAGGGAATAGAGCAGAATGGAGCCATACAAGGCTGTTATGCGCCCTTTCTTATCTGCTATGACGCCGGTAATGATCCCTCCGAGCATCATACCCGCCATCTGAATAGAAAGCAGTTTTTCGCCCGTTAGCGTCAATACGCTTCCCGATAGGCCAAGGTCTTTAAGCGACGGAATACGATAAACGTTGAAGAGGAAGAGGTCGAAAGCATCAATGAAAAAACCGATGCCGGCTACCAGCACGGCAATGTTAAATGGGGAATGATAGATTTTGTTGTTGTCCGTGCTCATCCGCGATGGTTATCCTGGTTTGTGCTACTTCACCCGGTTAATTTAGTGCAAAAGGGTTCACGCAAAGATTCTGTGTTAAATTCCAAGAGTTCTTGATTGTTTTTTATAATTTTGTTTTAAGGCGGCTTTATGTCAGCCTGGTAAGGGAAGCGGCACATTGTGACCGCTTCTTTGATTTTTAATCGGTCGTATTGATTTCATTGTTTTGATCTTTTTTTAAGTGATTTTTATCGTAGGCTGTATTTGTTTTATATACTGTATATGCCATTTCTAATAATCTTCTTTGTACTGCGACGACTGCTTTCATTTTGACACCATGTCTTGCTACTGTTCTTGCGTATATTGCCTTGTACCGATCATCGTGACGTATTGCTACCAAAGCTGGTAAATGCATTGCTTTACGTAGGTGCCTGTTGCCTTTCTTCGATATTCTTGGCTTTCCTTTTATGGACGTTCCAGACTGTTTTTCTTTTATATCAAATCCGGCATAACTGGCTAACTGTCGTTTATTGCGTATCAGCTCAAACCCATTTGTTTCCGCTAAAATTATAGCAGCAGTCAAATTTCCTATACCTGGTATTGAAGTTATCTTTTCCACTATTGGTTTAACTTCCTGATCCTTGGCAATTAATGCAGCTACTTCCTCTTTTATTGCTTTCTCCTGCTTGTTAAGTATTCTGATCCTTTCTTTTATCCTTGTCAGACTGCTTTTGTTAGGATAGGCCTCTGCTTGCTCTGCATGTAAATGATTCTTTACCATAGACCGCTCTTCAACGATCTGGTCCCGCTCCCTGGTTAATTGCTTGATGTTGCGATATGTTTCTTTTGGTTTCTTCCAGGTATCTAATTTCCTTTCCAAACCAAATCTCGCAATCGCTTCCGATGCTGTTTTGTCGGTAACGGTTTTCACATCAAGGGTGCGCATATAATTGCTTATCTTATTAGGCAATACAATGCTTATTTCATGACTCTTTTCATCTAAAAAGTAAGCAAAAGATTCATGGTATACACCAGTGGCCTCCATTACAAAACGAACAGCAATAAGTTCATCCGTTTGCTTCTTTACCCACGCTACCAGATTTTCAAAACCTTTTCTTGTATTGGCAAATGCTTTTGACGCATGGAGCTCAGGCTCCCAATTATCATACATTCTACCTAAACAAACAACTAACTCCTTTTGGGCTACATCTATACCCACTACCTGTTTTACAATTTTCTTCATATCAATGATTTTATGTACTGAAAATGAAAAAAGTGAAAATCTCCCTTCGTTTTGTCTCCTGATTGGATATTCTGGAT
>Ga0207020_1176_pt1 | contig 11706 bp, 10 predicted proteins | sample Alteio_BWMinCont_48_FD_153500 | JGI IMG/M metagenome (GOLD analysis project Ga0207020, IMG submission 153500) | Enriched cells from forest soil in Barre Woods Harvard Forest LTER site, Petersham, Massachusetts, United States -... | ecosystem: Environmental > Terrestrial > Soil > Temperate forest >... | reverse complement strand
TTACTAACGTCATTATTAAATAAATATATCCGCAAATTAAGTCATATTTGTGGTTTAAGCGGGTAGTTTAGCCTTAAAATGTTTTTATTTGCATGATAAAAAGCTTAAGGCATAAAGCGGAAAGCAAAAAGGAAACCATTAGAACATCTAAGAATCAGTGTAATCTGAAGCGATCGGTGTAATCATATAACATGAGCGAGAAAATTAAAATAGGTATCAGTATTGGAGATGTTAACGGCATTGGTTTAGAGATTATTATAAAAACGCTATCCGATCCGCAGATCTATAACTATTGTACGCCCATTGTATACGGACACACCAAAGTGGCGTCGTTTTATCGCCGGTTAGCCGGTATTAATGAGCTTAATTTTAATGTGATCGGTCATGCTTCAAATGCACAGGTTAAACGTGCAAATATGATCAATTGCTGGGAAGAAGATGTGAAGATAGAACCCGGTATTGTTAATAAAGAAGTGGGTAAATATTCCTATTTATCGTTAGAGAGAGCCACATCCGACCTGGTAAAAGGCGACATAGACGCGCTGGTTACCGCGCCTATTAATAAAGATAACATCCAAAGCGAAGAATTTAATTTCCCCGGGCATACCGAATATTTACAGGATAAAGATGGCGCTGCCGAATCGTTAATGTTTTTGGTGAGCGATACCTTGCGCGTTGGCGTTGTTACCGGACATATACCGATAGCCAAAGTAGCTACCAGCATTAGTGCCGAAAAAATAGTGTCGAAGTTAAAATTGATGAATACCAGTCTTCAAAACGATTTTTGGATCCGCAAGCCTAAAATTGCAGTGCTGGGCCTAAACCCCCATGCCAGTGACAATGGCCTAATTGGCGACGAGGAACAAACCACCATAGCCCCGGCAATTGAGCAGGCGCGCGAGCAGGATGTGCTGGCTTTTGGTCCGTATGCCGCTGACGGCTTCTTTGCCAATGGCACCTATTTGCAATTTGATGCGGTATTAGCGATGTATCACGACCAGGGGTTGATACCGTTTAAACAAATCGCGTTTGAATCAGGCGTTAATTTTACGGCGGGACTAAAGTTTGTACGTACCTCGCCCGATCATGGAACCGCGTTTGATATTGCCGGGAAAAATGAAGCCTCGGAGGTGTCTTTCCGCGAAGCAATGTTTACGGCGATACATATTGTTAAGCATCGTTTAGAAAGCGCCGAGCTTGCCGAAAACCCTTTGGTTTTCACCAAATTAAGCCGGGATCGCGACTAAAATATCTGCGCAAAAAATTTTCTTTTTACTTTATTTTCATCGTATATTTGATAAGACCAGTTATCAAATATACCCCGTATGAAAAAAGTTTCCGATATTCTTGCCCGCAAAGGCGGTAGCGTAATTGCTATTGACGCTGATACCTCAGTTTTGGATGCTTTGAAACTGATGTCAGAAAAAAACATTGGCTCTGTAATTGTTACCGAGAACGGCGAATATGCGGGCCTTTTAACAGAGCGGGACTATGCCCGTAAAGTAATCCTGAAAGGGAAATCATCCGACGAAACCACCGTACGGGAAATTATGAGCACCGGCCTGCCGAGAATATTACCCAACAGTTCTATCGAAACCTGCATGCATATCATGAGCGAAAGTAACATCCGCTACCTGCCGGTTTTCCGCGAAGATGAGCTATGCGGAATTATCTCTATCAATGATGTGGTTACCGAAACCATTTTATCGCATGAAGCGACCATCGAGCATTTGAAAAGCTATATACAGTCATAGTATATAAAAGACAAAAGTCCTGCTTTGTGATCTCTGTGCGTCCTTAGTGGGCTCAGTGGTTTGTTTTTAACCACAAAGGGCGCGAAGAGGTAAACAAAGTGCACAGAGATCATTTCGATTAATTCCTTGCAGTACCTTTTTTGTGATAATCAAAAGATAAGCCAGCCACTAAACCAATGGTAGCATAGGCGTAACTGTCCTGGAAATAAATATTATACTCGTCCTGCCCGCGATAACCGCCGCCGGCCATTAGCGATACATTCTGCATAAACGGCAATTGATAATAATATTTAAGCGAGATGTTTAAACGCTTTTTATAATCGGTAAACAGGTAATTGTTGTCTTTGTCCATGATGTATTCAAAATCCAGTTGAAAATGCATCCAGTCGTCAAAATCCTTTTTACCCGGATCAATGGCATCGGTATATTTTTTAGCCAGCGTGTATAACCAATTGCCTCGCATGCGCACCCACCCGTATTTTCCTTCCAAAACATGGGCATATCCCAACCTAATTAATGCAGCATGCAATTCTAAACCTGCAGATTTATAATTGTTAATGATTACGTCCTCCTTGTCCGTCCGGGTGCCGATATGATATAAAAACGTGTAAAAGTTGGTCGTGAATTTGCCACTGTCCACATTAATGGTGCCGTTGGGGTTTGCAGTTGGTCCTTCAATACCGTTGGAATGATGATTATAAGCGACTGAGAAAAATTTAGGATGATAGACATCCTTATTGGCTCGGAAATATACCACCAATCCCGGCATATAACTGGGCGACTTTACCGGCGAGCCGAATGCGGCAAACAGCCGGATATTTATTTCGGGCGTGGCCACCAGGAAGAACGGCAGTTTGGGCGAATTAACCAGTACAAAATTGGCTACCAGGTCGGAGGTTAAGAGGGTTTTATTCGGTCCGCCATATTCGTTGCCAAAAATTGCCGGTTTTAAGTTTTGGGTGTAGATGTCATTAAACTCGGCGTTGAGGATTCGTTTGTTTTTTGTAGCGGTGTCTAATGTTTGTGCGAATGCACCTGAAGTTAATATAACTAAAAGAAACAGGTAAAATGTTTTAGTAAAGTTTTTCATAGATGAGGTAATTACGGGAATTATGCGACCCCGGATTTTATCGCATCCGGCCTGATGTTTTGGCTTCATGCACCCACAGTGTAACTTACCCCAACATTTTTCCGTATCTTGCGTACCACACAGAAAATACAGTGACATTCCAGGATTTTAATTTCAACGAACATTTATCAGACGGCCTTAATAGTATGGGGTATATCACCCCAACGCCCATCCAGTCTATGGCCATCCCGCTTATTTTGCAGGGAAAAGATCTGATAGCCTGTGCCCAAACCGGCACCGGCAAAACTGCCGCTTTTTTATTACCTGTTTTAGAGCAGATCGGCACCACCGAAAAGCACCAAACCAGCACGCTTATACTTACCCCAACGCGCGAGCTGGCACAGCAGATAGATCAGCAGGTAGAGGGCCTGGCTTATTTTACCGGCATCAGCTCCATAGCCGTTTTTGGCGGAGGCGACGGGCATGTTTATGAACAACAGCGCCGCGGGATTCAAAACAACGTAAACATTATTATCGCTACTCCGGGTAGATTGATAGCCCACTTAACCTCGGGCGTTTTAAAGCTGAACCATATCAAGCATTTGATATTGGATGAAGCCGACCGCATGCTGGACATGGGCTTCTCTGACGATATTATGCGCATCATCAGTTATTTGCCCAAAGAGCGGCAAACGCTGTTGTTTTCGGCGACTATGCCGGGGCGTATAAGAACGCTGGCTAAATCGGTATTAAAAAATCCGGAACAAATTAACATTGCGTTATCACAGCCTGCTGTCGGCATTGATCAGCAGGTATACAAGGTTCATGACCAGCAAAAAACACCGCTGTTGCTGCATTTATTGAAATATGGCAACTATGTAAGCACCATTATATTCGCTTCGCGCAAAGAGATTGTAAAGGCATTGGGTAAAGAATTAAAAGCTGCGCATATTAACGTGGCAGCCTTTCACTCGGATCTGGAGCAAAAAGAACGCGAAGAGATCCTGCTCAAATTTAAAAACCGCCAGATACCCGTAATTATCGGTACCGACGCGCTTTCACGCGGGATAGATGTGGAGGGGATTGACCTGGTGATCAACTATGATGCGCCCGGCGATCCGGAAGATTATATCCACCGTATTGGCCGTACCGCACGTGCCGAAACTACCGGAACCGCCATCACCTTTGTTAATCACCGCGACGAACGTAAATTGAAGAGCATTGAAGCTTTAATAGATAAACCTATTAAACAAATGACGCCGCCCGAAGAACTGGCAGGTATACAGGAAGTAAAAGCGGCACATTCAACCGGGAACAACAATAACCGTAACCGCGGTAAAAAACGGCCCTGGCAGAAGAAATAGGATATCCTATTAAAACATTATTACAAAAGACTTACGAAGTTTTTAAAACTTCGTAAGTCTGAGGAGACTTTGATCGTAAATCGCTATGAATGTCATTTTAAAAATAGCAGCAATTACAGTTCTTACCGCGTTAGTTGGAAATACCTTTGCCCAACAATCAGCCACTCCCCCCAGTTTTTCTGGTAACCCCATAATACCCGGCTGGTATGCCGATCCAGAAGCAAAGATCTTCGGTAAAAACTACTGGATCTATCCCACCTACTCGGCTAAATATAAGGACCAGGTTTTTATGGATGCTTTTTCATCACCCGACTTAGTGCATTGGACCAAACACTCCCGTGTGTTAGACACCAGCGCTGTTAAATGGGTAAAAAAGGCGCTTTGGGCGCCTGCTGTAGCAGAGAAGGGTGGTAAATACTATTTGTTTTTCGGCGCTAATGATATTCATGATGACACCAAAGAAATCGGCGGCATTGGCGTAGCTGTTGCCGATAAACCTGAAGGGCCATTTAAAGATTACCTTGGAAAGCCGCTCATCGGTAAAATTGTAAATGGCGCGCAGCCTATCGACCAATTTGTTTTTAAAGATACCGACGGCCAGTATTATATCATTTATGGCGGATGGGGGCATTGCAATATCGCCAAATTGAAAAACGATTTTACGGGCGTCGTTCCGCTTGCTGATGGCGAAACGTATAAATCCATTACGCCTGAAGGTTATGTAGAAGGTCCGTTGATGTTTAAACGCAACGGCAAATATTACCTGATGTGGAGCGAAGGCGGCTGGACCGGCCCTGATTACCGGGTTGCCTACGCCATTGGCGACACACCTTTTGGTCCGTTTAAACGGATTGACGTAGTTTTAAAGCAGGATGTTAATATTGCCACCGGCGCAGGCCACCACTCGGTTATTCAAATTCCCGGAACAGAGGAATGGTATATTATTTATCACCGCCGCCCTTTAGGCGAAACCGACGGCAATCACCGGGTAGTATGCATTGATAAAATGTACTTTGATGCCAACGGGTTTATTCAACCCATAAAGATCACCAATGAAGGGGTGAAGGAAAGGAAGATAAAATAAAAAAGGTGTCATGAGAGCCCCCGAACCATGTGCGATGCGGGCTATTAGATTTGACAACTTTTTAAAAGTTGTCAAATCTTTGTTATTTGTACGCAGGCCTTTGCCCGCATTCACTCTCCGTTAAAAAGACTTACGAAGTTTTTAAAACTTCGTAAGTCTGATCGGCAAAGGCAATTATTTAGTCTTTTCCTTTGTAGTTGTTGGACTACCCTCTTTTGCATTTTTCACATATTTATCCAGCCAGGTATTCATTTCCCAAAGCATGTGCAATAAATTTTCTTTACCGCGATAGCTATGCGCTTCATACGGAAGAAAAACAAACCTTACCGTTCCGCCGTGGCCTTTTATGGCTGCGAACAGGCGCTCGCTATTGATAGGGAAAGTACCCGAATTATCATCCGCATCGCCGTGGATCAATAAAATAGGTGTTTTGATCTTATCTGCAAAACTGAACGGGCTCATGTCATAATACAATTTAGGGTCCTGCCAATAGGTACGGTCCTCGTTCTGGAAACCAAATGGGGTAAGCGTACGGTTATAGGCCCCGCTACGAGCAATACCAGCTTTAAACAGGTTGGTATGTGCCAGTAAATTGGCCGTCATGAAAGCGCCATAGCTATGGCCGCCTACAGCTACGCGGTTACGGTCGCCAACGCCCATATCCGCCAGTTTATTAATGGCCGCTTCGGCATTGAGTTTTAATTGTTCAACAAAAGTATCATTGGGTTTCTTGTCATCTTTGGCAACTATCGGCATTTCGGCATTATCTAAAATGGCGTAGCCCTGGGTTACCCAAAATACCGGCGAGGCCCAGCTAATAGTAATAAACTTATTCTGCGATCCGCGGATCTGCGCGGCATCTGCTGCCGAGTTAAACTCGCGCGGGTAGGCCCATATTAAAACAGGCAACGGACCGTCTTTTTCCTTATTATAACCTTTTGGCAAATAAAGATCACCGGTCAGGTCAACACCATCGGCGCGTTTGTAGGATATTTTTTGCTTGCTTACGCCAACCAGTTGCGGGTATGGGTTTTTAAAGGTGGTTAGCGGCTGATCGGCTGTTTTAAGTTCCAGGTTTTTGATATAATAATTGGGCACTTCGGTTTGCGATTCTTTACGCGTAAGTACTATTAATTTATCCGGATCGATCACATCAACCACCTCTTCAAAATAACCCTCCTTGCTGCGCCAGATAATTTCATTTTGTTTGGTGGCGAGGTCAAATTTGGCTAAAAACGGCAGGTCGCCTTTTGGTGACGAGCCGGTGATATTGTTCATTAATAGTTTGGTGCCGTTATCCACCGGGTAAATAACCGGGCGGCCAAATTTATTTTTAGCAGTAACAGGCGTGCCTGGATTGGTATAGGCGTCGGTTTCGTTACGCTCATAAAGTTTTTCCAATGCGCCAGTCGACGGATTAAAGCGGCTTGTACGCGACAATTGTTTAGACCGTAGGGCCTCGCTAACCAGCGCCAGTGTAGATGTTCCCCATTGGGTGCCACGGTAACGCATGGCGGTTTTGAATAATTGTTTAGACTCGCCATTGAAAGGTGCGTTAAGCTCAAAAACTGCGTCGTGAAAATCGACTTTCTTTTTGATCAAACCGCTGTCTAACGGATGGCACCAGGTAATAGTAGCGGCTTCATCGCCCCGCCAGGTAAAATCGCGGTCGACGTTTTGCACATTATCATTGCCCGAGGGGCGGCCCTCTGTAGATGGCAGCTCGGCCAGCATTTTTACGGTTTTCCCTTTTAAATCCGTTATGGTTATAGTTGAGGGGAACCCGGTGGCGGTAACGAGATAAGAGAATGGCTTGCGGATAGTACGCATCATCAGGTATTTTTTATCGGGCGACAAGCTGACATTGTCATAGATGGCCGGTTTGTTGATCGGCGTTTCTACGCCTCCCCGGTTTTCAACTAACTGCGAAGTAGCATAAAACGCAAATAACTGCTCGTCATAAGGCGACTTGATCAAATCCTCGTAAGTTGCGCTTGGTGCGGCCTTACCTAAATTTTCCTGGATGGTGGGTCCTTTGGGCATCAACGATTTTTGCGGCGCCATGCCGGCTGGTTTGACGATAGTGTGATACAGTATAGACTGGTCATCTGCCCATTCGATACTGCTTCTCAATACCACGTTTAATGGTGTTTTATTGATCTTCATCGCTTTTTTGGTGGCGACATCAATCACATACAAATCAACACTTTTAGGGTTGGTTTGTGTAAACAGGATCTTTTTTTCATTTGGGCTCCAGCTCATATTACCCGCGCGCAAAGGCTCGGGCAACCCAGTTACGGTGAATGTTTGCCCGCTTTTAATATTCTTCAGCGTAAAGCCACTGATGTAATTTTGCCTGCTTGGCGCAAAGTTTTCGGGGTTTATACGCAAACCTGCAATCCGCAATTCGGGCATAGCCAGCTCGGCTACCGAAGGGTAGGAAGTATGGTCGGCTAATAAAAGCCATTCGGCTTTTGATGATATACTTACGGTTGGTGTAGGTTTGGCCAATAGCAGATCGGCTATTTCTTTTGGCGGTGTTTGATAGCTTACCGCGTCCTGCGCTTTAATTTCAAAAGCTGCCAGTAACAATAAAATGGGAAGGAGTAATCTTTTCATAATAAAGCAGTTTGGTTTGAGATAGGTAATTTACAAAATGTATTTATTACCTCCGAATATTATGTAAAATATTCAAACTGAATTTATTATAAAGGTGCACTATGAGAACATATTTTTAAATCCATGTCATTTCGACGAGAGTGGCAGGCTTGTGAGCTGGGCAATGAGGAGAAATCTATACACGGACCGCTTTGCGTGTGTATAGATTTCTCACTATCGTTCGAAATGACATCGGTATTTATGTGATGAACCTACCCAAACAATTCGCTGCTCAAATACCGGTCGCCACGGTCGCAGCAAATAAATACAATGGTGCCTTCTTTTAACTCCTGCGCCAGTTTTACAGCTGCGGATAATGCACCACCGCTGCTCATCCCGGCAAAAATGCCTTCCTGTTTGGCCATTTGACGAGTCATTGCGGTAGCTTCTTCCTCGGATATATCCATCACCCGGTCAACACGCTTAGGGTCAAATATTTTAGGCAGATAGGCTTCCGGCCACCTGCGGATGCCGGGGATAGACGAACCATCGGTTGGCTGGCAGCCTACAATTTGAATAGCCGGATTAACTTCTTTTAAAAATTTAGAGCAACCCATAATAGTGCCTGTAGTACCCATCGAGCTTACAAAATGAGTGATCTGCTGTTCGGTATCGCGCCAAATCTCTGGTCCGGTGGTTTTATAGTGCGCTAAATAATTATCCGGGTTGGCAAACTGGTTCAACATAAAATAACCGCCATTGGCGGCTTTATCTTCGGCATAGTCGCGGCAAAGCTCAATACCTTCCAGTAAGGTAACTTTGGCGCCGAAGGCTTCCATGGTCAGGGTACGCTCGCGGGTAGAGTTGGATGGTAATACCAATTCAATTTCCAAACCAAATAGTGAGGCTATCATCGCCAGGGCAATGCCGGTATTACCGCTGGTAGCCTCTATGAGTTTGGTGCCGGGCTTAATATCGCCACGTTCCAGCGCGCTCCGGATCATGTTGAGCGCAGGGCGATCTTTTACACTGCCCCCGGGATTATTGCCTTCCAGCTTCCCGAAAATGCGGACGTTGGGATTAGGATTCAGTTTTTTTATTTCAACCATGGGCGTATTGCCCACCAGATCAAGTATGCCTGCCATAACTAAACTTTCTTTAAAACTTTTACCATCGGGGTATTCAAAACCGTCGAATCTGGCGCGACGCTTTTGGTGAGCCAAACATTACCGCCGATAACGCTATCATGGCCTATCACAGTTTCGCCGCCCAGGATAGTAGCGCCTGAATAAATGATTACATTGTCTTCCACCGTTGGGTGACGTTTGATATAAGCCATGTTTTTAGCCACACTCAACGCGCCCAGGGTAACGCCCTGGTAAAGCTTCACGTGCTTGCCTATTTGCGTCGTTTCGCCAATAACGGTGCCTGTGCCATGATCTATATAAAAATATTCGCCAATCTCTGCAGCGGGATGTATATCTATACCTGTTTTTGAGTGGGCATATTCAGTAAGTATCCGGGGTAACAACGGTATTTCATATTTATACAGCGAATGAGCCAGACGATAAAACGAAATGGCATAAAAACCCGGGTAGGTGCGTATCACCTCAAACTCGCTGCGCGCGGCAGGGTCGCCGGTAAAAATGGCCTGGATATCCGTATTTAATAAGCGATACAACTCGGGCAACTCTTCAAAAAAAGCTTTGGCCAACCGCTCATTGTCACAATTGCTGCAGGCTTTGGTAGCATCCATAATATGGCAAAGCTCGGTCTCCAGCTTTGCAAACTCATCTTTCAATTCCTCTACAGAAATAAATACCTGCTTGGATTGCTCGGGATAAAGCAAGCGGATCACCTGCAGCGCCCAGCCTGTTATTGCTTTGTTTGACGGAACGGCTTGTGCATGCTGCTGCTTGTTTAAAATTTGCCTGTAAAAATCCTCGCTCATAAGTATGCCGTTATTGGGCTAAATGCTTGTGCTTTAGCACTGCAAGTTTATATAAAAAATTGTTGTTGATTTGTAAAAAGACGACAACTAAGCTTTTTGAACGCACCAGGTAGTCATACAACGTAAATTTTGTACGTTGGTTGTTTTGATGGGTTCATATAACACGCCAAATTCGTTAGTATATTGCAACAGGGTTTGCTGATTAACTAAAAATCGTTCCGAGCCATCGAGTAATAAATACCGGCCATTACCTGTGGGCTTTACAAGATCTTCAATCCCAATATCCGAAGCCAGCCGCGCAAAGAAATAGCCGCCGGGTTTTAGTACCCGGAACATGGACCTGAACATAGCATCAAAATGCTGCTCGTCTTTTGCAAAATGCAACACTGCACTGCTGATTACCAAATCAAAGGAAGCATCCGGATAAGGCAGGTCTTCGGCATTGGCAACAATAAAATTTTGCAGTGGATTACCGGGAGCCAATTCTGCAGATAGCGACTTGACGGCTTCAACAGCCTGCGGATTAGGGTCAACACCAAACACTTCGTAACCATTCCGCAAAAAATAAAACAGGTTCCTGCCAGCGCCGCAGCCCACATCGATAACTTTTTTGCAATGATCATAGCGGCCTTTTAATAACTGGTCGAACAAGTAGATATCAATATTGCCGTAGGTTTGTTGGAGCGTGTTTTTCATGATGTATTTTTGCGGGGATGATCAAATTAATTTTCGGCATTAAATCCGTATATACCATTATAACGTATTTTTCTAAACCAACAACCATTTTACAACGTAGAACGTATTGTATATAAACGCACAAACTATCACAATGTGGCTTAATAAATCAATAAAACAAAACAAGATTTCCAATTTTCTATTTATCTACATAGCTTGTGCCGGATTAGAGCACTTCAATAAAGGCAATCTATTCATTTCATAAAGCAGGCATATGATAAGATTAATACTCGCTACATTATTTTTCCTGGTTTCTTTGTTATCGGTATTTAAGGCACCGGTTTATTTTTTATGGTTTTTAGCTATTGCTGTAACCGAATTTCCGTGGATATTTATGTTTATCATACTGGCCATACTGGCGGCAGGTTTTTGGGTGCATAAATACCAGGTAGCCTCAACAGCTATAGGATTGGCGGCCCTGCTTTTATTTATATCACCTATTGCAAGGGCGCATAGTGTTGCTGCCTCGCTTAAAAAAAACCTTGCCGCTGCCTTTGGTGGAGATAGTACAAAAACAGACAGCGATACAGTTAAACCGTTTACCGTGGTCAGGATGTTTGGAGATGAACCAGGGCGAATTGCCTATAGCTCATTAACTTATGTTACCTATCCGGATAAAACAATGTCGCTTGATTTTTACCCTTCACAACAAACCGGTAAAAAGCCTTGTGTTATTATAGTGCACGGCGGATCGTGGAGCAGCGGCGATAGTAAACAGTTGCCCGAGCTAAATACCTACCTGGCCCGACTGGGGTATAATGTTGCGGCCATTAATTATCGCAAGGCCCCTAAATATCAAAACCCTGCTCCTGTTCAGGATGTACAGGCTGCACTAAAATACCTGCGGGCCAATGCTGATGGGTTAAAAATTGACACCAACAACTTTGTTTTGCTTGGTCGTTCGGCGGGCGCGCAGATTGCTTTATTAGCAGCCTATACTTTACACGATAAAGACATAAAAGGGGTTATTGACTTTTATGGCCCGGCGGACATGGTATGGGGGTATTCCGCTCCGGCAAGTCCGCTGATCATGAATTCGCGCGCTGTAATGAGGCGTTACCTGGGCGGCTCTTATGAACAGGTTCCGAAAAATTATGTGGCAAGCTCGCCAATTGAATTTGTTAACAGGCAATCTCCGCCAACATTAATTA
>Ga0207020_1161_pt3 | contig 11720 bp, 9 predicted proteins | sample Alteio_BWMinCont_48_FD_153500 | JGI IMG/M metagenome (GOLD analysis project Ga0207020, IMG submission 153500) | Enriched cells from forest soil in Barre Woods Harvard Forest LTER site, Petersham, Massachusetts, United States -... | ecosystem: Environmental > Terrestrial > Soil > Temperate forest >... | reverse complement strand
ACAGCCAGCCGCTGCAAACTATCCACGCGATTCGGCTGCCCTCCGCCTACACCGATCAATTGATAAAATCCTAGGCTTATTTCGCTTTGCCATTGCGGCGTTGCAAGGCGTGAAGTCTAATGCCATCGTGATCGTCCGTGAACATGGACTAGGATTTTATCAATTGATCGGTGTAGGCGGAGGGCAGCCGAATCGCGTGGATAGTTTGCAGCGGCTGGCTGTGCCAAAAGCCAGGGAAGTTCTTCAGAGAGAATTTGGAAGCGATGAAGTTGCGATTACGCATGCGCTTGGGTTAGCTGTCCTTGCGAGCGACGGTTTTTTCCCCTTCGCCGATGGGATCAAAATGGCCGCAGAGCATGGCATACAGACCTGCCTACAGCCGGGCGGCTCAATCCGCGATGGGGAAGTGATCGAGACTGCCGATCAGCACGATCTATGCATGGTATTCACAGGGGAGCGTTACTTTACACACTGAAATCGAAAATTTAAGGAGTTGTTGCAATGCCTACGAAACAGCCTTCAATCTATCTGCCGGAACTCGGTCTTAGAAGACAGGGAAAGGTCCGTGACATCTATGAACAGAAAGATACCTTGGTTTTGGTGGCCAGCGACCGCCTCTCCCTATTTGATCGCATTCTTAAAGAGCCGATCCTGGAAAAAGGGAGGATTTTGACCGAGCTCGCGCTTTTTTGGTTTGAAAAAACAAAAGATATTATTCCCAATCACCTCGTGGCACACCCCGACCCCAATGTGACTATTGTGAAAAAATGCAGACCCATTCCCATCGAGATCATCGTGAGAGGCTATCTCGCAGGTTCCATGTGGAGAGATTATGCCAAAGGGGCAAGGCACAAGTGCGGCATCCACTTGCCTGAGGGACTTAAACAAAATGATCCTCTTCCTCAACCCATTGTGACCCCCACGACGAAAAGCCAAGAAGGGCATGATGAAGATATTACCAAAGAAGAAATCCTAAAAACGGGGATCCTCGATAAGGCGCTTTGGGAAGAGATCGAAACCTGCGCTCTTCGCCTATATGAAAGAGGCAGAGAGGTATTGAAAGGGCGCGGCATGATTTTAGTCGATACAAAATATGAATTTGGGATCGACGCGTGCAATCAGCTCACGTTGATCGATGAAATCCATACTCCCGATTCCTCGCGATTCTGGTTCCAAAAAGACCTCGAAAAAAAAGAGGTCCGCTTCCCGGACAAAGAGTTTGTCCGCGAGTGGGCGAGAGAACGTGGGTTCACAGGCGATGGTCCGCTGATCGATCTTCCCGATGAGATTCGTGTTAAAGTGCATCAAGGATACGCCGAACTCTATGAAGCGATTACGGCTCAGTCTATACAAAAACAACAGCGTTCTTTTCCTGAGCGGATGCTCGAGAATTTGAAAAAAGCTAAGATGATCAAAGGCTATTTTGCCCTGATGATCTTAGGAAGCGAAAAAGATAAGTCTCACGCGGATAAAATGGCAGCGGTGTTTGCGGAGGAAGGGATCGATTACCATCTGGAGATCGCATCCGCTCATAAACACACACGCGCTCTTTTAGATCTTCTCGATCTTTATAATGAATCTCTGGAACCTGTCGTCTGTCTGAGTGTGGCAGGTAGAAGCAACGCGCTCTCTGGAGTGTGTGCCGCCAATCTTAAATGGCCGGTCATCGCCTGCCCCTTTTTCCAAGATGCTGGGGAGTATATGGTCAATATCCATTCCTCTTTACAGATGCCCAGCAGGGTGCCCGTGCTTACTGTAATCGATCCGACCAACGCCGCTTTAGCTGCAGTGCGTATTCTTAAAACCATGGAGCGCTAAGGCATGAATATTCTGGTGCTCGGCAGCGGAGGAAGAGAACACGCTCTTGCACATACTTTTTGGCGGCAAGGTCACCGTGTCTATTGTCTTCCCGGAAATCCAGGGATGCACGCCATTGCAACGCCACTTGAAAATGTGTCCTGCCACGTGTCCAGCGCCGTGTCCATCGACGACCATGCTGCCTTAGCGCGGCAAGTGGCGGAAAAAAAAATCGATCTTACTGTAGTAGGACCAGAGGTTCCTCTAGAAAGAGGAATACAAGATTTTTTCAGTTCTCAAAAATTGGCGCTATTTGGTCCGACAAAAAAAGCCGCGCGTTTAGAGTCGAGCAAGGCGTGGGCGAAAGAGTTTATGCGGAAAGCTGGCATTCCCACCGCCGCATTCACCGTATGTCAGACAAGTCAAGAGGCAAAACGTGCAGCAGGCGCCCTTTTTGCACAGGGACACGGTGAAAGACACGGTGAAAGACACGGTGAAAGACACGGTGTGGTAATCAAACCGAGCGGCCTGACAGGCGGCAAGGGCGTTGTTTGTTGCACGCAGTATAGTGAGGCCATGCAGGCCATCGAACAGATTGCGGAAGAAAATTGTTATGGTAGCGCAGGCAGTGAAATTGTGGTCGAAGAACTCCTTGCAGGGCCCGAACTTTCCCTCCTTGTCCTCTCCGACGGAAAGCGCATGGTCCCTCTCCTCGCAGCGCAGGACCACAAGCGCCTTTATGATCGAGACGAAGGGCCGAATACCGGCGGTATGGGAGCCTTTGCCCCCATTCCATTTGTGGATGCCCACATCCTAGCGGAAATTGAGCGGACCGTCGTGCAGCCTACCCTAAGAGGGCTGCAAGAAGAAGGCATCACCTATCAGGGCCTTCTTTATTTTGGGTTGATGCTCACACCGCAAGGCCCCAAAGTGCTCGAGTATAATTGTCGGTTTGGAGATCCGGAAGCGCAGGCTATTTTGCCGTTGCTCGAGTGTGATCTCGCCGAACTGATGCAAGCCTGTATCGATGGAGAACTGGGCAGCGTCTCTATTCGATGGAAGCCCCTTTTCTCTTGTTGTGTAGTTTTAGCCTCTTGCGGATACCCAGGCCCTTTTTCTACCGGGATTCCAATCGAAGGATTAGAGAACATTGAGAAAAGTGAAAACCTTTTTACTTTCCACGCAGGCACAGCGATAAATTCAAGCGGGGATCTAGTGACAGCAGGCGGGCGTGTGCTCGGGATTACGGGACTTGGCTCCACATTGGAGGAAGCTGTGAAGAAAACCTACGAGGCCATACGGCAGCTCTCTTTTCCCTGGGCTCATTTCCGCACAGATATCGCTCATTGCTCCATGACACAACCCATAGGAACCTAAAAATAACACGTGCAAATTTATACCGAACGTGATTCAAGAATCGGATTTCGGCTGACGCCAAAGCCCCGTGGTTCAACGATCATAAGTCACCCCATATTTCTAATATGGGGTGACTTATGATCGTTGAACCACGGGGCTTTGGCGCAGCCGAAATTCCAATTTTTGAATCACGTTCGGTATATCAACCCGTTTCTCATCGGCCGATGCATGTCGCTGCATTTGGCTCCGGTTCTGGAACCATCGTCCGCGCGATGCTCGCTGCACAAAAAAAGAGCGAGAAACTCTGCGGAACCTCGCCCTTTGCCATCAAACTACTCTACACCGATCGAGAGTGCCGATTCCAAGAGATCGCTAAAGAGGAACATCTTCCCCTTGTCTATCACCCTTACCTTCGGAATACCGACTATAACCAAATGGGATTAGAACTCCTCTTAGGTACAGCGCACAGCGAAGGGGTCGCGATCGATCTCCTACTTTTAGCAGGGTATATGCGGCTTTTGACCTCTCCTTGGCTCTTGGCTTTTCCATTCCGTATTCTCAATATCCATCCAGCAGATTTAACGATTTGCCTCGAAAATGGAAGACGAAAATTCATCGGAGCCAACGCTGTTTTTCATGCACTGCAAGAGGGGCAAACAAAGACGCGTACAAGTGCGATTTTGATCGATGAAAGCGTGGATGGCGGCCCAATTTTGGTTTCAGGCCCTTGGGTAGACTACCACGAAGGATATCCTGTTACCAAAGAGAAGGCAGCGAGGCATCAGGAAAAACAAAAAGCGCTCAGCGATTGGCCGGCTTGTCTTCAAGCGCTCGAGCTTATCGCCTTAGGCAGAGCGGCCATTCTTCCAGAGACAAAAACTATCCTTATCGACGGCATTGAACAACCTCGAGGAGGTCTGATATGTGCGGAATCATGGGAATCGTCGGTAAACAGCCGATCGTAGAGCTTCTCTATCTCGGCATGATGCAGTTGCAACATCGGGGACAAGACGCAGCGGGTGTTTTTTTGTATGATCCCAGGGATGAGCGCCATTTTTTGCGCAAAAACCTAGGCTTGGTTCCCCATCTTTTCGATGAAGGGCTCCCTCGCTTTCCGGCGCTTTGGGGGATAGGACATGTGCGTTATTCCACCTCTGGGCAAGGGAATATCGGCGATGCTCAGCCACTAGTTATCCATAAGGACAGTGCATGCATCGCCATCGCGCACAATGGGAACTTGGTCAACTACTCCTCACTGCGAGAAGATCTTGAAAATACAGGCGCCCTTTTTGCTACCTCTTGCGATACAGAAGCCATTATCCATGTCCTTTCACAGAACCTCCCTCCCAAGGGCTCTTTCTTTGACAGAATGTGCCTAGCCGTCCAAAACGTCTACGAGCGTGTCACGGGCGCTTTTTCGATCATTGGGATCATGACAACTCATGGAATGTTTGCATTTCGCGACCCTCAAGGCATCCGTCCCTTGCTTCTGGGGAAAGGAGATAATTTGCTCGGCGTTGCGTCAGAAACCGTTGCCTTATCTTCTATCGGATGCAAGGTGATCGAAGACATCCCTCCTGGAGAGTTGATCTGCATCGATAATACAGGAAAGTTGCAGCGCAGTATGTTGAAGAAGCAAAAACACGCGCATTGCTGCTTTGAATTCAATTACTTCGCCAAGACGCATACACTCATGGAGAAAAAAGAAATTTACACGGTTCGTACCAAGCTGGGCGTCGCACTCGCAGAGAAGATCCGAGCCTTAAAAGTAGGACAGATCGATGTCGTCATTCCAGTTCCTGAAACGGGAGTTCCTGCAGCCATCGCCCTTTCCCAGCATTTAAAAATCCCCTACGCAGAAGGTTTCGTGCGGCAGGGCCATGTCGGAAGAACATTCATCATGCCGCGTCAAGAAAACCGAGAATGTGCTGTGATTCAGAAACTGGCCCCAATCCGCTCGGTTTTTGAAGGAAAGAGCGTGGTTTTAGTCGACGACAGCATCATTCGCGGAACCGTTTCCAAGAGAACGATCTCCCTTGCCCGTCAAGCCGGGGCTATCAGGATCATTTTCGCTTCCACATTTCCTCCTGTCCGCCACTCTTGCATTTACGGCATCGACTTTCCCAATCAAAACCAATTGATCGCATCGCACCAATCAATTGCGGACATTTGCACCACCATTGGCGCCGACGTCCTCGTCTACAACGACATCCAAGGCTTAAAAGCTGCTATTGGCCTAGAGGACCTTTGTCTCGCCTGTCTCGACGGACATTATCCCACCTCGACCGCTGGAATAGAAAAGCTCCAGCAACTTCGCGAACGCGCCCTACACCGAACATAAGCAGTGAAAAAGGAGAAAGCCGCTATTTCTTAAGAACTAATTTCGACTGCTGTGCAAGCTCTATCGCTTTCATCCGATTTTCTGATTCGTTCGATGAATAGCCTTCTATGTTAGCATGCCGGGGATGGGGGGAGGGCTCTGATACAACATTAAGTTTTGATTTTCGTACGTGCTCTACCAGTATATCTGCCCGTCCTTTTGAGATTTTTCCGTCTTTTCTTTTTCCGGAAATGTGGTCTCGGTCGATTTGTGCAATATCTACTTCGTTACAGCCATCGATTCTATATACCGAGGCTGCTAGATCTCGGGCAGGCATAAAAGCAGAATACTTCACTGTCAGATTTGATACTCTGTAATCACTACTGGAGAAAATAAATCGAGCGACCGTCTCTGAATCGCTAACATGACTATCCAATCTGTCACGCCCTTCTAAAATAATCTAATAGGGTTTTTTCTATATCGTCAGGAAGAGTGGATAAAAATGTCGTTTCGCCGTGACGTTTTCTAGAACCAATTGATTCCGCAAATGCGATTGAATCAGGATTTACAGCAATCACGAATGAAGCGCTAGGGGATTTTTCCCAGAGAAATCCAATTTTCCCCGTTGGTTCCGGTGTCACCTCTGGCATCATGCAATCAGGAAGCAATTCTAACAAAGTCATACCTGCCAGCATTGTTTGAGCAGTAATGGGAGCGGCATCGTAGCCATTCCAACCTTGTTCGCTACAATTTTGATAGGCTTCAATCAAATCATGGCGAACGATTGTCTTCCAACTAAAGAAAATAGCATCTTCGGTATGGTTATGAATTTGTTGCACACACGCAACTAGCTCTTGAGAAGCAGAGCTTACACCTAGTCCATATTGTGACATGGAGAAAAAGCTCATTTAAACAGCTCCTTTGCTTTTGGAGTTAGGCTCTCTCTGAAGACTTGATTTTTTAGTCCGTGCAGTTGTTGAAAAATCTTTTCTACCATATTGATATCGGGATCAGCACTCATTTCCATAAACGTTTCAATATCTAATACTATAGGTAATTTGATCGGATCATTTGATTGCATAATGGCGTGAGTCACAACAGCTTTTATGTTTGATGAAGGAAAGGCAAATTCTACTCGGTCAAAAAAATTGGTGACGGAGACATTCGGAATAGGTGCACGTGCTGCGTTGATAAAATAATCTGTCCAATTCACATCTCCGCGAGGCAGATTGATCACGTTAATGAATCTTGTCGTAACTCGTTTGATTCGTACCGGCGAAAATTTTTCGCAATATAGTTTGAAATGCTTGATGAATTCTGCGAAATGGAGATTCCATTTTTCGTAAGGTTTTAACCGAGAAAAACTAAAACCATCTAACCGAACTTGCACAACTTGTTTGCGATCAGAAGACCAATTGAGAAACCCTTCTACGCCTAAATTGAAGGATTCGGCAGAAGACTCTTTGTTATCTTTGATTTCAAACTTTCCTGCAAATCTGCTTCTTTCTTTTTTTTCAGGATATGTAGAGGAAAGGGTTGAGCAAAACGCTTCAAGTTCTGCAATTCCTATCCCTTTAGGCAGTTCTACCTGAATATCAAAAATTGCCTCAACGATGGGTGCATTAGGGTAAAAATCTTGTTCTTGCATCAACCAGCTCCTGCGGGGAGAGGATAGCAGAGCTTCCCAAAAGTTACTATATAAAGTATTTCTTATATTGCAAGCTTTATGAGCCTTAAGTGCTAGGGGCTACGCTGGTTAAAAAGTGGGGCAAGCAGAACTTGAACCTTAGGCCAGCGGGTTATGAGACCGTGGAGGGAAGGACTTTTGCAAGGCGGGCGTTGGCGGTGGCGAGATGCTCGGGAAGGTCGATGCCTATTGCCTCTTTTTGCGTTTCATGGACACGGATGCGCAGGCCATTGTAGAGCCAGCGGAGCTGTTCCAGTTGCTCAGCCTCTTCGATCGGGCATAGGTGCAATTGGGCAATTCGCAATACGGCCTCGTATGTAAAGGCGTAGATCCCGATGTGCTTATAGAAAACTCTTTCACCCTCAGGCTGGTGATCGCGGTAGTGCGGGATCAGGCTGCGCGAGAAGTAGAGGGCGCGCCCTTCGCTATCTGTCACTACTTTTGTCACATGCGGCGACAACGCTTGCTCGGGATCGTCTATTTTTTTCTTTAGCGTCCAGATATCGCTATCGCCTGTTCGGCAGGTTTGCAAGAGGTCGCCGATGATCGCGCTATCGACAAACGGCTCGTCCCCTTGCCAGTTCACGAAGATATCGCCTTTGAGTCGTCCATTTTGTACAAGCTCGATCAGACGCTCTGTTCCATTGACGCAATCGATGGAGGTCATCTCTGCAGACCCACCAAAATTGCGCACGACCTCAGCCGTCTCCTCTGCATCGACGGCGGCGACGACCTCGTCAAAAAACTCTGTTCGGCATGCCGCCTCCCACACCCACTGCAAAAGCGGGCGTCCCGCAAGATCAGCCAAGACCTTGCGTGGGAACCGGCTCGACTGGAGCCTCGCTGGAATCATGCAGATAATTTTCGCCATATCGAGAGAGTCTACCTAGAGGAAGAGAAAAACGCTAGAGACGCAAAACTAATTTTTGAGTATTAAATATTTTATATGCGACTGCTACATTCTTGCGGACATGTCCTCGGTGGCGCTCTTCTGATTGCCGGCACGACAATCGGCGTCGGCATGCTCGCGCTTCCTGTAGTCACAGCTCCTGGAGGTTTTCTGCCCTCCATAGCCCTTTATCTGATCTGCTGGCTCTTCATGCTATGCACAGGGCTTCTTACGCTCGAGGTTTGCATCTGGATGCCGAAAGATGCCAACTACATCACGATGTCGCGTGTTCTATTAGGAAGAGGGGGCCAGTTCGTCGTCTGGATCGTCTATCTCTTCCTCTTCGTTACGGTCATGATCGCCCATATAGCGGGCGGCGGCGATATTCTCGTCCAGATCTTCGGCGACTGGATTCCTCACTGGGCAGCTAAAATTGTCTATGTGGCCGTCTTCATGCCTCTTGTGTATTTAGGTGCGCGGACAGTCGATCGTTTTAATCTGTTCTTGATGGCTGGCCTGATTATCTCCTATCTCCTCTTCGTTTTCGTAGCATTACCTCACGTGGACATCAAACTACTTGAGAGAAGGGAGTGGTCCAAAGCTTGGTTTGCTTTACCTGTTCTTTTTACCGCTTTCACATTCCAAGTGATCATTCCGACGCTCATGAGCTACATGGAACGAGACATTAAAAAAGTGCGCCTCGCTTTTTTTATCGGCACCTCAATCCCGCTTTTCGTCTATCTCGTCTGGCAATTCTTGATCCTCGGCATCGTCCTCCCTGAGGGGCCAGGAAGCTTGCAGGAAGCGGCACAGCATGGCAACAACGCCGTCATGCCACTCAAAGCCATCACGAAAAATCCCTATCTTTTCGGAATAGGGAAGGCCTTTGCCTTTTTTACACTGACAGCTTCCTACATCGCGCTTTCATTGGCTTTTCTCGACTTTCTGGCCGACGGCCTGAAAGTATCTAAAACGTCTGCTCATAAACTCTGGCTCTGCGCACTTATTTTTGCTCCTCCTACGCTGATCGCACTGACCTACCCCCATATTTTCTTGACAGCTCTTGGGTATGCAGGAGGCTTCAGCTGCGCGATTTTGTTCGGCCTACTGCCGCCCGTCATGACCTGGGTCGGCAGGCATGTCTACCACTATCACGACGACACTCGCCAATTGTTCGGGGGTAAATATTTTCTGACCGTGCTGATCCTGTTCGTCGTGTGCGAACTCATCATCGAGATCGCCGATCAATTCACAGCTTCGCACGTCGGGTTATATCTGTGGCCTTAATTAGGAATTTGAATGTGCGATGATACGCCGTGTTTAGCGAGGATTTCGCGCCACTTTTTCATGATCTGGACGGCGAGCGGCGCGGCTTCTCTACCAGCATCGGCAAAGCGCAAGTAGACAACGACCACGATCTCAGGATTTTCCCAATCGACACCGCTACCATCGGATCTTTGCGGATAGCAAGCGCCGGCAAACCAAGTGTGTTTCCGTAAAATCGCCTTCGTCGCGCGGTCCACCGTCGGCTTATAGAGAATTTCCGCCGTTCCCGTCTTCCCTGCGACATGCCGACTGTACTGGAGATAATCTTGCGCAATAGCTGGGGTAAAACACACGGGGCGGACAACCGAAGGCCGCGATGTGCCGCGTGGGCCGCTTACCGACCGTCGCATGCCTTCCAGGAGCATATCGCGGATCTCCTGGGGAAGAAAAATCGAACGCCTCACTTGGACAGGCGCATACGAAAATGCGAGCTGCGGCGCATTCGCTGCTAAGGCTGTGAACAGAGGAAAATTCACGCCAATCGCCGCAAACTCATCGCGATAGGCGAAGTCCGTGCGATAAAAGAGCTCTTCTTCTTCCAGTACACGCTGCTTGCCCGCTTTCACCTGGACGATCGAAGGCCGGAGCAACTGACCACTGCCTGTCAAGGTTCCGATCATCATCGCAGTCTGCAGTGGTGTGACGACAAGACTGTGCTGGCCGATAGCAAAGGAGTAAAGCGCCGATTTATCGCGCGCAATGTCATCGGGAAGATTGCCATAGATTTCACCTGGAAGTTCGATACCGGTCTTCTCGCCATAGCCAAACATCTGCACCGTTTGCAGCAGACGTTCAGGAGAGCTGATCACCTCCGCTGACAAAATCGAAAAATAGATGTTGCTCGACTGTTCAAGAGCGCCTAGAAGATCGACTTCACCAATGCCTGCATGGCTGCTTCGAGGAAGCCTGCCTCCTTTATAAAGACGGGTGATCGGCTTTCCGTCGCTCGTCCTTCCAAAAACCGTGTCGTGATCGTTCTTTTTTCTCTGCTGCGGTGAATAATCGGTCAAGACAAGCGGATTCAAGTCGCGGATACGCTGGTGCTGAGCCAAACACTGTTCGTATTTTTCAAGCAGCGCCTGGTAAGCGATGATAACTTTGAATACAGAACCCGCTGGCGTAGATTGGCGGAACGCCTGCGATCTGCCGTATCCATAACCTTCGACGGGATAAAAAGCAGAGGCGAGATGGCGCTGCAGCTGAACCCCTTGCTCATTTCTCAAACGGGGATAATGCCCCCAAAGTGGTTGATCTAATTCTTGGAAACTGCGCAGAGAGCGGAGAAAGAGCTGGCCTTGGGAAGCAGAGAGGACACGCATTGTTTTCGCTAGTGAAGCCAAGTGGGCATTCGTATGGGACGCCTTTTCATATAACGGCTTGATCTCGTTCCAATAAACTTCCCGCCGGTCGAGACAGATGCCTTCACCAAACGGCTTTTCTAAGAGAAGCGCTTGCATAAGAGGAAGTCGGAACTGATTCCAGAATTCCGCAAAACCTTTTTTCTCCAGCTGTTCCAAATAGTCGGTGTACGGTTTGGCGTAACGTCCCTGCTCTTTCTCCTCTTTTCTCTTTGCTTTCAATAGAGCCTTGAAGTGCTTTTCGCGCCAGCTGGCGAACTCATGCGAAGTAAATAACTGCTCGGCTCGTCTTTGCACTTCATCTTCAAGGCCAAGAAAAGCCTGGCGCTGCGAGAAGTACTGGTCAAGAGTCATCGAACCGATAGCTTCGAGCAAGGAGGGAGGCATCTTATCTTGCGGAGCAGCCAGGCGGCAAAGATCTGCGATCAATAGCTTATCGCCTATCTCAACAGCACCACTTAAAGAATGCTCCACAAAAAGGCGCACTTCCTGCAACGCCGGCTGATGCAGGAGTGCGTAGAGCTCAGGCTCTTCTCTCTCAAGCGCCGGGTCTCCCAGACACCGCACCAAGGACTCCGCCTGCCGTTGTCCCGAATACCGCATGAGAGTCATGAGGGCCCGTTGAAGGTCGACGGCAAAGCGTACTGTGAACTTCGCACTTAGCGCGTCGCGCAAGAGGCCTGGAGGAAAAATCGTTTCGAGGAAGATGCCCCAGGTCAAAGGCAAAGACTCTCTATAAAAATCAGACTGCGCTTCATAAAATTCGCGTTCCAAGACGACGTGGCCATCCCAGATCTCTCCAATGTGCGTTTCACTCTCCAACCATTTCCGCACAGCTCTTCGTCGTCGCACCCTGTCGCCTGCGGGGTCGCCTGCGGGGTCGCCTGCGGGGTCGCCTGCGGAACTACGAAGAGAGATAAAATCGTTTGGATTGAAACGCGGGTAGGAGGCGAGTGCGAGAATTTCTCCTGTTGACGGTTCCATCGC
>Ga0207020_1175_pt1 | contig 11763 bp, 12 predicted proteins | sample Alteio_BWMinCont_48_FD_153500 | JGI IMG/M metagenome (GOLD analysis project Ga0207020, IMG submission 153500) | Enriched cells from forest soil in Barre Woods Harvard Forest LTER site, Petersham, Massachusetts, United States -... | ecosystem: Environmental > Terrestrial > Soil > Temperate forest >... | reverse complement strand
TGGCTTAAGTGATATACTTATCATTGTGACGATAATTTTAACCACGGAACGAGATTTTTTCCTAATAGAAGAACCCGAAAGCCATCTCCACGCGGATTTTCAGAAAAAGCTGCTTCGATTTATCATGAAAGTTCATGACAAACAATTCTTGATAAGTACCCATTCGAACATTTTTCTTGACATGAACATGGTAAATAAAATATTTTACTGTTGGTTAGATAAGGAAATTAAAGTTTCTGACCAAACATCACCTTCAAAAATAATAAATTCTCTTGGATACTCTGTGACAGAAAACTTAACTTCAGACGCAATTATTCTAACTGAAGGCCCCAAAGACATTCCGGTAATTCAACAGTTATTGAAATGGACCGGCCTATTGGATAAGTACAATATCAAGTTGTGGCCGTTAGGTGGTGACATTATGGGTGAACTAGATTTAAGCATTTTTTCAGGTAGAGGGAATATTTTCGCCATAATTGATGATGATCCAGGTAGTAAAGGAGTTCGAAATAAATTCACTAAAAATTGCATCGAGCATAACATTCACTGCTATTCACTTAAACGATATGCAATCGAGAACTATTTCACGATTGAAGCGATAAAAAAGGTTTTTGGTGATCAGATAGATGACACAATAGTATTGAAACATGACAGGTCAATTGACGAACAAATTGGATTTAAGGCAAAAGAGCGAACAATTAAAGGGAAAAACTCTGTTATTATTGAGCATATGACTTTACAAGATTTTGAGAGCACTGATTTAATTCAATTCGTTAATGATATTAAAAGCAAACTGGAACAACAGGTTACTATTAAAGAAACAAATGAAGAGAGGTAAATTAACTACAGCCTCTAACCTTAAATTATGAACGTTGATCCACAATACATCTTCGATAACATGGCAAACCCCATAGGTGTTTTTCTGCCCATTGAAGAATGGAACAGGATTTCCGAAGCAATGCACCTAGATATCCCTCAGTGGCAAAAAGACCTTTTAGATATTCGCCTGGCAGAATACAACAAGAACCCGAATGACACTCTTGATTGGGATGAAGTCGCTAAAGAATTAGACAAAGAAGATGCAGTGATATAATGTCCGCATGCTACCTTCCCCAAACGGCGATCCCGAAGGTACCAAATACCGGATTGAGATATCCCCTTTGCAATACCTACACTCACCAGTCCGGGCGAAAACACTAAAAGCCAAAATTTCCGTAATTTTAGCTATGGAACTAAACGAACCGGCTCTAGTCTACCAAAAACGCAGGTATACAATACCTGAATACCTGGAACTGGAAAATACCGCTACCATAAAACATGAATACTATCAGGGCGAATTATTCGCCATGTCCGGTGCTACAATGACGCACAATTCCATTGCCGAAAACCTCTATTTTCATCTGAGACTGAAGCTGAAAGGAAAACCATGTAAACCTCATAACAGCGATACCCGCATCCACATAGAAAAGAACACTTTGTTTACCTATCCCGATATTTCAGTGATTTGCGGAGAACCAATAAGCCTGGATAATGACGATCTGAATTTCCTGAACCCCACCATAATTTTTGAAGTACTTTCCCCATCCACACGGGAATACGACCGGAATGAAAAGTTCAGATTATACAAGGACATCCCCACATTAAAGTCATACATTTTAGTGGAGCCTGAAGCCATAAATATAGAAGCATGGCACATGGATGAACAAGGCGGCTGGACATTGAAAGCCTACAACAACATCAATGAACTTCTTCAGATACCTGCCATTAATACATCCCTTGAATTGAAGGAAATTTATGAAGGGACTGAAATCGCCGGATAAACCGCATTTGACTCAATATCGCATATTTCCCCTACAAAAGACAAAATTCAGTAATTTTAGCTATGGAAATAAATGAGCCAGCTGTTGCATACCAAAAACGCAGATATTCAATACCTGAATACCTGGAACTGGAAAATGCTGCTACCATAAAACATGAATACTATCAGGGCGAATTATTCGCCATGTCCGGCGCTAAGATGCCGCACAATAGAGTGGCGAAAAACCTATTGGTTTCTTTAGAGCTAAAGTTAAAGGGCAAACCATGTGAACCATTCGGCAGCGACACCCGCATCCACATAGAAAAGAACACCTTGTTTACTTATCCTGATATTTCAGTGATCTGCGGAAAACCAGTGAGCCTGGACAATGACGAGCTGAATTTCCTCAACCCAACGGTGATTTTCGAGGTACTTTCCCCCTCCACACGGGAATACGACCGGAATGAAAAATTCAGATTATACCAGGACATCCCCATATTGAAAGCATACATTTTAGTGGAACCCGAAGCCATAAATATAGAAGCATGGCACCTGGATGAACAAGGCAATTGGATATTGAAAGTTCACAACAATATCAATGAAATTCTTCAGATTCCGGCCATTAATACCTCCCTTGAACTGAAGGAAATTTATGAAGGGACAGAAATCGCCGGATAAACTGCACCTCATTCAAACAACATACTGCCGATTGGGGTATATCCTAATAAAGGCACCGCTTTTCTTACATTTGTGATACAATACCCATGAAATGGCCAACCGGATAACAGAATTAGAAATAAACAACTTCAAATCCATCAAAAACATTAAGATGGATTGCAAGCGCATCAATGTGCTAATTGGCAAGCCCAACGTAGGTAAGTCTAACATACTTGAGGCGCTGTCTTTGTTTATCGCCCCTTATGCCGATCGTAGTAAAAAAATACTGGAAGATTACATAAGGTATGAGAAACTGAGCAACTTGTTTTATGACCAGGACAGGAAAAACCAAATTTCAGTAAAAACGAATTTGGGCTTTGCCGCGCTTAGGTTTCACATGAATAGTATTAACTCTTATGATATAATGATGGGGGCTGACATCAACATATTGAACGCTATGAACCAATCGGACTCTGGCAATAGCATGAATGATATGAGTAAATACTTTGAAAACATAGTAACTAAAGATGACCTGGGGTATGAGAACCTTGCTATAAAGCCATTCTATGCGCCTTTCAATGATAAGTCCAATTTCAATCACAATGGTGGTAACTACTATGATTCCCCGATAAAAAGCTACAAATTCAAATCACTAACCGAATATAAAAACAATTTCGCCTCTTTTTTAAGCCCTCCATTTGGCGATAACCTTTTTACAATACTGGAAAGTAATCCCGAATTATATGAAGAATGTGCAAGTTTTTTTGCAAACTATAATTTGTATATGACATTAAATCAAGGTGACGAGAAAATTGAAATTGTTAAGAATATTAGGGGCAGGACATATTCAACACCCTATTCACTATCCTCAGATACTTTGCGGCGTTTCATCTTTCATATAGCTGCCATAGAAACAAATAAAGACTCTATTCTGCTTTTTGAAGAACCTGAAAGTCATTCATTTCCCCCATACATTTATCGGCTTGCCGAAAAAATAATAGAAGATGAACACAATCAATATTTTATAGCTACACATAGCCCGTACCTGCTTACTCCATTTATTGAACAATGCCCTATAGAAGACCTTGCGATTTTTATAGCGGGGTACGAAAACTACGAGACCACTATCAAAGCTTTAAGCCAGGAGGAAATTCAAAACATCATGGAAACAGGCATAGACTTATTCTTCAATATCCGGGCTTTTCAAAAATGATTGACGTACAAAGAATTTTCCCTGAATGTTTTGCGGACACCTTGCTTGTGGAATTGATTTTACAAAGAGGTGCGCCGAGGCACTATCATGGCATTAATAATGTAGGGATAGCTCTGATGAAGTATCCCAGGAATGATTTTATCATTGGCATTATTGATACAGATAAATTCAAACGGACAGACTCCAATATTGATTTGTTTACAATTACAATTGCCGACAAACTCCATGATGAAAAACTAATAATTAAACGACAACCGGGAACCAATAAGTACATAATAAGATTAGCTCCCGAATTTGAGCCATGGATATGGGAACTTGCCGCAAAATGTAACATTCCACCTGGTGACTTTGGATTTAATACCCTCAAAAAGTTGTCTGCTATTTCAAAAGATGACGATGCTGCCGCCAACAAAAATTTCAAAAAATTTATCAATGCAGTAATCACCGCCAACCCGCCCCCAATACAAACCCTGAGATACTGGCTTAATAAAGCAACGATAGAAAACCAATAACATGGACGAATACATATCATTTGAACAAATACCCTTTGGCAGCGACAACTTTGCCGATAATCCTGAGCCGCGGTGCCCATGCGTGCTGCTGCTCGATACTTCGGGCTCAATGGGTGGTATGCCCATTATGCAGCTCAATGAGGGTGTGCGCACCTTTAAGCAGGAGTTGTTATCAGACCCGCTGGCTACCAAGCGCGTGGAAGTGGCCATTGTTACTTTCGGGCCGGTGACCGTTGAGTCCGACTTCCATACGGTGCCTAACTTCCATCCCCGCGAATTAGATACCACCGGCGATACCCCCATGGGGGCGGCCATAAAAAAAGGCGTTGAGATGGTAGCGGCGCGCAAGAAGGAGTATAAAGACCACGGCATAGCCTACTACAAACCCTGGATCATACTCATTACCGATGGCGCGCCTACTGATGACTGGGACAAGGCGGCGGCAATGGTGCGCGAGGGCGAGGCTGGCCGGTCGTTTGCATTCTTCGCGATAGGCGTGGAGGGCGCTAATATGGATATCCTCAAACAAATATCCGTCCGCTCCCCTATCAAGCTGAAAGGCCTTATGTTCCGCGAGTTTTTCATGTGGCTGTCTGCTTCTATGAAGATGGTATCGTCTAAAAACCCCGGCACTACAATAAATCTGTTACCCCCAAGCGGCTGGAGCGAACTATGACATGGAAAGCAATAGGCCAGAGCGTTACGGGCACATCGCACATAGCCACAAGCAAGGCTTGTGAAGATGCGGTGCACTATCGCATCCTTACCGGTGATGATGGCGCCGAGACACTTATATGTTGTGTAGCCGATGGCGCAGGAAGTGCGCTACAGGCGCAATGGGCGTCGGCATTTGCTACCGATAAGGTGGTAGAACTTGCCGCTCAACATATCGCCGGTAAAGAACCCCTTACCGAAGCGCTTATATACACTATAGCCGAAGACATATATGCCAGCCTGCAACAGCAAGCGGAAGCCGATGGCATGGAACTTAATGAATACTCCTGCACGCTCCTTGGCTGCATCATCACTCCTTTTGATGCAGCCTTCTTCCAGGTAGGCGATGGCGCTATTGTAAGGAATGACGGCGATGGATTCTATACCACTATGTGGTGGCCGCACAATGGCGAATACCACAACAGCACCTCATTTTTGGTAGATGACCCATCGTTTTCAAATCTAAATATCACCATCCTTAATGAGCAAGTAGATGAAGTAGCCATTTTCACGGATGGCCTGCAGATGCTCACGCTCAGGATGGACGACCATAGCGTGCACCAGCCCTTCTTCAACAACCTATTCGGTTTCCTACGCAAAGCAAGCACCCCTGAGCAGCTTACCGACCTGGACAACAAATTGGCGGCATACCTGGATAGCGATGTCATCAACAACCGCACAGATGACGATAAAACCCTTTTCCTGGCTACAAGACTGACCGCATGACGTTCCGGGGCCTAAATAACGAACAATACATTATTAGCCGCGAGATAGGCCGGGGTGGCGAAGGCGCGGTATACGAGCTGCGCACCCATAGCGGCCTTGTGCTGAAAAAATACAACGAGCCACTTACCGCCGATAAGATCAGCAAGCTAAAACTGATGGTAGCTATGCGCAGCCCGGCTATCGAGGCATACTCTGCATGGCCTGTAGACCTGGTACGCGATGATACAGGCTTCTTTTGCGGTTTCGTCATGAAAAAGCTTTCGGGCTACGCACCGCTCCATAACGTATTCAGCCCTATGGACCGGAAGAAAATGTTTCCTGATAAAGGGTACAATTTCCTGGTGCATGTAGCCCGCAATCTTGCCACGGCTTTCTTTAAACTGCATGAGGCTGGCCTTGTGGTGGGCGACGTTAATGAAGGCAACATACTTATCAGTTCATCGGGGCTTGTAGCCTTTATTGATTGTGACTCTTTCCAGGTAAAGGGCGAGGCCACCTACCATTACTGCGAGGTAGGCGTGCCCCGCTATACCCCGCCCGAGCTGCTAAAAAAAGGCTCTTTCGAGAACACCGTGCGCACCGTAAATACCGACAGCTTTTCTCTTGCGGTGCTTATATTCCAGTTGCTGTTCCTGGGCCGCCATCCGTTTGCCGGCAAAAACAGATCGGCCGGCGATATTGATGAGGAAACCGCTATACGCCTGCATTACTTCGCCTATTCGCTCGATAGTAAAAAGAAAAAACTATACCCCCCCGCCGATAGCTTTGACATCAACAACTTATCCGATGAGCTCATTACGCTATTTCACCGTGCGTTCGAACAGGATGAGCGGCCACTGCCTGCCGACTGGGTAAAAGCCCTCGACAGTTTCCTCAGCGATATGGTAACCTGCAGCAATGCCAGGCTGCACTCCTATCCGTCAAAGCTTGAAGAGTGCCCCTGGTGCATGTTCCGCAAGACAAGGGGCATTATGTTCTTCCTCGACGATAGCTACCTACATGCATCAGCAGTACTTGGCGATATCGAGAGCTTCGTCAATGGTTTCCGGATAGAAAAACTGGAGCTTAAGAAATGGGATAATACGCCGCAAACTGCGCCCCCTTCGCCAAATCCAATTGATGCCAGGCTAGTCCGTTACAGCCAACTCAGGAAACTGACCGGCATTGGCTCCGGTACAGTTAGTGGAGCATCATTGCTTCTGGCTACCTGGCATGAGAATTTTATGCTTCTGGCGATCTTGTGCGCGGCTGTCGCTTTCTTCATTCTGAAAAAATCGGGATGGGCACAAACGCTCACCGGGGAACTGGAGCGGCGCACGGATATTCACGTAGCTTTTAACAGCCGCCTCAAGGCTTCCATCAAAGAGTACAACAATGCGAGCGACCTTCCTTTATATACTAAAGCACTCGATACCCTGCAACGCCTGGTACATGATTTCCGCAGGCTGCCCGATGAATATGAACGCCTGAAAAAAACAATGGAAGAAGCGCTATACAACGAACAGCTTGATGATTACCTGGCGCAGTTCCGCATTGAAGGCCATACTATCCCTGCCATAGGCCCGGTAAAGAAAGCGGCATTGATAAACCTCGGCATCCGCAACGCAGCCGACATCATAAAGCTGCCCACCACTAAAGTACCCGGCATAGGCCCCGGCAACCAACAGGTGCTGCTGGACTGGCGCAGGCAAATGACCACAGGCTTTGTGTACATACCTAATGATTACCAAATATCGCTAAAGCTGCAAAAAGTGAATGAAGACATTGCCAGGGTAAGGCTGCAACTGGAATCGAACATACGCAGGGAATACCAGTCCCTGAACTTCCTGAAGCTTAATATCACCAATCGCTCGAACATCCTCGAAACCCAGATCAGGGACCTTTCCCTGAAAACCATGCAGGCGCAGGTAGATATGGAAGCGTTCAGGAAGGTGGCGGCGTGAAAAACCTCTCCCCGGCCCTCTCCGAAGGAGAGGGTGAGGTCGAGTACAACCCATAGGCTCAATAAGTGTCATGATGAGCAGACCCAATAACTGCACCATTTTTGGCGCTCAGCGCAATAGTAGTATTCTTGGTGAGCCGCGCCGAACCATGACACGTTGAGTATGGCACCGAAGCAAAATAGCATACCGAGAATGACAAATGAGCTACAAGTAAAGCTGCGCCCAATAGTAGTATTCTTGGTGAGCCCCGCCGAACCATGACTGCTGAGTATGGCCCTGAAGCAAAATAGTATACCGAGAATGATAAATGAGCCACAAGTGAAGCCGCGCCCAATAGTAGTATTCATGGTGAGCCTCGCCGAACCAAGATGTTGAGTATGGCACTGAAGCAAAATAGAACACCAGGCATAATAAACGTGCTATAAAAAAACGCCGAAGCCCTATAGTGGTACTCTTGGTAAGCCCCGCCCAATAGCAATTGTCATGGTGAGCCGCGCCGAACCATGACACGTTGAGTATGGCACTGAAGCCAAATAGCATACCGAGAATAACAAATGAGCCACAAGTGAAGCCGCGCCGAACCATGGCGTTGAGCCTGGCGCTGAAGCAAGACAGCATACGGGGCTTAATAAATAAACTACAAAAAACTACCAAAGTCCAATCATGCACCTTCACCCGCAGACCGCCTTTTCGCCAATCTTATCAGTTCTTCAAAATCCCCATTTATCAACGCCTCTTTCTTTTTTCTTGACCATCCTTTTATTTGCTTCTCTTTCATGATCGCATCATTTACATACTGAAAATCCAAACAGAATTTCAATACCACCGGTCTCCGTGAAAATGTATAACAGGACGGAATAAGGCCGTGCACATGCTCGTCAAGGCGCTTTTCTATGCTGTTGGTCATACCTGTGTAATATGACCCATCAGCGCACTGAAGGATATATACGTAGTAGATATGCCGGAATTTCATAGAACCAAAATAAGGATAAGGTCAGAACATTTCAATATTTTGGGTGAGGTTTTTTTTCTGGCTGTCGTGCAAATTTTCAGCATTGTGGCTCTGTAATTCTATTGAGCGTTGGCGCTATTCTTAGCAACTTGGTTCGGAATTCTATTAAGCTTTAGCAAGGGCCTCAACAAGTCATGGTTCGGCGCGGCTCACCATGACAGTACTGCTATTGAGTTTTGCTCCCATAAATATATACTCAAGACCTTCTACCACAAACCGTAACAATCCGAATTATATTTCCCTATCAAGTTCTTCGTAAAAACTTTCGATATTTTTGATTGATTGCGGATCTTCTTTTATTATTTTCAGCCTTTCATCAATCATATCCTTTTGCCATTGAGGAATATCTGCATTGTTATTATCAGTATTTCCGGGAATATTATTTTCAAGCATAAAACGCTATTTATTGAGGTAACCTTTAAGCAAAGTTACAAACAGAAATATTAGTATTCATTACCCTTCTTTTCCCATAATTTTGCATCACAAAACCATCGCCATGATTAAGCACCTCACCATCCATAGTTCCATACTAATTAATGCCGCCACCGACAAGGTATGGGATGCACTTACCAACCCCGAGCAAACCAGGAAATACATGTTTGGCTGCATTACGATATCAGACTGGAAGCCGGGTAGCCCGTTGCTGTGGCAATACCACCACGATGGTAAGGATGTGGTAGCTGTGAAGGGCAATATAGTGGCTATAGAGCCCGGCAAATTCCTTGCCTATACCGTGTTCGACCCAAACAGTACCATGCCGGATATACCTGAGAGTTACCTTACGGTAACCTATACACTAAAGGAAGAAAACGGCCACACCCTGCTATCTGTAACTCAGGGCAATTATGCCACAGTAGCCGAAGGCCAGCGGCGATATAAAGAAGCCTACAACAATGGCGAGGGCTGGAACCCCATATTGTCGCAAATAAAGGCGCAGGTGGAGGGTGCGTAATGTCGTTTGATATGGCACACATAATATTCATGGAAACCCGAAAAACAAACCAGATCACGTAGAGACGGGATGCATCCCGTCTCTACAGCGAATGTGTCTAAATTTCACTGCTCCTTCACCAGCCTCCGCACATACACTTCATTTACCCTTAGCACATACACGCCGGGCGGCAAACCCGAAATATCACATAATACCTCCCTCTCCCCTGTCATTGTGAGCTTGTCGAACAAGGGCTGGGGTGAGGCTACCACCTGGCCGAGCAGGTTGGTTATTGTTATGGTGTTGATTTGGGTTGCTGCTGATATTGTGAGTTTATTTTGTGCGGGGTTTGGGTAGATGGAAATATTGTTTTGTGCGGTTTCAGTTATTCCGGCGGTGTTGTATGTTATCCTGCGGATTCTATTATTGACTGGATCTGCCATGTATAAATTGCCCCACTCATCAATTGCGGAACAAAGGGCATCTCCATTTATGTCTGCTGATGTGGCGGGTAAATTCTCACCATTGTAACCAGCAGTCCCAGTTCCAGCAATTGTTGTTATTATTCCGGCCGTATTCACTTCACGAATCACACTTGCCACCCTATCAGAAATATAGAGATTGCCGCCGGGGTCAAAAAATACTCCAAACGGGCTTTGCATAGTCGCTGCGGATGCTGGGCCGCTGTCCCCTGTGCTGCTGTTTGTTCCCGTTCCAGCAATAGTGTGTATATTTCCAGACACATCCACTTTTTGCACGCGGTGATTCATGTAGTCCCCAATGTAAAGTTCCCCCGACGAACTTATGGCAAGATACCCTGGTGCCCTGATTTGAGCAGCGGTAGCAGCCCCTCCCTCTCCTGCATCACCCTGCATGCCAGTTCCAACTACGGTCGATATTATACCGTTTGTACTTATCTTACGTACTCTATAATTTGCATTGTCCGAAAAATAAAGATTTCCCAAATTATCAAACACAATACCGAAGGGATCAGCTAACTGGGCCGACGTGGCTGATATGTTATCGCCATTAAATCCCCATGCACCCGTTCCAGCAATCGTTGTAATTATTCCTCCGGGCGTGACTTTCCGTATAGTACAATTCCCTAATTCTGTTATGTACATATTGCCCGCTGCATCAAATATTACATCGTCAGGTCTTGATAATTCAGCATTTGTCGCCGGGCCATTGTCTCCTGAATATCCACCAATTATCGTGCCTGCACCGTGTCCGTTGCCAGCAACCGTAGATATAACATTATCGGTGCTGATTTTCCGAATAACATGATTATGCTCATCTGCTATGTACATATTACCAGAATGATCAAATGTGACTTTGTCCGGATGATTAAACTGTGCATTTACGGCCAGCCCGCCATCGCCGTAATAGCCAGCAGCACCAGTTCCTGCTATGGTGGTTAGAATCTGGCCACTTAAGCACATGGGAAACAACAATAGTATAAGCAGCAATTTCTTCATAGGGCAGCCTCAATACATGAGCAATAAAGTTAAATAATTACCCGCATTTAAAAAGAAAAATCGCAGAACCCCTACTCCAGTGCTATATTGAAAACCAATCATTTACAATTAATCACGAAATATAGTGATTCACACAACTCACTCATTATCAATCATTTTTTCGCATTTTCAATAAAAAAACTTGTGGATATCTTTATTTTACTCCTAATATTTTCCAGACGAACTTTGTCCCCCTAAAAATGGAAAATTATGAAACAGGAACAACAGCAAAATGCCCGCGAAATGTACTTCCAGACCAATCTCTCTAAAACAGAGATCGCCGAAAAACTCAATGTCAGCCGCCGCTCGGTATTCCAGTGGTCTGTAGATGGCGACTGGGAAAAGCTCCGCACTTCAGCCCGCGCCATGCCCTCCATGCTCGCCGAAAAATGTTACTACCTTATCGGCCATTTCACAGACCATTTGCTGAGCAAAGAAAGCTTTCATGCCTCGGTCACCAGGGCCGATGCCGACATACTCCACAAGCTCGTCAAGACCGTAAACATGCTCAAACAAGGCAGCACCATCAATGAGAACATGGAAACCTTCACCGTATTCCTCGAAGGCCTCCATAAAAGAGATGCCGCCCTCGCCGAAGCCCTCATCCCCTATGCCGACACATTCATTTCGTCCCGCGCCGCCACCGACCCTTCCTCTTTCCGCCTTGATGGATTCACCAAACAAGGCTTCAAACCCTTCCCCGAAAAAGACATCATGGAAAAATGGCAGGACGAACAAGA
>Ga0207020_1172_pt1 | contig 11862 bp, 10 predicted proteins | sample Alteio_BWMinCont_48_FD_153500 | JGI IMG/M metagenome (GOLD analysis project Ga0207020, IMG submission 153500) | Enriched cells from forest soil in Barre Woods Harvard Forest LTER site, Petersham, Massachusetts, United States -... | ecosystem: Environmental > Terrestrial > Soil > Temperate forest >... | reverse complement strand
ATAAATTCGCCTGTAGATCCACTAGTGGAATAGGAAAATGAAATGTTTTTCGTATGATATCCTGTAATTGATCCAATGGAATTTCATCTAAAAAGAGCTGCATTATCTGCGTGCCTATTTCAAAAAGCGACTGATTTTTTAACTGTGCACAAAAATTTTTTGATAAAAGAGGTAACTTTTCAGGCACAAACAATCCACCGTCCAATGCGATCCCTTGAAATAAGGCATCATGAAAAGATACTTTGTTTGATGGATTATTAAGACTTAAAAATTTCACTCACCCTTCTCCCACACAATAGTTGCACCTACGTTATTTGTTTGACTGATATAACAATCTGAACCCAAACTCGCATCTATTTGAAAAGCTTCAATCATGCTTGCCGCAATGTTATCCACTCTGTCTTTCGATAGTGTAATGGCAAACATGGCAGGCCCCGATCCTGAAATACCACAAGCCACAGCACCCGCTTCAAGCGCTGCATTTTTTACCGCGTAAAATCCAGGAATTAATTTTTCTCGATAAGGTTCTGCAATATGGTCTACCATACATCGTTGAATTAAATTAGCATCACCCCGCATTAATCCTAAAACAAATCCAGTCATGTTCCCCATTTGTCTTGCCACATCCGAAAGCGAAACCAAAGAGGGTAATATGCCGCGCGCTTTTACTGTTAATATTGATATCTTTGGAGTAACTACAATCCAAGTGATACTGGGGTGTACTTCAAAAGGAATCACATCTAGTGGAATTTCATTTCGAATAACACATGCACCTCCAAATAAAATAGGAGCAACATTATCCGCATGGGCATACTCACTCGCAACACGCTCTCCGAAAACGGCGAAGGGTAACAGTTCGAGCTTACTTAACGGTTTTGGCAGCAATGCATTAATTGCGACAGCGGATGCGACTGAACTTGCAGCCGAACTACCTAAGCCGGTTCCAACTGACATCATTTTATGTAAAATTAAATCGACGCCAAAATCCACATTTAATTGTTTTATCATGTGTATCGCAACACAAGCTGCAATATTTTGCTCTATACTAACAGGAATATCTTCGACGTTCGTTTCCACCGAGAATTCAAATTGTTTCTTTTTGAGACGTTTTGCGATGACATAATCACCCGGTTCGTCTAGTGCAACTCCTAGCACATCAAATCCCACTCCTATATTAGCAATGGAAGCAGGCGCATACACTTTAACTATTTTACATTTCATGAATATCCCTTTTAATAAGGCAAATAATGCAGCAACTTCAAAATATCAGAGAATACACCCATCGCGGTGACAGACGCCCCCGCTCCTGGACCTTGAATAACAAGCGGTGAAAGCGTATAACGTTTTGTTGTAAAAGCAATGATATTGTCACTTTGTTTTGCTAATGCTAATGGATCATTTAGCGGTACATCTTGTAATAAAGCGCGCGCACCTTCTGTGTCTAGTATCCCTACATAACGTAATACACAATTATTTTTTTTGGCATTATCATACCGTTGTTTTATTATTTCATCATAGTCTGTCAATTCTCGTAAATGAGGGGGCATAAGGTTTTCAATCTCAATATCTTCAAATTCCATCTTTCTTCCTATTTGTCTTGCGAGAATAAGTAATTTTCGCCCTACATCTTTCCCTGACAAATCTTCTCTTGGATCAGGCTCCGTCATTCCTTTTTTTTCAGCTTCTTTGATTATTTTACTAAAAGGCACATCCCCATTATATTGGTTAAATAAATAACTCAATGTGCCGGAAAAAATTCCCTTAATTGAAATAATGGTATCACCACCCATCGTCAAATCCTGAAGCGTTGAAATAATGGGTAACCCTGCACCTACATTTGCTTCAAATAAAAAATGACAATGTTTTTCTTCTAGTAATTTCATTAATTTTTTATATTCTTTCCATGGCAGAACATTTGCTTTTTTGTTCGGCGTTATAATGTGTATGTTATTTTCAATAAATTTGGCATATCTTGAAACGATTTCGCCGCTTGCTGTACAATCAATGAGGGCAATGTGTGTTAATTCTCTTTTTGAAAGTTTTTTTAAAAGGTCATCGACTTGAAATTTTTCTTTTGAATTTTTTAAATTTCTCTCCCAATGGTTTAAATCAATGCCGTTGACATCAAATAAACATTTTTTACTATTTGCAATGCTTAAGACTTTTACTTCATATCCTTTTTCATATAACTTGGCGGATTGTTGGTCGATCAATGATAATAAGGCCCCTCCTACGTTTCCTACTCCAATAAAACATAACGCTAATTGTTTATGTGTTTCAAAAAAGAATTGATGCACGGCATTTAATCCGAGATGATCATCTCTTGCATTTATGGCGAGCGAAATATTTCTTTCGGACGAACCTTGAGCGATGGCATTAATATTTATTCTAATTTCACCTAATGCAAAACAAAATTTTCCCGCAACACCCGGTGTTCCTATCATATTATCGCCTACCACAGAGATAATAGCTTGCTCACCTTTTTTTTCACATTTTAAAAATTGATTATCCATCTCAAAATGAAATTCATTCTTTAGCGCATCTTCAGCGGATTTTACATCCGAATTGCTAATAGCAAAACAAATAGTATGTTCAGACGAGGCTTGGGAGATAAGAATAACATTGACGTTTTCTTTTGCCAATGCACGAAATAATCTTTCGGCGGTCCCAGGAACACCTACCATATTACTGGCACGAATGGTTAGTAGTGTTATTTCATTAATTAAGCTAATCCCTTTAACACCTTTAGGTGTTTTATCTATCTCACTACTAATTACCGTGCCTTTCGCATCGGGATTGAAGGTGTTTTTAATTATAATAGGAATTGCTTTATTAATTGCTGGCGCAATCGTGGCGGAATGTAATACTTTTGCGCCAAAATGCGAAAGTTCCATGGCCTCTTCGTAAGATAAATTCGGGATAACATAAGCTTTTGGTACTTTTCGAGGATCGGCGGTGTAAATACCATCCACATCGGTCCAAATTTCAATACGATCGGCATTGACCGCAGCACCTATAATACCAGCGGAAAAATCTGATCCATTCCGCCCAATTGTCGTTGTTTGTTTTTCTTTTGTTGCGCCGATAAACCCTGTCACGATTGGAATTCTTTTTTGGTTTTTAAAAAATTCTTTAAAAAAATGAGCGGTGGCCTGATTTGTTTCCGCAAATAATATACTGGCATGAGTATAATCATTATTTGTTATTATAAATTGTCTTGAGTCAATACAATCGGCAGGATATCGGCCTTCAAAATAAGCGGTGATGATTTTCGCTGATAATCGCTCACCGAAACTGGCAATGCTATCTAAACTGCGTTTTGAACATTCGCCTAACAAATAAATGCCTTGTAAATTGGAATCTAATTCATCTAACAATGGACCAATCAGATCTTCTCCTTCCTTCTCTTTTGATTGTAATGCCTCGCGATGAAGCATCGCGATATTATTAAAAAGAATTTTATATTTATCATTTCCGGCAGCCGCAAGATTAGCACACTGAATCAATTGATTTGTTACATTATGAAACGCAGAAACAACCACAATGATATTAGATTCTAAAATAGCTTTTAAAATAATATCGACAACAGACTCAATACGCTGCGATGTCGCAAGGGATGAACCACCAAACTTCAAAACCTTTAGCATGATACTTTATCCGTGGATTGGTCACTATTCTGCCAAACGTACTGGTAATGAATATTTATATTGTAATTTATTTATTAATAAATAGAAAGTTTTACAGGTTGTTATTACATTATATTTTGTGTACAGTAGTCGCTGTTGCGAAATACAAAATACTGTCATCCCCGCGTAGGCGGGGATCCATTCAGAATGGATTCCCGCCTACGCGGGAATGACAAAGTGGGTGAAATTTGTCATTTCGCAACAGCGACACAGTATCCTCACACTTTTAACTAATATGAGAGCCAATATTATGCGCAATATACTATTAAGCTTCTTAGTAGGGATTTTATCTTTAGGACTTCTTATGACGGATGCTCATGCGAAACGTTTTGGCGGTGGAAAGAGTTTTGGTCATAGCCGTTCTTTTTCAAGTACAAATAAAGCAACGAATGCGTCTCGTGTACAAACTCCTGCAAAACCGGCTTCGACAGGTAATAAATGGTTAGCACCAATAGCAGGACTTGCCATCGGCGGTTTAATCGCATCGCTTTTTATGGGACATGGTTTAGGTACTGGAATTTTATCTTGGTTAATGATTGCGGGTGTTATCTTTATATTATGGCGTTTAATAAGTCGGTTTAGATTACCCAATCGTTCTATGCAACATGCGGCATATCAAACAGCGGAACCTTTACGTGTGATGCCTGAAACAGCACCTTTAAAAGCATCATTACAAGATACTTCTTATACGTCCGAACAAAATAATTTTAATGAATTCGATGAAGTTAATTTTTTACGGCACGCAAAAACGATATATATCCGATTGCAAACCGCTTATGATACAAAAAATTTAAATGATTTACGCGAATATACCACCCCCGAAGTATATGCCGAAATTCAAATACAGTGTCAAGAACGCGGTGATGATGTGAATCAAACGGATGTTATTACGATTGATGCGCTATTATTAGATCTTGCGGTTGAATCAGAAGAAGAAACTGCTAGTGTTTTATTTTCAGGGCTGATACGTGAGCAGCCAGAGTCAGAACCACTCCCTGTAAAAGAGATTTGGCATTTTAATAAAAACAAAAATAAGGATGAGTGGGTTGTGGCAGGTATTCAGCAGGAAGCATAGTTTGCATCGTACCACCTTACATTTGACTTAGCCTGAGTTTGTTACCAGTACTTGATAAACTATTTTTGTTGCCTTAGGATGGTAGAGTACAACAAATATTATTTTATTAAACTAACTGGGGGGGTATATATGCAACGTCAACTGTCCGAAGAAAAGAAAGCTGAATTACAAATCTATTTTAAAGCAATACAAATTCCTGATGACGAAAAAGATCCTAACAAACGAAAAGAGAATATTCTGAAAAAAATTAAAGATACAGAATATGCTCTTAGGCTAAGATTATTATCAGCAGTAGATAACATCAAATTGGACCCTGCTGCACAACTGAATGAAGTTAAGGAAGCAATTAGATCTGCATTTATGATCGATGTAGAAGATAGAATGGGAAATACTCCACTTATGTTTGCTGCTCGTCATGCTCGATATGAGGTTATGGAATTACTTATTGAAAAAGGGGCTAATGTAAATCACCAAAGTAAGGATGGTTATACTCCGTTGATGGAAGCCGTCATTGGTAAAAATCCTAGTTGTGTAGCTGCATTAATTCAAGCTGGAGCCAATGTCACTCTTCAATCAAAGGATGGTTTTTCTGCGCTTCGATTGGCAAAATCCCTAGGATTAAAGCAGTGTGAGATATTAATACAAAAAGCGCTTGCAGAAAACCAAACGGGACCGACTTTTTTTCAACCCTATCGTCCGCAAAAAGAAACAAATGATCTCCAAGCAAGGGCGGTTTTAACAAAAGGTTAACGGCCGTCGTCCCGCGGTTTGACCGCGGGATCCAGAAGGTAACCGTTCAAGGCCATTTCCAGCACTGTCATCCCCGCGAAGGCGGGGATCCATTATGAATGGATTCCCACCTTCGTGGGAATGACAGTGCTGGAACACACTATTACCCACATCTCGTCGTCCCGCGGCTTGACTGCATGTAGGGTGGGCAAAGGAGCGCTTTTCAGCGACGTGCCCACCAATCGGCGCTGCTTGGTGGGCACGTCGCTGAAAAACGCTCCTTTGCCCACCCTACATGCAGTCAAGCCGCGGGACGACGGAAAGTGGGATACCCCGTGAATATTACCTTGTGGGAGAGGTGAAAAAAACTAAAGGCGTGAACGTTACAGGAACAATGACTACTTTGAATACACCAAATCTAAATCCCTTGCCGCTTTTACCTCATCCAATCGATGCACCGGAAGTGTGTGCGGCGCATCATATAACCATTGTGGATTTTCTTTCCCTTCATGAATAATTTTTAATAACGTATCAGCAAACGCATCCAATAATTCTTTTGGTTCTGTTTCTGTAGGCTCAATCAAAAGGCACTCCGGAACAAGCAGTGGAAAATACATGGTAGGCGCATGAAAACCATAATCCAATAAACGCTTCGCTACATCTAATGCCGTAATGTGTAATTCTTTCTCTTCATTTTTTAATGTAATAATAAATTCGTGACTCGCTCGCCTGGTTGCATAAGCTGGTGTAAAACCTGCCGCTTTCAATTTTGCTAATAAATAATTGGCATTTAATGTGGCAAATTCAGCAACCCGCTCCATCCCTTCCCTGCCTAACAATCTAATATACATGTAAGCACGCAAAATGATCCCGGCATTCCCCATAAACGTAGATAAACGACCAATCGATTCCGGACAATCTGCATTCGTTGTCCAACGATAATGCGCTCCTTGTTGGTCAGTCACTTTCACAATCATGGGAGTTGGTAAAAATGGAACTAAACGCTCACTAACAGCCACAGGCCCCCCACCAGGCCCACCCCCGCCATGAGGTGTTGCAAATGTTTTATGTAAATTCATATGCATAACATCAAACCCCATATCACCTGGTCTGACTTTACCAAGGATTGCATTTAGGTTGGCACCATCGTAATACAATAATCCGCCTGCTTCATGTATGATGGCAGCAATTTCTTTAATTTTTTGTTCGAATACACCCAATGTCGATGGGTTGGTTAACATGATACCGGCCGTATTCACCGAAACGGCAGCACGCAAACTTTCTATGTTAACATTACCATCCGCACCCGTTGGAATTTCTCGTACTTTGTAACCACATTGTGACGCTGTCGCAGGATTAGTTCCATGCGCTGCATCTGGCACTAAAATTTCATCGCGCAATGTATCATTTCTTGAACGATGATAGGCTCGTATCATCGCAACACCCGCAAACTCACCCTGCGCCCCTGCCATGGGAGTAAGCGATACACCACAGAAACCCGTTATCGCTTTTAAAATTTCTTGCAACTCATACGCTAAAGACATATACCCTTGGCTGTTCACATCCAGTGACAATGGATGATGATTCAAAAATCCATCCAGCATCGCTAAACGATGTATTCCCCGAGGATTATATTTCATGGTGCAAGAACCTAATGGATAAAATTGGGTATCAATAGAAAAATTTTTTCGAGACAATCGAGTATAATGACGCACCACTTGCAATTCCGACACTTCCGGCAGTAAAGGCAAATCCTGACGCATAAAAGCAGAAGGAATAGTCAATTTCAAAGTATCCGCCCGGGGCGCTTGCGCTCTCGCCGATCGACCTTTATGAGATTGTTCGAAAATCAGTTCTGACATATTTATTTTTCTCCATTCATCTTAAACTATGCAGTATTCCTTGTCCGGAATAGTTTTTTTTTTGGAATCGGAAAGTGCTCTCGCAAGAGCCTGTGCAAATCGCTCTAAATCTTCATTTGTTTTGGTTTCTGTCGTGCAAACTAACAAACAATCATTTAACTCCGGGTAAAAGCGGGATAAACTCAATCCACCTTGTATTTTTATTTCGGCCAATGTTTGTAATACTTTATCGACCGATGTCGGTAAGCGTACAACCATTTCATGCAGGGCAGGTCCTTCAAATACAAGGGAGACGCCTGGAATTAAAAGCAATTTTTCTTTTAATAACAATAAATTTTGGTGACATTTTGCAGCTACTTGACGCAATCCATGAGGCCCTAACAAACTCATATAAATGGTACTCGCCGTCACTAGTAACCCTTGATTGGTACAAATATTGGATGTGGCTTTCGCTCGACGAATATGTTGTTCCCGCGCCTGCAATGTTAAAACAAAACCCGGTTTACCTTCTTTATCGAAGGTGCGCCCTACAATACGACCCGGTAATTGTCTCACAAATTCTTTTTTACAACATAAAAATCCATAATAAGGACCACCGGATGCCAATGGAACACCCAATGGTTGGCCTTCTCCACAGGCAATATCAGCCCCTTTTTTACCCCATTGCCCTGGCGGTTTTAAGAGGGAAGTCATGAGTGGATTCACAACACCAATGACGAGTGCACCATGGGCTTGTGCCCAGTCCGTCAATGTATCTACTTCTTCTAATCGCCCAAAAAAATTCGGTTGGGGGATAACTAATGCGGTGACTTCTTCTGAAGAAGATAATTTTTTAAGCGCTGCCATGTCTGTGCAGCCTGTTGCTGGGTCAAAAGGAACTTCTATTATTTCAATTTCTTTTTGGCTAACAATCGTTTTGACAACCTCCTTATAATAGGGATGAACTGTACGAGGTAAAAAAATACGATACTTTTTATGCAAACGATGCGAGCGCACCGTCATTAAAATGGCTTCTGCCAGCGATGATGCCCCTTCGTATAACGATGCATTAGAGACATCCAAACCCATTAAACTTGCCATCATGGTCTGGTATTCATAAAGTAACTGCAATGTGCCTTGGCTTGCTTCCGCTTGATAAGGTGTGTAGGCTGTTAAAAATTCCCCTCGGCTAGCAACTTCCCAAACAGCAGCAGGAATATGATGCTCATATGCTCCTGCACCAATAAAACAAAGTAATCCGCCATCAACGGCGGCCCGCTCACGCATTAATCGTCCTAATTCCATTTCAGTCAAGCTCGCTGGAATAAAAGGCAAATTCTTAACACGTAAATTTTCTGGGATTTCGTCAAATAAGGTTTCGATGTTAGAAACTCCAATGGTTTCTAACATTTCTTTGATATCTTGTTCCGTATGTGGAATAAAAGGCATACGTAAGACCTCCTATCTTAATGCGCTTCGGATGCAACTTGTTTAGTATATTGCTCTGCTGTTAACAACTTGCCAACATCAGTGCTAACATCATTTTCAAAAGGACGTATTCGAAATAGCCAGCCTTTACCATAAGGGTCTTCATTAACAAACTGTGGATTTTCAAGTAATGCTTCGTTAATTTCAATCACCTCTCCTGATATCGGTGAATACACATCAGCCGCCGCTTTGACGGATTCAACCACAGCACATTCGTGACCTATTTCAACATTGCTTTCAGGTTCTGGCAATTCCACGTAGACTAAATCACCTAACATGGTTTGTGCATGGTCTGTAATCCCTATAGTCAAAATATCATCCTCTAGACGGACCCACTCATGCGTTCTTGAGTACTTTAATTTTTGCGGCACACTCTTATTCATGTTTTTCTCCATCCTATATCTAAACTGTTTCAATAATTTTTTTACCTTGACGTACAAAAGGCGGCTTTATCACTTCGGCGAATACTTCTTTTCCTCTTATCTCAATTTTACATTCTGTCCCACTTTTTGCAGGTACACGCGCAAAAGCAATGCCTTTGTTTAAGGTGGGAGAAAAACTGCCACTTGTAATTTCACCAACACTGTCATCCATTATCACTTTTTGATGATTGCGCAGCACCCCGGATCCCCGTAATACTAAACCGACCAATTTTCTTGCAACCCCTTCACGTTTTTGCTTCTCTAATGCCTGACGGCCGATAAAATCGCGGTCTTCCGGTATAAAAGCAACTGTCCATGCCAAATTGGATTCTAAAGGTGTCACTGTTTCATCCATATCAGAGCCATATAAATTGTACCCGGCTTCTAAACGTAAGGTATCTCTTGCACCTAGGCCGCATGGATTTATACCTGCTTTTAAACATTTTTGCCACAAGAGTGGTGCATCATTCCCGGAAATGATTATTTCAAAACCATCTTCTCCTGTATAGCCCGTTCTTGCAGCAAAAAATGTGTTGAATTCGATCGCGTGAAACGGTTTTAATTGACGCAGTTGGTTAACTTCCTCGGGTGAAAAAACACCCTCTATTTTTTGTGAAACGTTAGGCCCTTGGATAGCTAGCATCGCAAGATCAGGGCGCTCACTTATTTTAATCTGGTATGGGCCGCATTGTTTATGAAACCAGGCTAAATCTTTGTCGTGAGTGGCGGAGTTGACAATCAAACGATACTGATCATCCGCTCTTTTATAAACAATTAAATCATCAATGACTCCGCCTTGTTCATTTAACATACAAGTATAAAACGCTTTACCATTCGTTAAACGATCTACGTTATTCGCCAGTAGATAACGTAAATAAGCGCTCACATCTTTACCCTGAAAATCAACAATAGTCATATGTGATACATCAAAGATACCCGCATCTTTACGTACGATATGATGTTCTTCTACTTGCGATCCATAATGTAAAGGCATGTCCCATCCTGCAAAATCAACCATTTTAGCGTTTGCAGTAATATGGTTTTGATACAAAGGTGTTTTTTTTCCCATAGATCGTTTTTTACCTTATTCGAATTGGAACAGGGAAGTATACCGTTTTGAGAATGAAAACAGAAGTGTAATAGTTTATGATTTATTATACGGGGGTTGGGATATAACTTATGCAAGATAGAATACATTCTATTGGTAAAAACATACTAAAAATCTTAAAGGATGAGAAATACATACAGAATAACTTAAAACATGTCGCTCACAATCATCATATACAACAAAATAATGATGACATACACTGCACTCGGGTGGTTATTAAATATCCTTTACGGATGGAAACACCAGACTATTATCTTTTTTTACTTCGGGTGACGTGTGAATTTAATTTATTGTTTGAGTTAGATCTTTTATTAGACTTAGAAATGAAAGAATTCGATATCAATGCACGTGTTTCATGGGACGATAGTTTTTATCCTAAAACTCTACTTGGGATAGCAGCTTTTTATGGACATATCAAAATAGTTAAATATCTTATTCAAGAACGATTAGCGGATGTGAATGCTTCGCAAGGATTGCTACACAATACCCCGCTTCATGAAGTCATTCGAGGTGATTTTTATTCTTCCGAAATGAAGGCTTCCCCTAACCCTCATGCTGAAATCGCACAGTATTTATTGGGAAAAGGGGCGCTGATAACGATCATAAATAAGGATGAAAAAACACCTAAGGATTTAATTGATGAATATTCGGTACAAAAAACTTATCGTGTCCCGTTATTTTCAGAAAAGGATCGGTTTATGGGAGAGCATGTTAAGCCAATCATTGACACTGCCTGCAGAAATCAGTATAGCTTTTTAAATCCTCTCAGGCTCTATATGTATATGAAGTCGTAACGTGGAACATTTTATTTCTTTTTAAAAAGATACTCATATTCGCCATATCCTTCGGCTTTTAATTTAGAAGCCGGTATAAAGCGCAATGCAGCTGAGTTCATGCAGTATCTTTTTCCAGTAGGCGGAGGGCCATCTGGGAATACATGTCCTAAATGAGAGTCTCCATATTTTGATTTTATCTCTGTACGCTCTGCCATCAGTGTATTATCCGTTTTCGACACAATGTAGCGATTATCTATGGGTTTTGTAAAACTAGGCCACCCGGTTCCCGAATCGTATTTGTCTGTTGAACTAAATAACGGTTCACCCGAAACACGATCCACATAAATACCCGGTTCTTTATTATCCCAATACGCATTATGAAATGGAGGTTCGGTTCCTTCTTGTTGAGTGACTTGATATTCTTCTGGCGTTAGTTTTTTTAAGGCCGCTTGTTTATCTACATGTGCATATTTTGACTCTGACGTATCTGCCATAACAAACCCCGTTAAAAAAAATAATAAAATAAATACATATTTTAGAGAATTCATCCTAATCATCACTCCAATCTAGACTAATATGTTTCTGTTGCGAAATGACAAATTTCACCCACTTTGTCATTCCCGCGAAGGCGGGAATCCATTCAGAATGGATCCCCGCCTTCGCGGGGATGACAGTATTTTGTATTCCGCAACAGCAACTAATATACAATATAGTTCAAAACGGCTTCTTTTAATAGT
>Ga0207020_1171_pt1 | contig 11884 bp, 1 predicted proteins | sample Alteio_BWMinCont_48_FD_153500 | JGI IMG/M metagenome (GOLD analysis project Ga0207020, IMG submission 153500) | Enriched cells from forest soil in Barre Woods Harvard Forest LTER site, Petersham, Massachusetts, United States -... | ecosystem: Environmental > Terrestrial > Soil > Temperate forest >... | reverse complement strand
GTACGGGGTTTTGTTTGCGTATGGGTGCTATATCCCCTTGAGCCTGTAGTCCATCAGATCCGGCGCTTCCTCCACCACCTCCGCCAGCAAGTGTAGCGGCTCCACCGCCGCCACCGCCGGCATTATTTCCTCCACTATTACCGCCTCCACCAGAACCAGCAGTAATAGTAAGTCCATAACCATTTCCGTCCTGTCCGAAGTCTTGATCCGATCCTCCATTTCCCAGATTCGTGGGCGTTCCTATAGTAGCGCGGGAACCAAGACCGCCACCTCCTCCACCACCGCCGCCAAGTAAGTCATTAATCGAAAGAGTAACAGCCCCACCATCACCACCAAAACCTCCTCCTCCAGCGCCTCCAGTGATTCCAGTGGTTATTATAGAACCTCCATTTCCGCTAAAGCCGCCGCCACCGCCGCCGCCCTCATTGCCTGTAGAAGAAAGACCTAAATAACTTCCTCCATTTCCACCAATAGCAGAGCAATTGTTTATCAATACATTCATCAAGGTAATTGAAGGATTTGAGTCATTTAAAAAGGATTGAGGTGCGTAAATGCCTCCTCCAGCTCCCATGCCACCTCCCCCGCCTGAAATTCCGTCTCCGCCATTACCTCCTTTTGCGGTCAGGTTTTGAAAAATCATGTTTTGGATTGTCACATTTCCTATTGGGATGAAAAATCCACTGTAAGCGCCACTGTTACCGTCAATTGTGACTGTAGGAGTAATGCCTGGGTTGCCAATGGTGATATTCACAGGATTTGAGGAATTATTAATAATCGGCAGAATTCCATTGAGTTGAATAGTCATTGGAGAGGCAAAAACAATCGCATAATCATCAGGTGTCGTATTTAAACCTTGATTCATTGAATTCAAGGAATATCTCAGATCACCAACCTCTCCAATGCCACCCGGATCATTATCTGAGCTTATTGTTACAGTGAGCGTTGTTAAGGCATACAAAGAATGTGAGGCGAAAAGAAGAATGATCCAATATTTAAATTTGTCCATGAGAAAATCCGTAATTCCATTTTTTAACATGATAATGTCTAAATAATAATTGTTCAATATTTATCTGGAGCCAGGAAGAGAATTCAATGCGATTGCCATGAGGTAGTAAACGTCAAATTCGTTGGATATTAATAAGAAGATTACGTATTGATAATTTTATCGGGATGCTCTTTTCCGAAAAACGAGAACTTGATCCCTTTATCCCTTTCGCTATATAACCAAGGCTAAGAGCTATAAACTATGAAAGATCGCAAACATCATCAGTGAATTCAAATCGATTTAACTCCATAAAAACCTTTTTTTGACAATCTACAGGTGGATTTCCTTCACTCCAGATATTCTTTGGCATTTTGCAAAGCTGTTCTGAAAACGTATTAAAAAAATTTGTGTCTTTTATTTTATTTTTATATATTTTCGATTCTTTTAATCCTATGTCTTCCTTCATAGGTACTGAAAGTTTATTTATATTTATCTGAATCGCTTGTTCTGTACGATATTTGTATGCGTCAATTCGACAAAAATTATAAGAAATTCCTTTCATGCCGTTTGAACCACAATCTTTTCCACAAACATTTTGTGTTGCTTGGTTAAAACTTTTTTGTAATGCTATCTCCGAATAAAATTCGGCAACATCAATATTCTTTAATTTTAGAAGCCGTTTGTTTAATTCTGAATTCATGCTTCTTTTCCAACATTCCGCCAAGGCATTTACCAATATATCCCGGCAAATCATATTTGGGCATTTATCATCAAGTTCAAGTTTGTGAAATGTTTTATCACATGACTGTAGGGCCATGTTTTTAAATTCAGTAGCATAATTATTTTCCACATCGGCTCCAACCTTCATAGAGCATAATGTACATAAATAAAAAGCTATAGCTAGAATATATTGTTTGATTCTCATTGTGTAATCTCTATTACATAGGTAACAAAAACAACCTTTTATATTATGCTGAATCTCGCCTGAGAAAAAACATTATAGTTTATTACCACAGTTATGAAAAGATACTCCACTACCTACACTTAATTTATCGGAGACCGTAATGTTTCCCTTGTTTTCTACGGAAAAACAAGCTTGAAAATGTTCAATAACAGTAGGCACTGTAGCAACCGTAGTATTTACATTCTGCGTATTATTTTCCGTTATGTTTACTACAACAACGTTAAAATCATTATTACTATTATTCATAGCCTCTAATGGCTGTTCCGCTATTGACGCAACTATCCCAGATCCACTCATGACAGGTAGCACACTCAAAGGAGGTGCACTGCTACTTGAAGCAGTAATTTCACCATTAAGAGAAGGAGATCCCACTGTATAACCATAGGCAGGATGACCCGTTGCATCACTAGCGTTCTGTATCAATATTCCAAATAAACTAATCGGCTGAATACCAACATTAGCGGAAGCGTAGCTACCTGAAACGTTAGATGTGTTTAAAGTGATAGTATCATTATTTTCGCCCGTATAATTCGTTTGTATAGAGCCTGGAGTAACAGGAAAATAATTCGTACCATCATATACTTTATTTGTGGACACATTATGTGTTAATTGAGGAACAATTGAAGGATCCAACGTATATAGAAAACCATTTCCTGTCCCAGCCACATTGGTGGTTCCATAGATTGCATTATATTGTACAAAATTATAATTGGTTATACCGCCTCGTGTATCGCCGATTGCTGAATTAGGATTGAAAGGATCTGCATTACTAGACCATACTTGGAATGCGCCTGTTCCCAAAACAAAAGCATTTGGCCCAGCATTATTTGTAAATTGCGAAGTAGACAATACGATGTTACTTGAGCCACTTGTTGTAATCGGTTGATTCAATACAATAGGACCTGTCGCGGTCAACGTGACACCGCCAGGTGCCGTTATTCCCGATATAGATCCTTCTGTTGTAACAACGACTGGATTACCGGATAAATCGGTTAAAGAAAAGGACCCTGAAGATAAATGCACAGCGATATTTGGATCGAAATTCGTTAAATTAACATTACCTGCCCCGTTAATTTCAATATTTTCACCTAAAGCTAATGTGATAGCAGATCCTGTTTGTTCAGTCACTCCCTGTGAAAAATTATCTAATATTAGCAATTGTGAAGCAAAAGTAGGTAGCCCAGTAAATGGAGCCATTGTTATTGAGATAGAAGTATCAGAGGGGTCTCCTATTTCCACTATAGAACTGCGAATATTATTCAGCGTGGTGGGAGATAACGATAATGTGCTGCTATTAACATTGGTACTAGCAAATCCAATGACAGCATCCTGCGTTGTATAGGGACCTATTTCCACATAAGCCGCTGTTCCTGTGCCTGCGCCATCCCCGCCTACTTGACCTGATAACAGGAGATGATCACCGATCAAATTTATCCGGCCCGTTGTAAGCACTTGTGCGTTAGCATTATTTGTAAAGGTACCTGTGCCGTAATTAAGGTATATATTCCCCGATCCATTGCTTATTGTTCCAACGGTTTGTGTCAGTCCTATCGTATTTAATGTAATCGTTTGATTACCGCTTACTGTTATATTACCCGTTATGGTTAATGCCGTATTATCGTTTATTAACACGTTACCATTAGCAGTGATTAAACCGATATTGGAAATGGTATTCGCCGTATTATTTAAACTAATTTCACTTCCAGCATTTAGTGCTATATTGACCGTTGAATTCACCACGCCACTATAAATTTGTGATCCTGTCGTCGTGATTGAACCCGAATTGATATCTTCATTTATATCTGTTGTTCCTGATAAATTAATATTACTCGTTCCCCCACTCACGGTTGAAATACTACCATTGACTACATAGGTTGTTGAGGGTGAGCTTTGTAAAGTAGCTATAAGATTCATTCCTGTACCAAGCTGCAAATTAGATCCCGATGAAACGGAAAACAACATGTCTTGGGTTGACCCTAAGGAACCAAGCGCTATGCCTATATCGGTATTACTAATAATGTTAGTATTATTATCCCCCAATTGAATCGTATTAGGTAGGATAGTGGCATTTGATATACTTCCACCACCTGCCTGTGCTTTAGTAATTAAATTTCCTAACGTAGGACTTCCTGTCAAATAGAGTAAGATCATCGAATTATCAGCAATAGCACCATTTTTTTCTAAGAAATAATATTCACCATTAGCCCATGTTGCTGAAGCATTCGATACATTGCCATTCACGGCTAATTCAACCGTGTTGCCTGTACTAAGAGGTGTCAGACCAGAAATAGCTCTCGGGGTGGTAGGATAGGATGCTTGGAGATAAGGATAAGATTCGTTACTGATGATTCCCCATATTGTCGCAAAATTCCAGCCCGTATAGGTTGATTGGGCAAATAAATTGACGGTGCCGCCATTCGTGCAAGTACTAGCAAAACAGCCACCCGTTAATCCACTGCTTGAACCACCCGTTGATATACCCGAAGTATCGGTATCCCAAAAGCTTGAGTTAATAACGCCTGTATTCAATCCTACAAAACCATGGACAGTACCACTCGTTGCAATAATGGGGCCTAAACTATAGGTATCTGTAATCGTACCCATATTTTGCCCAACGAGTCCCCCGATGAGATTGTTGGCATCGGTTCCAGAAACCGTCATGATGGCAGTGTTATAGCTGTTACTCACTAATCCTGCATTTTCACCCACTAACCCCCCAATCGTTATCACATCGGTCGGATTGGTGCCTGTTAATGTTACTGTGGGTGCGATTTGCGAAACCATTTGATTAACTGTTCCATTAGCGCCGACATATCCTACAGCTTCTCCTACACTTGAAGGACTATTACTATTGCCTGCATAAGTTAAATTAACCGTTGCTGTCGAATTGGATTGTTGCAATACTCCCCCATTAAGCGCTCCCACAAAACTGCCCATTTGTACATTACCGGTAGTGCTTGTAATCGCTCCACTGACGGTATCATTTGTTAATAAAGCTTCACCGCTTACGGTACCAGCTAAAATGCCTGCATTGACAGGGGTACTCGTTGCAACAGAAATATCGGCATTATTGATATTTAAATTAGCGATAATAGCCGTACCACCCACATTACCAAACAATCCTACGCCACTTCCGGTAACCGATGCTGCATTTATCACAAGATTATTGATGGAATAACCTGCCCCATTTAAATATCCATTAAAACTAGCGGTATTATTCCCAATAGGAATAAATCCATTGGGGAATACACTGGCTGCAGAACTATTATTGAGAGCACTTGCATCAATATTGTTTGTTAAAGTGTAAATGCCAGGTTTTGTAGCAGATAATTCAAGCTGAACCAGATTGCTAATACTCGAATTTTCTTGTGAGCGCAGAATGGGCCTTGAGCCATCCGCCATATACCAAATATTATTAAAATTCCAGCCTACATAACTACCTTGCGTTAACGCTTGAGCGGTTGTTAAACCGGTTGCAATAGTACCCGGAGCATAATTACCTGTATTAGTGCTATAAGTATAATTTATGGGTATCGTTGATGTTTGCGTATCCCAATAATTATTTAGAGTCGTCGTACGAAACATTTGCCCTATAAATCCATCCGTACTGCCATCCTGCCCAGATAGAGGTGGGTTTGTGGTATCATTTGTGATGGCTGTCACTTTTCCACTACTATATGAATCATTGACAGCCCCATAATACGCCTGACCTATCAAACCACCCGTTATTAATCCTCCAACAAAATACCCTCCACCAAAATTAGCGACTTGTGCAACAGTTGTCAGATTGGCTGTACTATATGAATTATTCACCGTAACAAGGTCGATAAACCCCGCTAAACCACCCACACCTCCAAAGGATTCCTGTGTTTGTCCCGTATAAGTGACATTCACATTACCTGTCACATAAACTTGGCTAATGGATCCTAGTAGCATCCGTCCGACTAATCCACCTGTATAATCCCCACCGGTAATATTAATATTGGTTAAACCGAGGTTTTGAATAGTTGAATTTGAGTTATCTACAACCCCAAATAAACCTGTCTGTACAGTTGAATTAACGCTAACCGTTGCATATCCGGGGACATTGGTGACATTTATCATTAGATTATTAATAGCGTAGCCCTCTCCATTCAAACTTCCACTGAAAAAATTTCCATAGAAAGTATAATACGGACGATTAGGGTTAGAAATCCCCTCATATTGGTAGTAATTAAAATAGGGACCGCCAATTGGGACAAACCCGGCACCATTATTGCTCGCACTTGTTCCCCAGACATCCGAAGCATTATTACCTGTTGCACTCGCATCAATATTGGTGCCTAAGGTATAGCTCGCACCAGGTGCTGCAGCCATTAATTGTAATTGATGTGCATTTTCAATTGTCGTATTCCACTCCATTTCTAACATTGGACGAGTCTCTGTATCAAATATTATCCATACTGCAGCAGGAGGAGTAGTACCTTCATACGGTTCCATGGCAGCATTGTAAATATTCCAAGAATTATTCACTACACCAGTTACATTATTATAACCTTCATTCTCATAATCACTGGTACTCATGCTATAAGTTAGGCCTGAGAACATTTGGGAAGTTGTTAATCCTAAATAACCAGTGACGCCGGTACTACCGGCACTGCCATTTTGGCCGGATGTATCTATATCCCAGAAGCTGTCTATAACAGCACTGTTATTGCCAAAATAACCCAAAAATCCATTGTTACCACCCGCTGTGATACCTGTTCCACTAATAAAACCCGAACTGTAAGAATCGGTGATCGTTCCTCCCATTAATGAACCTACCAATCCACCTGCAGGATCTAGATTGCTGCCCATGACATTGACATTGGCTATACTATAGGTGTTATTAATCGATGCATTACTTCCCACTATCCCGACCAAACCACCCACACCCGAATTTGCACCATTAGAACTCCCCGTCACCGTTCCGGATGTGTAAGAAGTATTTAAAGTACCACTGTCCATTTGCCCAATCAGAATACCTGTTGCATTTTGTCCTATCACGGTTGCATTCGTCACAGACATATTCTGTATCGTACCAGTACTATAATGACCAATTAAACCGACAGCATTATTGGTAGGCGCATCAATATAGAGATCATTAATAATATAGCCATTACCATTAAAATTACCGGTGAAAGGTGTTGTCGTAGTACCAATGGGTATAAATCCCATTCCAGTACCCGTATTCGTATTAGTACCCCAAACGTCTGCGGGGTTATTCATTGCAGAAGTTAAATCAATATTTGCTTCTAAGTTATAATTCGCACTGAGAGCGGCGCCTACTAATTGTAATTGATGCGGTGTTAGAATATTTGTATTCCATTCCGAACTTAACATAGGACGTGTACCATTAAAAATGAGCCACGTAGTATTCGGAGTAGACGTCGTTCCGGGATTACTTGAAACATTAGAGATACTCCAACCAGAATAGTTTGCGATATTTAAACTTTCTGCTGTGGTTAATCCTGTCGCCCCCGCGGCATTGACATTATTTCCAACGCCAACATTTTGTCCTGAGGTTTGCGTATCCCAAATATTATTGCTTAAACCACTACCTGCGCTTCCTGCAAATCCGCCAATAGATGCTGTTGCAGGTGCAATGATGTTACCACTGCTATAAGAATAAGTGATCGTACCCCCACCCATACCAGCAAATCCCCCTACCTCACTTCCGCTGCTATTTTGATTTGACATGACGGTGCCATAAGAATAACTATTGCTAATCATTCCTGCATTCGCGCCAACAAACCCACCAATTTGACTAGATGTTAGTAATGTCGTTGCAACACCCACGACTGTACCACCAAAATATGATTCGCTAATACTGGAGCCATTATCATTCATACCCACGATACCACCAATGATGGCGGATATTCCTCCCGTGGTTGAGTTGACCACACCTGCTAAACTGCTAATGTTGGTTATCACACTACTGCCAGCGCTTTCACCAATCAAACTACCTGTCACTGCATTCACGGCATTATTGGTAATGGTTGAAGTGCCAATAATTTCTATATCTGAAATATTGCTATTTACCCCAGATCCCACGAGTGCACCAGCATGCGTACCTATGCCATTATTAGTAATATTGACATTGGATAAGTTAATATTTTGTAGTGTTGCATTTGCGATATCACCAAATAACCCTGCATCATAGGTACTATTAGAAGGAAGGTTAATGTAAAGATTACTAAGTGTATAACCCTCTCCAATAAAAGATCCTACAAAAGGAATGGTAGAGCTACCGATGGGAATAAATCCTATGCCATTATTCCAGTTGCTAACGGGGGTTGCATCCACGTTATTATTTAATTGATAAAAATAACTGGGTGTATTTGTCGTATTGGAAATCGATACCATGCCTTGTAAGCCATAAATATCGGTCAATAAGAATGGCGAGGTAGAGGTTCCAATTCCACTTAAGGCACGAATAAATCCCACGGTAGGTGAAGGTAGGGTACCCTCATTTATTTCAAAATTGTTAGCCACAACAAAACTCGGGAGGGGATTAGCGACTTGATACCACCCGCCTTGATTCAGAAGAAAATTATTCACATTGATCGTACCCGAAGGTCCTGTTGTAATACTCTGGTTATTATTAGCTGCACTATTTGCGCTTAATGCTAAGGTTCCTTGTGTCACAGAAATAGGTCCATTGATAAGAATATTTTGGGCTGCTTCCAGTATTAACGTAAAGACACCTGGAAGCGAATACGATCCCGTGCTGCCAATGGTAATATTCCCTAGGGAACCTGTGGCTGTTAATGTGGTATTCGTACTAGATGAAGTTCCACTGTTATAGGTTTGGGGTCCTTGAGTTGTTACAGCCGTCGTGTTCAAGATAGTTGAATCATTGGTCCCAATGCTCAAACCAGCAAGCGGTATAGAACCGCCCACGAGATTATCGAATGTGATGGTATTGCTACTATTACTAATCGTTAACGCTTGTGGACCATCGACAGTGTTCATAAAAGTAATTTTGCCATTGGCTGTGGCTAATTGTGTATTACCTTGTAGAGCTACAGGACCATTAAAGATAAATTTGGTATCGCCGGGAAGAGCCATGGTTCCTGTGGTATAAATTATGCCTGCTTGATTCGTTTGGCCAATAGTCAAACTAGTAAATCCAGTACTTAATGCTAAAAAATCATTCGGGGTAATTTGTAACGTACCAGTCGCACCATTCATGCCAATGGTTTCTGTTGCAACACTACCGCCCAGTTGTAATGTTCCAGTTCCATTCACAGAATGCGTTCCGCCGCTGAATGTCATGGCATCTGCAAATATACCGATATTACCCGAGGCAGAAAATGTATTAGCAAAAGTCACGCCGCTCGCATAAAAAGTTAATGGTTGCGAAACGGTGACACCACTGTTAAATGCCTGAGAAGTACTTGTCGTTAAAGCCGAATTTGTCATATCGAGTGTCGTCGTATCTCCTGTACCTATTATTAAGCTTATGAAAGATGCTAAATTAGTCACTGCACCATCAAAAGTAATAGGGCCGCTATTATTCGCAATACTAAGATTGTAAGCCCCGTTTAAAGAGCTTGTATTCGTAAAAGTAATACCCGTACCACTGGTTAATGTGGTATCCACGGCTAATGTCACTGCACCGCCATAAGTTTGTGAAGCAGTCGTTGTAATCGACCCGCTATTATTGATATTAGTTGTGCCTAACAAATTGAGACTACTAGTGCCGCCAGAAATAGTTCCAATAGAACCATTAATATTATAAGTCGTAGTAGGAGATGTTTCTAAAATAGCTGTTAGATTGCTGCCATATCCTAGGGTTAAATTATTCCCCGAGACTGAAAATAACATATCTGCAGAAGGAATAGCCCCGATTGCTGCGGATGAGGCAATGGTTACCGCATCAAATGTATTAGTATTACCATCTCCTACTTGAATCGTATTGGCGGAAAGATTTTCATGTATTAAACTTCCTCCGTTCGCAGGAGTATAAGTAATTAAAGTCCCTTGTGTACTACCCGAATTTAAATAAAGCCCTGCTAAACTACTACTTGCCACCGTACCTGTAGGTTCTATGAAATAATAGATACCGTTGTACCAGGTATTGGCATTGCCGATAAGTGTCCCATTAACAGTGAGCGCAACGGGTTGTTTAAGGCCTAGAGGGCTGCTACCTGAAATAAAAGTAGGTGTCGTAGGATAGGTCGCTTGGAAATAAGGATAAGAGTATCCATTGACAATATTCCATGTTGTCCCAAAATTCCATCCACTATAAGTAGATTGCAATGTTAAATCCACATCTCCAGTGGTACCTGCACAAGAAGTTCCGCCTAAACAACCGGGGCTCAGTCCTTGAGCAACGCCGGTATAGTTTACAACCATACCCGTACTTGTTCCTGAGGTTCCAACATCCCAAAAGCTTTTGGAAATGCTTCCAGTATTCATCTCAGTAAAGCCTCCAGCGTAATAACCCACCGCTGTCGCACTATAAGATCGAACAATATTACCCTCATTTGATCCAGCAAAGCCGCCAACGAGCCCAGCATTTGTACTAACATATCCCATTGCGTAACTATCATTAATAGTTCCCGCATTAGCACCGACAAATCCTCCTATTTGGATCGGATCAGCCAAATACTGGGTATAGGAGTAAGTGGTATACGAAGAAGAGGACGAGGGCACATAAGATTGGGAAATGGTTCCAGTATTATATCCGACCAAACCGCCTACATTGGCAAAGCTTATGCTGCCAACATCAGTGTAATCCAGATTGACAGAAGCAGTTGAGTAAGCCTGGGTGATAACTCCTGAATTTTGTCCCACTAAACCACCGAGGCGTGCACTACCTGTGGTATTTGAAAGACTGCCTGTGGTATAAACATTTGAAAGGGTAGCACCGGATGCCACCGTTCCCGCTAAGATACCCATGTTGATTTGTGCAACATCGTTAGAGGAAGTATTATATCCAGCAGTGACTGAAACATTAGCATTCGTGACACCCACATTGCTAATACTTGCTGGGCTACCGACATCACCAAATAATCCTGCATCTTGTCCATTAATACTTGTGATATTCATGTATAAGTTATTAATTACATTATTTTGCCCATTGAAAATACTATTAAAAGGCGTACTTTGAGATCCTATCGGTACAAATCCTCCTCCACTATTCCAGTGAGAAGTCAGACTTGCATCAATAGCATTATTTAAAACATAAGAATAACCTAACGTTATCGCATCAGAACCAATACCCTGTAATCCAAAAATATCAGCGATGAGATAAGGAGTGCCGCTCATACCATTGCCGCTTAATGCACGAATAAATTCTACGGTTGGAGAAGGAAGACTACCGCTGTTCAATTGAAAATTATTCGTAACTGTAAAAGCGGGAAGGGGATTCGCAACTTGAGACCAATAACCTTGCTCTAAATTAAAATTATTCACATCAATGGTTGCACTTGTCCCTGCCATATTTTGCGTCATACTGACTGCACTCATTGTCAATGTACCATTGGGTGCAGAAATAGAATTATTAATAATAATGGTATTTCCCGAAATCATTTTCACACTTCCGTTAGGCGCGGAAATCGCACTCGTAATACTAATTGCATTCCCCGCATTCAATGACAATGTATTGGATCCAGAAAAAGTGTAACCGCCGCCGATAGTAATATTTCCATTGCTACTACCATTAGCCGTTAACGTAATATTACTTGAATTCACCATATTATTATAAGTTTGTGGGCCGTTTGTTGTAACATTACCTCCTAGATTGGTTGAACCCCCTCCCGTTGATGTGGTAAAAGCCGTCAATGGTGTACTACCTCCTACGGCACTATTCACATTGACGGTGGCCGCACCGGTAAATGTCAGCGAATAAGCACCATTAATAGCGGGTTGTAACGTCAAAGAATTAGTTGCATTGATTGTGGTATTAC
>Ga0207020_1170_pt1 | contig 11918 bp, 11 predicted proteins | sample Alteio_BWMinCont_48_FD_153500 | JGI IMG/M metagenome (GOLD analysis project Ga0207020, IMG submission 153500) | Enriched cells from forest soil in Barre Woods Harvard Forest LTER site, Petersham, Massachusetts, United States -... | ecosystem: Environmental > Terrestrial > Soil > Temperate forest >... | reverse complement strand
GGTCATTCTTCCTCTTCTTCCTGTTGTTCCTCTTCCTCATAGTGGTGTTCAGGAGGAGGGGCATAAGGTCTGGGTTTCAGCAGCTCCTTCCACCCTCCTTCTTGGCGGAGGAGCGGATAGAATTTCCACAGCACCCAGGCACCGATTGCAATGACGATCAAGAAAGCAAACGTCAGGGTAAAGAACAAAAAGCGGAAGCGTGAAGCAGACTCCTTATTCATGACGATCGACCAGATGCTGACGTATTCTTTAGGCGCTGCGTTAAGCGCTTCGGCTCCAGCCCCTAAAGTGATATCGGTATATCGTGAACGGTCGGGGATCACCGTGACGTCATTGATATCGAGGCCATTGACGCTGGCGGAGACGAGTCGCTTGATCTTTGTGATCAGGTGGCTATTGGGATCGTCGAGGACGCCTTGGTGTTTGACATAGACGGAAGCGGTAATTCGCTGTTTGACAGCGCCAGGTAAGGCGATGCCTGTTTCAACAGGAGGGAAGGCGAGCTGGACTGAGGCGTCGAGAACACCGTCGATTTTGCGGATCATACCAGCGATCTCCTCGCCAAGGCCTGCTTGATAGCGGATCGTCTCTTCCTGAGCGGACGACATGAGCCCCTGTTTGGCGAATAAATCGAGGAGGGTGGTGCCTTTTTTACGAGGCAGCCCGACCTGGTTAAGGAGGGCCATAGCTTCCGTAGCTTTATTTGAAGAGACGGCGATGTTGAACATCGGTGTGGCCGTCCCTCCTCCAGGAGCGGTACTCGTAGCAGAGACTTTGCTGGCGACGATGCGGCGGCTAGCGAGGAAAACCACGATCTCGTTCGCCTCCCTCTCCTCGATGTCGTTGATGATGACCATATTGGTTTCGCAGCCGGCTAATAGAAACACGAAGAGAGGAAGTAGCCAAGCAAGGGAAAGGAGGCGGCGGTAACAAGAAGAACGAATCATAGCAATTTATCTGGTGTTTTGGATGCTGTGTACAATTACTGATATAGCAATTTGTGGTGTTTGTCGATAACGTTTTCCCTCATTGGGGGAAAAAGATTTTATTCGGCTAGGTTCCCGATCGCGGCCCATTTTCGTCCAGCTACCTTTTCTCGTCCAGGTCTTCTTTTTTTTTACTCGGTGCTAAGCGATAGACTTCTAAGCGCGGAATGATAGACGTCATCGACGGAGATTTGCAGCATGCAAAACGGATCGCGGCACTTCTTTCCGAGACATGGTGTGCATGTGCGCGGTTTGGCGAGGACGGTTGCGCGCGATCCTGTCCCTGAACTAGTTAAGGGGCCGCAGAGAGCGGGATCAGTCGGGCCGAATAAAACAACGGTAGGGGTGTGCATAGCAAAAGCGACGTGCATAGGCCCTGTGTCATTGCTGACCATGAGCGCCATCTTTTTGATAAGAGCAGCGCTGGTGCGCAGGGGAAGACGCCCAGCGAGAGGGATGGCGTGGGGAATGCTGGCTGCGATTTTATCGACGAGAGGTTTCTCTTCGCTGTTGCCGGTAATGACAATGTGACAGCCCGTAGTTTCATAAAGACGATGACCGAGCGCTATAAACCCTTCAGGATGCCATTGCTTGTACTTGTCTTTGGCCCCAGGATGCAGACCGACAATAGGAAGAAACGGCGGAATGTTCCACCTCTCAATCAGCTCAGCAGCGGCGGCTTCATCATCTGGAGAGAGGAAGAATTCCATCTGGAGCCCTGCCCCCTGGACATCCGCCGAAGAGGCTATGTTTAAGCGGCGGAGGATCTCGTGCTGCCTGCAGCGTGGTAGTCGATGGGTCAAAAGGTGATCGAGACCTTTGTTCAACCCCTCTGTCCCCATAATTTCCTTCGCTCCGATCATCTTGCAAAAAGGAAGTATCGGTCTTTGCGATGTGTGAAAAATAAGGGCGGTATCGATATTTCGTTTTTTAAGCGATCCATAATGGCGGAATAAAGAATACACAGCGGGATCGCCGACAGTGAAAATTTCGTCGATATGAGGGTTATGTTCGAGGATCTGGTGTCCGATTCCGCTTGTCAGAACGGCGATGTAGCTTTGCGGAAAGCGCATCCGCAGAGCGCGGATTGCCGGCGTGGCCCATAGCGTATCCCCCAGCCCCGTCGTGGACACAATGAGAAACCGTTCTCTTTGATTTTCTGGTAAAGCCTTCCGGCTCCTCAAACACCCATGCAAAAACAACAATCCATCGACAAGACAATTTTTAATATTCATAGGGGGCCAGTATATCTGTTCTGTTTTTTTTGGTTCAAGAATCGGATTTGGGCTTCCTATAGGAAAAATGCTGCAAAGAGGACAAAAAAATTGATTACTGAAGATGTTTGAAGTATATACCGAACGTGCTCTTCATTGGGTCTGGTCAATATTCTTCTAAATATTTGGCCAATAACAACCAAAATACGGTTTAAGCGATGCTGATAATTAAAAGAACATTTAAAGACAGCATCATTGCTGTTTCTAGCTTATTGGTTGTCGTTGCTGCTTTTATGTTTACTGCATGGCGCTCTGAGATCTCTGAAAAAAACCAAAATTTAAGAATGGCCGGCTTTGAAATTTTAAAGAATTTGGGAGAGCTTCAAATTGTCGTTAATTATGCCCATTTCCAAGCGGATAATATGCTCGGAAATCCCTATCTCGGCTGGGGACATATTGCGCTGGTCAGCGATCTATCGCAGTTAATGCCAGATCCGGTACCAGAAACTATTCAAAAGCTTATCGTGGTATGGAGAACAGAAGCTAATCAACTTAAAATGAGCGAAGAAGCCGCCAACCGTGTAAGCCAACAAATCGATGCATCTCGCCATGAAGTATTGAAATCAATCCTTTCCCTTCGCTAAAAACCGTGTTCATTAGATTAGTTATTGTAGAAAAAAAGGGGGGCATTATAGTGAGAATATCCTGATATGGAGGGTATATGGATAAATCGTTCAAAAAATTGAGTTCATTAGCAGCTTTAGGTCTGATTGCCGGAACCATGGGGCAGCTACAGGCTGCGACCACATCAAGTACAACGTGTGTACAACCAACAGCAAATCAAGCGCAAACACTTCTTGCTCAGCTCGATCAAGCGCATCAAGACATGTTTAATGAAATGGACTGCGAGGGGCAAAACATGGCCATTAAAATGGCTAACCAGACCTGCAAAGGTAAAAATGCTTGCCAAGGTTTGAATGCCTGTGCATCGTCTAAAAATGAGTGTCAAGGAAAAGGATCCTGTAAAGGAACTGCGACAAAACCCTTTGCGAATAAAAACGATGCTGTCGATGTGGCTAATATGCAGATGGCAAAACGGATGGGCTCAATGGGTAATCAATAGACCTCTTTCGAAATTAAGGTTCTGTCGATTTTCGGGTTCTTTTGAGCCGATTTTTGATTCTTTTTTGGGGGGTAATATACGAATGTTGATATTACCCCCCAAAAAAGAATCAAAAAGCGGCCAAAATAATCCCGAAAATCGACGAACCTTAATTTCGAAAGAGGTCTAATAATCTCCCATGCAGAATTTAGGTATCGGGATCGGGCTGCGCCCTCATCACTATGCGGAAATTTTTGCATCTCAACCTGCAATTGATTGGTTTGAGATTATCAGCGAGAATTTCATGGTGGAAGGCGGGAAACCTTTAGAGATGCTTGAAAAAATCCTCTTGAGCTACCCCGTCGTCCAACATGGCGTCTCTCTCAGTATCGGCAGCCCAGATCCCCTTGATTTTGCCTATCTTAAAAAATTAAGGAAACTTGCCCGAAAGACAAAAACGCCCTGGATATCGGATCACCTTTCCTGGGGTCGCTTGGAAGGCGCCCACTTTCACGACCTTCTTCCATTGCCCTATACCAAAGAGGTAGTCGCGTACGTCGCAGAACGGGCACGAATCGTTCAAGACTTTCTGGAAATACCCTTTGCCCTCGAAAACCTCTCTTCCTATGTCTCCTACCAGTGCGATGAAATGCCTGAATGGGAGTTTTATAGCGCTATTGTCGAACGGGCCGATATTTATATGATGCTCGATGTCAATAATATCTACGTCTCAAGCCGAAATCATCACTTTGATCCCTATCGCTATTGCGACTACATTCCAATAGAGCGAGTGATCCAGATTCATTTAGCAGGGCATACTGATTTCGGAGATTATGTGATCGACTCCCATGATCAATTTGTTTGCGATGAAGTCTGGAAAATCTACGGAAGTGTCGTTGAAAAAACAGGTCCAATTTCCACTCTACTCGAGTGGGACGACAATTTTATTTCCTTAGAAAACACTTGTAATGAAGCCCTTAAAGCCCGCAACTTTCAACAGTCTCATGCTGGCAGACCCTAAACCACCCTCTTATGTACGCTCAATCCAGGAATGGTTTGCGAGCATAATTGTCCGCCCGATCGATATCAATAGCAACATGGCTCCCCTTCCATCCGGCGAGGCTGCTGAGATCATTGCGCCAAGTTTGAAACTCACTTCCGATCAGCGAATTCAAATCTACAATCGACAATATTGGTGGCGCCTCCTCACGATTCTTCATGAAAATTTTCCTGCTTTGACACGACTTTTTGGGTATACGGATTTCAATCTTTCTATCGGCATTCCTTTTCTCACAAAATACACCTCTCGCCATTGGTCTGTTGCGAAACTGGGACATCAATTAGCTCGCTGGATAGAGAACTATTATTGCGCTGAGGATCAGCTTCTCGTTTTGCATACAGCAAAATTAGACTGGGCCTATATGGATGTTTTTTTTGCACCCCCGCCTCGTCCCCTACCTCCTTCTCTTCTTTCAAAGAAAGTTTTGTTGCAGCCACATGTCAAGCTGTTCCATCTGCCTTATGATCTTTTTTCCTATCGTACAGCCCTTTTAAAGGAGTCAGTTGAATTTTGGATAGAATCAGATTTCCCTCCCTTGCCAAAAGGAAAATCGTTTTTTTTTCTGCTTTATCGAACTGAAGCCAATCACGTCTTGTATAGAGAAATGTCGCAAAGCGAAGGAACCCTTTTATGCATGATAGTCAATGGACTTACGATCGAAGAAGCTTGTGATCAGTTGGAAAATAAGGCGTTAGCTCAAGTTAAGGCCAAAAATAAATGGGTAGACATTTATGAGGAAGCTCGGAGGTCTTTAAGTAGTTGGGTTCAAAATTGGGTAAAGGAGAAATTGTTTAAATGAGTATAATTACCAAAATCAAATCCATAGGAAATTTTCTAAGTTCTCCTTTTTTGCTGATCATCCGTCTCTATTGGGGCTACCAATTTGCGCTTACGGGGTTTGGGAAATTTCTCGCCCTAGGAACCATCGCAGCGTACTTCCAATCGCTCGGCATCCCTTTTCCTTATGTCAACGCAATATTCGCCGCAACCATTGAACTACTCTGCGGTACGTTACTTTTTCTGGGATTTTATTCCCGTATGGCTGTCATTCCTTTATTTGGTGTAATGTTCATTGCTTATCTCACCGCGGGACATGATGCTCTTATCGCTTTGATCACCCGTTTCAATCCTACTCCATTTTTCAACGACACTGCTTTTCTCTTTCTTTATGCGATCACCATTGTTTTTTGCTTTGGCCCCGGCAAGATCTCTCTGGACTATTTTCTGACGCGTACTGGTAAAGACAAGGAAATGCCGTGAGCGATTCACAATAGACCTCTTTCGAAACTAAGGTTCGTCGATTTTCGGGATTATTTTGGCCGCTTTTTGCAACTACCTCTAAAGCTCAAAATAAATTTTCATTGGCAAACTTCACATAGCGTTTTGCGTCATAACGGTAAAGCATCGCAGGTCGGTGTCTCCCCCCTTCAGTTTTTTTTCCGGAAGCGCAAATAAAATCCATCTTTTGCACTTTTTTGCGAAAATTTCTTTTGTCAATGGAAATGCCAAAGACTTGTTCATACAAGTCTTGGAGCTGATAAAGGGTAAACGCTTTAGGTAAGAGCTCAAAAGCTAATGGACGAGTTTTTAAGGCGTCTCTTAAGGCGTCAAGGGCTTTGGCACAGATCTGGTCGTGGTCGAAAGCCAATGGGGGGAGGGCGTAAGCTGGCCACCATTTCGCAGCGCTTGCGTCTCCAGTAGCAACTAGCTTGCATTGGTCAGAGCGAATCAGAGCAAAAAGCGCTACTGTTAGAGTTGGCCCTCTAGGATCTCGGCCACGTTTGCTAAACACATGGAATTGTTCTAAATAGACCTTTTCGATCCCTGTCTCTTCTTTCAATTCACGTAATGCCGTCTCCTCTACTGTCTCATCCCCCTCCATGAACCCGCCGGGAAGGGCCCACATCCCCATAAAGGGGAGATTTTTTCTTTCTATTAAAGCAATTTTGAGCTCCCCTTCTGCAAGCCCAAAAATAACACTATCCACCGAGATTGGATAACGTGCTCTTCCCTCTAATTCGTCCATCTTTTATCCCTTATTTTAAGTTAGTGTTTATTTTACACTAAAAACCGTTGATTTAAAGCTCGGGGTGATGCTATAAGTGTGATATCGACACTAAGTTAGCCTCGAAGGGTTAATAAAGGAAAGGTTTTTATGAGATTGAAGAGGATGAGAAAAATATTTTTTTTAGGTCTAGGGTTCGCTTTACTCACGTCCTTTGGTAGCTTTAGTAAGTGGAATCCTAACACAGAAGAACTTTGGAAGGGGAGTTGCAAGGAATCTTCTCAACAAGAGAAAATTGGAGTCAAAAAGGTGGAAGTGATCATGGAAGAAGGACCGAGTTTTTTGTATAAGGTATTGTCCGTAGATGATTGGGGAAAAAGCAGCGGGACCGTCCATTTGCCAAGCACGGATGCCGATTTTATCCATCTTTCGACGGAAGACCAGCTGGATAGGATCATTGAAAAGTATTGGGCCGGCTCTTCTGAATATGTTGTATTAAAAATAGAAACGACAAAGTTGTCAGGGAAATTAGTTTTAGAAGCTAACCCCGGTGGAATGAATAAGTACTATCATTTGTACAATGGGTCAATTCCATTGAGTGCTGTTGTGGAGTCTACCGAACCTTGAGGACCACCTTGCCGATGGTTTGGTTGGTATGAAGGAGGGTGTGGGCCTGCTCGGCGGATTCGAGGGGGAGGATGGAGTGGACGACGGGTCGTAGTGTACGGCTGGCAAAAAGAGGGAGCGCGAAGGCGGAAAATTCTCTTGTCAAAGCTATTTTATAGGCTAGACTGCGGTCGCGAAGCCGCGAGCCAATGAGACTTCCCCATTTTTTTTGCAGCAGGCTCAGGTCGAAATCGGCAATATGCGCCCCGCTGAGGTAAGCGATGCAGATAATCTTCCCTTCTTGCGCCAGTGCTTGGATATTCTCCTGCCAAAAAGAGGCTCCTACGGTATCGATGATAAGGTCGACCCCCCGCCCATCGGTCCACTTGAGAAGTGGGGAAGCAAAATGGGGAGTAGAGCGGTAGTCAATCGCCTTTTTTGCTCCGAGATTTAGACACGCCTGGACTTTTTCTTCTGTACCGGCTGTAGCAAAAACGGTTGTTTCTAGCGATTTAGCTAACTGAATTGCGGCGGTCCCCAACCCACTCGCGCCGCTATGGATGAGAACGGTTTGCCCCTTTTTAAGCTGCCCGAGCCATCGCAGCGCCTGGAAGGCAGTGAGAAAAACCTCAGGAATAGCGGCCGCCTCCTCAAAAGACAACCCCTCCGGGATCGGCATGGCGAGGTCTTCGTGAACAACCGCAAACTCAGCCTGCGCTCCTCCATCTACCAACGCCATCACGTGATCGCCGAGGTGGTATTTGGTGGAACCGGTGGAGACGACTGTCCCTGAAAAGTCGAGGCCGAGAACAGGAGAAGCGCCGGTTTTAGATGGATAGTGGCCTTTTTTCTGCAAGAGATCGGAGCGGTTGACCGATGCGGCGTGCACTTCGACGAGAAGTTCGTGAGGCCCTTGGTAAGGAACGGGGTTTTCGCGCAGGACCGCTAGCGGCCCCTTCTCTCCTTGCTCAACGACAATTGCTAACATCAGGGTTTCACTTTGTGGCCTGCGAGTGTGCTTAGGGCATCGTAGGCGGCGTATTTATAGAGGTCGTGGAAGGTGGGGTAGTTGAAGACCTGGCCGATTAGAAAGTAGAGGTCTTTTTTCTCTTCGACGAGGTGGGTGCCGTAATGGATGATCTCGGTAGCGATATTGCCGATGATATGCACGCCGCAGATAGAGAGGTCTTCGCGCATGACGACGATTTTCAAAAACCCCCGTTTGGCCCCCATGATTTTGCCGCGGGGCATATCGGCATAGCGTGCCTGACCTGTGACATAGGGCTCGCCTGTTTTCTCGACCTCTTGCTCGGTCAGTCCGATCATCGAGATTTCGGGAATGGTGTAGATGCCGTAAGGGAAAAAAAGAGGATGGTATTCAAGATCTTGAGTGTGGAACATGTGGGCGACGGCAATGCGGCCTTGTTCCATGCTCGTGCTGGCTAGAGCAGGGAAGCCGATCACATCGCCGACCGCGAAAATGTGGGGAACCTTTGTGCGATAGGCCGAATCGACATAGATCTGTTCGCGGGGGCCGACAGGAATGCCGACCTTATCGAGATCCAGCGCGCGGACATTACCGCTACGGCCAGCGGCCAAGAGAAACATATCTGTTTCGAGAACCTGGTTATCCGACAACGTAATGCGTAAAGGAGCTGATTCGGCAGGAGGAACTTCGATCGAATTTACGGCTTTGTTAAAGAGCGTTTCGATGCCATTTTCACGTATCTCTTCGAGAAATGCCTGCGTCACCTCGCGATCGAGGAAAGGGAAGATCTCGGTTTTGTCGTTGATCAAATAGACTTTGCTGCCGGCCGTGGAGAAGATCGTGGCGTACTCGCAGCCGATGACTCCCGCACCGACCACGCACAACGATTGCGGAAAGTGCTTGATTTGCAAGATTGTATCGGAGTCGTGGACGCGGACGCCGTCAAAAGGGATATGAGCGGGATGGTGTGGGTACGATCCTGTCGCGATCAAGATAAAATCGGCGATAAGAGCGCAAGCAGCTGGCGCACTGACGCGGATCGTATGCAGGTCTTCAAAGCAGCCCGTACCATGATAGACGTCGATGCCGTGGCGCTCGAGGTTCTCGGCGATAGACCGCGCTTCTGTGGACGTGATCAGATTTTTGCGGAACATGAAATCTTCGATCGAAGCCTTCCGCGATAGGTCGCGTTCGATGCTAAATAGTCCTTTTTCTTGCTTGCCGCTGAGAAAAAGCGCCGTCTCTTTTAGGGTTTTGGAGGGGAGGGTTCCTGTGATGACTTCCGCGCCGCCAAAGAGGCCGGCCTGTTCGACGACTGCGACCTTGTGTCCAAAGTAAGCGGCCTTGACGGCCGCCTTTTCTCCACCTGGCCCGGTACCTATAACAATGAGATCGTATTGTTTATCCATATTATACCCAAGTGAACTGTAAATAGGCATTTGGGCCGCGCCAAAGTCCCGGGGTTGGACGATCTTAAGTCGCCCAATATTTCTTAATATTGGGCGACTTAAGATCGTCCAACCGCGGGAGCTTTCGCGCGGCCCAAATGCCTATTTCCAGCTCACTTGGGTATAAACATATCCTAAAAAAAAGGGATTTCGCATAAAAGATAAAAAGGCAGAAGAAGGATTAAAATGGCTACGGATATCAATCTTCAGGCGGAGATGTTATCGCAAAAGATCAAGCATTACTTGATCACGACGATGGGCGTCACCATCGACGAAGCGAACTATCAGCAATTTTATCACGCCCTCGCCTTGACGCTCCGCGAAGAGATCATGATCAATTGGACGGCAACTGGCCATACGTTTCGTCAGAATCATGTTCGCTCTGTTTTCTACCTTTGCATGGAATACATGCCGGGCAAGTTCTTCCTCAATAACTTGATCAACATGAATGCTCTTCCTTTGGTCAAGATCATCATGCAAAAGCTCAATCGCAAGTTCGAGCAGATCTTACGCGACGAGTATGAGCCAGGGTTGGGGAATGGGGGATTGGGAAGGCTCATCTCTTGTTTCTTAGATTCGCTCGCTACGCAGCGCTACCCGGCGCGCGGTTATGGTTTGCGGTATCAATATGGTATTTTTGACCAAGAAAACTGGGACGGGATACAAATAGAGCGTCCCGATCCTTGGCTCTTGCACGAAAACCCCTGGGAGTTCCGTCGTGACGACAGCGCGGTATCGGTTTCTTACTCGGGGCGCTTACTGCCACGCGTCAATAGCCATGGGGTCGAGGCGAGCGATCTGGCTGACTATGAAGAGGTGCGCGCGCTCGCCTATGATATTCCGATTATCGGCTATAGCGAGCACCCCGATTTCAACGTCGTCACGCTGCGCTTATGGACAACGAAGGAGTCGCCGCGCAATTTCCAGCTGCAGCGCTATAACGCCGGCCAGCTAGGCCAGGCTGCTGAAAACACCTCGCTGACGGATGTGCTCTATCCTAACGACAACAATGAAACCGGCAAGCGTGTGCGACTGAAGCAGGAGTTCCTCCTCGTTTCCGCTTCTACACAGGACATAATTAATTACTATTTACGTAATTATTCAGACCTCTCTCTTTTCGGAGATAAGGTGCGCATCCAGATAAATGATACGCATCCTGCACTTACGATAGCCGAGCTCATGCGAATCCTACTTCACGACCATGATTATGGCTGGGGAGAAGCCTGGGAAGTCGTGAAGAGTTGCTGCAGTTTTACCAACCATACGGTCTTGCGCGAAGCCTTGGAAGAATGGAACAACAACCGGCTCAATTATTTGCTCCCACGGCAATACCACATTATCGAGAGATTGAACCTTGAATTGTGTACAGCGATCCGTCGGCAGTTCCCTGGCGATGAGGATCGAGTGCGGCGTATGTCGATGATCGAAGAAGGGCAGGTGCGCATGGCGCATCTTGCTATATACGGCTCGCATAAAGTCAACGGCGTTGCCGCCCTACATTCGGATATTCTCAAAGCGACTCTTTTCAAAGATTTTTACGAGATGTATCCAGACCGTTTCGTCAATGTGACTAATGGTGTCACGCAGCGTCGCTGGTTGCTGATGGCCAACCCGCAGCTCGCCGATCTTCTGGCTCAATCGATCGGTAGGGAGTGGACCACGGATTTTCTCCGCATCAAGGAGTTCTCCGCTTGCGCTGCCGATCCCTATATCCAGAAGAAGTTTCTCTCCGTCAAACAAGAGAGGAAGCATATTCTTATGGAGTTCTTGCGCGAGAACAACCCCCTGCGCGATGCCCAAGGCAAGGTGTTAGGCCATTCCGGTTCTCTAGATGAGACCGCCCTTTTCGATATTCAAATCAAGCGCATCCATGAGTACAAACGGCAGCTGATGAATATCTTGCATGTCATCATGGTCTATAATGAGTTGAAAGCTAATCCTCTTGCGAGAGAGATGAAGAGGATGGTCATCTTCGCCGGCAAAGCTGCGCCTGGCTATGAAATGGCAAAAAATATCATCCATCTCATCTATTGTCTGGCGCGAAAAATCAATAACGATAGCACCGTCAACCAGAAGCTGATGGTCGCTTTCGTCGAGAATTACAATGTTTCCAAAGCCGAAATCATTATCCCTGCCGCCGATCTCTCCGAGCAGATTTCGACAGCAGGGATGGAAGCCTCGGGCACAAGCAACATGAAGATGTCGATCAATGGCGCCTTGACCATCGGCACGGAAGATGGCGCAAATGTCGAGATGCGGCAAGGAATCACGGACGCCTGGTGGCCATTTGGTTTTGGACAAACGTCAGAGCAGAATGCCGAGATGAAAGAGAAGAGGAGCTACAATGCTCTAGATATCTATGATAAAAACCCTGAGATCAAGCAAGCAGTGGATGCGCTTCGCAATTATTCATTTGCTGAGACGGATGCCGAGCATCAGGTGCTCAGTGCAGTAGCGGGAACCCTTCTCAATCCTTCAGGCGGCGATATGCCGGATCGCTTTTTGATCT
>Ga0207020_1125_pt2 | contig 12320 bp, 12 predicted proteins | sample Alteio_BWMinCont_48_FD_153500 | JGI IMG/M metagenome (GOLD analysis project Ga0207020, IMG submission 153500) | Enriched cells from forest soil in Barre Woods Harvard Forest LTER site, Petersham, Massachusetts, United States -... | ecosystem: Environmental > Terrestrial > Soil > Temperate forest >... | reverse complement strand
AACTTAGTGCAAAAGTGATTAATAATTTCTTCTTCATACAACTCCTTTAAGCCAGCTAGCAATTCAAGTTGAAAACTTATAATATCATTATTATAATAATAAATTTCTATTTGAAAAGTCAATCAAATCCGTATTGTTCTTAAAGCCCATTTTTTGGCCTTACATAAGCCTTTATTGACCAAGAAGCTCTACTTTAAATTGGCCATTAGCTTCAGTGATTTTCCAAAAACCATCGGTTATATGGGGTAAAAAATTTTCGAGTTTTTGACCAACAGCTTGGCCATCTGCTGTAGTAAAGTGCACATAAAAGCCATCAAGTGGACACGGTGCATCAAAACCATTAATTGTGTTTGGTTCTATAATAAGCCCCTTTTCAATGATATCTGCTTTGTTATCTGCTAAAGGAATGCCGCAAAAGCTTGGTGAAATGATCGCGCGATAGGGGGTTTTATTGCTGAAAAAGTAATAACGTTGAGCGTTTTTAACGTTTGCCCCAAATGCACTCTTAAGCGCATTACAGAAAGTATCGATGATAACCCAGCGGCGTTCAGGCCAATTTGGTTGCAAGGTGCCCATGAGCCACGCGCCAACCTCAGCCCATGCATTTCTTACTTTTGGGTCATTAATATTTTTTAAATCGGTGGGTTTAGTTACTGCAAAAGTTTTTTCGAGTTTATCTTGCATATCTTTGGTGACTGGCACTATTGCACGATTGTAGGGCATTGAAGCGCCCGAAATATACTTGAGTGCGGCACGCATAAGATCGATGAGTGCTGCTCTGCGTTCTGGAACATTTTGATATAACCAGTCATTAATAACGGTTTTTATAGCTTCTGCAGGCGTTTTAGAAGAAAAAAGCTGGGTGATATCAGGGACAGCTGTTGCCATCATTTTTCGTTGTTCTTGTTGTTGGGCGGTGACGTTTGGGGTTGATTGATTAGCCCAATCAGTTGCTCCTTGCCAAGCTTGCGCAAGTTCAGCAATTGGTCGAGCATTTATAGATACCGAGCAGTTAATTATGAAAAGAGCCAGAATAAGTAAATTGCGCATATGATTCTGCATGAAATATACCCCTTGACTTAAATAAATTTCAAATTATAATTATATTTCTATTAGAAATAATAGCAGGGATGGGAAGGTTTTTGCAATGATATTAGGGTTTAGTGATTTCCTGGCCCTTACAAATGTCTGTAAAGACCTATAAAATTGGTGGTTTACCGCGTTGATAGCGCTTTACAAATAGTGCTTTTTGCGCAATACTTAAAAAGGTTTTTTGGTTTAAAAATTCAAGAAAATGAGGATTGAACGATGAAAAAAGGTATTCACCCAGAAGTGCACGAACTAACTGCTCGCTGTGCATGCGGTAATTCGTTTGCAACTACCTCGACAGTTGATGAGCTTAAGGTAACTATTTGCTCAAATTGCCACCCATTCTTTACGGGTGCAACAAAGTATGTTGATACTGCAGGTAGAATCGAAAAATTCCAGAAAAAATATAAGAGTAAGTCTAAGTAACTCCTATGGCGATCAATTGGGAAGAAATACAACGTCGGCATGATGAAGTTTCGCAAGAACTAATGGCGCCAACGCTTGATAATGCCAAACGTGTGACGCTGCAAAAAGAGCATTCATCACTTGGGCAGTTTTTAAATATTCATGCCAACATTGTAAGGCTTGAAAAATCTATTGCTGAAACAAAAAAACAGGCATCAGAAAATGTTGACCCTGAACTTGCTGCACTGTATCAAGAAGAGCTGATCGATTTAGAATCACAGCTTGGCCAAGCTCAAGGTGAACTTACTGATAGTATGTTTCCGCCTGATCCGCAAGATAACCGCTCGGTGTTCGTAGAAATTCGGGCAGGTGCTGGTGGGCAGGAAGCAGCGTTATTTGTTGCTGATATGCTTCGCATGTATACCAACTATGCGCTTTCAAAGCGTTGGAAAGTGGCGCCGGTGAGTTTGAGTGAAACCGATCTTGGCGGGTACCGTGAAATCATTTTGCATATCGAAGGCAAAGGGGTTTTTGGCCATTTAAAGTATGAATCTGGCGTACACCGCGTTCAACGTGTGCCACAAACAGAAACCCAAGGCCGTGTGCATACTTCAACCGTTACGGTTGCTGTGCTGCCTGAAGCTGAGGAAGTTGAACTTAACATCAATCCAGCCGATTTGCGTATCGATGTGTTCCGTGCCGGTGGTGCTGGTGGGCAACACGTTAATAAAACCGAATCTGCCGTGCGTATTACGCACATTCCAACAAACACCGTAGTTTCATGCCAAGATGATCGTTCACAGCACAAAAATAAAGCAACTGCAATGAAGGTGCTCAAATCTCGGATTTTGGCGGCGCAAGCGCTCGCACATGAATCAGAAATGAGCCAAAAACGCAAAGAATTGGTAGGCACTGGCGAACGAGCCGAAAAGGTACGTACCTATAACTTTCCGCAAAATAGAATTACTGATCACCAGGTTGAGATGACGCTCAAGAAACTCGATATGGTATTAGAAGGTGATCTTGACGAGTTGATGCAAGCGTTGATACAGAAAGATCGGGAAACGCGGCAAGCGCGCTCGGTGGTTAAGAAATAAATTGTAAGTTTATTCATTAGTTGGTTCTTGCGAGCTCGGTAGAGATACCGAGCTTTGTTCTTGTGGTGCTGTATCTTGTGGTTGTGTTACTTGCACCGCAACAGTTGGTTCTTGAGAGCTCGGTAGAGATACTGGGCTTTGTTCTTGTGGTGCTGTATCTTGTGGTTGAGTTACTTGCGCCGGAATTTTTTTCGCTGCGCCCGCCTTTTCTTGTGCAGGTGCTTTTGCAACGAGTTGTTCAGCTTGGTAATCATCCCATGCTTGTTGAACATCTGGATTCAGTTTTGCATAATCAGCAAATGTTTTACCGTCACTATCTTGGATATCGGTACGCGCACCTGAACCAAGCAGCAAGGTAACAAGTTCTGGCTTATTGTTTTTTGCAGCGATAAGCAAGGAGTTAGCGCGATTAACTTGTGCCTTTTTAGCAACTAATGCTTTCACGGTTTTGGTCAAGTTAGCTTTTGTGGCGATCAAGAGTGCGGATTCCTTATGATCATCAAGTATTTCTGTATCTGCGCCAGCATCAATCAAGAGTATTGCGCCGTTCTCGTTGCCCTTTCTTATAGCCAGCATGAGTGCTGATTGTTTGCCTAAATCTAGGGCGTTGATATCCACTGCCAGTTTTTTATCGGTTGGTTTGTAGGCAACTAACTCTTTTACCACTTCATTTTGGCTATTTTCTACTGCATACATGAGTGCTGTTTTGCCTGAAACATCTACAATATTTGGATTTGCTGAATTGGCGAGCAATTCTTTAATGGCGTTGCGACTTCCTTTGACGCTTGCATGCATGAGTGCTGTTTGACCTAATACTGAATCTTGGGTGTCAACGTTCATGGTTTTTAGAGCGGTCTTCAGTTGTTCAACATCATCTTGTTCAGCCGCTTTAAAAAGGGCATCATGTGCTTTTTGTTCTGCATTGATGGCGCCAATTTGTTTAGCTTTGTCTTCTGCTTTTATATTTGGATTGCTTGCGGTGCGAATCAGCTTCATGGTTTCTGGGCTTACCCCAGGAATATCGGGAATGAAGGGGGTATTTACCGCGTTAAGAAAGCAGGTGAATAGAGGTAAAACGAAAATATATCGTATCATTCACAGCTCCTTTTTAACCAACAATAAATAACTGTATCATTCTCCTTGCCTGCTAATCAAGTTTTAGTATTCAGTTTTACATTAATTATGAACGGGTGCGTATTGCAAAAAAACAATACGCACCCGTTCATTTTGCTCTACTTATAAAAAGCTTAAATGGGAAAAGCTCTCAGGCAAGGTGCATTGGTAAAAACAGTAGGATTAGTGCTTGGGCGTCCTGCTGGAATATAGGGCTGTCGTGCTACTGAATTCTGATATGCCGCTGTATTTTCATAAGCTGCTCGAGCTCGTCTGCGTTCTTCTTTCTCTCTTGCTATATTGTTTAGTACCACTTTCAGAATTGCTGCCTCTTCTTTTTTCTGTTGAACTGTGGCATTTTGAACTGGTTTATCTGTCGGTTTATCCGTTTTATTCGTCCCAAAAACTGAACCACTAAAACTTACCATGAGAATAGCTGCAAAAATAATTTTAGACATACTGTAAACCCTTATGGTTAATGCAGATTTATTTTCTTTTTACATTCTTTCATACTGTAAATCATCTCGCGGTGGGTGTCTACTTTTTAATTGCAAGAAAAGTATAATTTTTTATTTTGAGTATACTGGGTTCTTGGTAAAAATTTAAACTTTCTGCAAAGGAGCGTACATGTTTTTAACCGATTACTTATATGAGCACAACCGCTATCTTAATATTGTTGGTATTATACTCATTTTGGGGGTGGCGTGGTTATTTTCACGCAAGCGTGCCCACATTAATTATAAACTTGTTGGGTGGGCTTTTTTCTTGCAGTGTGCCACCGCATTTTGCGTGCTTAATACCAGTATTGGCCGTTGGATTGTTTCAGGTGTTGCGTTTAATGTCAGTAAAATTTATCAATTTGCCGGGGAAGGGATTGCATTTGTGTTTGGTGATCTTGCCAATGTAAATGCACTCTGGGGTTTCATTTTTGCCATTCAAATTTTGCCGGTGATTATCTTTTTTGGTGCCCTCACGGCAGTACTGTTCCATTTTGGGATTATTCAGCACGTAGTTAATGGGGTGAGTTATGTGATGCGCCCCCTTTTGGGTACTTCTGGCGCAGAAACATTATGTGCGATTGCCAATAGTTTTTTAGGTCAAACAGAAGCGCCGTTGTTGATTCGCAACTATTTAAAGAATATGACCAAATCAGAAATGTTAGTAGTGATGGTCAGTGGCATGGCAACCATTAGCGGTTCTATTTTGGTGGTCTATGCGAGCATGGGGGTGCCTGCAACATCTCTTTTGGTATCTTCGGTGATGGCGATTCCTGCCTCTATTTTAATTGCAAAAATACTCTACCCAGAAACAGAAAAATCACCAACACAAGCAGAAGCGCATGTGAGTACAAAACCTACAACGGGTAATGTGTTTGATGCGATTTTTGTTGGTACTTCTGATGGGTTGCAATTAGCAATCAATGTGGGGGCGATGCTTATTGCATTTCTTTCTCTCATTGCGATGCTCAACTACATACTTTCGTATGGTGCCTATAAATTTAATTATCTTTTATCACTTGCGGGAGTAAGTGCACTGTTACCTGATGATTTAAGTTTAAATCTTATTTTTTCCTATCTTTTTGCTCCCTTTGCCTATCTGCTTGGTTTTACCGGTAATGATGCATTGGTAGCGGGTAAATTACTTGGCATAAAGGTAGCGATTAATGAGATGGTGGCGTTTAAAGAGTTGGTAAGAAACGGACTTTCTGAGCGAGCAACTAATATTATGACGTACGCTTTGTGTGGCTTTTCCAATTTTTCTTGCATTGGGATTCAGGTAGGTGGTATTGGTGCATTAGTACCAGAAAAACGTGCATGGTTGACCGAACTTGGGTTGATGGCGGTGTTGGGTGGGGCGCTTTCAAATATTTTGTCGGCTATGGTGGTTAGTTTGTTGGTTTAATAATGATATTCTAAAGGGGCTTTTATGGTATGTAGGATATATATTTTACTTGGATTGTTGATGGTGCATGGTGGTTTATGGGCTGCAGATGCTGGAAACAGAGCAAGCGTTTTAAATCCAAGTGCTAAACCGGCAATGCCAATAAAACCTCTAGCTCTTTCTGATTTTGCACACGAACTTAATGGGACTGCTGTTGGCCGTGCAAAATCAGGGAGTGTTGATACACAGTCTCCGGTTGCTGTGCTTGCAAGTGCGGTAGCGGTAGCAGAGAGCTTTGATCCTACTACTGACCCCACACCGGCTCAAAAAGCTGAAGTGCAAGGAGTATTGAGCGTGCTTGATCAGTTACGTAAGGAAAGCGCAGACGATCGTGAACAAATGAAAAGAAAGGCGGCAAAACGTGCAGAAAGAAAGGCGGCTCAAGCTGCATTAGCAAGCGCCGCCGCAGCAGCACAACAACCGCCACTTTCACCAACGCAAGGATCTGCTCCTACACCAGTTTGGGGCCCCTTGCCAACCCCACCAGCGCGCAAGGTATCAGTAACAACACCCCCACCTCCGCTTCCACCAATGCCGGCAGCTGCGGCGGCTCCCGGAACAACAGTAAAGACAGTTGCTCATGGAACGGGAACTCCTGTGTCTCAACCGAGTTCAGCGGCTGCTGTTGGTGCTTTACCTGCAAGTCCAGCCTCTGCTCCTGCAGCGCAGCCGTCGGCAAGCAAATCAGTATCAAAGCCTGAGCCAAAATTTTAATTTGGTGACGGGATGTATTTGTTTAGTGTTGGAACTGACAAATAGGTGTTTTAAACAACAACTTCAGTAGTATTTGGTAGCTGCGCAATCCATGCGACAGTTCCGTTATGCACAATGGGTAACCCAGCGGCTTGGTATTCAAGTACTTTGGTAGGGCGTGAGGTCCAATTTACAATGTGTGGTTGGCGAAAAATAAGACCAACATCACACGCGGCTAAATAATGATAAATAAGATTATGAGGGACGGTACAAACAGTATAAGTTGTTTGCGCCGTCCCTCTTTTTTTGAGTTCGTGTTCAAATGCTGCTTGATCTTGGGTTAATACTAGCAAAAAGGCATTGATATCTTTTGCGAGCTCACGATTAAAAAATTCGATTACCTTATCCGGGCATTGCCATGGTTTAATCGAGCCATTATAACAATACACTTTTGCATTGGTTGGAATGCCGAGGAGCGTGCGGATTTCTGCTCGCCAACTGGTAAGAAGGGCTGGTTGGATGTGAACTGGAATATCTTGGTGTGCAATGCTTATCGCGTTGGTCTCTACCTTAAAAATTTCAACAAGGTGATCTTTAAGCGCAGTGCTTACGGCCTCAATCTTTACTAAAGGTGCTGCGCAATAGGTCTTTTTTTCTAGATTTAAAAATTGTTTTTTACGTGTAGCATGCAGCCATCTTTTTAAACTGTTCTGTGCAGCAGAGCATAAAATTTCATATTCTGCAGCCAGCAAACCCCGGGCTTGAATGGTTAAAGAAGTTGTTGAGGGTTGTAGTGATTTTTTGCAAATGAATCCGGCTAACGGACCGCGTGCGATAAGATCATGATTTGGTTGGGTGTGCAAGAATTTGCGTAGCTGAAAGATGGCAGGGTATAAAGATAACGTGCCAAGAAACGGTAGTTTTTTAAAAACAAAGGTTTGCAGTCCAGGTGTTGCTGGTACAAATTGTGTAATGTGTTCTGGTGAATAGGATTGTTTTTCAAAACTAATGATGATGATTTTATGGTAGGTGCCAGCACGCAATTTTTCTTGTAACGGGCTAAGTACTTGGCCGGTAAACACCGAATTGCTCATGCCATCATACAGAACATAGATTAATGTGTGCTTCATTTATGAGCCTGCCCTGAGCCGAGCCTGCCCGCCGTCCTTCGGCAAGCTCAGGATGAGCGAAAATTCCTTAGCAGCCTTCAGTCCTGAGTAGGCAAATAGGCCGTATCGAAGGGTTATAACTTCGAGAGTTAGACTTAGCATGTTGAGCGTAGGCTGGGTTGATAGCAGTTTGAAGAAAGCTGATCAACTTTATTTTCTAAATGATCAATGCGTCGATCGCGAGACCAATTGTTATGGACATACACCGTATGGATGTGGGGGCGGAGCTCGAGGGCATTAAGTTTGTTTTCGAGTCTATCGAGACGTGCAAACAAACATTCTTGGGCATATTCAGGAAATGAAGCGATATTTTGTTTTAAGCGTGCCAAATTTTGCTGTGCCGTGCGTAAAATTGCCTCAAGGTCTTGTACCTTGGTCAACTGGGTTGTGTATTCATTAATTAAATACGTGCGCTCATCAGCATTCATTTTTTTATTATTGTGTGCATTGAGTAACCGTAACTTACGTTGCACCAACGTGGCGTTCGAGGTGCGCAATGATTCTAAATACCACTTAATGTCGGTGAGAACCTTGTCAAGATTATGGATGTAGGAGCTGAGTGGGTAACGGTTGCCGCATTGTGATGTATAAATATGGTTTTTGAGTTCAACGGCTGCTTGCTCAGCCTCTAAAAGAGCCAAAGCCTTATCATAGGTTAACTGACTATTGGAGCAATTGGTATGGGCATCAACGCAGAGAGTTTCGGAGCTTTGCAGAACTTCGGTGTCAGTTTTTTCGCGTAACCCTTCATAAAGCCCGTAACCAATAAGCCCAACAATCGCGCAGGCGCTCAAACCAATAAGTATCTTGGTGCCCGTTGCCATCTCGGCGTGGTTTGGTTGGGGTAGGGCAAGTGCGAGAGCAAGGGCGAGGGTAGTAAGATGACGGCTACTGATCATGCGATGTCTCCTTAACCTTTTTAAATTGTGCTTACAGGATGAAGCATAGCATAAGGCAACAGCGGTGTCTTGTGTATAATGCGCTGCAAATGTTTGTTTGAAAAATATTGCAAGATATCTTTTTTCTGACTAGATTGGCCACGTTTTTATTTCCAGTTTTTATAAAAGGAGTCGTAGTATGAAAATAAAATCAGGAAAAATGCTTGGTTTATTAACAAGTTTGTTGTTATCGGGACCATTATTTGCAGGGGATAAACCTGGGGTTAAAGGTACTGATGATAAAGATAAAAAAGAGAAGGAAGCAACAACTATTGCGGCTGCTTCTGCAAAAGATCCATATGAAAGTGCACACAGGATATTTGCAACTGCTTCAACAAGAGCAGAATATCAACATGATATAAAGGAATATTCAGCCCAGCAAGTACAAGCTACAGAGCTGCAAAAATCTGTAGCACGGGTCAATAAAGGAGAAGCAAGACTGGCCATTGGAGACACAGGGGGATTTTATGACCGTGAAGCCCGCTTAGATTGTCCTGAAGTTGCACGACTTATGAAACCAGGTGTATTTCCCGCGATTGATAAACCCTTGAAAGCCGGTGACAATTTGGATAATGCAACAGTTGCAGTGATTGTGGACGAAGGTGGTTTTGGCGATGCTTTTGAGTTTGCAGCTCGCTATATAGCAGTGCTAAAACAGAGTGGCAAAAATGTTAAAGTTATTGCTGTTGCTCCACCTACACCTGGGAAAGTTCTTTATAGAACGTTAGACAGCTGGAAAATCATGAAGTTGCCAGATGGTACTCCGTTTATTGATGGTGCATTCTTATATGAGGGTCAACGCGAGCCCGTTTCTGCTATGAAAGGTGCTCCAAAATATACTCATGCTATTCATCATATGAGTTTGCCTACGGTAGCAAGTTCAAAGGGTATGGTACCAACCACAATCCATACTATTCCAACATCACCATATATGGTTGGTCATGCAGAGTTAGTAGCTGAATATGATCGTGAAATTGGGCAAAAACCTGGTATTCACGTTGCCTATTGTAACCAGGCAAGTGATAGCTCTGCTGGAGTTGTACGCGTTTTAGATCGCACTGTTCCGCGGGAAGATTTTGAGGAATCATTGAAAGCTTCTCCTGTAAAGCAAATATACAGTATTCAAGGCCCTGGGGCACCAGTGGGTGCAGGAGTTGTAGATGTTGGAGCCCGAGAAAAGGAACATGGTGTTCCATTCGCCCATTCGACAGCGCTTTTAGTCGCGCTCAGAAATGCACAAGCCCGTACTAATGGAGCTTCTATAGGACGATTTGCAGGTGTGTGCACCGGCCCAACATGCCTTGCAAAAGCAACGGGGACTCCTGGATATATTGTTTTAAAGACGCCGGTGGTGGATTGGCGTAATGGTGTTTCTGATGCACCAAATCCTTCTACCGATAGAACTCCTTCACCATTCGCACCAAATCTTAAACTACTCAGAGCGGATCCAAAGAATCCAAATGTTAATGAAGTACAGCTGAGAAACCTCACGCTGGAACTTATCGAGGATGGTAAGCAATTGAAAATTGCGGCGGCTGCTGCTACTGCTGCTAGTGTAGCAACTCCGGCTACTGCAATTGCTGTAGCAACCTCTGCAGCAGCCACCGCTGATGCGATTGGGGCATCTGCTATTGCATCAGCGCAAAAATAGATACTTTAATGTTAGCTGTGCAAGCAAGTGTTCGGAAAGAGGCGCACAATAATTGACAACATTAAAACAAAAAGAGGGCCGCAGATTCGCGGCCCTCTTTGTCTCTAAATATTACCTATACAGCTTTAGTTTCTTCCCACTTTTTTCTTTGCCATTTTTTTAACAAGTTCAGTAACTTTATGTATTGGAGCAGACCAATCACCTTGGTTATCTTGCCAGAACAACGTTGCGCTTTTTATCCATGGAGAATCAGGGCGTGGATATTGGCCCCAGCGGAAATCAGATTTATTTGGCAATACGAGGAATAAAGGTTTATTCATAGCACCAGTTAAGCAACCGACAGAAGTATCACAACTGATAATAATGTCCATGCTCGTAATAACTGCAGCAGTGTCTACAAAAGCACCAACTTTATCAAAGTTAGGGAAGCTTACGATTTTGTCCATTGGGAAATCATCAGCGACCACATCAAACATAAGCCCTTTTAACTTCTCTTGGCCTTTTTCCCCTTCAAATTCGCCGGCTGCTTTGCGTTGTGCAAGTGTAGATTTCTTAATCGGTTCATTCCATGGGGTAAGTAAATTATAAAGCTTAACTCCTTCAATTTTGCCAAGTTCAGCGAGTAAGGCTAATGGAATATCACGTTCGAGAAGTTTTACTTGCGATGGTGGCAATTTGCCTGCGCGCCAGCAGATACCAATATTAAAGGTCTTTGGAGAGATTTGAGCGTGGAAGAATTTGATTCGTTCGTGATCAGTGTGGATGTATTGACCGATGGTTGGGATCATCGATTCATTTTCAGTGGCGCCAAGTATTGCTTTCTTGGTGGTAGGATCATAGGCCAAATACCGCGGCAAGCTCATTAAATATACATCCTTATAAAACGTTGGCATCTTTTCTTTGCCAGTAACGATGTTGCTTTTATCAAGATATGGGCAGTAAGAAAGGATTGTTTTTAAAAGAAATTGAGTTCCTTCGCCAAGATAGATGACCGGTATAGCGCCAAGTTGAATGAGCATAGGAATATAACGGAAAAGGAAAAAGGTATCGCCAAGCCCCATTTCGCAACGCACCAAGATTCGCTTATCGCGTAGATCTTCTAAGCCATCCCACGCGTTGGTGAGTGGAGCACGGTCTTTTAATCGTGCATCGTATGCTTTAAAGCCATCTGTAAAAAAACCAAGGGCAATATCAGTTTCGGCTTTACACATTAAAGCTCTTCGGCGAATTTCATCAGAACCATCAATCAGGGGACGAGCATAACATGCTTTAGCTTGCGTGAACTGCGAGTCTTTAAAAAATGCTTCGCAGGCAGCAAAGGGATTTTTTTCCTCTTTTGCCTGGACTTGCGCACTACCCAGCGCGGCAACGAGTGACAAACTTACAAGAGAAAAGAGCAATCTTTTCATACTTCTTCCTTTACATTAAACGGTGAATAATAAATGGGCCCCTACAATTGGGCAAAAAAAACCTTTAACACTATACACATTTAGATTTTAGGCAAGAAAAATCCCCCATGATAAACTTTTTATAATTTATCGTGGGGGATTAATTTTTTAAAAGTCGAGCGATCTTATTTTAAGGGCGCAAGAAATTCTCTAGTTGTCACAGCTGTGTTAACTAGAGTTGTAGGTGAAGAAACACCAACCATACCGAGCAATTTGCTTGCCACTACTACAAAGCCAGCTACCAAGGCGATATCTTTATAGCGACTTGCGATTTTACCAATAAGACCTGTTGCAGGGATTTCTGCTTTTTCCCAAATAATAATTTCTTTGCCGTTTTCATCAATGATTGTTTTTTGTACATACCCGAAATCATATGACATTTGACCAAAAATATCGTTATTAACGATGTCCCATGAACGAGTTAATAAATTAGATTCTTTAGGGGAGCGTTTAATTTCGTTAACTGGCACTGGTTTTGACCAAACCATGTGTGCTGTTTTTAAAAGAACTGCGGCAGCAAGACCTTTAAGTGCATATGAAGGAACTTGATCTAATGAAGTTGGAACGAAGTTTGACCATTCCACTGCTTGAACTGAAGATGTAGTTAACAATGCTGCAAATGCGAGAGGAAGTGCAAATAATTTGTTATTCTGTGCCATTATCGATGAACCTTTCTTAAAATTTAAATATACCAATAAAAAAACTTACTTCCGACATGATAGATAAAGATTTTGTCTCTGTCAAATTTTTTTTAATGAAATTTTGTTGCTTGCAGA